>WNFZ01000656.1_pt1 | contig 41373 bp, 41 predicted proteins | sample 5400081 | NCBI WGS metagenome assembly WNFZ01 (sample SAMN13153365, study PRJNA577476) | soil metagenome | isolation source: 80 cm soil or saprolite under grassland replicate 1 | place: USA:California | collected 2016-06-15
TGATCGCCGAAAGCGATCGAACCCTCGAGGTGGGTGGCTACCGGTATTTTCCGCGGGAAACCGTCCGCATGGATTTGCTGCATCTAGCACCGAAGACGCAGAGCGACCTAGAGTGCCCGCACGGCGTCCAATTCTACGACCTCGCCGCGGACGTCGCCCGCAGCGAGCGCGCCGCTTGGTCGTACGAGGCGCCGCGTGCGTCGATGAAGCAAGTCGACCGCTGGATCGGCTTCTGGAACGACGTCGAGATCAGGTGAGCCAAACGGTCGGCGCTAACCTATCCTCTTTGCGTTAGGAAGGAGCGCAGCCGTTGCGTCCCTTCCAACGGCTTTTTCGCTGCCGGCGACCTTGCCCCCCGTCGCTCTATTTCCGGGCACCTGCAAAAACCGACTAAATCCGAACTCGCGCCGCCACGATCGACGGGATTCAAACCGTGCTCGTGGTAGGTGCAACGGCATGATACTGTGCCGAGTTGGAACCAGCACGGGACGCCATGAAACTTCTCCGCCGTGAATTTTTGCATCTGGCCGCAGGTGCCGCCGCGCTCCCGGCCCTTGCAAGCCTCGCGAGGGCGCAAGCGCAAGACTTTCCTGCCAGGCCCGTGCGCATCATCACGCATTCGGCGCCGGGCGGCTCACCCGACGCCCTGTTGCGGATCGTCGCCGATCGCCTCTCGCAGATGTGGGGACAGCAGGTCATCACTCTCAATCATCCGGGAGCCGGCGGCGCTGTGGCGGCGCGCACCGCCGCCGCTGCCGGGGCGGACGGATACACGCTCTACATGCCGGCGTCGTCCGCTTTCGTGACGCTGCCGGGCCTGCAAGCCAATCTGCCGCTCGAACTGCCGCGCGATTTTGTCCCGGTTGGCTTCGTCGCTGAACAGCCGTTTTTCATAACGGTAGCGTCCTCGCTCGGCGTGACGACGTTGCCGGACTTCATCGCGCTTGCCAAAAAACGGCCGGGCGAGATCTCATACGCCGCGACGGGACGCGGGACGCTGTCGCACATGGGCGGCGAAGCGCTGCAGCAACTCGCAGGCATCAAGCTCCTCATGGTCCCGTATCTCGGCGGCACCGCGCAAGCGCTCAACGATGTGATCAGCGGGCGCGTGCCCATGGTCATCGACGGCTATCCTCCGCTCGGGGGGGCGCTGCAGGCCGGAACCATCAAGGCACTCGCGGTCGGCTCGACGGCGCGCCTGCCCGAATTCCCAGATTTGCCTATCGCCGCGGAAACGCTTCCCGGCTTCAACGTGCGCGGCTGGCTCGCGCTGGTCGCGCCGGTCGGCACGCCTGATGCCATCGTACGCAAGCTGAGCGAGGATTTGAGCGCGGCGGTCACTCATCCCGCCACCAAGACCAAGCTCGAAACAACCGGCAACTATCCGCACCCGATGACGCCAGCGGAACTCCTCGCGTTCATTCAGTCCGAGCAGCAGAGGTGGAAGCCGGTGCTGGAGCAGATCGCGAAAAATCCGTAAGGCCGTGGCGATTTGCTGCTATCTCACCGGAGCGCCGGGCATCATAACTTCGCTCTGCGAATCGTGTTTATTCGCAAACAAGGCCGCCAGATCCTTGCCGCCTTGCAATTTACTCTCTTGGTCCATCACTGCATTGGTCGCGGCTATCAACTTCGAGACGATGCCGCTGCGGCCGGCGATCGGATTGCGCTCATAACCCCCCGGCTGGAAGAAATTCGAGGTGGGCACGCGCTCGCGCCATGCTGGCGGCATCCTGAGGATGTCGAGACCATTGCCGTCGCCGGTGAGATTCATCATCTCGAGCTCAGCCGCGCTTAATATCGCGCCATATCCTTGAGCGCGCGCGAACACCACGGAATCCAGGAGCTTCTGCGTCTGCAGCAAAGGACCAATGTCCATATCCAAGTTCAGTGCGTGGACGGCGAGCCCTTTCGGCGTCTTCGCCAGTCGGTCGTGCTCGCTCCAACTATCCGGCACGCTGCGGCAGAAAGCGATCATGTTCTTGAGCACGGCAAACTTTTTCTGCAGCGTCTTCTTCGCTTCCTCCGGGAGCCCTGCGGCCTTCGCGCTCAAGATTTTGATGAACTGATCACCCTTTTCGGCGAGCAGCTCGACGCTGTTAGTGGCCAACAACTGGTTGTAGCCCAGCGCCGTGGAGATCGCCCGGGCGCCCGGCTTCGGCTGCTCGAGCCCCGCCTGCACGTCGTATTTGCCGTCGCCGCCGGATTCGAAGGCGTAAATTCGCACGACTTGCTCCTTCGTCAGCCCGGCGGCGGCCGCGACCTTGACGTAGGCGCGTTTGTACTCGATCTCGTTTCGCGGCTGCTGTGGAACAAAATTGAATTCCTTGGCTGCGGCGCGCAGAAAGTCTGCCACCACCGGGACGTATTTCCGGGGCGGCGCTTCTTCGATCAGCGCCGACGGATCGACGGGTCTTGGCGGTCCGACATAGACCGGCGGCTGCGTCAGCACGTAATCGCTGAGCAGAATTTCTTGGTTGTTGCGGAGCTTGGCATGACGCAGCCGCCGTTTGTCGGAGACAGAACGCCAGTAGGCGTCCGCCTCAGCTTCGTATTTGCGCCGCGCCGCGGTGTACTCCTCCAATTTGCGACGGTATTCGGCCATGGCAGCGGCCGAGGGTGCCGTCGTCGCAGCGGTCGGGCGCTCGGGCGCTTGTGCCGAGGCGTGCGGATGCGGCGACAACAGCAGTGCCGCGAGTACCCAGCCGCAGCGGCTACGTATTGACCAGCGCCACATTTCCTCCAGTCCTCGTCAGACCCGATATCACGCGATGTAGTCCAACTTAAAGAACCGCGCCGCATTGCGCCAAAGAATCTTCTCTTTATCGGTTGCGGAGATTACCAGCTTGTTGACGATGTCGACGTGCTCGGCGGGGTCGACGGGCACCGGGCCGTAATCGGTGCCGAACATGACATGGTCGACCCCGAACACCTCCACAGCCTCGCGCACATGCGGTGCCCAGAACCCCATGGTGTCGACGCAAAGATTGGCGAGATACTCGCTCGGCCGCTGCTTGCATCGAATGACGGCGCGCTCGGGCATGCCCTCGCAGCCAAGCCGCCAGCCGAAATCGAGGCGCCCAATCACCGGCAGAAGTCCGCCGCCCATATGGGCGACCACGATCTTCAAGCCAGGGTAACGGTCGAACAGCCCCGAAAGGATCATGCGTGCCAGCGCCATGGCGGTGTCGAAGGGCCGGCCCACCAATTCGTCGAGCTTGTATTGGTCCATCTGCTGGTCGTGCCCGATGGGCACGCGCGGCGGATGGATGAAGAGCGGCACCTCGTGCGCCTGCGCCCACTCCCAGAACGCAAAGGCGGCTTCGCCGTCGATGAATTGACCGTGCCAGCTCGACGTGATCAGCAGCCCCTTGAAGCCGAGGGGACCGAGGCAACGCTCGCCCTCGGTGATGTGACTTGCGTCGAGCGGATTGAGGGTGCCAAGACCCCAGTTGCTCTTCGCGCGCGCCGCCACTGCGGCAGTCTGGTCGTTGACGTATTTGACCACGTCGATCGCGGGCTTACGCGTGATCGACGTGATCATCTCGGCCGCGAACGGATTGCTGATGATCCGCCCGGTGATGCCAGCCTTGGCGCAGACGTCCTGCTGCAGCTCGAAGTCAGTCATGTCGTGATAGGCCACCGCGGGCAAACCGCGATAGTTTGTCACCGCATTTTTGCCGACCGGTATCCCCCGCAGCGCCTCGGCAACGCCGAAGGGATCATCGCGTGGCCGCGGCGAGCAGTGAGTATGAACATCGATGACGGGCATCAGATATTGAGGACGCGTTCATAGGCGTCGAGCACCGCCTCCTTCATCATCTCGGAGAGCGTCGGATGCGGGAAGACGGTGTGGATGAGTTCCTCTTCCGTAGTCTCGAGATTCATCGCCACCACGTAGCCCTGGATCAGCTCCGTCACCTCCGCGCCGATCATATGCGCGCCGAGCAGCGCGCCGGTCTTCTTATCGAAAATCACCTTGACCAGGCCTTGGTCTTCGCCGAGCGCGATCGCCTTCCCGTTACCGACGAACGGAAACCGGCCGACGCGGACATCAAGCTTGTTGTCGTTTGCCGCCTGCTCGGTGAGGCCGACCGAAGCGATCTGCGGCGAGCAATAGGTGCAGCCCGGGATCAGGCGTTTGTCCATGGGATGCGGTTTGAGGCCTTTGATCGCCTCGACGCAGATGACCCCTTCGTGTTCGGCCTTATGGGCCAAGAGCGGCGGGCCGGACACATCGCCGATCGCATAGATGCCGGGCACATTGGTGCGATTGAGCGCATCGACTGAGATCGCGCCACGATCGGTCTTCACCCCGAGTTTTTCGAGGCCGAGATTTTCGATATTGCCGGTGACGCCGACCGCGGAGATCACGCGCTCGACGGTGAGTGTCTGCGTGCCGCGCTTGCCCTCGTCGATCGTCGCGGTGACGCTGTCCGCTGCCTTGTCGAGCTTCGTCACCTTGGCGCTGGTGAGAATCTTGATGCCCTGCTTCTCGAATTGCTTGCGCGCGAACGCGGAAATCTCGGCATCCTCCGCGGGCAGAATTTGCGGCAATATCTCGACCACCGTCACCTCGGCACCGAAGGTGCGGTAGAACGACGCGAACTCGATGCCGATCGCGCCCGAACCGACCACCAAGAGCGACTTCGGCATGCGATCCGGCACCATGGCCTCGAAATAAGTCCAGATCAGCTTCTTGTCGGGCTCGAGCCCGGGCAGTACGCGCGGCCGCGCGCCGGTCGCGATGATGATGTGCTTGGCCTGATAGCTGCCTGCCCCGAGTGCGCCTTTCGGCGCCTGCGTCGCGGCGGCCTTGACCGTGACCTTGCCAGGCGCCTCGATCGTAGCCTCGCCCCAGATGACGGTGATCTTGTTCTTGCGCATCAGGAAGCCAACGCCGTCGTTGAGCCGTTTCGACACTGCGCGCGAGCGCTTGACCACTGCGGCGGGATCGAAAGTCACCCTTTCGGCGGAAAGCCCGTAGTCCTTGGGATGCTGCAGATAGTGGAAGATCTCGGCCGAGCGCAGCAGCGCCTTGGTGGGAATGCAACCCCAGTTGAGGCAGATGCCGCCGAGGTAATCGCGCTCGACGATCGCGGTGGAAAAACCGAGTTGCGCCGCGCGGATGGCGGTGACGTAGCCGCCGGGACCGGAGCCGATGATGATGATGTCGAAGGAGGTCTCAGCCATCTCGCTTTATCTCCGCAAAGGTCCTTGCCGGGCCTTGTCATACCGAATCCGACTCATCGCTTCACACACACTGTCGTCGCCGCGAAAGCGGAGACTCATGACCACCGCCTCTGGAATCTGGGTCCCCGCTTGCGCGGGGACGACGGCGGTCGACGTGATGCCGAGCTAATCAGCCAGATTGCATCGCGCCAAATTCACACAACCATCATCACGGGATTCTCGATCAGCGCCTTGAAGGCGTTGAGCAGCACGGCACCGAGCGCGCCATCGACCGCACGATGGTCGGTTGCAAGCCCGACGCTCATCATTTGCGCCGCCTCGACCTTGCCGTTGCGAACGACGGCGCGCTCCTCTCCGGTGCCGACCGACAAGATGGTGGCGTGCGGCGGATTGATGATGGCGTAGAATTCCTTGATCCCGTACATGCCGAGGTTCGACACCGCGCTCGTGCCGCCCTGGTACTCGTGCGGCGCGAGCTTGCGGGCGCGCGCACGGGCGGCGAAATCCTTCATCTCGTTGGAGACGACGGAGAGCGATTTTTGCTCGGCGTGGCGCACGACCGGCGTGATCAACCCGCCCGGTATGGACACCGCAACACCGATGTCGGAATGCTTGTGCCGGAGCATGGCGCCTTCCGTCCACGTCACGTTGGCGTCGGGAACCCGCTGCAGCGCCAGCGCCAGCGCCTTGATGACGAAATCGTTGACCGAGATCTTGTAGGCCGGCTTGCCGTCCTTGTCCTTTGGCGCGGCGGCGTTGATCTCTTCGCGCGCAGCCAAAAGCTTGCCGATGTTGCAGTCGAGCGTGAGATAAAAATGCGGAATGGTGAGCTTCGCTTCGAGGAGCCGGCGGGCGATCACCTTGCGGATACCGTCGTGAGGGACCGCGTCGTAGGAGCCGGGCTCGAACAGTGCGATGATTTTCTCGTCGGCCGGCGCTTGCACGACCGGGGCCGCCGCGGCTGCCGCTGCGGGAGCCGCAGGAGCCATGATCCCGCGGCCCGACTTGGCTGCTTCCACATCGCGCGCAATAACGCGGCCGTGCGGGCCGGAACCTTGGATGCGCGCAAGGTCGATGCCAGCCTCCTTCGCAAGCCGGCGCGCCAGCGGAGACGAAAACACGCGGTTGGTGCGCGCGACGCCGATACCCTCGCCTTCGCTGCGCTGAGGAGCGAGAGCTTGCGGTGTCTGCGGTGGCGCGCGCGGGGCCTCGCCTGCCGTGGGTGCAGGGGGCGGCGCGGGCCGCGCTGAAGTGCTCGCGGCCATGGGCGCCGAGGGTGCGCTTGCCGGCTTCGATGGCGCCGGTTTCACCGGCGCTGGCGCGCTTTTGCCTGCGGCGGCCGCGGCCGCCTTGACGTCTTCCCCCTCCTCCGCCAGCACGGCGATGAGCGACTGGACCGGCACGTCCTGCGTGCCTTCCGGCACCACGATCTTGGCGAGCGTGCCTTCGTCGACCGCCTCGTATTCCATCGTCGCCTTGTCGGTTTCGATCTCGGCAATGACGTCGCCGGGCTTGACCTTGTCCCCCTCCTTCTTGAACCACTTCGCGAGGTTGCCCTTTTCCATGGTGGGCGACAGCGCGGGCATGAGAATATTGACCGGCATGAGCGTCTCGAGCGTCTAGCTGATCGCGCTGGTGGTGCCAGGATCGGTGGGGGCATCCATCTCCGCGTCGAACATCGCGCGGATACGCTCGAGCGCCTCGTCCTCGGTCAGTTTGGTTTCTTTGGCGAAGATCCGCGCGGCGTGTCTGGCGACGTCGGCGATGAGCATGCCCCAGGCCTGCGGGTCGTCGAAGGCGCGGCGCAGCGAAACGTGCAGGCCCCCTTCTACGATCGCCGCGCGCAAAACCTCGACCCCGCCATGCTCGAACGCAGTCGGCGGAACGTGCAGCGCGTCGAATGTCGCCATGGCTTCCTCACCGGTAACAGACCGCCTTCGCCGCCTCGACCACGTCTGCAACCGAAGGCAGCGCGAGTTTCTCGAGATTGGCCGCATACGGCATCGGCACGTCCTTGCCGGTGACGCGGGTCACGGGGGCGTCCAGCCAATCGAAAGCCTGTTCGGTCACGTTCGCGGCGATCTCCGCCCCGACGCCCGATTGCCGCCAACCTTCTTCGACGGTCACAACACGGCCGGTCTTCTTCACCGACTCGATGATCGCCTCTGTATCCATCGGCTTGAGCGTGCGCAGATCGATGACCTCGGCACTGATGTTCTCCTTGGCCAATTCATCGGCGGCTTTGAGCGCGTAAGACATCCCCATCGACCAAGCGACGATGGTCACGTCGGTGCCGGCGCGCGCGATCTTCGCTTTTCCGATCGGCACCAGATAGTCGTCGAGCTTGGGCACCGGAAAGCTCTGACCGTAGAGGATTTCGTTTTCGAGAAAGATGACCGGGTTGGGATCGCGGATCGCGGATTTGAGCAGGCCCTTGGCGTCGGCGGCGGTATAGGGCGCGATCACTTTGAGGCCGGGAACGTGCGAATACCAGGACGTGTAGTCCTGGCTGTGCTGGGCGGAGACGCGGGCGGCCGGTCCGTTCGGCCCGCGGAATACCGCCGCTACACTCATCTGGCCGCCCGACATGTAGCGGGTCTTGGCCGCGGAATTGATGAGCTGATCCATGGCCTGCATGGCGAAGTTGAACGTCATGAACTCGACGATCGGCTTGAGTCCCGCGAACGCCGCGCCGACGCCGAGCCCGGCCATGGCGTGTTCGGTGATCGGGGTATCGATCACGCGCCTCGAGCCGAATTCCTGCAGCAGGCCCTGGGTCACCTTGTACGCACCCTGATATTCGGCGACCTCCTCGCCGATGACGAAGACGGTCTCGTCGCGGCGCATCTCTTCCGCCATGGCGTCGCGCAGCGCTTCGCGCACGGTCATGGTGACCATTTCGGTGCCTTTGGGAAGATCGGGCTCGGGCGGAGCTTGCAATTGGCGCGGCGCGCTGACCTTCGCCGGGGTCGGCGCCGGCTCGACCTGCATCTCCGGTTGTTTGGCCTTGGCGGGCGGCGCGGTGGTCGGTGACTTCTGCGGGCGGGCGGCGCCGCCGTCGGTCAATGCGGAAGCGTCCTCGCCCTCGCCGAGGATCATGGCGATCGGGGTATTGACCGCCACGTCGTTGGTTCCTTCCGGCACCAAAATCTTGCCGAGGGTGCCTTCGTCGACCGCCTCGACCTCCATGGTGGCCTTGTCGGTCTCGATCTCGGCGATCACATCGCCGGACTTGACCGAGTCGCCCTCTTTCTTGTGCCACTTGGCGAGATTGCCCTTCTCCATGGTGGGAGAGAGCGCGGGCATCAGGACGGGAGTTGGCATCGACGCGTCACCCGTTGCCGGCGGGGCCGAGGCGCGGCGCGAGATCAGGCGCCATCGGATCGGCGAAAAAGGCGACGTGCGTTTTGTCGACTCTGGGCGCCATGTGCTACCCGGCGTATACGTCGGTCCAGAGCTCGGCCGGATCGGGCTCCGCGTCGTTAGTGGCGAATTCGGCGGCTTCGTTGATGGCGGCGCGAACTTCAGCGTCGATCTTCTTCAACGAGTCCTCACTCGCAAAGCCCTTCTTCAATAGGCGGCCGCGCACCTGCTCGATCGGATCGTGCTCGGTACGCACCTTGTCGACTTCCTCCTTGGGTCGGTACTTGGCGGGATCCGACATCGAGTGGCCGCGATAGCGATAGGTGAGCATTTCGAGAATGATGGGTCCGTTGCCTTCGCGGCACCATTTCACCGCATTGTCGCCTGCGGCCTTGACCGCGCGCACGTCCATGCCATCGATCTGCTCGCCGGGAATTTCGAAGGAGCGCCCGCGCTGGGACAGGTTCGTGGTCGCCGACGCACGGGCCACGGAAGTGCCCATTCCGTACTGATTGTTTTCGATGATGTAGACCACCGGCAGCTTCCACAGCTTGGCCATGTTGAAGCTTTCGTACACCTGGCCTTGATTGGCCGCGCCGTCGCCTAAATACGTAAGCGAAACGTGGTCGTTGCCCCGGTATTTGTTGGCGAAGGCGAGTCCGGTTCCGAGCGGAACCTGGGCGCCGACAATGCCGTGTCCGCCGAAAAAACACTTCTCGACGGAAAACATGTGCATCGAGCCGCCCTTGCCCTTGGAATAGCCTCCGCGCCGGCCGGTCAATTCCGCCATCACGCCTTTGGGATCCATGCCGCAAGCCAGCATGTGGCCATGGTCGCGGTATCCGGTGATGACCTCGTCACCCGTCTTGATCGCCATCTGCATGCCGATGACCACCGCCTCCTGACCGATGTAGAGATGGCAGAAGCCGCCGATCAGCCCCATGCCGTAGAGCTGTCCGGCCTTCTCTTCGAAACGGCGGATGAGGAGCATCTGGCGATAGGCGTGAAGCTCCTGCTCCTGGCTGAAGTCGGGGATTTCCGCCGCAGGTTGGACGGTTGCCCGGCGCACGGCGGGCTGAGCCGCTGGTTTGTTGCTGGCAACGGCCATTCTTCTCCTCGGGTGGGGACTATACGTCGGCGAGGCGGCCAGGTTCCCCAATAGCCGAAATTGCCGCAGGGCGGAAGCGGATGGGAAGCCGGCGGCGCTCTTGGGCCCGGACATAGGTAGCGCGAACCGACTTGGCAAATTCCGAGACCGCTGGCGCCGCGGCCCGGGGCGATCAGGGTTGCTTCAAGCGCAGGGTGAGTTCGCGGGGATCGGCGTAGTTGAGGAGCACCCGGGCACGCTCGTCGAGCAAGTCGGGATCGATGCTTTCAGGCTTCAGCAGCGACACGCGGCGCTCCCAAATGGCCCGCTCCGCCTTGAGCGCGTCAAGCTCAGTACTGAGTTCCGCGATCTGTTGGTCGAGGCCCTGCTTCGCGCGCAGCCCGCGGTTGCCGGAATAGGCATTGACGCCAAAATAGCCGATCACCAACGCGGCGATGGTATAGAGCGCGAGCGCGTGGAGGACGGTGCGAAACCGCTTGCGGGTTACCATATCGCGACCATGCCGCTCCGGCGTTAAGAGGGCTTTAATGCGCCGGAGGCCGCTGAGTCGTCTCGGTCAGTTTCCGTGCAATGCTTTCAACGCAGCGCGGCCGGCATATTTGGCCTGAGCGCCCAATTCCTCCTCGATGCGCAGAAGCTGATTGTATTTCGCAGTACGGTCGGAGCGCGCGAGCGACCCGGTCTTGATCTGCCCGCAGTTGGTCGCAACCGCGAGGTCTGCGATGGTGGCATCCTCGGTTTCGCCGGACCGGTGCGACATGACTGCGGTGTAGCCGGCCTTGTGCGCCATCTCGACTGCGGATAGCGCCTCGGTGAGCGTGCCGATCTGGTTGACTTTGACTAGGATCGAGTTGGCAATGCCATTCTTGATGCCCTCGCTAAGGCGCGTGACATTGGTCACGAACAGGTCGTCGCCGACGAGCTGGCATTTGCCGCCGAGCAGATCGGTCAGTATTTTCCACCCTTCCATGTCATCCTCGGCCATTCCATCCTCGATGGAAGCGATGGGGTAGCGGGAGGCGAGGTCGGCGAGATAGTTCGCCTGCTCTCGTTTCGAGCGAACCTTGCCCTCGCCCGCGTAGTGATAGGCACCGTCCTTGAAAAACTCGGTGGCGGCGGGGTCGAGCGCGAGCATGACATCCTTGCCGGAGCCGAAGCCCGCTTTCGCGATCGCGGTCATGACGAACTCGAGCGCGGCATCGGCCGAGGGCAGATCGGGGGCAAAGCCCCCCTCGTCGCCGACATTGGTGTCGTGGCCGGCCTGTTTGAGCGCTGCGCGCAGGGTGTGGAAAATCTCCGAGCCCATGCGCAGTCCCTCGGCGAAGGAGGTTGCGCCCACCGGCATGATCATGAATTCCTGGAAGTCGATCGGATTGTCGGCGTGCACGCCGCCATTGAGGATGTTCATCATCGGCACGGGCAGAAGGCGGGCCGATGTTCCGCCGACGTAACGATAGAGCGGAGCGCGATGGGCGGCCGCCGCCGCCTTGGCAGCCGCAAGCGACACCCCAAGAATGGCGTTGGCGCCGAGCCGGCTCTTATTCGGTGTGCCGTCGAGCGCGATGAGCGTCTCGTCGATCTTGACCTGCGCCTCTGCGTCCATCCCGCCCACGGCGTCGAAAATCTCGCCGTTGACGGCGTCGACCGCCTTGCGCACACCCTTGCCGAGATAGCGTTTGCCGCCGTCGCGCAGTTCGACCGCCTCGTGCCTCCCGGTCGAGGCACCCGACGGCACGGCGGCGCGCCCCTTGCTTCCGTCCTCGAGCACGACGTCGACTTCCACGGTCGGATTGCCGCGGCTGTCGAGGATTTCGCGGCCGATGATGTCGGTGATGGCGGTCATGGCGGCCCCCGGCAGGTCTCAGCGCTCGCGGGGCTTCTACAGGATTGAGAACACTCTTGTCATGCCCCGTGAAAGCGGGGCATCCAGTAACCCGTAGAGGGGTGGCCTAGACCGATCAAACCGGCTTGATCCGGTTCCGCGTGATGACGAGGATGAAACCGCTAGCCAAAACGCTTCGTCATCTCGGCAAGACGAGCCGACTTCCCGCCTCACCCCAGGCGGCGGTGCTCGATCGCGTCGCCAATCCGCATCCGGACACCAACTACGTCGCGCGCTTCACCGCCCCGGAGTTCACCACGCTCTGCCCGATTACCGGCCAGCCCGACTTCGCCTGTTTCGTGATCGACTACGTGCCGGCCAAATGGCTTCTCGAGTCGAAGTCGTTCAAGCTCTATCTCGGTAGCTTCCGCAATGTCGGCGCCTTTCACGAGGACTGCACGGTCGCAATCGGCAAGAGACTCGTCGCGCTGCTCAAGCCAAAATTCTTGCGCATCGGCGGCTATTGGTATCCGCGCGGGGGCATCCCCATCGACGTGTTCTGGCAAAGCGGAAAGCTGCCGGCAAACGTGTGGCTGCCGGACCACGCCGTGGCGCCTTATCGCGGGCGAGGATGAGCCCCCACAACGATGGCCAACAGCGCCTTGACCTCTCGGCCGGGTTCGACCGCGCGCATGATGCTGCCCATGACGGCGATGCCGGCCGGCCCGGCGGCCAGCACCTCCGCCGCGCGCGCCGCATTGAGACCTCCGATCGCCAGCACCGGGACCGGCGCCGCGCGGGCGATCTCAGCAAGCCCCTTGCGACCGATCTCGGGGCCATATCCCGGCTTGCTCGCCGTTTCGAAGGCGGGGCCCGCGATGGCGTAATCGACAATGCCGGCGTCAATCGCCTCCGCCTCGGTGACGGTATGGAGCGATACGCCAATGAGCTTCTCTCGTCCCAGCATCTTTCGCGCCGCCGCCGGATCGCCACCCGCAGGGAGGTGCACGCCGTCGCTGCCGCAGGCTTGTGCCAAGGCAGCGTCGCCATGCACCGTCAGGCGCGCGCCGTGTCGCCGCGCGATGGGCAACAGCGTCGACGCAAGCGCGATTTGATCCTCCTCGGAAAGGTCCTTCTCCCGCATGCTGACCCAACGGCAGCCGGCCGCCAGCGCCGCTCGCACCACATCAGCGAGCGGCAGTCGCGCTTGATGCCGATCGGTGACGACGAGCAGCGGTGGATCGGGGAGCTTCAAGTGCCCACGAGGCCGAATTGCGGGCTGGAGGGCTCCGCGTGCGCGAGCTTGGGTATGCGGCCGGCCAAGCGCGCCAATCGCCCCGCCTCGACGGCGGCACGCATGCTCGTGGCCATCATCACCGGATCGCGCGCCTTCGAGACGGCGGTATTGAGCAGGACCGCGGCGCAGCCGAGCTCGAGCGCAAGGGCCGCGTCAGACGCCGTGCCGATGCCGGCGTCGAGAACGACTGGTACCGGCGAGCGTACGCAGAGCAGCTCGATCAGGTGTGGGTTGCTGATGCCGAGCCCCGAGCCGATCGGAGAGCCGAGAGGCATGACCGCCGCGGCGCCGGCGTCGGCGAGCTTGCGGCAGACGACGGGGTCCTCCGTGCAATAGGGCAGCACCGTGAAACCCTTCGCAACCAGCATTTCTGTTGCGCGCACGAGCTCCTCGGTATCGGGATAGAGCAGCTCGCGGTCGCCGATCACTTCGAGCTTGATCCAGTTCGTCTCGAGCGCTTCGCGCGCGAGTTCGGCGGTGAGAACCGCGTCCGTCGCCGTTTGGCAGCCGGCGGTGTTGGGTAGGAAACGGATGTGCTTGGGGATGAGGTCGACCAGGCTTTCGTCCTCGCCGGCAAGGCTGATGCGCCGGATCGAGGCGGTCACCATCTCCGTTCCGCTCGCGGCAATGGCGTCGAGCATGAGCTTGCGGTTGGGATAGCCGGCGGTGCCGAGGAATAGACGGGAGCCGAATTCGCGGCCGGCAATGATGAGGGGATCGGACATCTCAGCTCCTTAGCCGCCCTGACGGGCGCGCACGATTTCGACGCTGTCGCCGGGGCGCAACTGCGTCTGTGGCCACGCCGCGCGCGGGACGATGGCGCCGTTGACGGCGACCGCGATGCCCCGCTGGCCGGTGTCGACCGCCTTTTCCTCAAGCAATGCCGCCAACGTTGCGACCATGAGCGGTTCGATTTGTCCGTTGATCTGGATGCTTGCCTCAGCAGCGGTTTGCGTCATTCATTTCTCCTCATTCTGCAGCGGCAGGAAACGAGCCAAATCGCTCGATGCCGAACGGGCGGATCGCCGCATCAACGATGCCATCGAGCGCGAGGCGCGCGATCGTGTCGGCGGTGATGGGCGCCAGCAGAATTCCGTTGCGATGATGCCCAGTGGCATAGATGAGCCCGTCGATCGGCCCTGCGCCGAGGATCGGTGCGTCGTCGCGGCTGCCGGGCCGATGACCGACCCACATCTCATCGATCGGCAGGTCCTCGATCGCGGGCACCGCCCGCCAGGCCGCCTCCAGCAAGCTCAGCATGCCGCCCGCCGTGAGCGAGGTGTCGTAGCCTTTTTCCTCGACTGTGGCGCCCACCAGCAGGCGTCCGTCCCGGCGCGGCACGAGGTAGGCACCGGGCGCCCAAACCACGTGGGTCAACAGCGGCGCAGCCGGATCCGTGCGCAACGCGAGCATTTGGCCTTTGATCGGCCGCACCGGGGGCCGCAATTGTGGATCCAAGCCATCGATGCTGCGCGTCCACGCGCCGGCTGCAAGCACGACCACATCGGCCGCTACTTTGCTCCCGTCGGCGAGAACGATCCCGTCGACGCGCCCGCCACGGGATGAAATTGCGCTCACTGCCCGGTACTCGGTGATACTGGCGCCGGCCGCTTCGGCGGCGACGCGCAATGCCTCGACCAGCCTGCGGTTGTCGACCTGAGTGTCTTCGGGGCTGAACACCGCTCCGGCGAGCTTGCCGGCGAGATGCGGTTCACGCCGGCGCGTTTCCGCAGCCGAAATCCACTGCAGCGGTAACCCGAGTTTCTGCTGGAACACGAGCTGATGGCTCAGGCGCGCCTGATCGTCCGCGGTCAGCGCGAGGAGGAGCGTGCCTTCAGGCCGCAATTCCACATCAATCCCAGACACCTCAAGCAACTCGGCGGCGAAAGCGGGCCAGCGTGCCTGGCTTTCGCGACCGAGCGCGATGAGGGCCTCTTCGCCGGGCTCCGCCTCCGCGCACGCCGCCAGCATGCCGGCGGCGGCGTGGCTTGCGCCGGCGCCGGCCGCGCCCCGGTCGAAGACTTGGACCGACACGCCCCGCGCCGCCAACCGCCAACCAACGGACAGCCCGACGACCCCGGCACCGATGATGGCGACATTGGGCCTGCTGAGATTGGATGCTGGGCGGTTCGGCAAGCGGCGGCTCCCTTCGCTGGAATGACCCAGACAGGTTCCATGGGTATGATCTCAGCCGCGGCAGCGCGGCACCCCAGGCCGTCGAACCCATGATGGGCATTCCCTCGCCATTCCACAAGGGCGCCTGCGGCGCATCCTTGCCGCCGCCGCAAGGACTGGGAAACTCGTTCGAAGTTTCTTGTCCTTATCTTGAGTTCTTCGCAAGCCGGTCGAATTCGAGCAACCGGCGCAGCAGAGCCTCCATTTGCTTGAGCGGCATCATGGTGGCGCCGTCTGACGGTGCCTGGTCGGGATTATCGTGGGTCTCGATGAAGACGCCGGCCACGCCAACGGCAACGGCCGCGCGCGCCAGCATCGGGACGAATTCCCGCTCGCCACCAGAGGACGTGCCCTGCCCGCCCGGCTGCTGCACGGAATGGGTGGCGTCGAAGATCACCGGTGCGCCGGTGGTGCGCGCGAGGATCGGCAGCGCACGCATGTCGGACACAAGCGTATTGTAGCCGAACGACGCACCGCGCTCGGTCACCAGGACATTGCGGTTGCCGGCGCCGGTCACCTTGGCGACGACGTTCGTCATGTCCCACGGCGCCAAGAACTGGCCTTTCTTGACGTTGATCACGCGCCCGGTCGCGGCCGCGGCGACGAGAAGATCCGTCTGCCGACACAGGAATGCGGGGATCTGCAGCACGTCGACGACTTCGGCAACTGCTGCGCATTGCTGCCCCTCGTGGACGTCGGTGAGAACGGGCACACCAAATTTCTGGCGGATTTCAGCAAAGATCGCCAAAGCGCGATCGAGCCCTAAACCGCGTTGGCTTTTCGCGCTGGTGCGGTTGGCCTTGTCGAACGACGTCTTGTAGACAAGGCCCATTCCCACCTTGCCAGCGATCTCCTTCAACGCCGAGGCCGTTTCCAGTGCGTGGTCGCGGCTCTCGAGCGCACACGGCCCCGCGATTAGCGCAAGCGGGAGGCTGTTGCCGAAGCGCGCCGCGCCGACGATAACAACCGGATTGGGGGCGGGCTCAACACTCATGGGCCGACCATGCGCCGGTCGAATTTAGCGGTCAACCGAACGGATATCGGCCGAACTTCGTCAGCGCACTTCATCGCTGCGTGCTAGTGGAACACGAGCGTTGCGCCAAGGGCGGTCTGCGGCCCGACAATGGTCGCATCCATGCGCGGGAAAGCCGCGATCTCGCCTGCCGTCAACGCTGCACTCAGCGCGGCGCGGTCGCGCACGCGAAATTGGATGGCCGCGAGCCGCGCGCCACGGGACACATCGGGCGGCTCGGTCCCGAAACGACTGCGAAAGGCGTCCGGCTCCGTCACGCTGATTTCGCCGCGCGGCGTCGACGCCGTGATGCCGCTCGACGTGACGGTGAGGTCGCGTGCGCCGGCGAAGGCCGACAGGAAGGCGCGATGCTCGCTCGGTTTTTCGGCGACCAATACCGCAGCCTCGATGCCGCTTGCCGTGTTGGCATGCTGCTGGAATGCCGGGTTCCAGAAATTTTCCGGGAAGTGCTGCTGACAAGCGAAAAAGCCGATGGCCGGCGCTTTACCATCGCGCGCAAACGCAAGCGAGAAACCGACTTTGACCGTCGAGCCGTCCGGTCGTTTGCCCTCGCGCTCGAAGCGCATGGCATCCGAGACGCTAATCCCGGCCGAGCGAAAGCGTGCGGCATCCGCTGTGGCGTCATCGCTTTCGAGGATCAGCATTGAAAGTCCCTCCCGGTCCTTGAGAAAGATCCGGTTGAACGTGCCGAACAGGGCCGAAAATCCGTCGCTTCCGAGCTTCTCCGGCTCCGCCACCGTCAGCAACTCGACGAAAAAGCCGGGAAGCTGGACTAGATGATTGTGGGTGCCCCATGCATGCCGGTTGCGCGCGCCGACGGTGAAGCCCAGCCGTCCGTAGAGCTCGGCTGCGGCGGCGAGATCGCGCACCGCATGAACGACGTGGTCGAGGCCACCCGCCATCGAACGCCGTCACTTCACCGCCGAGAAGGCCGTCGGCTGGAGGAACATGTTCTTGATCGACGCAATGATCGGTCCATCGCGTTCGCTCTCGGCGCGCTTGGATACCCATTCCGGATCATTTACGAACTTGTTCCACTTCGCCTCGCGCTCGGCGAGCGATTCCCAGGCGAGCAGGTAATGGAGGTCCTGGTTTCCGCCGTCTCCGACAAGTACTGTCCAGAATCCAGCCTGCCGGATGCCGTGCCGCTTCCAGAGCTCGAGGGTGGTGGTTTCGAACCGCTTCAACAAAGCCGGCAGCCGTCCGCTGACGCAGCGATAAATCCTCAATTCATAGATCATCGTCGCCTCTTGAGTGATGCACGTCGAGGCGACCGACGTTAACGGCAGTGGCAGGAAAGGCAATCGGCGATCGGCACGTCGCGCTGCATGCACACGACGCGTTCGAAATCAGCAGACGGCGAGGTCGGGGGAACTGATTACACCAGTCGACTCTGGTCCACCGCCGCGCCGACGAACGAGGCGAACAGTGGGTGCGGGTCGAACGGCCGCGATTTCAGCTCAGGATGGAACTGCACGCCGACGAACCAGGGATGGTCTTCGTACTCGATCATCTCCGGCAAAAGCCCGTCGGGCGACATGCCGGAAAAGCGCATGCCGTGCTGCTCGAGGCGACCCCTGTAGCGGGTATTGACCTCGTAGCGGTGGCGGTGGCGCTCGGAAATCTCGGTTGCGCCATGGTAGATCTGCGACACACGGCTGCCGCGCTGGAGGATCGCCGGATAGGCGCCAAGCCGCATGGTGCCGCCGAGATCGGCGTTCACGCCGCGGGTCTGCAGCTCGTTGCCTTTCATCCACTCGGTCATTAATCCGACCACCGGCTCGGCCGTCGCACCGAATTCGGTCGAGTTAGCCTCCTCGATGCCGCAGAGGTTTCGTGCCGCTTCGATGACGGCCATCTGCATACCGAAGCAAATCCCAAAATACGGCACCTGGCGCTCGCGGGCGAATTTCACCGCTCTGATTTTTCCCTCGCTGCCGCGCTGGCCGAAGCCGCCCGGCACCAAAATGCCGTTCACGTTCTCAAGAAACGGCGCAGGATCCCCGCGCTCGAACACTTCGGATTCGATCCAATCGAGATTGACTCGGACCTTGTTGGCAATCCCGCCGTGCGAGAGCGCCTCGATCAGCGACTTATAGGCGTCCTTGAGGCCGGTATATTTGCCGACGATGGCAATGGTCACGTTGCCTTCCGGGTTGCGGATCCGCTCGTTGATGAGCCGCCAGCGCGCGAGATCGGGTTCGCCTTTGGGCTCGATGCCGAAGGCCATCAGCACTTCCCGGTCGAGCCCGGCGTCATGATAGGCTTCGGGCACCGCATAGATGTTGTCCACGTCGCGCGCCTCGATCACGGCGCTCGGACGCACGTTGCAGAACAGCGCGAGCTTGGCGCGCTCGCCCTCGGGAATCGGCCGGTCGGTGCGGCACAGCAAGATGTCGGGTTGGATGCCGATCGAGCGTAGCTCCTTGACCGAGTGCTGGGTCGGCTTGGTCTTGAGCTCGCCTGCGCCGGCCACGAAGGGCAAGAGCGTCAGGTGGATGTAGACGGCGTGGTGACGGGGCAAGTCATTGCCGAGCTGGCGGATCGCCTCGAAGAACGGCAGCCCTTCGATATCGCCCACCGTCCCGCCGATCTCGCACAGGACGAAGTCGTAGCCCTCGTTGCCTTCGCGGATGAAATCCTTGATGGCATTGGTGACGTGGGGAACAACCTGGATGGTGGCGCCGAGATAGTCGCCGCGGCGCTCCTTGACGAGAATTTCCTGATAGATCCGGCCGGTGGTGATGTTGTCCTGACGCGTCGCCGGCCGGCCGGTAAACCGCTCGTAATGGCCGAGATCGAGATCGGTTTCTGCACCGTCATCCGTGACGAAGACCTCGCCGTGCTGGTAAGGCGACATGGTCCCGGGATCGACGTTGAGATATGGATCGAGCTTGCGCAGCCGCACCTTGTAGCCGCGCGCCTGCAGCAGCGCGCCGAGTGCTGCCGATGCGAGGCCCTTGCCGAGGGAGGAGACCACGCCGCCGGTAATGAAGATATACCGCGCCATGGGACCTAACCTTTAGCGCCGCGCGGCCGATTCGACGAGAGCCTAAGACGGCCCTCCCAGCGACATTCATGCGCAACCCGCATACCGGAAAATCCTCACGATCTGATTGGGATATAGGCCGCTCTCTTCATGTGAGCTCTCAATTTACCATTCGCCGACTGCATAGCTCCTCAAGCGAAGGGGCCGGTTACCCGGCCCCTGGTGGTCTGCTCATTGCGAGCGCGGAACTTGCGGCCCCGGCGCAGGGGGCGCCGACTGCTCCTGTTGGCGCAGCGTGTCGAGCACGCCGCCGCCCTGCCCTAGCGGCCCAGCGGGCGTCTGCTGTGTCGGGCTGCTCGTGTTCTGGATAACGGAACGCGGCTTGCGGTCCCAGCCGGCGAGAACCGAGAGTACCAGGCTGGTGGCGAAGAAGGTGGCGGCCAGAATCGCAGTGCTGCGGGTCAGCACATTGGCCGTCCCCCGGCTCGACAGAAATCCGCCGGTCGAGCCGATGCCGAGCCCGCCTCCTTCCGACTTCTGCAGCAGCACGACGCCGATCATGGCGGCGACCACCATCAGATGAACCACGATAATGACGGTCTGCATGCCTTCACCAATTGTTCCCACGTATGAATTCGCGCGTGCCGCCCGAGCGTCATATAGGAAGTCGGCGGAGTGTCTACATGATCCTCCCCGCCATTTCCATGTGGATGGAGGAGCGTCCCGGCGGCTCGGCTCCGTGGCGGCGCCGGGCGGCGCGGCAAGAGAGAGCCGGCTACTTGAGGACCTTCAGATAGGCGATGATGTCCTCGACGTCTGTGGCATCGGTAATGCCGCCATAGGGCATGCGGTTGCCCCTCACCTTTGCCTGCGGGTCCTGGATATAGGCACGCAAATTATCTTCGTCCCAAATGAGATTCGCCCGTTTCATCGCGTTCGAGTAGCGAAAATCCTCAAGCGCCGCCGACTTGCGGCCGACCACGCCCTTCAAGCTGGGCCCCAGCGCGTCGGGCCGTTCCGTGTGGCATGCCGTGCAGGTTTGATAGAGTGCCTTGCCGTGCTCCACATCGGCCGCGGCGACCGAAATTACGGATGACGCGAGGAGCAGCACGGCGGGGGCGGCGGCTACGATCCAACGACGCATCGATCTCGCCTTACCCGATGCCGATTACGCGTGTACCAGCGGGCCGGGATTCTTGAGGTACTTCGTGACGATCGCATCGGCCGACCAATAGGCGAGCGCGCCGACCGGACCGGTAGGATTGTAAGCCGACTGCTGCGGGAACGTGGAAGCTCCCATAATGAAGAGGTTGTCGGCGTCCCAGACCTGCAGATAGCGATTGACCACGCTGGTCTTCGGGTCGGTCCCCATGATCGTGCCACCGGTATTGTGGGTCGACTGGTAAGGCACGGTGTCGTAATCGCCGCGGCGCAACCCGGGAGGGCCCATCATGGTCGGCTTCATGGCGCGCGCGATGTCGAGCGCGATCCGCATGCAATAATCCCCGACCTTGTAATCATTCTCGACGAAATTGTAGGTCATGCGCAGCAGCGGCCGGCCGAGCTGATCCTTATAGGTCGGATCGAGATCGATGTAGTTGTAGCGGTTGGCGTAGTTCGACCCCGACAACGTGATGCGCGCTGCGTGCTGATACCATTTGGCGGTCGCCTTTTTCCATGCTGCGCCCCAGCGCGGGGTTCCCGGCGGGATCGGCCGGTAGCTGATCGGCCGGCCGTCGGCGTGCCCCAACTGAATCTTGCAGCCGCCCAGAAAGCCAAGCCCGCTATGGTCGAAATTGTCGCCGTTAAAATCGTCCATGACCATCTGTGTGCCCGGCGAGCCCATGAACGGATTGAAGAACCTGTCTTCGAAGAACAGCGTCACGCCCATGCGCGAGAGTTGATAGCAGTAGTTCTTGCCCACCGCTCCTATCTGTGTGACGGGGTCATAGGGCTCACCGATGCCCGAGTTGAGCAGAAGCGAGATGTTGCCGAAGACATAGGCTGAGAGCACCACGAGGCCCGCCGGCTGCTCATATTCCTCGCCGGTGCGCGTATCCGTAAAAATGACCCCGGTCACCTTTTTCGCCGCTTTGTCGTAACTCAGCCGACTGACCCAGGCGCGGTCCCGCAGCTTGAATTTCGGATCGGCGCGCAGCACCGGAAGCACGCAAACGTGCGGCCCGGCCTTGGCGTTGGCTTCACAACCGTTTCGTTCGCAGAAGCCGCAATACTGGCAGCCGCCGAGGGTGAGGCCCTCGCTGTTGGTATAGGGTCGGCTCGCGTTGCTCGCTGGCTGCGGGAACGGGTGATACCCAAGCTCCTGCGCGACCTTCGCGAACATCAGTCCGGACTCGGTCATAATCAGCGGCGGCGTGGGATATTCATTGCTGCGCGGCCCCTCGAAGATGTTTCCGCCCTCGATCTTCTGGCCGTGCAGATTGCCGGCTTTCCCGGAAACGCCGCACAGCTTGTCGAACTTATCGTAATAGGACTCGAGTTCCGCGTAGGTCATCGCCCAATCCTGGATCGGCATATCGTCCGGAATGACCTTGGTGCCGTAGCGTTCGGCGATGTGGCTGCGCGTCAGATGATCGCTCGGCAGATAGCGCCAGTGCTGCCCGCCCCAGTGATTGGCGGCTCCGCCGACGCTGTTGCCCGGCAGGAACGAACCGAAGCGACGCATGGGCAACGCCGTTTCCGCAGGACGATGGCGGAAGGTCACGGTCTCCAGCGCCGGATCCTGGATCAACTCCAGCCGGTAGGAATAACGCAACTCGTCGCGCACCGCGGGCAGCGTGAAGTTCTCGCGCGGCGAGAGATCTTCGCCACGCTCCAAACCAATAACGGTGAGTCCCCCTTTGGTAAGTTCGCGCGCCATAATGCTGCCGGTCCAGCCCATGCCGACCATGACCGCATCGACTTCCTTCAATCGCATTGCCATGACTGAGCCCCCTCACGAGAAATCGGCGATCGATTGCGGCTCCGCGACGTAGCGCTTGTTGCGATACTCCTCGATCAGGTTGGAATAGACCGCGGGCAGCCCAGGGAAGCCGAGCATTCTCCATGAGGCCTTGTTGCGGTTGCCGCCATAGATGGGGTCGGCGAAGAAGGCCTCCATAGTGATTTGTAACAGCGCCTCGAAGAATTGTTTGCCGTCGAAATCGTCGAGCGCAGCCTTGCCCTGCTCCAGTGCCCTGAGCGCATCCTCGCGATCCTTGGTCGCGAGCCGGTCGAAGTCCTTGCCGTAGAGTTTGCGTGTCCAGGCATTTGTGGCGACGATGCCGGCGGCGAAAAACTGCCGCGGCGTGAGCGGCAGCTGATAGCCATACTCCCGCTTGGCCTTCCGGAACGGCCCATTGCGGTACATTTTGGCGCCGCCGCCCCACGCGCTGGCGAGCTGACGGTCGATGAAAGTCACGACGCCGCAATCGGTGCCGGACGGCGTGAGTTCGTCGGCCGGGATCATCGTGTCGGCCGCGGCGGCGAAGAACGCGACCTCTGTCTCGGTGAGCGTGAGATAAGTCGGCGGTTCGCTCGCCGTCGCAGCAGCGGTGGAGGCAGAGCTTGCGGCCGGCTGCGCCGGCGCGGCAGCGGGCGGGGCAAGACCCGCGGCAACGGCGGTGCCGGCGCCCAACAGGAAATTGCGACGTCGGATCGGACTACTCTCGTCCGCAGTGGTTTTTTCGGCCATGGCAACCTCCCATGCTTTGCCGCGCCGAGCTTGAAGCCTGGTGCGGGGACGCGGCGCACGCGCGGAGACCACCACGCGGCGAAACATCGTCTCGTTTTGAATGAGAGTAGTCCGATTTGCGGCCGCGCGGGAGAGGCTGTGGAGGCGATTTCCGCCTGCGCTGCCTTCGAAGTCTCAGTGGTAGACGCCCGCAATGGCTAAAAACTCGTCCGCCTTGAGACTCGCGCCGCCCACCAGCGCGCCGTTAACGTCAGCAACGCTCATCAGCTCCTTGGCATTCGACGGCTTGACCGATCCGCCGTAGAGGATGCGGGTGGCTTGCCCTTCCTCTGCGAACCGCGATTGCAGACGCTGACGGATGAATCCGTGCATCTCGGCAACGTCGGGCGGCGTCGGCGTCAGACCGGTGCCGATCGCCCAGACCGGCTCGTAGGCAACGATCACATTTTCAGCCGTGGCGCCGTCTGGCACTGAACCGTTGAGCTGCGTGCCCACCACCGTGAGTGCGCGTCCGTTTTCGCGCTCAGCGCGGGTCTCGCCTACGCAGATGATGGCGCAAAGTCCGGCGCGCCGCGCAGCGAGCGCCTTCGCCCGCACATCTGCATCGGTTTCATGGTGATAACTACGCCGTTCGGAGTGCCCGACGATGACGGCGCTGGCGCCCGCATCCTTGAGCATTTCGGCCGAAAGGTCGCCGGTGAACGCTCCGCTAGCCTCGGCGCGACAATCCTGTGCGCCAATACGGACGGAAGAACCCTCGACCGCCGCCGCAAACAGAGCGAGCAGCGTGGCGGGCGGACATACCATTACGTCGACCGCAGGGAGCTGCTGTGCACCTTGGACGATCCGGCTGAGCTCCGCCGCCGAGGCGCGCAGCCCATTCATCTTCCAGTTGCCCGCAACCAGCGGGCGCGGCATACGGACCATGGTCGAGTCCTGAGCTTTTTCCGCGTCCAGCCAAGCGGTTAGCAGAGCGCTCGCAGCCACGCCAGAGGTGCGCCGTTCCGCAATGTTGCGATGCGGAGGCCCCCTCCCCTATGATGCAAGAGCCGTCGGCTCGCCGCCGGTTCTCTCAATCACGGACGACGCATGCTTCGAGGGCTGCGAAAAGCCTCTTCCAACTGGCTCGGCAAAGCGGTGATGGCCGCGGTCGTCGGCTTTTTGGTGATCAGTTTTGCGATTTGGGGCATCGGCGACATTTTCCGGGGCTTCGGCCGCTCGACGGTCGCCAAGATCGGCCGCACCGAGGTTACGATCGAGCAATTTCGGACGCTCTATAATGATCGGCTGCAGCAATATTCACGCCAGCTGGGGCGCCCAATCAGCGCGGATCAGGCGCGCGCGACCGGTCTTGACCGGCTGGTGACCGGCCAGATCTTCTCGGAGATTTTGCTCGATGAACGCGCACGCGCACTCGGTCTCGCGCTTTCCGATTCCGAAGTCGCCAAGCTGATCACCAACGATCCGGCATTCCGCGGACCGAACGGCCAGTTCGACCGCTTCCGTTTCGAGCAGACCATCCGTAATGCCGGCTATACGGAGGCCCGCTTCGTGGCCGAACAGCGCCGCCAAATGCTGCGCCGAGAGCTTGCCGGCACCATCGCGTCCGGATTGAATGCACCCAAGGCGCTGGTCGAGGCGCTAAACCGCTATCAGAACGAGCAGCGCTCGATCGAATATGTGCTGCTCGACCGCGCGCTCGCCGGCGAGATTGCGTCGCCCCCGCCGGAAGCGCTGGCGAAATATTTCGAGGACCGCAAGATCCTGTTCCGCACGCCCGAATACCGCAAGCTCGTCGTCGTGTCGCTGATCCCGAGCGAGCAGGCCCGTTGGATCGAAATCTCCGATGCGGATCTCAAGCGCGCTTATGAAGAGCGCCGTGCCCGCTACGCCACGCCCGAGCGGCGACATATCCTGCAGATCGACTTTCCCAATGCCGAGGCGGCGAGCGCGGCCGCAGAGCGCATCGCGAAGGGCACGAGCTTTGCAGAGATCGCCAAGGAGCTCGGCAAGAGCGAAAAGGACATCGACCTCGGGATCGTGCCGAAATCCGCGATGATCGACCGCCCGGTGGCCGATGCGGCGTTCGCGCTCAAGGAAGGCGAGGTGAGCGCGCCGGTGCAAGGCCGCTTCGGCACGGTGCTGGTGCAGGCGCTCAAGATCGAGCCGGAGCAGGTTCGGCCCCTCGAACAAGTGGCCGGCGAGCTCAAGCAGGAGCTCGCCACCGCCCGCGCCAAGTCAGAGATTTTCGACGTCTACAACAAGATCGAGGACGCGCGCGCGGAGGGAAAGTCGCTCGAGGAAGCCGCGGCCAATCTCAAGCTGGAGGCACGCACCGTCGAGGTCGATCGTTCCGGCCGCGACCCTGCAGGCACGCCCGTGAAACTACCCGATGCGCAGCGGCTTCTCGCCGGGGCATTCAGCACCGACATCGGCGTCGAACGTGATCCGTTGCAGTTCCAAGACGGCTATATCTGGTACGAGGTCACCGGGATCTCCCCCTCGCGCGAACGTTCGCTCGACGAGGTCAAAGACCAGGTCGAGGCGCGCTGGCGCGACCAGGAAGTTGCGACGCGGCTCGATGCCAAGGCAACCGCCATCCTAGAGAAACTCAAGGCTGGCGAGACGCTTCCCCAAGCCGCGGCGGCTGAACGTCTCAAAGTCGAAATGCTGACCGGGCTCAAGCGTGGCGAAGCCTCCGGCCCCCTCTCGGCGGCGGGCGCCGATGCCGTCTTTCGCACGGCAAAGGACGCCGCCGGCAAAACGGAAGGTGCGCAGCCGCCCGACGAGGTGGTGTTCCGTGTCAGCGGTATCGTGGTACCGAGCCTTGATATGGCTTCCGAAGACGCCAAACGCGCTCTCGAGACCCTCAATCGGGGTCTTTCCGAGGACATTCTTGCCGAATACATCGCTTGGCTCGAAAGCGATATCGGCGTGACGATCAATCAAAGCGCGCTGAACCAAGTGGTCAGCGGCGGAGCCGGCGACGGCACAAACTAACCCCTGGCTCACAATGCAGATCGAGCCGCAAGCCGTGGGATTTGCCAAGCGCTACGCGCGAGGCGAGCCGCAGGTCGTGTGGACTACGCTGGTTTCGGATCTGGAAACTCCGGTATCGGCCTTCCTAAAAATCGCCGGCGCGGGGCCGCCGAGTTTTCTGCTGGAGTCGGTCGAAGGCGGCGCGCTGCGCGGCCGCTATTCGATCATCGGGCTTAATCCCGATCTCGTCTGGAGGACCGTGGCCGGGCGAGCCGAGATCAATCGTAGCGTCCAGCAAAACGCGGACAATTTTACGCCCTGCGGCCGGCCTCCGCTGGTGGCGCTGCGTGCGCTCATCGCCGAAAGCCGGATCGAGCTGCCGGATGTGCTCCCTCCCATGGCCGCCGGGATTTTCGGCTATCTCGGCTATGACATGGTGCGGCTGATGGAGGATTTGCCCTCGCCGAACCCCGACCCGATCGGAATTCCCGACGCAGTCCTTGTTCGCCCTACCGTGGTGGTGGTGTTCGATACCGTAAAAGACGTGATCACTGTGGTCACGCCGGTGCGCCCCGAAAGCGGCGTTGCCGCCGAGACCGCCTTCACGCGCGCAAGGGAACGCCTCAGAGCAATCGTCGGTGCGCTCGATGCCCCGTTGGCGCATTCCCCGCCCGACATCCAGGCAGGCCCGCTCACGGTGTGGCCGTCTTCGAACGTTACGCCCCCCGAATACGAGCGCATGGTCAAGGTCGCCAAGGAATACATTGCCGCCGGCGACATCTTTCAGGTGGTGCTGTCGCAACGTTTCGAGGCGCCGTTCGAACTGCCGCCCTTCGCACTCTACCGCGCACTGCGGAGGGTCAATCCGGCGCCGTTTCTCTATTTCCTCGACTTCGGCGGCTTTTCGATCGTCGGCTCGAGTCCGGAAATCCTGGTACGAGTGCGCGAAGGCACGGTGACCATTCGGCCGCTCGCCGGCACGCGGCCCCGAGGCACGACGCCGCAGCACGACAAGGCACTCGAAGCCGAGTTGTTGGCGGATGGGAAGGAACGCGCTGAGCACCTGATGCTGCTCGATCTCGGCCGCAACGACGTCGGACGCGTCGCACGGCCGGCGACGGTGAAGGTCACGGATCAGTTCTTCATCGAGCGTTTCAGCCAGGTGATGCACATCGTATCCAACGTCGAGGGCCAGCTCGACAGCAAATACGATGCGCTCGATGCACTGGCGGCAGCCTTTCCGGCCGGCACCGTCTCGGGCGCGCCCAAAGTGCGGGCGATGGAGATCATCGACGAGCTCGAACCGCAGAGGCGCGGCCTCTATGCCGGGTCGGTCGGCTATTTCTCCGCCGCGGGCGAGCTCGATAGCTGCATCGTGCTGCGCACCGCCTTGGTCAAGGACGGCATGATGTATGTCCAGGCCGGCGCCGGCATCGTTGCCGACTCCAACCCGAAGTCCGAGCATCAGGAATGCGTGGACAAGGCGAAAGCGCTGTTCCGCGCCGCAGAAGAGGCTAAACGATTTGCCAGCGCGGCGCGGCGCGGACTTTAACTCACGCCGCACCACCATCGATCGCAACCGCCGTGTAGTGGCGCTCGTGACTTGTCGGGGTCTGTGGTGGACAATGGCCATGGCCTTACTACATCAACGATGCCCCTGACGAGGTGATGACATGGACGCCAAAGCCGAACAGGCGCCCCGATGGAAGCACGACGGCGTACGCGTGATTCCGGGGCACGCGCTCGACCCCAACACGCCGCAGACGCCGGGCATGGATCGCAAGGCTGCCATCAACTATGCCCGCGTCGGCGCCCAGAAGATTTGGGCGGGCACGGTGAGCATTCACCCCAACGCCAAGACCGGCGCACATCACCACGGCGAGTTGGAAAGCATCATCTATGTGGTGCGCGGCAAGGCGCGCATGCGCTGGGGGGACCAGCTGGAATTCATGGCGGAGGCCGGTCCCGGCGATTTCATCTATGTGCCGCCGTTCGTGCCGCATCAGGAGATCAACGCCAGCTCGAGCGAGTCGCTCGAATGCGTGGTGGTGCGTAGCGACAACGAAGCGGTCGTGGTCAATCTCGACATCGAGCCGGCGGAGAAGGTGGAAGAAGTCCTGTGGATCGATCCGATCCATAAGGGATGAGCGCCGGTCATTCCGGGCTCGCGGCCTAGGCGCGCTCCGGAATGGCGAGCCGGCGGGCTACAAAAACTCCTCCGGAATTTCCGTCCACTTTTCACGGCCGCGGTAGAACAGCGGCTTTTTGTTGTATTTCGCCCGATAGGCGCGATAGCGCGCGCGGAATCGCCGAATGCGCTCGCGCCCTCCCTTGAGCGGCTTGTGCCGGTAACGCACCAGCGCTCGCTCGACCGCCCACATGTTCCTGCGCGCAAGCCTCCAATCGTAGGCTCCCAACCGGCGCAAATCGAACACCGCATAGCCCGTGATACATCCGGTGAAGTCGATGTACGGATCGAAATAGCTCATGGCGAGTGCGCGTATGGAACGGAATACCGGCTTTCGTCCGTGCAAGCCCGGATCGCGCGAGCGCGCTACAGAGCCCCAGCGGCCGCGTTCGCGGTAAACGAAAATGACGTGATCGAGGTAATCGATCGATTTGAGGCTCATGACCAGCGGCGGAAATCCGTGCTGCTCCAGGATGCAGGCAGCCGCCAGCGCTGCCTCGAGGCAGTGCGCAGTGCGGTGCCGCAGAACCTGACGAAAGCTTCTGAGCGTTTCACGGCCGGTTTCGGTGTTGTATGGCAGGCGGTTGAGAAAGCGCTGCACCAGGATCGGACTGCGCAGCCGTCGGATCAGGCGCCGCTCCGCCGGTGTAAAGACGGCAAGGGATGGATGGTCCATGACGCACGTTCCTTGATGCTCGCCTGCGGCACCGGCGCAGTGCATGAAGAGACCCCCTTCAATGGTGGGCCAAGAACGCTGCCAGCGTGTCGCTGAATTGATCCGGCCGCTCCAAAGGGGACATATGTCCGGCCCCCTCGATTCGGTGAAGAACGGCGCCGGGGATATTCTCCGACAAGAGCCGGGCGGCGTTCCGGCAGATGTAATCGTGTTGGCCCAACATGACGAGCGTGGGGACTTTCACCGCTTGCAACGCGTGGCGCATGCGGAAAAGCGATTTCCGCTGCCCCAGCACTTGCGAGAGTGTATGTCGCAATCCCACGAGCGGTGTTGCGCGAATCAGCCCTGTCATATGGCGGCGAAATAACGGACGGCGATTCGCGTAGGCCTTGAAAAACTCGCTTCGCAGCATGTCCGGAAGCAGCTCGTCCCAACCTGTTCGTTCTGCAAAATCAACCCAACGCCGTGCCAGCCAATCGAGGCGCCAAGCATCGTCCGCGCCCGATCCGACGTCAGCGAGGATGAGATGGGTGATCCGATCCGGTCTTGCGGCCGCAAGCGCAAGTGCCGGGCCTCCTCCCATCGAAAAGCCGACCACCGCAATCTTGTCGTAGTTGAGCGCATCGATGACGCCCGTGAGATCGCGGGCGAGGTGGCCGCCGGAATATCGCGTGGCGTCATCGGGCGCATCGCTCTCACCGTGGCCGCGTTGGTCGTAAGTGATGACCGTGTGGCGATCGGACAATTTTCGCCGCTGGTGAAACCACATGCGCTGTCCGCACGCCAACCCGTGCACGAGGATCAGCGGCTTGCCGCGGCCGGTGATGCGGTAGGCAAGCTCGACATCGCCGAGGCGAATGCGGCGCGAGAAGTTAGCGATGCCCATCAACGCGGATGGTCCTCGTATCGCTCCCGAACCAGGTCATGATGGCAAGAGGGCCGACGATATGGCAGTTCTTTCAGGGCGCGTAGCGACGTTGACAGCCTAGATAGCACGCGCGAGCGGCGAAGGCATCTTTCTGCCGCGGGCTTGATATTGCTACTCCCGGAGGAAGATCATGCGCTTCCAAAAACCAATCTCGATGCTGCTTTTGCTGTTAATCGTAACTGTGTCGCCGCAGACACTGTTTTCGGCGCCTGCGCTGGCCAAGGGTGTCTGCAGCGGACACAAATTGCTGCCGACGCCGCGACCGGAATCGAGCTGCAGCAATGTGAAGCCCATGATTTACGCATCGCCCGACGGCGCACTGCGTGCGCTCGTGTTTCCCGTCGACGTCAGCCTCTATGCCACGCCGGATATGGAAAGCCGCGTCGTGATACGCACCAGCAAGGGCGACACAGTGACATCGAAGGATTATTCGTCGCCGCGCGGTACCAACGGGTACTATGTCGTCAATGCAAAATGGTCACCCGACTCGCAATTCTTTGTCTACAGCCTGGCGTCGTCGGGTGGACATTCGCCCTGGTCATTTCCGATGATGGTGTACAGCCGCCAGAAGAAGCGCATCGTCGAATTCAGCGACATGATCGAGGGGAAGCCGACGATTTCGGCGGATTTCCACTTTCTCGGACCGCACACGCTCGTCGCCAGTACGTGGAAAGCGCCTGGAGCCTTAGACGATAAAGTTCCGGTCACGGTCGATCTCGAGCATGCGTTTGGAAAGCTGCCGGAATTTTCGGATTAGGGCTGAACCAGGGATAGCAGGGGCAAATCCGCGGCGAGACGGTATCGCCGGTCAATTAACTCCACCCTTGCAATTTTGCGCGGGTCCCGCGCCAGGCAGCCACCGGCGGGACGGGCAGGCCCAAATTCTCGCGCAAGGTCTTGCCGGCATAGTCCGTGCGGAACAAGCCGCGCCGCTGCAGCTCGGGCACTACGAAACGAACGAAATCTTCGTAAGCTCCAGGCACGTGCGTTGCGGAGACCACGAAGCCGTCGCAAGCGCGCTCGAGGAACCACCGTTCGAGTTCATCACAAACCTCCTTCGGGCCACCGACGATGGGATCGTGCACGCGGCCGCGGCCGCTATAGTGGACGAACTCGCGCGCGGTCGGGTTCTTCTTGCCGCTCGCACGCACGACACGGTCGCGGATGGCCTGCAGACCGGACATCGAGGCCATCTCGTCGTCGGTGAATGCCTCGTCCATGCCTTTGGTCGAGAAGTCGAAGTTGAGCGCTTCCGACAAGAGCGATAGCGCATCTATCTCGAGCGGCAGCTTGTCGATGAGGGCCCATTTGTCCTCGGCCTCCATCTTGGTGGCAGCGGCCACGGTGTTGACGAGGTGCGTGATCTTGACCTCTTCGGGATTGCGGCCGCACCCAGCCACCTCCGCCTTGAATCCCGCATAGTCGCGCGTGCCCACCGCGATGTTCGGGTAAACCACGAAGATCAACTCGCCCCATTGTGCGCCGAAGCGCTTGCCCCGTCCGCTCTGACCTGCCTGGATGATGACCGGACGGCCCTGCGGCGAACGCGGCACGGTGAACGGCCCGCGCGAGCGGAAAAAGCGGCCCTTATGGTCGAGGCGATGGACCTTTTCCGCATGGGCGAACAGCCCGCTCGCCTTGTCCTGGACGATCGCGTCGTCCTCCCAGCTATCCCAATGCCCGAACACGACCTCCATAAACTCGTCGGCCCGATCGTAGCGCAGGTCGTGCTCGATTACCTGCTCGCGGCCCATGTTCTGCGCCTCGCCGTCGTTGAGCGAGGTGACGACGTTCCAGGCCGCGCGCCCGTCGGTCATCAGATCGAGCGTTGCGAACAGGCGCGCCACGTGGAACGGCTCGTAGTAGCTCGTCGAATAAGTCGCGCCGAGACCGAGCCGCTCGGTCGCCATGCCCATGACGGTCAGCACGGTCACCGCATCCATCTTCACGCAACGGATGCCGTGCCGTACGGTGTGTGCGTGATCATGCCCGTAGATGTCGGGCATCGAGAGGCGGTCATCGAAGAAGCCGAGGTGGAATTTGCCGGCCTCGAGCACACGGCCGATGTGCCGGTAGTAGTCCGCAGACCAGCTATCCGTACGCGACTGGGGATGACGCCACGAGCTTGGAAGGTTTGTGCAATTCTGTGCTTGCAGGAAAGCGACCAAGGTCATCTGGCGCATCGTCGCAACCCTTCGAAATGCTAGGCACGTGCCAAGGCGGCGCCTATAGCTTCCGGCTCTCGCCGCCATCGCCGCTCGGCCGGAACGACCAACTGAAAGGGCCGGTACGGTCTTTGTCGGGCTCTTCGGCTCGCCATCGAAGCTCCCGCTGCTGGTGCGGGATCTCGACGCCCGCTTCCCGAAACCGCTTGATGATCGCGTAATTGAGGTCACTGCGCACCGACAGGGCCTTTTCAACATCGGCGACAACGCACCGCAACTCGAACTCGAGGGCGCCTTCGCCGAATTCCAACAGGAATACGCCCGGAGGCGGGGACTGCACGATTTGCGGATGCGCGCTGGCGATGTCGAGCAAGATCTCGCGCACTTGCACCGGGTCGCTGTCGTAAGCGACGCCGACCTTGATGACGATGCGGCCCAACGTATTGGCGCGCGTCCAGTTCTTGACCACACCGGTGATGAACTCCGAATTCGGAATGATCACGCTCGCGCGATCGAACGTCTCGATCTCGGTTGCGCGGACACGAACGCGCCGAACCCATCCCTCTTCGCCCTTGACCACGATCGAGTCGCCGACACGGATCGGCCGCTCCGTGAGCAAGATAAGGCCGCAGACGAAGTTGGACACGACCGACTGCAGGCCAAACCCGATGCCGACCGAAAGCGCGCCGGCAATGAGCGCGACCTTCTGCAGATCGAAGCCGAGCCCGCTGAGCGCCAGCCCTATCGCCGTGATCGCGCCGACATATCCAAAGATCGTAACGATCGAAAGCTGAAGACTGGGCTCCAGTTTGGTCCGGGGCAGCAACTCCGTCTCCAACCAGCGTTGGACGATCCGGGTCACGATCAGCAGGAGAAAAAGTACCAGGACGGCTGTCAACACCGCTTCAAACGAGACATGGATCTCCCCGATCTTGAACCCGAACGGGATATTGCGGACGGTGTCGAACAGATCGGCGGTGGAGACCTCCCAGGGACCGATGATCACGAGGAACGAGGCAAGGATCAGAATGACGCGAATAGCTGCCGACAGCACCGCAGCCCCGAAACCGAGCGTGCCGGCGCTGATGCCGAGGTCCGCAGCCAGCGTCTGTCCTTTGGCGGTTTGCTCACCGATGGTGGAAAACAGTGTCTGGGTGATCACCAGCAGCAGATAAAGGGCCCCGATCGCTGCCGCCGCGACGATGACTCGCAAGGCCACGAATGCGGCGAGGCCTGCATAGCCGGCAATCAGCGCGAGCGCGATGAACACCGCGACTAGCAAGCCCACGGGGTGAGCCCAGGCCGCGGCAACGAGGGCCTCGCCTCGATCCTTCTTGATTTGCCTCAGCCGGATGACGAGGTGCGTCAGGAAACCGGCCGTGATCGCCGCGAACAGGGCGTTCGTTGCCACCGTGATAATGAGCGGCGCAAACAATGTCTTGTGGACGACCTGCGAAACGACCAGGACCCCTAGCGCGCGCGCGGACCAGACCAAGTGATTATGGAAACACAGCGCGGTGAGGTCGTCTTCTTGCAGGAGGCGGCGTTGCGGCTCTCTCGGTGCAAACAGCCCGCGCGCCACGCCGTAGCTAAAGCTCGCGGCCGCTATGCCGGCAACTAGTCCCTCGGCAATCTCTTCAACGCGACTCGTTAACAAATCGAGCGCATCAAATGCCAGCAGTGCGGCGGCGGCCGCCAACGGCGTGCGGGCGGCGTACCAAATGAACACCCACAGCGCCACCCATGCTTTCGCCGAACGGGTATCCGTCGGGTGGGCGATAAGTCGGGGGAACCACCATCGGGTCAATCCGATGGCAAGAGCAATGATGGCCGCGAGGATCAACAGGCCTACGGTCCAGCGCGGGCCATCGCCGCGTTCGCTGAGCCAAGTGTGCACCACCGCGTGTTCAGTGCGCAGCTCAATCGGGAAGGCGCGAAGAGGCGTACAAAGCGTGACGTCGCTGCGAGACGCGATCGCTGAGCTGCTCCGCTCTGAGCGAGAGCACCCTCGCCTGCTTTAAGTCACCGTCGACTTCGCTGAACTGCTTCGTCAGGTCTGCGCGCTCGTTGGCGACGTCGGCGCTTTCAGGCGGCGCATCCTTGGCTGGCGCGGGACCAAGCTGGTCCAAGCGTTGGTGCAGCTCGTTAGCACGGGGCTCGAGGTCCTCGATCTTGCCTCGCAGAGAATCCGTCGTGGCGTTGAGCGTTTGGCGAAAACCCGCGAGCATCTCGGCGGTCACATCCTCGCGGTCGACGCCGGCCTCGATCTCATCCAGCGAGGATTTGATCGACTCGAGCGAGGCCTCGGGTGGCGCGGACGATTCTGCCCGCGCGGCATTGTCGAGGGCCGCGGCAGAAACGAGAAACACCCCTGCTACCGCCCAAAAACCCGCTTGCCGGCCCAGAGCAAGCCAAATGCGCCTGATCGTCATGAGACCGTCTCCCTCCTTGTGCGGGAATGGCACCGAGAACGGCGGGCTTTTCGCCTTGCCCTGCGCATTACCTCAGAGGAGGCGGCGAGGCGAGCCCCGCCGCCTTGATTCCCTCAAGACCCGCGTCTAAGACCCTGAGCGGGCACGGAAAGCATGATCGTCCTGATCGACAATTACGACAGCTTCACGTTCAACCTGTTCCACTATCTGGGCGGACTAGGGGCGGATGTCGTCGTCTATCGCAACGACAAAGTCGCAGTCGATCAGGTCCTGGCCATGGAGCCGGAGGCCATCGTCCTCTCACCTGGCCCGCGCACGCCGCGCGATGCCGGCATCTGCCTCGAGCTGATCGCCAAGGCCGCGCCGAGTTTTCCCATACTGGGCGTGTGTCTCGGGCACCAGGCGATCGGGCAGGCTTTTGGCGGCGCGGTGGTGCGCGCTCCGGTGCCCGTCCACGGCAAGCTCTCCGAGATCCGGCATCAAGGCACCGGCATATTCCGCGGCATCAATGCGCCGTTCAAGGCCACACGCTACCATTCTCTCGTGGTGGATCGGGCGAGCTTGCCGCACGAACTCATTGTGACAGCGGAGGCCGATGACCGTCTGGTCATGGGGCTGGCGCATCGCACGCTTGCAGTGCATGGCGTCCAGTTTCATCCCGAGAGCATTGCCTCCGAGTACGGCCATCTCATCCTGCAAAACTTTCTGGAGATCGCCGCGGCCTGGAACGCTGCGACGGGCCGGCATTCGGCCGGCGTTCGGGCGACCCGCCGCGTTTTGTGAGACGCCAAGGTGACCGACGAGCTCAAGGGATTGATCGCCAAGGCCGCGACCGGCGCGACGCTGAGCCGCGAGGAGGCCGCGCGCGGTTTCGATACCATGATGTCGGGTGAAGCAACGCCCTCGCAAATGGGCGCCCTGCTAATGGCGTTACGTGTGCGCGGCGAGACGGTCGACGAGATCACCGGCGCAGTGACGGCGATGCGCGACAAGATGCTGCGCGTCGCGGCGCCGCCCGACGCGATCGACGTCGTCGGCACCGGCGGCGATGCCTCGGGCTCGTTCAACATCTCGACCTGTGCCGCCTTGATCGTGGCGGGCGCGGGTGTTCCGGTCGCCAAGCACGGCAACCGGGCGCTCTCATCGCGCTCGGGCGCTGCCGATGTGCTCGCGGCGCTGGGGGTGAATATCGACCTGAGCCCGGAAGGCATAAGCCGCTGCATCAAGCAAGCCGGCATCGGCTTCATGTTCGCGCCTGCGCACCATCCGGCGATGAAGAACGTCGGCCCCACGCGGGTCGAACTCGGAACACGTACGATCTTTAACCTCTTGGGTCCGCTCTCCAATCCTGCGGGAGTCAAACGACAAATGGTCGGCGTGTTTTCGCGCCAATGGATCGAGCCGCTGGCCCTGGTGCTGAAAAATCTCGGCTCCGAGTCGGTCTGGGTCGTGCACGGCTCGGACGGCCTCGACGAGATTACGACGGCCGGACCAACCTATGTGGCCGCGCTCGAGACCGGGTCGGTGCGCACGTTCGAGATCACGCCCGAGGAGCTGGGATTGGAGCGGGTCAAGCCCGAGGCATTGCGCGGTGGAAGCGCGAAGGAGAACGCGCAAGCGCTCGTCGATGTGCTCAAGGGCAAGGGCGGCGCGTTGCGCGACGTCGCCATCCTCAACGCGGCTGCGGCGCTGATGGTCGCGGGTCGTGCCAAGGACCTCAAACAAGGGCTTGCGCTCGCGCAGACCTCGATCGATTCCGGCGAAGCCGCAGGCCGGCTCCAGCGTCTGGTCGCGATTTCCAACGCATGAGGATGGCACGGATGACTTTCCCCGCGAAGCGCACAAGCGCACAGGCCCAGTAGATCCTCGATGCCCGACATTCTCACCAAAATCGAGGCCTACAAGCGCGAAGAGATTGCCACCGCCAAGCGTGCGCGTTCCTTCGCCACGATCGAGGCGGATGCCAGGTCAGCCGCTGCTCCTCGCGGCTTCGTCGCCGCCATCAAACGCGAGCTTGCCGCGGGAAACTATGCGCTGATCGCCGAGATCAAAAAAGCGAGCCCTTCGAAAGGACTGATCCGCGCGGATTTCGACGTAACGACCTTGGCACGCGCTTACGAAGGGGGCGGCGCGACTTGCCTCTCGGTCCTCACCGACACGCCGTCCTTCCAAGGCCGGCCGGAACACCTCGCCGCCGCCCGCGCGGCAACCAAGCTTCCGGTGCTGCGCAAGGATTTCATGTACGACGTCTATCAAGTGGCCGAGGCGCGGGCATGGGGCGCCGACTGCATCTTGATCATCATGGCGGCGGTCGATGATCGCATGGCAGAGGAGCTCGAGGCGGCCGCGCAGACCTTCGGCATGGATGTCCTGCTGGAGGTGCACGACGAGCACGAGCTCGAACGGGCTCTGCGGATGCGCTCGCGGCTGATCGGAATCAACAATCGCGACCTGAAGACTTTCGAGACCACACTCGCTGTCAGCAAACGCCTGGCGCCGAGGATTCCAGCCGGGCACGTCGTGGTCGGCGAGAGCGGAATTTTTTCGCCTGCCGATCTCGACGACCTGGCAACCGTCGGCATTTCGACTTTCCTTGTCGGCGAAAGCCTCATGCGCGAGCGCGACGTGGAGGCTGCGACGCGTGCGCTCATCCGCAAGGAGCGCCGCCTCGGCGCCGCGGAGTGAGCGGTGGCGCGCGCGCCTAAGCTCAGTCATCTCAACCGTGGCGGGGTAGCGCGCATGGTCGATGTGTCGGCCAAGCCGGCGACCGAGCGCGAGGCCGTCGCTGAGGGCCGCGTGGTGATGGCGGCGAAGACTCTCGCTCTCGTGCTGGCGGGCAACGCCAAGAAGGGTGACGTGCTCGGTGCTGCCCGCATCGCCGGGACGATGGCGGCCAAGCGAACGCACGAGTTGATCCCGCTCTGCCATCCCCTCCCCGTCTCGAACATTGCCGTGGACATCGAGCCCGAGCGCAAGCTGCCCGGCCTCAAGGTACGCGCACGCGTCAAGGTGACCGGCCGGACCGGGGTGGAGATGGAGGCGCTCACTGCCGTCGCGGTTGCCTGCCTCACCATCTACGACATGGTGAAGGCGGTCGAGCGCGGCATGCGCATCGAGGGCATCCGCCTGCTCGAGAAGCGCGGTGGCAAGTCAGGGCATTATCGAGCAAAGGAGTAGCCTGTGGCGCTGATGCCGGTCGCAGAGGCGCTCGCCCGCGTGCTCGCGGATGCCGAGCCATTAGCCGCCGAAGCTGTGCCCCTCGCGCAGGCGCACGGCCGCGTGCTCGCCGCCGATGTCGCGGCGCTGCGCACCCAGCCGCCGGCCGACGTTTCGGCGATGGACGGCTACGCGGTGCGCGCGGTTGACGTGGCCAAGGCGCCGGTCAAGCTCAAGCTCGTCGGCGAAGTTGCAGCCGGACATCCATTTCGCGGCACGGTCGGCGCCGGCGAAGCCGGGCGCATTTTCACGGGCGGCGTCTTGCCGCCTGGCACCGACACGATCGTGATCCAGGAGAACACGGTAAGCGAGGGCGACGCCGTGGTCGTTACTGTGGCTTCGGGCAAGGGCAAACATGTCCGCGTCGAGGGACTCGACTTCAAACGCGGCGCAGTGCTGCTCAGCAAGGGTCGCCGCCTCAGCGACCGCGATCTCGCGCTCGCCGCTGCCATGAATCATCCCACGGTGCCGGTGCATCGCTGTCCGAAAGTCGCATTGCTCGCAACCGGAGATGAATTGGTCATGCCCGGCGGCACGCCCGGTTTCGGCCAAATCGTCTACTCCAACGGCTATGCCACCATGGCACTCGCCCGTCGGGAGGGTTGCGAGGTGGTCGATCTCGGCATCGTGCCCGATCGCCTCGCCGAGACCGCCGCCGGGGTGCGCCGCGCGCGCGAGGTCGGGGCGGATATCCTCGTCACCTCCGGCGGCGCCTCGGTCGGTGATTACGACCTTGTGCGCGAGGCGCTCGCGGCGGAAGGGCTCGCGCTGTCGTTCTGGAAGGTGGCACTGCGGCCTGGGCGACCAATGATGCATGGCCGATTAGGCCCCATGCATGTCCTCGGCCTGCCGGGCAATCCGGTCTCGGCCTACGTGTGCGCGGTGCTGTTTCTCGTTCCGCTCATTCGGCAGCTCGCGGGCCGCAGCGATGTCGCGCCGGCGCCCGACACGGCGCGTCTGGGCCGCGATCTACCGGCTAACGATGAGCGGGCAGACTACCTGCGCGCCGTGCTGACGACCGGCTCCGACGGCATTGCGGTCGCCACCCCGGCTCCGGTCCAGGACAGTTCCATGCTCATGCCGCTCGCACGCGCTGACTGCCTTCTCGTTCGCGAGCCTTTTGCCCCCGCCGCCAAGGCGGGTGACAGGTGCTCTATCATCAGGCTGGCGCCCTAGCGCCAACCGCGACGGAAAAAAGTTCAAGCCGATGATCGAAGACGAGGCTGCGCAAGAGGTCGTTGCGTTCTACGGCGCGATCCTGAAATCCAGGGGCATTCGGCTCGCGCCCGACAGCATGATTCTCGATTACGGATGCGGCTCGGGCCGACACACCTACGAATATCTCGATGCTGGATTCCGCAATGCATTCGGCTACGACGTGCAAAACTACGTCGCACTGCGCTCACCGGCTGATCGCGATATGTGGAAAATGCCTTCATCCGCCACAGTCCCGGCCGATCGAGACACTTGGCGATTCCGCTGAAGTTCGTTCCGATGCTGCGCCAAGCGTTCCGCGTAGCGCATACCCGGGCGATCCTGGCGCGAAAGCGTAGCTAGCGGCTCACGCCGTGGCGTTGCTACGGGCTCGTTCAGAGGCCGACTTATCGGACAGGCCACCGGGGGCCGAGAAGAGGGCCGCCGTGCTACGCGAGAGCGGCCGATGACACGCAAGTTCCCGCAGGTTTCGAGCCGCTGTTCACCTCAAATTAAATGGTTGCGGAACACATATCGAACATATAGTGTCTGTTCATGATTTGTTTCGGCGAGTCGCTTCAGGCCCGCCGCAATGGGGGATGCAAAGATGTTGACTCGAAAACAGTTCGAACTGCTGCGCTTCATCCACGAACGCCTGAAGGAAGCCGGCGTACCGCCATCCTTCGATGAGATGAAGGATGCGCTCGACCTGCGTTCGAAGTCCGGCATCCATCGCCTCATTACCGCGCTGGAAGAGCGCGGCTTCATCCGCCGGCTTCCCAATCGGGCCCGCGCCATCGAGGTGATCAAGCTGCCCGAGTCGGTGGCCCATGGCATCGGCACTGCCCGCGCCCGCGGATTCACTCCGAGCGTGATCGAGGGCAATCTCGGGCGGACGCGGACTGCTTCGGAAGACGACGGCGGGCGCCCGGTCGCGGTACCGGTGATGGGACGCATTGCTGCCGGCACGCCGATCGAGGCGATCCAGACTAAGAGCCACGTCATCAACATGCCACCCGACGTGCTCTCGAGCGGAGAACACTTCGCACTCGAGGTGAAGGGCGACAGCATGATCGAGGCGGGCATTCTCGACGGCGATATTGCGCTGCTCAAAAAGACGGAAGCGGCCGACACCGGCGATATCGTCGTGGCGCTGGTCGACGAGGAAGAGGCCACTCTCAAGCGTTTCCGCCGCCGCGGCGCCTCGATTGCGCTCGAGCCAGCGAACGCCGCTTACGAGGTCAAAATCCTTCCCCCCAACCGGGTGCGCATCCAGGGCAAGCTGGTCGGCTTGTTCCGGCGATATTGATCGCGGCGTTCCCGCCTCGAAACGAAGCGCCACCTCTCAATCGCCCGGCTCCAGATCGTCGTGGCGCGGCGTGGCATCGCGCGGCCGCGCCGGCGTCGCGCGGCTCGGCTCAAGCGCGTCGCCGGCCGGTGCGGCAGCGCGTGCCCACGGGCGGTCGTAGCCCGACGGCCGTGTGGCGGTGACCTCAAACTGCTCGCCGCGGCGGCGCAATGCCATGGCACCAGAGCGTCGCCAGACGTCCCGGTCGATCACGAGGGCGGCGCAGCCGGGCGGCGCATCGCGCGCGCTCACCACCAGCACGGCCCGGCGGCAGTCCTCCTCGAAGGCTTCGAGCGTCTTGGCGATGGCGACCAGCGAGCCGTCCCTCAGCTTACCGATACAGCCTGCCGCATCGCATCTGATTCCCTCGCCAAGCGTACTGTCCGTCGGCGTGCGTACGTCGGCGTCGGCTGCAAGCCACTCGCGGAATGCAAAGACATCGCTGCCGGATTTGACCATGGAAAGCCGACCGTTTTCTCCCCGCAGCGCAACGGCGCTGCCGCCGGCGGCGATCAGCACATCGGGCTTGGGTGCTCGAAGCATCAGGAGAATGGCGCCGCCGATCAGCACCGCGCCGATGAGCCGCAACGGCGTCTTGAATAGACAGAGCACAACCAGCCCGGCCGTGCACAGCAGCAGTGGACCGGCCCCGAATGCCGCAACGCGCCCCAGCGCCCCGGGAAAGCTCGTCACCCAGAGCGCAACGGAGGTCATCCAGTCGATGCCCTCGCCCATTAGCCGCCAGCACAAGCCATCGAGGCCGAACGGGATGCTCAGCAAGCCGAGGATTCCTGCCGGCATGATCCAAGCGGATACGAGGGGCATCGCGATCAGATTCGCAACTACGCCGTACGGGGAGACGCGGTGGAAGTGATAGGCAATGTAGGGAATGGTCGCGGTGCCCGCGAGTAACGAGACGATGAGCAAGCCGACGATCTCGCGGCCGCCCCAGAGCGCGATCTTCGCCGCCAGCGGCGTATCGCCGCCTTGACTCATCCAGGGCAGGCCCTGCTGATATCCGGCGACGAGTGCCAGCGTCGCTGCGAACGACATCTGAAAACTCGGATGAATGATGGCTTCGGGCGCGAGCAGCAGCACGCAGAACGCCGCCACCGTGAGCGTGCGGAAAGTCAATGTCGGGCGATCGACCATCACTCCAATGAGCACGATGGCGATCATGATGAACGCGCGCTGCGTAGCAACCTCGGCTCCGGACAGCACAAGATAGAATGCCGCCGCGCCCAAGGCGGCGAGCGCCGCCCATTTCTTGATTGCGTAGATATGTCTTGAAACTAAAGGGAAAACGCGCCGTTTGCTACCAAACTGCTACCCTTTTGCATCGCGGCGTTCGCAGATTGCGTGATTTGGTCGGATGCTTGTCCGCTTTCGGGGCAAAGCGGACATGCGCTGCCGACTCGCGCTGATGGTCTCCGCCGCTATTGACCCTCGTTGTGTGAAAACGCACTGAATTATTTGATTCGCGCTGTATGATTCCGCCGCGATTTGCGGAGGGATCAGATGAGGCGCTTCGTTGAGGGGGTCGATCGCGGGCAGACGACGCTGTTTCCCGAGT
>WNFZ01000428.1_pt1 | contig 41356 bp, 33 predicted proteins | sample 5400081 | NCBI WGS metagenome assembly WNFZ01 (sample SAMN13153365, study PRJNA577476) | soil metagenome | isolation source: 80 cm soil or saprolite under grassland replicate 1 | place: USA:California | collected 2016-06-15
CGTCGCGTCGCGCCGTTGTTTGCAATTGCGCGCGTGTGAGATCGACTGACGCTACTTCGCCGCCGCTCAAGAGCAGCGAAGTGATGCGGACGAATTCTTCCGCCGCCGCAAGATTCTGCTCGGCCCCGTGGCGTTGCGCGGAGGCCAACGCGAGACCGTAATACGCCTCAACCACTGCCTGGGCCAGTGCCCGGCGCGCGACTTCTGTGCCCGCATGCGCCGCCGCAAGCAACGCACGATCCTTCTCAAGCGTTGCGTGCAACTTGCCGACAATGTCGATGTCTCCGGCAACGTTTAGATAACCCTGGTGCTCATTGACGGCGTTGTTAGCAATAAAGCTTGGCGGGCGCGGTTCTCCCGGGGGCAGCCCGAGCGCCGGTGACGTGTACAAGTAGCTCAACGGCGTATTCACGCGCGGCAGAAACGCCGCCTGAGCTTGCTTAACATCCTCGGCTGCAATGCGCTCGTTGAATGCGGCTTGCTGATAGGCGGACGCCTGCAGGTTGGCGAGACGCAACGCTTCATCGAGCGTAAGCGGATTAATCGCCTGATCCGTAGACTCCCTTGTTGCCCGCGAAGAACCGGGAGCTACCGGCGCTGTAAATAACGACGGAGATGGTAAAGCCGATGGAGGAATTGCAGTCAACGACGACTGCTGACAAGACATTTTGCTCCCTGAAGCAATCACGAGCGCAGATGTGAAAAGACCTTGCGCGAGCTTCGCGTAAATTTTCTCTCCACGCACGCAACGACCCTTTTTCATCGTTAGTTTTGCTTTGCTCGCCAGAATCTCTAAGGGTCTCAACTCTCCGGAGTCTCGATTCTTCCCGCGCGCATCGAAACCACTCGATGGGCCAGCACTGCGGCTTCACCTTGATCGTGGGTCACATAGATCGTTGTGATGCGAAGGGTGCGTTGCATCGACGCCAACTCTTCAAGCAACTCTCTCTTCAGATCAGTGTCAAGATTCGACATCGGCTCGTCGAGCAAAAGCAGACGTGGACGGCCAACTAGCGCCCGAGCAAGGGCTACGCGTTGCTGTTCACCCCCTGACAACTGACTTGGGTACCGCTCGGCAAATGATTCACTTTTCATCATGCGCAACACCTCAGCAATGCGCTTCGCTCTTTCACTCTTGGGCCAACTTGCTGACGCCAGAACGAAACCAAGATTGCCCGCAACCGTAAAATGAGGCCAGAGCGCAAGGTCCTGAAAGACGAAACCAATGCCACGCGCTCGCGGCGCAATCAAGTTGCGGCGGGCAGACGCAACGCGCTCACCAGCGATCACGAGATCGCCCTCATCTGGCGTTTCCAGTCCAGCGATGAGCCGCAATGTCGTCGTTTTTCCGCAGCCGCTCGGACCAAGCAGTGCCAGAATTTCGCCTTCGGAGACATCGAGCGATAAACGATCGACCGCTGCTTGATCGCCATATCGCTTCGTGACATCTATCAAACGGAGAAATGCACTACTCACAGTCGCCAACTGTTGGAAACCTGGTCATCCTGAAACCCTCCCGTTGCTTCATCGTTTACCTCCGTTGCTGGCCAACGTGCCGAGCAAGGCGAGGGGAATCAGGATGACCAGAGCCTGCATGAGGGCCAACGCCGCGACCTCGCTTGACCTGGTGTTGGCGATCAATGTGTAGACGCGGACGGGCAGCGTAGACTCGCCGGGAGGAGCGACCAGCACGATCGCTCCCAACTCGCCGAAGGCGAAGATAAAAGCCACGACCCACGCGGCGGCAAGTCCCGTTTTCATTTGTGGAAGCACGATTCGGAAGAAAACACGCGGCCAACTGGCGCCGCTCAGTTCCGCGGATTCCTCGAATGATTTCGGAATCTGGCGAACACTGGCGGCCAGAATGAGCGCCGCGACCGGCACAAAGCGCGCAAGGTAGGCGATGACAATAATCCCTGCACTGCTATAGACCTGGCCCGGCCATCCAGATCTATTCCACAGCCCGATTAGACCAACACCGACCACTGTGCTGGGCACGGCGAAGACAACGATAAAACCTAGATCGACGAACTCTTTGAAGCGAGTTCGTGCCCTGCCCCGCCCATAGCCGAGTGCGAGTCCCAAAACCAAAATGAGCGTAGCGCCGATAACGGCGAGCAATAAGCTGTTGGTTATCGCTTGAACGGAAGCACTGAGCGCGGTTGTGATGCGCGACAGTCGTCCCGCTTCAAGTGCCAGTATCACCAACGGTAAGACGACCGCAAGGGCGAGTACTAATGCGCTGGCCGCAATTGCCAATGCACGCCAACGCCCAAGCGGCAAAAGCAAACCCGTGCGTGTGCTGCGCCTACTAGTCAGCCAACGATCGCCGACCACCAGATTGACTGCGATTCCCGCGATCAACGCCAATGCAAGCATCGGAGTAGCGCGCGCCGTGGCGGCGCCGAAATCGTAGAGAGCCGCAAAGGCGGTGAAGACTTCCGTAGTAAAGACACGCACACGCAAGACACTGGGAACGCTAAACTCTGACAATGCAAGCACGAAGGTAAGGAGAGCCGCGCCGGCTATACTGGGAGTAATCAGCGGCAGCGTGATGGACCACACGCTGCGGCGCGGGCCAGCAACCAGGAGCGCCGCTTCTTCGAGGCTGGCCTCGACGCGCCGGGCGGCGGCTTCGGTTGCGAGCATCGAAAGCGGATAGAGACTCAGACCTAACACCAGAATCGCGCCGGTCAGACTATAGGTCCAACGAGAAAGCAGGTCTCGTCCGATTAACTGAGCCACGAGACCGGCGGAACCGCCGACATAGATCCACGCAAGAGCAAGCATGTAAGAAGGCAGCACCAGCGGCACGACAAGGGCTACCCTTAAGAAACGCTTTGCCGGCAAGTCAGCACGAGCCAAAAGCATTCCTAGCGGCACACCGATGGCAGTAGCCATCACCGCTGTTCCTGTCCCGAGCTGAATACTGGTCAAGAGCAATTCGCGCTGGCGCGATTCAGTGAGCAGCAGCCGGTAGTTAGCAAAACTGAAACTGCCATCCGCCTTGATAAACGAGAGGACGAACATATAGATCGTCGGAAGCGCGCACAGCGCCACAAACAGAATTGCCGCGATACCGACGGTCAGAGTGCGCACCGATGGTAGAAACGGCGTACGCCTGAGGATTGCCGTGTTGTTGATTGCTGCTCCCACGATAAAGATGTGTCCTCAGAGCCCGAGAATCGACTGCAAGCGATGCGTCACATCCTCAACGCGGTCAGCAGCTTTACCATAGTCGAGCGTCATCGGCTTGAACGAATTGATTGCCGGAATATTTTTTGGAGGCTCAACGCCTTCGTGCAAAGGAACCTGCACCGCCTCGGACTGGGCCAACAGGCGTTCGACGTCCGGTGAGAGCAGATAGTCGATCAGCTTCTTTGCTGCTTCTGCATGCGGCGCGCCCGCAATAAGCGAGACCATATTCGGCATAATGGGGACGCCCATTCCGTTGCGGTCCGGGAAGATCATCGCCACTGGCTGCTTGTCTTCAAGCGCCACGTTCACGTCATCGGTATCCGTCAATCCTGTTTTGGCTTCGCCACGCGCCACCATGTCGAGCACGACAGAGTTCGCGGCCACGACATGCACATCGTTCGCTTTCAGTTTGCGAAAGAACTCGTCCGCTCGCTGATCGCCCAACTCGGCATAGAGCGCCGCCGAATGGAATGACATTGTGCCGAACCGCGGGTCGGCAATAGCAACCTGGCCTTTCCATTTTGGATCAACGAGGTCGAAAACTGATTGCGGAGCTTCTTCCGGCTTCACGAGCTTCGTGTTGTAAACGAGCACGCGCGTGCGCGCGGAGAAACCGGTCCAGTAACCTTCAGCGTCTTTAAAGGCGGCTGGGATTCCGTTTGCAGCCGGTGATTTGTAAGGCGCGAGCACGCCGCGCTTTTTCAGCACGAGCGTGCGGACCGGCTCATTGGACCAGAAGACGTCCGCTTGCGCATTATTCTTTTCGGCCAACAGCCGATTGGCGAGGCCGGTGCTTTTGGTCTCTTCCGTGTCGTAAACGGCGTTGACCTTCACACCGGTCTTCTGTTCATAGGCTTTAAGAATGGGCTCGGAGAAAACACGATCCGTCGAGACATAAATGGTTACCTCGCCTGGCGCTCCGCTTGAAACATTCGCGTTTTGCTTGCGACCGCCACAGGAAGCGAAGATTAGCGCGAGGCTCAGGAACGTGAGCGACCACAGACGATCTGTACGACGAATCATTGTTGACTTAAAGCACGATGATTTGCAGGTCATCAAAATAGATTACGGAATCAGCTTTGGTCCAAACTCCTACCTTGCCTGCCTCCTTGAAAGTCTGGTCCTCTACCTCGTAAAGTTTTTTTCCATTGTGGTAAACCTCAAAGTGATTGCCCTTGGCGACTAACCGCAGCGTTCCCCACTCTCCAGAAGGAACTTTCTCTTTCATGCCGTAGGTCCGGCCCTTTCCTAAGAGCGGTAGATCAGTCCTCTTGCCGTTCTCGACCTTATAGAGCACGACATTGCCTTCCAGCGCATTGGCCCGAACAATGTAGTAATTGTCCTTGTCCCGGTAGCGCCAAACGATGCCGGCGCCCTGGTCACCTTTGCCGGAGACCGGCTTGAATTTTACGGCGACGTCTACGTCCTTTGCGGTCAGTCCGTCATAGACGCACACCGGGAACCGGTAGTTTGTTGGGTCAGAGTCAGTCTGGGCAAGGACATTGCCCTGAGCAGATGAGGAGTCGTCTTTCATGACTGCCCACTTGCCAGGTCTGCCTCTGCCAGTGAGCGCCGTCGAAAAACCGCTTGGCGCTTCGCCAACCTTCTCGTTGTTGAAATCAATCGTGGTCGTCTGTGCTGCGACAGCGGTTGCCGACAACAAGAAAACTATCAGAATAAAATAACAGATCTTGAATTTCATAGCTTACCTACCGTCTTCAGATCAATGGGGGAGACCCCAAGGTACTCCAGAACAGCTTGACCATGGCAATGAGGACCGCGCTCCGGAAACGTCCAACCGGCTGAACCTCACACAATTCCCAATCTCACCCTGGTGCTGAAGTACCAGGGATTGGCGTTTTCTCCCAAAGTCTCATTTGTAATCTCTCTAAACTTATCCATCCCTAAATCTCGTTCGCTCAGCCCCTTTTTGAATAACGTGGCCACGTTCCCTTGACTCCGTGTTAGCGTGATAAGCCGTTCGGCGTTTCCTTCCTCAACATGGTGTAGCACCACTTCTTTCGTAAACCTAAAGCATCCGCTCGCTTTCATTCGGTCCAGGTGTTCCGGTTTTGACCAGCGCCGTAATCCATCCGACACGTTGTACTCCTCTTCCAACTCCGCTACTCGCTCCATGAATCTGACGTAGGCTGCATCAGCCTTCCAGGAAGATGTCGTCGGTGGGAAATCACAGTCATAAGCAGCGAAGACTCCGCCACGTCGCAAGACTCGCGCGACTTCGTCGAACGTCGGCTGCGGGTCCATCCAGTGCAACGACTGGGAGCAGGTGACGATGTCGGCGCAGCTGTCGAGCAAACCGCTCCGGTGCGAGAAACCGCTGAGATAGGAAACATTGGTGGCGGTGGTTTGAAGTTCAGCCTGATGACGCATGTCATCTGTCGGCTCGATGCCGATAACCTGTTGTGCGCGCGAGGACCAGAAGCGCGAGGACAATCCCGTGCCGCAACCGAGGTCTACCACCAGATTTGGAGTTGCTACTTCTGCCAACCGACTCAACAGATCAAGCAAGACGGGTGGAGGATGCGGGCGAGACTCGTCGTAGAGTTTCGCAAATCCAGTGAAGCGCGCAATGTTGGAAGCAAAGTCTGATTCTTGAACCATCACCACGCCCCCTTTATTCGTTATCCGATTCGGCTCAGCACGATCAGCACCAGCGTTACCGTTATGGCGCCGCCGATGCGGGTGGCGACTTGAGCGAAGGGCATCAGGACCATGCGGTTCGACGCCGTTAGGATGGCAACGTCGCCCGTTCCCCCCTGGCCGCTGTGCGTGGCGTTGATGATAGCGGTTTCGATTGGATACATCTTCAGCCAGCGCCCAACGATGAAACCAGTTGCCATCAGAGTGGATACGGTCGCAAAGATGGTGATGATATTGGCGAGATGAAACGCTGACATAAGCTTGTCCCATGGCGTGATGGCAACGCCAACGGCAAAGAGCAACGGATAGACGACTGCTATCCGAAAGAACTTGTAGACCACGAACGCGCCCTCTTGCAGTTTTGGCGAAGCGCCGTGAGCCAGCTTCACAACGACCGCGACGAAAAGCATCGCGACGGGAGCAGGCAATCCGAACAGGTCGAAGCAAAGCGTTCCAAGCAGGTAGAGCGAGATAGCCATAATGCCCGCGGCGGCGATATGGCTGACGTCCATGTGCCCGGTGATCTCTTCCTGCTTAGGATCCATCTCGTCGTTCTCGCCAGGCTGCAAGCGGCCCTCGCCGGTCAAATGCGGATACTTCTTTCCGACATAATTCAGCAGACCGGATAAGAGAATGGCCGTGAGGCTGCCAAGCATAACGGGCGGCAACACTTGCGCGAACACGTCACCCTGATTTTGATGAAGTATCTGCGCGTAACCAGTCGAGAGCGGAATCGCGCCTTCGCCCACACCCCCAGCCATGATTGGCACGACCGTAAAAAAGAACGTGTGATGTGCTCCCATTCCCAACGCCGTGCCGACCAGCGTTCCGACTATCGCTGCTATAACAGATCCGGAGGCAAGCGGAACGAATATTTTCAGGAATCCCTTAATCAGCACTCGGCGATCCATACCGAGGATACTGCCGACAATAATTGCGGTGATGAACAAGTACAGAAAGTTTGTGTTCTTGAAAAATCCCGTCACTGGTTGCAGTACCAAGGTCGGCAGCAGATGATAAAAAGCCAAACAGGACGGAATGAAGGTCGCAAAGATTGCCGGCCCGCCGATGCTGCGAATGATTGGTATGCGCTTGCCTAGCTCGGCGCAGGTAAATCCGCCGACCACCATTATGGCAAGCACCGTCGAGATTTCTTCAGGCGTTTTCTCATCTGTCACTTTGTTCATGAGTACAAACGCAAGCAGCAACCCTGATAACAGGAGATAAACGGGCAGCGGTATGATGCCGATTCTGATCTCCATGAGCTTCCACCAACTCTCGGGCCAGAAGTTTGGGGAGGTCCTCGGCGACACACTGGTAACCAGTGGTGTGGCGTCGGCTTGTGTTTCGGTTTGCATCAGTCGTTGTTTGCCAAGCTTATTGAGGTGATCGAGTCCCACAACTCAATCGAAAACCTCTAGACAAAGGCGGCAGGCACGAGCACCTGCCGCCCAGCACAAGATCGCTCCCCCCTTTTTTTATATGTAACCCGCTCAGTCCTGCACTTCATAGGTCCAAATCTGGGCTGGCTCAATGCCCCTGGCCGGCACCCCGACGTAAAGCCTATCGCGCTGCACGAACAAATAGCCGGTCCTGGCGCCGATCTGGCTGGGAACATTCGCTAATAATTCATATTGATCGGGAGTGTTCTGCTGGAAGACGCTAATGAATCCTTCCGCGCCCAGGATGTACACTCGCTTTCGACGAGCGTCGAAGTAAACGTCATCGCAAGACCCGGTGGATGGTAGCCGAGCGACCTCCCGGCCAGACTCGGTATCGAAGGCGAGGAACATGGGGATTTTCCTCGTACAGACAAAGACGCGATGATCCGCTTCATTGATGGCCATCGCATAATTTCCTCGCACCCCCTTGAGGGGCCACTTATTTATGGCTCCGGTCTTACGGTCAACGGACTCAACTACTCCGCCGCCCTGCGGGACATTTACGAAGATTTTGGAACCTTGTTCTTCGATCTGGAATGACTCGGGATGCGCGTCAATCATCAGATCCTTGCCAACGCGTTCTCCGGTTACAGCGTTAAAAGTAGCGAATCCTGCAACATTCCCCTCGCCGTAACCCACGATTACTGTTTTTGTTGGCCCGTGATAACGAAGGTTGTCGGGATCTGCGCCAACATCGATCGTCTTCTCAAGTTTGTAATCAGCGCCGGTATAGATCATCACCTTTCCATTACCGGCATTGGTAACCCACAATTTGTCTAGCTCGTCGATGAATAGCACTGCCTGTGGTTCGTCAAGACCCTCCTTGATGGAGTGGATAATTGTGGCAGTAAAGGCATCAAAGACCTCTACTGAGTGATTGCCCAACGCAGAAAAGATCACCCTTCTCCGCTTCGCATCGGCGGTGAAGTGGTCAATACGCCCGGAGAGAGGAGGTAATGGAGCTTGCTCGTAAATCTGTAGCGGGAGTCTTGCCCGCACTAGAGGGCTAGACTGTTGGGTAGCCGACTGAGCGGAACTCTGGAACAGCCAAGCCGACAAAATTGCCGCTACCAGAAGAAGACAGCAACAAAGTAATTTCATATCCACCTCGCCAAATTTGTTTTTCTGGAACAAGATCTTAACTGACGCACAAATTCACTGTGGTTCATAAACGCGGATCTCCGCCGACTCGTTGTCCTTGCGTGGAACAGCAACGTAATAGCGATCGAATTCCGGAACGAACAGAGAGGTTCGCGCGATTGGCCGTGTGGGAATTCTGCCGAGTGGCGCGTAGTGATCGGCGTCCTGCTGCTGAAAGACATCCACGAATCCCTCGCCGCCTGAGACATACAGACGTTTTCGCACGACGTCAAAGAACATTCCGTCCATGAGTCCCACAGTCGGGAAATCTGCCACCTTATTGAGCGACGCAGTGTCGTAGACGATGACGCGAGCAGGTGTACGCGTGCCAACAAACAACCGCCTATGCGCCGCGTCAAGGGCTAGCGAGACCGTTCGCTGGGCTTCTGTTGCCCGCCAGGTCTTGATGATCTTGTTGCTTTTGGCATCGATGACTGCGACTTCGCTCGTCTGGGGAATCGTGATGTAGATGCGTCGTCCAGAATCATCTACCAGAATACCACCAGGGTGGGCGCTGGTCTGGATATCTCCTATGTGCTTGTTCTTGCGCGCGTCGATGATCGCAACGTTGCCGAATTCCTTCTTCGCGTCTTCGCCACCGTATCCGATATAGAGAAGCTTGCTTCGAGGATTGTAGCCAACGAGGTCTGGACCAAGATCCAACTTGATGCTCTCGATCAACCCCAGGGTTTCACCGTTGTACACCCGGCAGATCCCGTCGTTACCGCTTGCGACAAACAGCTTTTTCAGTGAAGGGACATACCACACACCCTGAGGCTTTTGCGGTCCAGTAAGGCTGCGGATAGTTTTGCCTGCGCGCAGGTCAATTACCTCTACGCTGTTGTTCCCCAGCGCTGCCACGAAGAGCCTCATGCCTTTTACATCGGCGTAAAGATGGTCCATCCGCCCATCGACCGACAGCGGAATCGTCTGCACAAGCCGTAATGGCGCGGGCCCGTCTTGCGCCAAAGACTGCGCGGCGAACGCAAGGACGACCGTCATGACGAGAATGAGTTTCTTCATTACAGCAACCTGCTCTCCTTGATTACCAGCGATTCGGCAAGCGATCTTTGATGGCGCCAAAAACGCAGCGTGTTCCCTACCAGTTCAACCGCACTCCAAGCTGAATCTGGCGTGAGCTCGTCTGGGTGGATGTTATTTGGCCTGCGGCTCCGATCGCGCCGCCAGCCTGGTTGAACACTTGGTTGTTGGCTAAAGGGGCCGCAAAGTTTGTGTGGTTCAGGATGTTGAAGAACTCGGCCCGGAGCTGCAGTCGGAAGCCTTCTGAAATGGCCGTGATGGGTATGTTCTTGTACGCCGCCAAGTCCAGGTTGAACAAGTTGGGACCGGTCGCAATGTTTCTGGTTGAGTTTCCCAATCGCGTCAGCGGGTTAGGTAAGGTGAAGCAGTTGGTATTGATGTAATGAAGGGGATCAGCCGGGTTCTCTATTTTGCATCCTGGCACATAGTCTGGCCAGCCATTGACATCAGTGCCTTTAAGCCCGAGCGGGTCTCCGCCGATGATTACAGAGAAGGGCACTCCCGTGGTAGAGCTAATTATTGATCCGAGCTGCCAATTACCTAACAACGCAGACGCAACACCCGATTTCGGGCCGGGTATATTCCAGAGGGCGTTGCCGATAAAGACATGCCTATAGTCATAAGCGCACCGTCCCTTACGGTGGGCCTTCTCAAAGAACAACGGCGAGATAATGCCATTTTGGAATTGATCACCTCGGGATGCCTCCGAGCCGTCGTCAGTGCACTTGCTCCAAGTGTAAGAACCCTGTGCCTGAAGGCCGTGACTCAGTTTCTTAATTAATTGGAGTTGGAGTGCGTTGTAGTGACTATTCCCGTCCCAGAAGGTACCCCGAAGTTCACCGGCATTCGGGTCTACGACGGTGCCGCTACCTCTGGGAGTCGGCCAAATGAAACCTTGCGCATTCTGCCCGATGGGCAGAACAATATTGACTTCGTCGGTGCCAAATGCCATGTGAACGCCACGCGATCCGACGTAGGCTGCCGTTAGGGTCCAGCTTGCCATTAGCTGTCGCTGGAGCGTCAAATTCCAGTTCATTATGTAGTTGCGCTTGGGCGTTTGTTCGGTAAATAGCGAGTCACCGGGCACCGTAGCAAAGTTGATGGTGTTGAAAATGAGGTTGGGAAACGCACCTTGCGCCAGACCACTCACCGTCCTGCCTACATTGAAGGGCGTTCCCTGCGACGTCTTAGGCGCCCATATCCAGGGGAGTGGCAAAGCATCGTAAATGCCGAAGCCGCCACGAAGAGCGGTCCTGCCGTCCCCGAACACGTCATACGCAAAGCCGACGCGCGGTTCGAAATTCCGCAAAGTAGGATTGCGGGTGAACAGTTTCTTCACGTTGACGATTGGCCCACCGTTGAGATTGAGTACTGAAGTAAACTGGTCGTGTGCCTCGGTCGGTATCGTGCTCATCTCATAGCGCAACCCCAGGTTCAAATTCAGCCTCGAACTATAGCGCCAGCTATCGTTAAGGTAACCTGCCCAAATGCTTTGCCTCACGCCGGCCTCACGCGAACGAGTCGGATCGAGCGCGAAAAAGTTCGTCGCCCTATTCGTTAGGAACGCCTCCAATGAAGCGAAGCTGACGCGACCGTTCGGCCGCCTCAGGCCGAATTCGTTGTATTCGATTTTTTCGAAGGCGAAACCGAATCTGAGCGAGTGGTTGCCTCTCGTAAGAAAAGCGTCGTCGTAGATCTGGTAGGAGTTCTGAATGTGGTTAAAGAAGGAGTTGCCCCCAACAGCGACGCTGTCGGTTATCACACCGGAAACATTAATGATTGCTGCGGGTCGGCCAGGGGCGCTCCCGAGGGACGTGTCGGCTGCTACAGGATTAACTGCTGGTCCAGTTACGTTGACAGCTCCCTTGGTGCGGTTATAGCCCAACCGGAATGAATTGATGAGAGTCTGAGTGAACGTATGAGTTTCTTCGATCGCAATCATTTGTCGCCGGGTGCGGTTAGGAAATTCTGCGTTATTCAAAACGTCCGGCACGCTGAAGCTCCCGTTGTCGAACATGTATGTGCCAAACAAGTTGTCCTTGCCCGAAAACCGATGGTCGACGCGGGTTGTAAAAAAGTCTTCAGTAAATCTTTGACTCAATGGCGTCGAAAAGCTTCCCGTATCGCCGTTTCCCTGCAATGGTCCATTCGGTAGTTGCCAGAACTTGAGAAACGGGACAATCTTACTATCTACGACGACAGTATGAGTTGTGCAAGGACTGCTGGCAGGGGCACCAGCGGGGTTCGAGCAGAGAGTGCCCGAACGAGCAGCCGGAGATGGCACATTGACAGTACTTGTGACACCCTGCGACCGTCTTATACCCTCGTAATCGGCGAAGAAAAAAGTCTTGTTCTTGATAATTGGGCCCCCGGCGGAACCCCCGAACTGGTTGCGCCGTAGCGGTGGTTTTTTCCCATCAAAAAAATTTCGTGCATCAAGAGCATCGTTGCGCAGAAACTCATAGGCCGAGCCGTGGAAAGAGTTCGAGCCCGAACGGGTGACGGCGTTGATAACCCCTCCCGATGTTCTCCCATATTCAGCCGTATAGTTACTTGCCAGTACGGAGAATTCCTTAATAGCGTCCGCACCGAGATTTACGCCACCGGCACTGCCCGGTGCCCCATTCGTATAGTCGTTAATGCTGACCCCGTCGATTCGGTAGTTGTTCTCCTGGGGACGGTGACCGGTAATGGAAAGTTCATCACCGAAGCCGCGGTTGCCGCGGGAACTCGTCGTCCCGACGACAGCTTGTGTCCGCACACTCGAAATCCCAGGCTGTAATGTGGCCAAAGTCGTCCAGTCGCGTCCGTTGAGTGGCAATTCGACGATGGTTCGCTCAGTCACTATGGCGCTTATCGTCGGAGTCGTAGTATCCACAGTTGGTGCTTCATCGGACACGAGGATTGACGCTGTGACCGCGCCAGCTGTCAGTTTGAGGTCAATTGTTAAATCCGCACCAACGGTGAGTACGACGCCTTTCTGAAGAAAAGAAGTGAAATTCGGCGCGGAAGCGGTGATCTCATAATCGCCCGGTAATAGATTGGGCGCCCGATACACGCCCTCTTCGTTCGCTATGAGTTGCGTCGTTACACCGGTGGCGGTATTCCGGATCGCCACTTGCGCTCCCGGAAGCACCGCTCCATTGTTGTCCGTTACTCTACCGGCAACGCTCCCACCAGCAACCTGAGCACAGACCGTCAGTGGTAGCATTAGAGGAATAAGGAAACTTGCAACACAGAAGACCATGTGCAGGTCGCAACTGGTTCCACCTATAGCCCGCCGCGCTTTGCTTGACGCTGTTGCAAACCAGCGGAACGTTAAGACAGGAGATGTTAGGCACAGTCGCTTCATAAGGTTTCCTCCTTCGTTATGGACACATTCAGGAGATTGCTGAGAACTGCTGCAGCTATTATTGTGTTACTTCTAACCCCGAAATCCTTGATTTCTTCAGCGAACAAATTAGTCCAACGCGTCCGAATAGTCTTTAGGAAAGCTTGGTAAAAATCTAAAAAAGGGCACTGTAATAAGTCTTAAAAATTTCTTGCAGGCGATCACGCCCTTGCACAGACGAGAGAGGTATACAGAATTCGGCTAAGGTCCAGCGTTGTGATGAGATCAAGGCGAGGGTGGAATCAGCGCATCAGGTAGAGGCGTTGAGCTGACCCAGGTATAGTCGCATTGAAAGTGGCGGGCTGGTTGATGAGAAAGCTCCTCAGCGACCCGAAGGTATATTTCCCGAGTGGATCGCTGGTGGCAAATTCATTCGACTGGATACGTTCGGCAGATAAGCCAAACTTCAAGGAATGGTCTCCTTTGACGTAAAGAAGATCGTCATATAGCCGTTGCCGAGGGTCGCAGACGTCGAGTTGACTGCCGTCGGTTCTGCCAAAACCTGCACGGTCTCTTTCACATCTCCAACCTGGAGCTGAGTGTCGACCACTAGTTCTTGACCTACCTCTATCAGCAGGTTGTTGTGCAACGTTATTTTGAACCCGGTGGCCGAAACGGTAACTTCATAGCTACCGGGTGAGAGGTTAGCCGCGCTGTAGTACCCACGTTCGTTCCTGACCAGTCTCCGGGCTTGGCCGGTAGCGTTGTTCAGGATGGTGACTTCAGCGCCCGGAACTGCGTGTTGCGCAGAATCAGTAACGGTACCTCTAAGCGTTCCCCCAGTGCCCTGTGCAAGTGTGCAAGGGCACAGAGCCAGGAGGACGAGCAACACGCCGATCATATGGGCGAAGCCGCCACGAATCATTAGGGCCGCCGCCAAGGCCGATGTTGAGTTGTAGTTTGGGTAATTCGTCATCGGCCCTCCTTAAGGAAGTGAAAGGGAGCAGATTACATAAGAATAATGAGCAGACTCGCACACAGAACTCTGCAAAAGGTGCGCTCGGTGCTAGCTGTAGATATCTGAGCATTGACTGATACCCTTGCAAGCCAACAGACGGTTGAGACGAGAGATATCAGGCGCACTCGCTTTTCCTCCATCGTAAATGGTCGGATTCAGGACAATGCCGAGAACGAGTATGCCGGCATTGGCGTTGCTTATTGCCTTTGCCCCAGAGCAAAATCTTGTCTAGCGAAACCAACTTCTGTAACATGACTCCACCTTGATTAATCGAAACGCGTAGATCGGCAAGTCATAATCTTGAGGAAGTGATCCGCTCTTGTGCTTTGAGTACACCCAGGCAGTGTTCTAGAATTTGTTGCGACGCGGAACAAATATGCTAGCAGGCTTCGAATAGTCTTTAGAGAATCGTGGTAAAAACCTCAAATAGAGTCTAAGAACTCTTAAAGATTTCTTACAGGGGCTGGCTGGCTCTTATGCACGCAGGACAAATATACGAATTCGGCCCTTTCCGACTTGACCTGGCTGAACACAAACTGCTGCGCAATAACCAGGTGTTGAGACTTACCCCGAAGGCCCTACAAACACTGGCCCTACTTATCCAAAACAGTGGCCATTTGGTTGGTAAAGAGGAACTCATCGATCGCATCTGGTCAGACAGTGTCGTCGAGGAATGCAATCTCAATGTCATCATTCACATGCTGCGAAAGACGTTGGGTGATGATCCAGCCAGGAGCAAATACATTGAAACGGTGTCCAAGCGTGGCTACCGCTTTGTGGCGGACGTGCGGAGGGTCCCAGATCAGGACAGCCTACCCGATGGGTCGGCCGCCACGTTGGTATCTGCACTTGCTGACGCACACTTCGCACCTTCCACGACCGTGACTGCACCACCTTCTCCTCCTGACTTAAACATCGCACCTTCCACGACCGGCACTGCTCCGCCTTCTCATTCGACTGCCGTCTCGTTTCGGCAGCTCCCCCCAATTCTGAGATCATTGGGACTCAGTGTGCTGGGCGTCATACTGGCCACTGCGCTGTTCTTCGTCTGGCGTTCGAACGCACGCCACGAGGCGGATCGCGCTGCTGCGGCACCTTCGCCAGTGAAATCTATAGCAGTGCTGCCTTTCAGAGTTTTGAGTGCCGAGAAGAGTGATGAGTATCTGAGCCTGGGTCTCGCTGATGCTCTAATAACCACTCTGAGTCAAACTCGACAGGTCGTCGTGCGTCAAACGGAAGCGGTCGCGAAGTATGCGGGTACAGACAAAGATGTGCTGGAGGCTGGACGTGAACAGAATGTCGAAGCCGTGCTTGACGGGCAGGTGCAACGCATTGGCGAGCGGGTGCGCGTCACCGCGCGATTGGTGCGCACTTCGGATGGCGCCTCGATGTGGGCCGACCACTTCGATGAGCAGTTTACACACATCTTCGCCGTTGAGGATGCCATCGCCGAGAAGGTCGCTTCGACCGTGATTCGAACCATGGCAGGAAGGAATGAAGCCGAGCAAAAACGATTTACTAGACGTTACACGGAAAACAATGAAGCTTACCAGGCTTACCTCAGAGGCCGTTATCTATGGAATAAGCGAACGGTTGAAAGCCTGCGGCGGGCAACGGAATACTTTCAGCAAGCCACCCGCCTCGACCCGAACTATGCCCTCGCTTATGTTGGCCTGGCGGATGCTTATACTTTACTGAGTTTCTTCACCATTGACGCGCCGAAGGATACGTTCCCTAAAGCAAAGGTGGCCGCCGAAAAGGCACTGGCGATCGACAGCACCCTGGCCGAAGCGTACACAGCGCTCGGCCAAGTCAAGGCTTACTACGAGTGGGACTGGCTCGGAGCGGAAGAGCAGTTTCAAAAAGGCATTGCCCTCAACCCAAATTATCCGCTGTTGCATCATTGGCGCAGCCTCAACCTCATGGCGATGGGAAGGCTGGAGGAGGCTCGCGCGGCTATGCAGCGTGCACTCGAATTGGATCCGTTTCTGCTCACTCCCAACGTGAACCTGGGCCGGATTGATTATTACGAAGGCCGATATGACAAAGCTATCGAACAATACAAACGAGCAATAGAACTGGATGAGAACTTCTCGCGGGCGCATCTGCGGCTCGGCATGGCCTATGCGCAACAGCTCCGGTATCAAGAAGCCCTCGCTGAGTATCGTAGGACGCTGGCGATTTCTGGTGATACTCCGCAGGTCGATGCGCAAATCGCTCACGTCCTGGCTGTTTCAGGAAAACGATCGGAAGCGCGCGCCGCGCTCAACGAGTTAGAGAAACGCGCAAAACGGCAGTACGTCCCGCCGTACGATATTGCTCTGATCTATTCCGGTTTGGGTGACATCGACGAGGCTTTCAAATGGCTGGAGAAAGCCTACGAGGATCATTCAACTGAAATGATCTACTTCAAGGTCGACCCAATGCTCGCCCCACTCCGTTCAGACCCCCGCTATCAAGTACTCCTACGGCGCATGGGGCTCGCTCAAGGATAGTGGGCAATATTCCCGGGTTTCAATTTCAACCAAAGCGTGCGTACTTAACCTGAAACGAGACTCACGCGTGAGCATGCGATTGCTGTTGAACCGGTGCCAGCCTGTAAAACAGCTCTATGAAGACTCTTGCGATTATTACCAAACGTGGGCAGGAAGCCCATTCTCAGAATCGCCCTGCCGTCTGATAAGCAACTATGACGAGAACGTCGAAGGCGTTTCCACAAAAGAGCGGGACGCCTCCAGGGCGGGCTGATCTTTTGTTTGAGCGCCACTATCATCGCCGTCGTAGCCCAGGCACAGCAGCCCTCAATAAAAGACATTTCACAGCCCACCGCAGCTACGCCACCTCACGTGCCACAGGATACGCCGGCTCCGCGACGAATCCGGGCCGTACCTGTCAATGATCCGATTAAGATTGACGGTATTCTCAACGAACCTGCCTGGTCATTGGCCCAACCGGCGACTGATTTTCTCCAGGAGCAGCCCACCGAAGGCGCGCCTGCCTCTGAGAAAACAGAAGTGCGCGTGCTTTATGACGACAAGAACCTCTACCTGGGCATCCGCGCCTTTGATGCCGACCCTGCCAAAATCAACGCGCGCGACCTGGTTCGCGACTCACTTTTCGCCACCGACGACAGAATCGAGATTATCCTGGACACCTATCACGACCGTCGCAATGCTTTTCGCTTTTCCGTCAACCCGCTAGGTACTCAGCAGGACGCGCTGATTACCGACGAAGGCCGCGACGTCAATCTTTCATGGGATGGCTCGTGGATATCTGCGGGACGTATCGATGCGAAAGGCTACATTGTTGAGATCGCCATACCGTTGACTACGCTTCGCTTCACTGAAGGGATCGAAGCCTGGGGATTCAACGTTTCGCGGGTGATTCGCCGCAAGAACGAGGAGAACCTTTGGGCCAGTTGGCAGCGTTCGTATGGTCTCGAGCGTGTCTCGCAAGCAGGAGAGCTTCTTGGCGTGGGAGAAATCAAGCGCCGCCGACTATATGAGGTTAAGCCTTATATCACCGGAGGATGGCTCCAGGGTGTGCCGCTCATCGGCGATCCAGGTTTTGATGCGGGCGCGAACGCCAAGCTCGGACTTGAGGTGGCTAAGATCGGCATCACGCCGTCGATGACGGCTGAGTTCACTGTCAATCCCGATTTTGGCCAGGCGGAAGTTGATAATCAGGTCGTCAATCTCTCACGCTTTTCAGTTTTCTTTCCGGAAAAACGCGACTTCTTTTTGGAGAACGCGGGAGTCTTTCTTTTCGGTCGAGCGGAGTCGAACCAGCTTTTCTTCACGCGGCGGATCGGCTTGACTGACAACGGTGCTCCAGTGCCAATCGATTACGGAGCGAAAGTGACGGGGAAGGTGGGTCCCTACAATGTCGGGTTTCTTCAGGTGCAGACGCGCAAGCTGGGTGACCCGGCATCAGGCTTTGGTATATCCCGCCAACAATTTACCGTTGCAAGGATCAAGCGAGACATCCTCCAGCGATCTTTCATTGGCGCGATGTTTGTTAACCGGCAGGGTGCCACGTCCGTAGGCGCGACTCGGTATAACCGTGGGGCAGGTGTAGACGCAGAACTTAATTTAACCAACCACTACACGTTGAAAGCTTTCTTAATGGGTACGGCGACTCCCGGCTTGCGCTCAAGCTTCCTTTCAGGCCGACTCGACTCGCGCTTCGAGAATGATTTGTGGCGCTTCATTACCGTCTACGAGGACATCGGTTCAAACTTCAATCCCGAGGTTGGTTTCGCGGAGCGCACGGGCATTCATCAATATTTTGCGCAAGCCGCCTTCAAACCGCGTCCGCGCTTCATCCCGCACGTGCAGCAGATGGAGTTTGAGACGCAGATCGAATACTACACCGACAGAAGAGGCAAACTGTCAACAAGGCAAACGGAGCTTTCCTGGGACACTCAATTCAAGAACTCGGCTGACTTGTTCTTCCGTCCCATCGAAGCTGTAACGGACGTGCTAAAGGAGCCTTTTGAGATCAGGCCGGGCATTGTAATCCCGCCGGGTAGTTATCAGTTCAATCGTCCGCGCGTATCATTTACGAGTGACCAGAGCAAGCGAATCGTCTTGACGGGACGTTACAAGTGGGGCGACTTTTATTCTGGTACGCTGCGAGAGACCTCGGCGGGCATCACATTCCGACCTAACGAACACCTCTTAGTCGAGCTTTCGAACAGCTTCAACCGCGTGAAACTGCGCGAAGGGAACTTTACGACTAACCTCGTCTTCGGCAGAGTCAACTACAACTTTTCGCGCAAGCTATTGACGTCCGCGATCGTGCAGTTGAATTCCGCCGCGCGCCTTTCGCTCGTTAACATTCGCTTGCGTTACATCTACCGGCCCAACAGCGATTTCTTTATTATTTACAATCAGAGCACAGGGGCAGGCCTTGAAAGGCCTTCATATAGTCTTCAGATTAAACTGACTCGCGATTTCACCTTTTAAGGAAAAGGAGATGTCTCGTGGGATTATCTTTCGCGAATGCAAGAGCGTATAGTGCCTACAATAGTCTTGAACGCTAGAGCTGATGGAATAAATATGATTACATCTTCTAAGCAGTCATTAACAAGACTTGTGCTGTGGGCAATCGCCTGGTCCGCGGCCATGATTGGCTCGGCCATCGTTCTGAAAGGCAACGCGCTCAAAGACTGGATCCAGGCAGCACTCTTCATTGGGGCGATGACCTTTTGGCTATGGCAGTCTCAGCGTGCCGCTCGCAATTGACCCAATCCTCGAACGAACCCTACCGGTAAATCCACCGAATTCAAGTTACTTGAATACCAACCACTGATTTACGTCTGTAACCCTTCGACTGACTTCACGTGTTATCGCTGTAAGAAGCGGCGGGGTGAGGGCACATTAGACGTCAGACAGTATGCCGAGGAGTCTGAGCTAGGAAATGGCGAGCTCGACTATCCACAAAACTGGGTGCGCCAATTCTTCAAGCCAGTAAAAACTAGAACAAAAGCTTTTTTGAAAGGCGTTTTGTCAGTCTGATGAAGCGGCAGGTAAAAGAACAGCGTCGGTATTAAAACGTAAACCGCAGCTGCAGCTCGAGACGTCGGTTGTTTGCGCTCTCTGAGAAACCGAACCCACCACTCCCCGCCGGCTGGTTCGCCTGACCGAAAAGCGGCGAGGTGATGTTGCCAATGATCGGTCCTGGGTTCGTGTGATTCAGCAGGTTGCGCACCGCCATCGAAATGTTCAGATTGTAATGATGGCTTGCTGAAGGAGCAGGCGCGCTTTGCGGTGCGCCTGGTGTGAAGACGCCGGGTGTAGCGCGACGATCCGGCCCTCCACCGCCCGGTCCGCCCGAGGATGCGACAGATCCAGATCCTTCTCCACCAAATTCAATAGTCTTGGCCACTCGCAGGTTTACAGTAACTGCGCCCGGCCCGCGGCCGAAGTTTCGTGGCAACGTTCTCTCATTGAGTGTCGGGTTGGGATCGAGTAAGCCATACTTCGTTTGGATCAGATCAGGCTTGCTCGGATCCGTCGCGATTCCGGGTCGGCCATTGAACAACGTGGTGCCATACAGATCCCGACCTACGGTGATATCGAACGGCGCACCCGACTCCACCACGACAAATGGGCTGAAACGAACATTCCACTTGGTGATAATCGAACCTGCCAAGGTAAAGCGATGACGAACGTCCGTAGCCGCCGGACTGTACTCTCCTGTGAAGTCGTACGGCTTCGCCGGGAACGTTCCGACACCATCCGTGTTGCTCAACGCGCGATTGAGCACGTACGAACCAGAGAGCGAGATCTGCTTATTGATTCTGGAATTGACGTAAATGATCAACTGGTTCTGATTGAATAGACCTGAAGATTCCATGAGAAACACAGGACCGCGCCTTCCAAGTGGAAAAACGCCACTGTTTGGCATAAGTGGATCATAGGTTCCTGGTAACGGTGCATTGATATCTTCGGATCGCAGCATATGCAGACCATGCGTGTTCGCGTACGTTATGGCCACGGTGGTATTGAATGGTAATTGCCGTTCGAGACTGAAGGCAGACTGAATAACGTAGGGCGCTCGCAATGTGGAACTTATCTGCTGAATTGTTTGTGTCGTTTGGAAAGCTATTAGAGTAGAGATTGGCGGAATCGTCGGAAAGAAGTCAGGATTCGTGATGACGTATTGTTGCTGAACTATGCCGTTGTAACGCTCTGCTGTCAGCCGGTTTGAAAGACTGAAGCGATCATAGAAGACGCCGAACCCGGCGCGGAGCACTGTTTTCGGACCTGATCCTTTCTTTATTGCTCCAGGAGCCCAGGCAAGCGTCACCCGTGGCGAAAAATCGCGCCAGTCGTAAATATTGTTTTGCGTTTCATAACGGAGGCCGAGACTTAACGTGAGGTTGGAACGCACTCGCCAATCGTCCCCGACGAACACCCCTACATCAAACTGACTCACAGAGGTCTGGGGATTCCCAGCGTTAATGCTGAACTGCGTTGCTCCACCTCCTAACCTCCGAATGTCCGAAGCAGAGCAACCGTTTTGCTGCAAGAGGAGTGTCCAGCGATACCGCTCGATGGAAGTAATTGGCGTCAGGAACGGTTGACCCGCACAGTTGGGACGGCCGTTGGCATCCAGTGCTGGGGCTCGGTCGCCGCCGCCGAAAGTAAATGTGCCTCCAAAATTTTGCGGCGACGTGTTCTTATCCGTTTCTCTGCGCAAACGAACGCCAAACTTCCATGAATGTACACCGCTGACAATAGAGGTGTAGTTCTGCAATTCGTAGCTGTTGCGCGTGTCGAACGACTGACCAACCTGGGCTCCACCGCCGTTGAAGGATCCAAGCACTTGAAGTGCCGGGCTCAAGTCGTTTGCTGTTGTTGGTCCAGATGTCCGAAAGAATTGGAAGCGTGTTTCATTAATGATGCTTTTCCCCAGGACCGCGGTCTCTGAGATCTGCAGTGTGTGACTTTTGTTCTCGATGTGAATTCCGCGAGAAGTCAGATTGAAGCCCCCGATTCCGACGTCGCGAATATCAGTGCGCGTAAAACCGTAGCGAACCGTCAGTGTGTTTTTTTCATTGAGTTGATAATCAAGGCGTGGGTTAATTCCTACTCGACGCTGCGGCGTCACTGGGGTGCTGGTAAATGGATTAATGATTGCGAGCGTCTGCGGATCAAGCGTGATTGCATTCACGATGGAACCATTGTTGACATAGTCACGCCGCACGTCTAAAAAGAATGACGCACGTTTGTTGATCGGGCCACTCGCGCTGCCCCCGTATTCATGTAGCAGGAATGGCGCCTTTTGCTGCGCGAAGGGATTGCGAGAATTCCAGAACTGATTGGCGAAGTTGTAATAAATTGAGCCGGCAAACTTACCAGTTCCGGGCTTAGTAAAAATCTCAATGCGGCCAAAACCTAGCTTGTCATACTCTGATGCGAAGGGATTCTGGTTGATTCGAATCTCGCGAATAGCCTCCTTCGATGGCAGTTGGCCGCCACTGAATCCATCGATGAAGATTGCCCCACCAGTAGGACCGGCAGAAGGACCAGCGAGCGCCAGCAGTTCCGCCTGAAGATCCTCCGGACTGTCGCTGAGAGCGTTTAGATCGTCTCCTCGTAGAACCTGCGCACTTGCATTGTTACTGGCTTCGGTACTGACACCAGGTGCGGCGCTATCATCGACGATCACTTTCTGTTCTGGTATTACAACCTGCAACTGTAGATTCAAAGTCTGCGTACCACTCGATTTCAAAGTGATTCTAATCGGCTCTGGGAGGGCAAGACTCGGAGCTGTGGCTTTCACTACGTACTCGCCCGGCTGCAGCCCCTTGAACGAATACGTCCCGCTGTTGTCGGTCGCCATCACCTTACGAAATCCGGCGGGCCCACTGAGCACAACTTCAGCCGCCTGAATAATGGCGCCGCCTTGGTCGGTGACTTGCCCGCGCAGTGAGCCGGTCTGAGCAAGGGCAGGACACGAACTCAAAAGCACAACTGCCAACGCGAGCATTGGTATTCGACCACTCCATGTCTTCGATAGGCTGTGTTCGTTCATCCGCGCTCGTTTAATTGGTGCCGGCTTTTGCCTTCAAGCATCTCGTAGGAACCTTTGCTCTATTTGTAATTCGTTCACCAATTCTTCTACGAGCAAACGATCCGCGCCCCCCGTATGACTGCAACGCCGACCGGCGCATACGAGACCGGCTGATATAATGCCCTAACAATGCTTACACTACTTTATATTGCAGTGGTGTTTCTTTTCGTTTTCGCCAATGGCTTCTTTGTTGCCTCGGAGTTTGCCCTGGTCGGAGTCCGCCGCTCTCGCATCCAGACGCTCGCCGCCTCAGGGAATGCGGGTGCTCGCCGACTGCTTAATCTGCTTGACAACTTAAATGCCTATATCTCTGCAACGCAACTCGGCATTACCATGGCGTCACTGGGCTTGGGATGGATTGGCGAACCTGTATTCGCACATCTGCTTGAGAAACCGCTTAGCGGCCGGGTCTCCAAAGTTACACTGGAGACCATCTCTTTTGCTACCGCCTTTACTTTGATCACTTTTCTGCACATCGTGCTAGGTGAGCTCGCTCCAAAGACATTCGCCCTTGAACGCGCCGAAAGAGTTGCTTTGGCTATTTCATGGCCCATGCAAGCCTTCTACAAAGTCTTTCAGTGGCCTATACGTCTACTTGATTGGGCAGGTACTCGTACGGTGCGGCTTTTTGGATTACATCCGACAACGGATCACGCTTCCGTTTACACTGAAGAAGAGCTGCGTCATTTGGTAGACGTCTCTAGGAAGAGCGGTCACCTTGAGCCCGAAGAACAGCAATTAATTCATAGAGTCTTCGAATTCTCGGACGCGCAGGTGCGGGAAGCGATGGTCCCGCGCACTCATGTCAAAGCTCTTTCGGAAACGGCAACGCTCGAAGACACGAGAACTACGTTTCTTTCTACGGGCTATTCCCGCCTCCCGGTTTATGGCGAGCACCTTGACAACATAGTTGGCATCTTGTTCAGAAAGGATGTGGACATGGGAAGAATTCCTCATGAGGGCTTCGATGTGAGAGAACTAGTTCGGCCTCCGGCATTCATACCGGCTACAGCTTCGTTGAGCGAAGCTCTCAGGCAGATGCAAATGGCGCATGTTCATTTCATGTTTGTGATCGACGAACACGGTAGCATGGAGGGAATACTCACGCTCGAAGATTTGCTTGAGGAGATAGTTGGAGAGATTAATGACGAGTACGATGTCGAGATCCGCGAACAGATCAGAAAGGTCGGCGAAACCTATGTCCTGGACGGATTGCTAACTGTTCGGGACGCAAACCGGCACCTTGGATTGAAGTTGCCCGAGAACGATAGCTATACAACGATAGCAGGCTTCTTAATGGCGAGAGCTGAGCGCATACTGGAACCAGGTGACACTGTCGAATATGACGCCGGAGTTTTTACGGTCGAGCGCGTCGATCATCGGCGGATTAGCTGGATCCGATTCGTTCCCGCTCTTAAATCAGTCGAACCAGATTCGATGGCTGCGCCGATGATGGCATTCCTCGCCGGATCATCACTGGCAGTTCAGATGGCGGCTACTCTCAAGTCACAGATTCCGTACACTTGGTAGGTCAATTAATCTGCAACCAGAATGTGCGCACAAATACGGTTTACGAAATATTTCGCTGCGCTTCAAGGCGCCGGCGTCGCATCTCTTTGATTTGTGTTTCTACCGTGCGGAGATGCAGTTCAATGACCACTCTTTGACCGTTGTTGCGTTTACAGCATATTTCGAAATCGCTCTGCGCATGCTTCTCTTTGCCTTGAAGTAGCAACGCATAGCCACGATTCGCGTAAATCATCGTCGATAAGAAGTCATTTTGAGGATTGAAACTTAAAGCCTGGTTGAAGTCTTCAATTGCGCCTTCCAGATCCTCATCAATGAGCCGGGCTTGCCCGCGCATGTAATAATGCATGGCATCTCCAAAGGACTTAATCGCTTTCGTAAAATCTGCAATAGCGGCCTCTATCTGCAAATCGTTCATCTCGATATATCCACGGTTGCTGTATGAATCTGCGATGTGACGATTATTAACCGTAGCCGCCGGATCGATCGCCTGGGCCTTCTCAAAGTCCTGGATCGCGCCGTTCAGGCTACCCTTTGCGCGTCGAGCGGTGCCGCGGCGAACGTAAGCTTCCGCGAAATACGGGTCTAACTCAATCGCTTTGCTATAACTGCTAATCGCGCCGGTAAGGTTGTTCCTGCCCAATTGGGCATCGCCGCGTTTCAAGTAATCCCTGGCAGTCGGCTTCGCCTGCGCGTCGCAAACACAGACAATGATGAAGAAAAGCAGAAAACCTATGCGCGCGCTACGATTCATCTCGCACCCCTCACACAAACTCGAGAAGCAAAACAGCTCGGATTTACCGTCGAGCTGATCGGGGGTCTTCTCGTCAAACTCTTTAGCTTCCTGCCTGGAAGAACGTGCTCACTTCGCAGGGGCTTCAGGTCGGGGCTGTCGCATCTCAGCCAGTGCATAGAGTTGGTTGCGATTGCTGATAAAAAGCACGCCATGGGCCGGCACGGGGGTGCTATAAACAGCGCTTCCCAATTTCATCTCGGCAATCACCTTCTTGGTCTTGCCTTCCTGCATGATGACCACGTCACCATCCTCATCGCCAAGATATATTTTGCCGTCGACTAAGAGCGGCGATCCCCAGACAACAGCAAACATATCGTGTGTCCAGTAGACTTGTCCGGTCTTCGCATCAAGGCAATGAAGGAAGCCATTCAAATCCGCCTCGTAAACCACACCGTCCTTGATCGCAGGAGTCGACATAGAACTGCTGATCTTGTCGTAGTGCCAAACCAATCCCGAAGTCGTAATGTCGCCGCGCTTAGTCGGGTCAATGCAATACATGTGGCCTACACCCTGGCCGTGTTCAGGCTCTTGACCGTTGGCGATGTAAACCCGGTCCTGATAGATGACGGGAGTGGCGATGATCTCGTTGCGCGTTTTTGGCCATTCGGAGTCTTTTGGGTTCGTATCAAATTCCCACAGCTTCTTGCCGGTCAAGGCCTCATAGCCTCGGATCCAGCCATCACCCTGCGCATGAATCACCATGTCAACGCCGCCAATCTTCGCCACTGAGGGCGCAGACCATTGGCCGTGTAGGATATGGTCGAAGACCGAATCATCCTCCCAGACTAGCTTGCCCGTCCTTTTGTTCACGGCGATGATAGCCGGAGCCTTTGGCGACGGAACGTTGGCATGACTCTCGTCTTGCCCATTTGAGGTACTCACATAGATGAGGTCGCCGAAGGATACGGGGGAGGAGTTGGCCATGTTATGAGGCTGCGACCCTACTTCCTCCATCATGTCAAACTTCCAAATGATATCGGCGTCTTTTTCCCCCTTGAGTTTCTCGTCAACGTACGGGCCGTCATTTTTGCCGTCGCGGAAGCCCTGCGTATCAAGCGCAACGAGCTCGGCGCGGTTGTTTATGTAATAGAGCCGGTTGCCTTCGACAAGCGGCGAGGAACAAACGCCCTGAAATGGCCAGTCGTTGACGCGGCCCGAGGCGAGTTTGTCGGAGACGGCTTGCCACAAGAATTCGCCGTCCGACTCACGAAAGGCCATCAGGATGCCCTTGTCGCCCGTGACTTTCGGATCGCGCAGGCCCTCGTTGTTTGTGCCGACGTAGACCTGTCCGCCTGCCACAACCGCGTTACCGTAAGTCTGTGAACCCAGCCCGGCGACCCACTTAACGTTAACCTTCTTAGCTATGTCCCAATTCGTGGGAAGTCCTTTCATGTTCGAGACCATGTTACGGTCCGGCGTGCCACCCCACATGGGCCAATCGCCGGTGCCGGGATCAGAAGCTGTGACAGTGAAAACCGAAGGCAGAAGGCAAAAGGGAGAAAGCAGAAACCAGATTAGGAGATGCACCATCCTGCGGCGCGCCTTGATCTCAGAAGCAGCAATAAAAGTCCTGACTGAGCACTTCATTTCCCCCACCTCACTAAGCAAATACTTCAACCCGGATATTGATCTGTTGTCCAGCCCAACCGACCGACTATTGACTGTAGTTCTTACGCTACTTTATACTCCCGCGCTTCAAATGCGTCCAGAGTTCCAAAAAAGGTTTAAATGAAACTCATCCATCCGAAGATAGCTTTGCGCGGGTTTAAGCCGGGCGCTCGTGGCGCGCGTCATGTGCTTGGTGAACTGGAATCGGCGGTGATGGAGATCCTTTGGGCCGAGGCGGAACAGACCGTCAATGAGGTAGAGGAACGATTGCGACGCGATCGAGAAATCGCGCATACGACCGTCTTGACTACGCTTGACCGGATGTACCGCAAGGGATACCTGACGCGAGAAAAACAGGCTAAGGCGTTTGTCTATGCGCCGCACTATACGCGCGAAGAATTTGAGCGCCGTATGGCCCAGGAGGTTTTGGGCGCATTGCTCGGTCACTTTACAGAGCCTGCTCTTTCGGCTTTTGTTGATTTGATCGGCGGAGACGAAGAAACGCTTGATCAGCTCGAAGTTATGATCCGCGAAAAGCGACGAAAACAAATCCCAAAGGGAACCAAGACTGCGTCACGGTAAGAGGCTTGGCTAAACTGCTAATCACAGCCATCGAAAACTTCGTGCTGTTCAATACGGTACTGGCGCTCGCCTGCTTCGCACTCGCCTCGACCGTTAAGGTAGTCAACGCACGAGCCTGGTGTACTGTTAAACCTCACACTCTCTCGCGAGTTTATTCTGGGGCAATAGTGGCACCTTCCATAGCGGCCGCATGGATTGTGGCTACGGCCCTCCTGCCAGAATGGTGGCTTGGCGAAGCGGCCTTCAACTCCGCTCATCCCGGAGCAGCTAGCGATCTGCACTTGATGGGCGAATTTACAGCGAGTCTTGAGCCAACGCTCGCTTATCTGACTCTTTCGTTCGTGATAGTTGCAGTGATCTTTGCGGCCTGGTCGAGCTGGCGTGGTTATGTGCGCGTCGGCCAGATGGTAAAAAGACTGGACCTGAATGCGGACCCTCCCTCTCCGAATCAAGTAGCGATTCTTCACGAATATGCGGGACGCTACGACTTAGATGTTGGACTGGTAATGAGCAGTTACCCTTTGTCGTTTGTCTGGGGCTTCCTGCGGGCCAAAGTCATTTTCTCGACGGGTCTGCTCAAGGTGCTCACCGAGGACGAACTGCGTGGCGTACTTGAACATGAGATTGCGCATCACCAGCGTCGGGATAACTTGGTGAAGCTCACACTTTCAGTATGCGGTTATGGGTCGCTCGTGTTTCCTTTGTCCCGACTGTTATTGACCTGGTTAGCAATTGAAGTCGAAAAGATTTGTGACGAAGTGGCCGTCTCGCGAACACAAGCTCCACTGGAAATCGCTAACGCGCTTGTCAAACTTCGAAAGCGCACGGCTGTGTCGCCGGTGGTCCTTAAAACGGCAGCTTCCGGCCTTTTGTCCATAGACACGGTCACCTTCGAACTCCGGGTGCACCGGCTGGTTGGGTTTGTCGACACGCCTCCGGCGGCTGCAAACAAAAGCAACCTCACCAGCCTGCGAACCTCTCGCCTGCTGGTTTTAATGGCGACTTTCTCAGCCTCCATAATCGCCATGACTCTTTTCTCGCCGTTGGCCGTACATCGTGGCGTTGAATTCCTACTTCACATACTGGGATAAAGGATACCCGCATAAATGCTTCTGGATAGCGTTCTCCCTTCAACAACTACAGGGTGTAGTCGCACGAGATTTCAGTTTCTTGAAGGCCAATCTTAGAGGCAGACCATGTTCTTCTTGCTACACGATGCGGGAATGCTTTACGGTTTGGGGTTTACGATTCTTATATGTGTGTTGGTGGTCGGGTTGTTCGGCGCTTTGGCCTCTCGCGAGAAGAAAGTGGTCACTCGTAGCTTACGAAAAATCAGAGGTATCAATCGCGCGCAGCGACGCGCGGAGCTGGCGAGAAGCAGAAAAGCAAGAAAAAACCGTTGAACTAAATGGAAGTGGTTAAGGTGCTTTGATTGGTATCGACTAAAAAGGGCTTAGCGAATTAAGAGAGTCAACTTACGATGGACACAAAAGAGAATTGGACTGGTCGGGCATTCGCAATGCGTTTTCTGATTGCTTCACTCGCATTCATTATCGGTCTCGCGGCTCATTCCGTTTGGGACAACCGCCAGCGTGTAAATGCCCTCATAAGTGACTTCCTTGCGAACTACCAGGACTGAACTGTAAGGACGTGAACGGAGCGTAGTTGTCCCGGTCGAAACCACAACCGCCAACAGCACACTCCCTCTGGCGGAACCGAAATTTCCGTACATTATTTGGTGCTCAGATCATTTCCCTCACAGGCAGCGGTGTAACTACCGTCGGCCTTGCGTTGTTTGCGTACCAACTTACTGGCGGACCATCGGCAACAGCGGTAATCGGGAACGCGCTTACATTACGAATTCTCGCTTTTCTTGTCTTCTCCCAACCTGCAGGAGTGATCGCCGATCGGGTCAGTCGAAAGAAAATTCTTATCGCCGCCGATGTTATCCGTTTCGGCTTGCTCGCGCTCTTTCCCTTCGTCACCGCTGTCTGGCAAATCTATGCGATGATCTTCGCCATCAATGCGGTTACGGCATTCTTCACGCCGACCTTCGAAGCTAGCATACCGGAAGTCGCTGGCGGAGAGCAGTACGTAAAGGCGCTTTCGCTTTCGCGCGTTGCAACAGATGTCGAGGCTGTGGCGGCGCCAGCACTCGCGGGTCTTTTGGTAGCGCTCTTGGGGGTGCGCTGGGTTTTCTGGTTCGACGCGTTCACGTACCTCGTCTCTGCGTTGATGGTAGCCGTAGTGACAATTCCTTTCGCGGGTAAAGACAAAGCGCCGCTTTCGCCGAAGAGCTTTTTCAATGAGATCACCTACGGCACCAAAGTGCTACTGAATGAGCCCTCGCTGAGACAAGCGCTCACGCTAAGCCTCGCAGAAGCAACCGCCGGCGCGGCTGCCATTGTCGTCACGGTTGTCTATGTCCATGATGTCCTGGGTAGGGGCAACACAACCTTCGCGTTCATCATGGCTGGGCTGGGGTTGGGTTCTTCGTTAACGGCAATCGCGCTTGGCCGCGCAACTGGTCGTTATGAAAAGGCCGCGGACAGCAAGGCTACACTCCACGGCAGGCGTCATATCTGGGCAGGCCGTGCGCTAATCATGGGGGGATTACTCTTAGGATTTGTCTTGCTGCCCGGTGTACTGCAGCCGCCGCTAATTATCTTTGGACTGCTGTGGATGCTAAACGGAGCGGGCCAGGCGCTGATCGCGATACCATCGTCAACTTTGCTTGCTGAACACACCTTCGAAGAAGAACGCGGTCGCGCCTACGCCGCACATTTTGCTCTGACCCATCTATTTTGGCTGGTTACATATCCCGCAGTCGGACACGCAGCGGCTCGTTGGGGACCTCCCGTGACCTTCACTGTGATGGGACTGATATGCTTTGCCGTCACAGGCTTGGCCTTCGCGCTTGGTCGAGGGAGGTCAAGCGCGCATGTTCATAAAAGGCGATAGGCAGGTCATCGACGTAACTATCTGTATTGGTAATCGGGAAAACAGATTCGCCTGTGGACGCGCTTTGGGGGACAAGGGCCCCCCAGGCTTTAATGACTATAGACAATGCGATACGGATGAACTTTAAGACGTCATGGTGTAGAAGAAAAAATTCACCTTCTTGCTGTTCCCCTAAGTCGGACGGTGGACGCCTCAGCTCTGGAGACCGATAGCAATGATTAGTGCCGGGCGCAACCTCACAACTAGAAAGCGTGGTTAAAAAGTTGATCATTCCGTTTTCCGGATGGATCAAACCCGTCTGCAATTACGTAGGACGCTGGCGATAAGCAAACGACGCATATCACCTTGCCATCAACTGAGATTGCATCTGTAACCTTTGGACTACCTCGAACGTGTTGTGGAGTAGAAGTCGGTGTGCGGATTGGTCCGCACCAAGCACAGTCGCAGGAGGGCCATATGCTAAAGGAGTTTATTACGTCGATTAAAATCCTGGCGTGTCTCATTCTAGTAGCGCCAACTGCGGTTCGAGCCCAAACCAATCGTCAGTTTGTCATACAAATTCCCTTTGATTTCATAGTAGCGGGCCGAAAGCTCCCGTCAGGCAAATACTCCGTGCAGCGGAGTGATCCAACCAGGCCCAATGTCCTGATGCTCAAAAGAACCAACAATGGCATAGTGCAAGTGTTTCTGACTCAACGCGTCGAAGGTGACGACACGTGCCCAGCCTCAAGCCTGATATTCAAGCAACACGGAGGAGATTTTTACCTCTTACAAGTCTGGATGCTCGGAGATAGGAACGGAAATCAATTGTCACTGGCAGAGAAAAACAACAGGCGCGATCAACGTACCAACCTATCAAAGATAGTGCGAGTGGAGGTCAGCCATAAGCGGCCTTAACTCTTGCGCAAGAATTAGCAATATATGTTCTGGGAAATCGAAGCACTATGACGATCTCGGCGCAGACTTATAGTGAACACAAACGCTTTTTGTGGGGGTTGCATCACGGGCAGGAAACTCCCATCTCTAATGACTCAGTTTGCCCTCGCTGGAGCCGTGGCAGAAAGTTTGCGCTCCGAAAAGTCGCGAACGGAAGATCATCAGTATAGCGAGCAACAAGAGTGCTGATGGCGAACGCCAGATCCTCAATGAAGGCGTCGCGCTTAGTATCAACAGTGCGCAGGTCTGTTTCGATCTCTATCTGGATCGCATCTATTCCATTCGCGTTGGAACTCCCATAGGCCTCGAGGGTGAAATCGCCGCGTAGTGTTTCGGGAACCTTTGCGGACACAACGTAACCCGCTTCTGTCAGCGAACCACGCAGGCTGCGCTTGCGCGACAGCGCCTGCGGATCATGACTTAACAGAGTCGTTACCGCTGCGCCGTTGAGTGTGCCCAGGTACACGTCGGCTGGATCACTAGCTATTTTCGTTGTTCCATGAATGTCAAAAAGGAGTCCCAGGCCGCCATTGTCGATCCTGATCTCATCGACAAAGTCGCGGATCCTCTTGTGATATTCGTCATAGAATTGTTTTGCATCACAATCTTCAAAGGCACACTCCGGCGTTCGGTTGGCATCGATGAAGGCGCGATCGAAGTCAGCCATCACAACGTATGGTGCTTCGCCAAAGACATCAAACAGAGCTTGGGCCACTCCCCTGGTGATCGTGCGAGTGAAGCGGTCGGTGTTTTTTTCAAATCTGCAATCGGGCGGCGCATTCTTTTCGCTGCGCTCCTTGGGAACCCCGGGTGGCTGTTTATCACCGCCATGAGGAGCGGTTAGAACCACCGGCAATGCGCCCTGGTAGCGAGAAACGAGAAGACGCTCTGAAAAATCGAGGTTGCGCATGATTCACTCCCCTTTCAAAGTTTCAACATTAACCGTTAGCGGATTGGTTTATTCGCCGCGGCGAGACAATCTTTACGAAGATCCTCTTTCTGTTTGTCAGTCAGTGTCCCTCCCGCACGTTCGAGTAACATTTCCAGCAACTGGCAACTGCCGCCCAGGATCTTGTCTATCACCGTAGGACATACCGACTTGGGAAGAACTTGTGAACAAAGCTCAACCACCCGTTCCTTGAAGGACCGGCCTCGAGGGCCCGGAGGTATCGGATCAAACATGCGATCTCTGGCTGGCGGTGGCGTTATGCAATCTATGGTTAGGCAAGGTTTTTTTGTCGTTGGAAGCGCAGGCGGGAAATGGATAAAAACTTCAACTCTTCTATTGCGAGCCTGTCCTTCGGGGGTGCGATTATCGGCTGTGGGCTGTGTCTCACCCGGACTCTTCTCGAGCACAATTTTCACTCGACCTGAACGTGGGTAGATCTTAAGCAACACCGCAGCTACGGCTTCAGCGCGCCTGTCACCCAGACCTTCGTTGTACTTTTCCTTACCGGTGTCGTCGGTGTGACCAACCAGCCGAATGAGGTCAATTGGTTGCATCGTCTTCCAACTCGCCTCGATCGTCGGTACCAAAATTTCCCTTATCTGCTTGAGGTGATCAGCTGTGACTACGGACTTGTCGAAACCGAAATTATCAAGACTCAGAAATCTAAGCAGTTGTTGTGGTTTTGGCTGTAGTCCTACCCTGACACGCCACGGCTCGCGCAACGGTTCTCCAAATCCCCTACCTTCCACGATATACATCGTTGTTACTCCTTTCGAGGTTAACCAACAGGGTGGTGCCCGGCCTTTGGTATATAACCGCCCAGCTTCTCTGCGATTACCTTTCCTGCACCAAGCGTGCGCAAGTCGAAGTGCATCACATCACCAGAGGCCGACGGACCAAAGTCAATCGCGCCCCACGCAAGCAAGGCTTTGTGTCGCAGTGCATAGACCAGATCGGTGTGATGGTTCAAGAATCCATCAAGCGGGTTGCGATTATCGAAGGTGCCGCTACTCTTCCACCAACGCAGTTCTGATGCGTTGCTGCGCAGCAAGGTTTTGAATTCATCATTGCGGCGCGAAAGAGTGTCGTAGGCAGCGCGAGTGTCACTTCCCTGGCTAACGGCCACGGAGTGGAGGTAGGAGGCGATTGTTGTCTTAGGCACACTGTTCAAAGCACCTCCGGCTGCAGATCTCAATGCCTCCAAAAATCGGTAACGTTCGTTTCGTCTATTCAAGAGGTCCTGATACTTACTTTTTAGCTTGGGGTCCTTGACAGTCTTGATTTGATCAACCAGCCAGTCACGACCCTCTTTATCGTCTTTGATCCACCCTGCCCCGACCCAGGGATTACCGGTGACATCAATGTCTAACGCCAGACCGACACCGTGCATCGCTTGATCATCTCCCGACATTCGCCCTCCGCTGTAGTACACAGTCTTTCGATCGAGACCCAGGGCGCGGCCCATGGCAACCGGAGTCATGCCGGCGTAAGCAGGAAGTGAGAGCAGATAGTTTTCGGCTTCACGAAGTTTACGTAGCAGTAGCAAATGGATTCCCTGGCTCTGCCGGCTAATTCGGTGTCCCAGGAAAGACGGGCCGACGATGTTGTCAAACCAGTTCTTGCCGTCGAATTCTTTGTTGGTTAGTTTGCTGATCTCACTTGATACATTCTTGACGACGCCGCGCCCGAAGACGTTACCGATCGCAGGTTTCAACTTGTGCTTCACAATGCCCAAACTGTCGAGCGTCGATGGTCCAACTCCGCCAGTCTGCTCATCCGCCTGGAAGTAAATCTTCGCCTGGAATTGATGGGCCGCTTCGACGCAGAGCGCGTCAATGATCCCATCGCTGATCGTGTAGCTCCCACCTGACTTTTCTATAGCAGACCGTATCAAGCCGAAGTCCACGTAACGATTGAGGTCGGTCACGATGTCTTCGAAGCGGATGCCTGACTTCGCCGGGTGTCTTTCCCGGTTCCACTTGATCGCTTGAGCACTATCGCTTGGTGACAGGAGACTGGTCAGCTTGCTTTGCTCCGCAACTGAAAAAGCAGGCGTGGCAACCGTCTGGTCACACACTGGACTGAACGTACCGGGATCACCAAAGAAACTACTTGTAACTCGATAAGGGTAATGAAAATTTCCCAGCGATGAGCGCTGGTATCCAGCTCGGGCATCTGGTGACTGGCGATCGTAAATGTACATAAAGGCACCTTCGTTCGCGGAGAACTTTATTTATAGATAAGGTTACGTGACCCCACGTAAGTGTGGTTCTCCTTCTTTCTGCATTATCGAACACTACTTGCTTTGCTAATTGGCACGGGTTGGTCAAGGAAAAACCGAACAAACGTAAGTGGTAAATTACAGTGCGAATCCTTCGAATTCACAACCCGTAGATTGTCCGGAAGCTGTACTTTTGGATTGTCACGCAGCCACTGTTTCCAAGTGTCTGGCGGAGTGCCGGCACTGGCAAAGGCTAGAAAGAACTGCACGGATGGGCGGCTGCGCGCCCAATCTACCAAAGCTTTGGCGTGTCGCGCGGCATGGGGGATGTCCAGAGCAAAAACCCTACTGAGTTTCGCCAGCGCGCCCTTTTTCGTTTCAGACTCACCACAATCAAATTGCTCGGCGAGGGGAACCAGGATGTCAAAGGCTGCCGAATGTCCTGCGATGATGAGGTTATTCAGTTTCGGACGAACGTGGGATTCTCTACCGATTTCATCGAGTACCTCTTCTACAAAAGAGTTCACGTAAGCGGCTGACCACGCGGTTCGAATAAAGCCCCGATTGCTATCTTCCGAATTCCACAAAACCAACGGCACGACCAGCGCCGCCTTCCGCGCCGCCTTACTCACTTGATCGTCCAAGCGAAAATTCGAAATTACCTGCTGAGGATTGGAATCGTATGACGGCGTACAAGTGTCGAGCCCGTGGAAGAACACTACTAAGTCGATCTTCGCCTGATCCCGCAACGGAGTTGGAACGTAAATCCCGCAACTGGTTGATTGACACTTTTCTTTTGCGTCTTTGTAGGTTACGACGTTGCTAGAGAATGTTTGGTATAGCGCCCATTGTGGCGCCTTCGGAGGGGCGGGGGGCTGACCCAACCCGAGGCCATTTACTCTGGTTCGTACATACATGCAGGGCTCCTTCCAGGATCACGGTTTAGGGCCAAGCGCAATGTACATGCGTGTCATGACCGGGATTGCCTGGACCAAGTACTTGCGTCGCGCCCAAGCTCCGGCATTCTTGCATGAAATTCGCTATATCCGGATGTGTGCTACCCACGCGCTTGCCATTGATGATGTTGACGTCGACCGTAACACCGTTATAGTGACGAGAACCCTTAGCGTGTTCGCCACCCGCCAGTTCTGAAACGGAAAACTTATAGGTATCAGCCAGCTTGAGTAGGGCCACTAACATCTGCAGATCGAGCTTCACCGTTCCTCCGGGGGCTGTGCCGTAGCTGCTGCGCGAGGCGTCCGTGCCCTTGGAAGTGTCGTCGATGTTCTGGCGAGCGTTGGCATTGTCGACGTTTCCGGAAACATGAGTGGTAGCTAACGTGATGTTGGGGTTGCTTAGAACCCCGTTTGCAACATTCTTACGAAGTGTTTCTATCAGTCCTCGCCAAACCTTTTTGGCCCTGTCAGTAAGGTCCGACCAAAAGCCATCAATGTTGCCCAAACCATCGACGCGTTCCGTCCATTCGTATACTCGACCGTCTGGTCCTCGACGCACCTCACCTGAGTAATGGCCTAAACCGAAACGTACACCCTGTCTCCAACCGTTCTCCCCACGCGGCTCGTATCCTAATCCATCATTACGTGCGTTCACATACATACCGGAATCCCCGCAATAAAAACCTTCTCAACTTCTAAGGCTCAAGAAAGATCATGCGCAGCACATTGCGGTGCAGTTCTTTCACCAATCTCTCGACGGCGGCGTCGACAGGATCGTACTTGGGCACTTCAATGGTCAGGGTCGTAATGCCTGGCCGACTCCCAGCTGGAGCTGGCGCCCAATCACCCAGAGAATTGCCCTCAACTCTCTGCTGCGAAAAGTACCGGACTGTTGGTGGGTAACGGGCTAGATTTCCAGCGAACGCTGAAAACGCGGTGCCGCAAGGCATTCGCTTCAAGGCCATTTCAGCCATATTTTTAGCGAGGTCATCGTCTGCCTTTAACTGAATAGCGTCGGTTACCGTGAGAGTGATCGGGTCGATTCCTCTCGGGTCTACGAAAATTCCTGGCCCTTCTCCACCACACTTCGATACCGCACCGCTGACGCACGGGTGACAGGCTTGCTTGAGACTATGATCGTGAATACTCGCTAATCGCTCTGGTTGAAATCGTTCGATAAGGCTGATGAGTATTCGCGTCTCCGGCAGCATGCGAATGCTTGTGAAGGGCATGGCGGGATCCGTATCCTTCGGAGCACGGACCCCACCACTCGCACGAATCACTAGTTCGGAGACATCGAGCGCACTCTTGCCTCGGGCTTGGGCCGCGGCGAGGTCTTCGCCAGGAAGAGGGTAGTTTCGGTTGGGCTCTATTGAGCGACATACTGTGCGTCCCGATTTATCAAAACCGATGCCACCGGGCACATTACGACTGCTTTTTGCGTTGGTGCGGGGGATGACGATCGGCACCAGGATCGTCGTAAAGAACGGCTTCAAGGCGGCGCCCGTGAGGTTGGTCTGAAGGAGTTTGACTACTTCAACACCGCGCTTCTCGTCACCGTGGACGCCGGCGATTACTAAAGCGCGTCGATCGGAACGACCTTGAAAAAAGAACGCCTCCGGCAATTCAGACGGCTTAAGCTTATTGATGCAAGTGCCTGCGACACGCGACGGCACACCCGCCGGACTGGGATCTGCCAACGTAGCTTTGTAGTTTCCTGGATCACTCTTAGGCTTCAGCGCTAAGCGCTTTTTGATCTCACTGACTGACCAGAGAGGCTCGGGACCGTTAAGGGCAATAGTATCTGCTAACGTTCTCTCATCCTTCCCGGTGGGAAATATCGCATGCAACTCGGTGGTGACTGTGGCGTCTAGTGGATATGTCGTTTGCTCACGCAGTATCTTGAAGATCTCTTGCTCATCTTTCTTTGCTGACCAGGAATCGCGAATCTTGTCGGCAACCGTTGGTGGCCCTGCTACAGAACCGAGGAATGAATCGATCGCCAGAGAGTTCTCTTCAGCCGGAGCCGCATCTTGGTACTGGTAAACCTGCGACGGCCTCAAGAGAACTGGGCCCTCCGTTCGGCGATCTCGTAACTGTGGTTTGCGATCATGTATGTACATAATCTTGGTTACTCGGTCATTAGCGACGCGCAGCGGGTCGACCCGTTGGTCGAACCGCATTCTGGGGGCGAAATATGGTTCTCACGATTTTCAGACCGCTGGTTGGAACAGGAGCACCAAGTCCGGCGACGGGCACCGCAGCGCAGCGGTTCGTCACCGCGCATCTCGCTTCGAAATGCGGATCCAGCGGACTACCATTCGTCGCCGCGACGAACTGGGCCAGGCATTCAGACACACCGATGGTTGAACCCCGCTTGTCAGAAGTGCAGTGATACAAGTGTGACGCTTCATGAAGAATGGTTTGTGCCTGAAACTCGGCGTGGATCTTCGGATCGACCCCAACCGCAGCCACCCAGAAGTTTCTGCAAAGACGAATGATCGTGGGCTCGGTACGCGCGCAGGTAGGATCTATTAGAACGTAGGCCCAATCGCCGTCGGCGCATTGCGGACCGTGACAAACATAAGTGATGACGTTACTCGCGATCAGATTTCTTACTCGCGTCAATCGACGGATCACTTCCGCGACTGACCTATTCACGAACGTGCCTGCGGTCCAAACTCGGATATCGTCGATGCATACACCCAAGCGGTTTTTCAACCAGTCGAGGGTAATGTCACCCAGTAAAGGCCAGGCTGGAGCCTCCCCGGCGCATACCGCAGTTCGAGCGTTAACGAGTTCATTGATCGTATTGTCCAGCATCTCGATCGCGCGGGTAACTGCCGCTGCGATGACGGTACCTGGGTTAGCTACGCCAAACGGGGTACGTTTTGCGCAGGTGCCATACACCTTGTTAATTGTGAACGGCTTAGTGGTGATCAGCGTGGGTATGCTCTGGTTGTCGCACGTGCGCGGTGTAAGTGGCGTGTCGCCGAAGTACGCGCCCGCAAAATAACGTGGATATGTCATTATCTACACCTCACTTTTGCCGATCACGGTCACGGTGTCCTCGAGGTCGGAATCTGCTGCATTTTGACCCTTAGTTCGTCGCGGCGACGTTGCTCTTGAGCCGCGCGCAGTTCGTTCATTCGTTGGATGGCTCGCCGAGGATTGTTGGCAGTTGTGAGACTCTTGATCTCCTCCCACCCAGTCACCGAGTAGAAGTGGTGCATTAGTAATATGAATTGCTGGTAATCTCCCTCAAAAAGGACGCGCGCCAGAAGTGGTCGGCTAAGCCTTCGAAGCATCTCAATCGCGACTGGGAGGCGTTGCTGATGTCCACGCATTTCCGGCCGGGCCAGCGCGATATGTTGTTCGTTAAGGATATCGATGGTGACGCACTCAACAATGCCTTCAAGGAGCCCCTCTCCAAAAGGTGTCCACGCCGTGCTGTGTAGTCTGCCGCCTCGCCCCGGCGGGTGCGAAACGAGATGAACGGCTTCGTGGAGCGCCGCGTGCAGATATGTCGCCTGCGAACTCCCCCCAAAATACTCCAGCATGCTTATGGTTCCCGTACGTTTGTCGGTCATTCCTGGGATATGGCTAACGTCGACATCGGGTCCCATGATCTGTTCAAATTCTCTTCGGCTCAAAACCCGAAACGGGCGACTTGGAAGATTCTGCCGAGCCAAGCGAAGGCTCTCGCGAATGTATTGCTGCCATGGAGAAGGTCCGGCAAGCACTGCAAGCACCTTCTCGAAATCACCTTCTCTGATGCGTTCCTCGGCGGTACGAGCGCCGCCGAGTGTGCCCTGAAGCGTCGAAGTTACATCCGGTGTTTGGCCGAATGGATTTCTTGTCCCTAGGTACATGGTCGGTTGCCACCTTTCTCGCTTCAGAGTGGTCTTTCTCATCGCCACGACTGTTATCCGCGGTGGACACCCTCTCACCGGAGCCCGCGCGATGGCGTCGTGTACTCCGCGAATAATGAATCCGGCGTCGTGCATTGCCTTTCCGAGTTCTTTGAGCGAGTAAACACGCTCAAGGTGACGTTCGATGACTGGTCTCAACATTCCCGGCGATCTGATCGACACAATGATCGACAACAGGTTCCTGAACGGGTCCAGTCGAACCGCTTGCGTCACTCTGCGACGTGGGCGATCAAACCTGCGCACGTACTGACGCGAACGACCGAGCGGCAGGCAGTTTGTCACCAGGTCGAAAATGAAATGCCCGCCGGGATTCAGGTTGGCGAAAATCCGCCGCAGCGCCTGGCGCAGATCGCTCGTTCTCACCAGGTGATTGAGCGTGTCAAAGTTTGCCGTTATCAAATCAACGGGGTGCGGCAAACTCAAATAACGAATGTCTTGCCGCAGCAAAACCACGTTTGTTCCCCCACAGTTTCGCGCCGCAATTCGCAGCATGGGCTCGGACAGATCGACTGCGAAGATCGAAATGTTGCGCGTCAGCTTCAGGTGTCGCGCAAATAATCCTGTCCCACAGCCAATGTCAGCAGCCGATCGAAATCTGATTCCATATTTCCTGACTAACCTCTCGAAGAAGTCACGCGTTTGACGAAAGAACGGGATGCCTATTGTTGCGTCATAGTCTGCAGCCAATTGGCTGTAGGGCGAGGCAATTGTTGCGACCATGGTGGACAACTCAGCTGCATTTATCATCTGAATCGGGGCACTTCGGTTAGGACCAGTTGATCGACATGCAGCGTTATCTGCAACCCGCTATGCCTATGCAAAATCCCTACGAAGGCGTTGTCGGGCTCGACACTCGTAGTGTCGCCATCGATGCGGGCCACCACATTGCTCCCAAGTCGAAATACAGCTGTCGTTTGACGAGTACCCACTCTGATCAGATCAAGTCCCCAACCGACTGGGCCATCTCTGAAAATTTCTCCCTCGGTTACATCTATTAGTTCCCTGAACAAGCCATTAGCACTGCGCATCAAAACGCCCGTGACGTATTCATCGTCTCTGATCTTACGGAGGCAAGCGGCGGCTACTAAGATATCGCCCGCCAGGAAAGCAAGAGGATGAATTACTTGCCCTCTGCTCATTCCGAGTTCAGCGGGTCTGATATCAGTCTCCAGGCGCCAGGACATTCGTTGAGCAGGTAAGGCGAAGCGGAGCCCTGCACGAATTAGTTGTCCTTGCGAACTCAGCAGATCCTGACAGAGGAGACCGCGTAAGCCTGTAAGAGCCGCGGCTTCATCCGGGCGGCAAACATTGCCTGGCAGGAGATCCAATTTCCACCCTCGCGGCGGAAAGGTCTGGCTTTCAAAACCCACGCGACTATTTACGGGATTCTCGCCGGCTTTGAGTTTGGGAAGAAGGAACCGACCGCCCTCAGGTTTTTCGTTTTTAACATCCACGACTCGAAGGCCCACGGCATCGAATTCCGGAGGAATGTCGTTGACGATCACGCCATAGCGCAGATCCGATAAACCATCGCCCTTCAGATTAGATTTCTGGTAGCCTTCGACGGCGATCCCGTTCTTGAAAGCCTGATCGTCTCCTTTGTCGCTATTGATGGTCTTCCGATCGTCAAAATCGACGTGAAGTACTCGCGTGGCAGCGCGGTTGCCCCTCAATTCAACCTGAACACCTCTCAGATCACCCTCTCGACGATCCGCGACATCAAAGCAAAGTCTCACTGCCCTTTTGTCGCCATCGTCGCGGTAGAAATTGGCGCGATCCAACCGGAGGTGAGTGAAGTTAGCATTGTTGAGGTAGGGCAAGTAGTTCAGCGGGTGAACGCTGCGTTCTTCCTGGGGACCGCCCTTCCGGAACTCAAAATGAAGGTGGGGATATGTTGCATCCTCCTGGCCCACCGCCCCGATCAAGTCGCCCTGCTTTACCTGTGCACCCTGAATAATGCCTTCCGCGATGCTGTCAAGATGAAGATAGACCAGGAACAGGTCATCCTTTCCGTCCGTCGGATCGACCACCTGGAGAAGAACATGCGTTGAGCCGAAACCTTGACCAGTTTCTGTTTTATCAGCTGGTCCGGCACGATGTACCACTCCATCAGCCATCGCAAACACTCGAGTACCAGCGGCGGCCGGCAAGTCGATGCCGTCATGGAAGTCCCAACGATCAGCATCGATACGTGGTCCGAAGGATGTATTCATCTCGTCTGGTGTGGAACTCTCGCTAAGGGGCCAGATGAAGTGGGCGGCGAGGTCAGCGCGGGAACCTACTTCGTCAAGAAAGTTGTTTGTTTGGTTTGTCATCTTTCTTCCCCTTTGATGAAGACCCCGATTCTAGGCCGGAGCAATAACAGTCACAGTTCCATTTCCGCCCAGATACTTGAGCGCACCGTTTTCCACATACAGAATTCCCGCACCAGCGACTTTCTCGGAAGGAGAGGGAGGCACTGACGCATTCGCAAT
>WNFZ01002141.1_pt1 | contig 41261 bp, 36 predicted proteins | sample 5400081 | NCBI WGS metagenome assembly WNFZ01 (sample SAMN13153365, study PRJNA577476) | soil metagenome | isolation source: 80 cm soil or saprolite under grassland replicate 1 | place: USA:California | collected 2016-06-15
CTGGGGTTCGCGAGTTTCTCGCGATCGGCCGCGACTTTCATCTCGGACCTGCGCGCGGTGTCGGTAACGGACCAGCCGGATGACGAGGGTCACGATCGCAGCGGTCGACCAGCCGAACGCGAGAGTGCCGCTCGCGGCTTCCTGCGGCCCGAGCAGGCGCCAGCGCGGAGACATGACGATGTCGCCGTAGCCAAGCGTCGTGTAGTTGACCGCCGAGTGGTAGAAGGCGACCGCGAAAGTCCCGAACTCCCCGGCCGCCATGAAGGCGAGCGCCCACACGGCCATCTGTGCCAGGTGTCCCGTCAACAAGATCATGATGAGCATGAACGTGGCCAGGCCATTGCGCCAGATGGTGCCGACCGCTCGCCTTGCCAGTAGCGCGCCAATCACCTCGACGCCCAGTGCAGCCGCCATGCCTTGGACTACGAGGGCGCTCACCGTCACGCCGATGCCGGCCAGCAGCGTCATCATTGCCTCGAGTGATCTTACAGAGCAACGAGCCGGCCAACCCTAAGTGCTTGCTTTCCAATCAGGGCGGTGCTCGACTTCGCGAATTTCTTACGAGGCGTCGCGAAAAACGATGGGTGAAGGGAGGCGAGAGGAGGTCCCGGATCCCGACGGCGTCAGAATGGGGCTGCCAATCGTTGGCAGGCGCTAGCCCGGTAGCACGCCAACGTTGGCGGCGCCTTGGACCGAGCCGTAGAACCGAGGTCGGCCGCCTTGCGACTCGACCATTTCTGGAGCAACTGATTCTCGTCGTAGACACGGCACGTCATTTGCTAGTGAACACACGCTCGAGGATAGGGCATGACGCCGATCCAGACGCCGAGCATCTTCGCGCCGGTTTCGACTCCGGCATACGCGATTCGCGACCTGTCCTTCATCGTCCTGGCCATCAGCGCCGCGATCTTCCTGATCGTCGCAGGCTTTGCGATCTACACGCTCATCCGGTTCGGTCGACGGTCGCCGAACCCCGAGGTCGAGCCGGCGCAGGTGTATGGCAGCACGCAGATCGAGCTGGCGTGGACGGTCGTGCCGCTCTTGATCGTCGTCGTTCTCTTCCTGGTCACCGCCCGCTACATCTACGGGATCGAGCGCCGCCCGCAGCCGCCGGACGCGCTCGAGCTCACCGTCATCGGCCACCAGTGGTGGTGGGAGATCCGCTATCCGAAGCTCGGGATCGTCACGGCGAACGAGATCCACGTCCCGGTGCGTGACGCGGCCAATCCGGCGCCGACGTTCATCACCCTGGAGTCGGCCGACGTGGCACACAGCTTCTGGGTTCCGCAGCTCGCAGGGAAGATGGACGTGATCCCGAACAAGACGAATCGCGTCTGGATCGAGCCTCACCAGGTGGGGACGTTCGTCGGCCAATGCGCCGAGTACTGCGGGCTCCAGCACGCATTGATGCTCCTGATGGTGGTCGTGCATCCGCAGGACGAGTTCCGGACATGGGTCGCGGCCCAGCAGGCGACGCCGGCAGAGCCGGCCGCCGCGAGGGCGGGGCGCGAGCTCTTCTCGTCCCTGTCCTGCATCAACTGCCATACCGTCCGGGGAACGCCGGGCAACGGCGTGTTCGGCCCGGACCTGACCCATCTGATGAGCCGCTCGACGCTCGGCGCGGGCGCCACCCGCAACACGCCGGAAAATCTTCGCGCGTGGGTGAAGGACCCGGGCGCGGTCAAGGCCGGTGCCCTGATGCCGGCGATGCAGCTCGACGACGCTCAGCTCGACCAGCTGCTCGCGTATCTCGTCACGCTGCGCTGACGACCATGGCGACGACGCCCGTGCCCGCTCCGTTTTCCCCGTCACTCGACGCCGTCGAGACCTCGAGCCGCTCCGGTGTCCTGGCAGTCCTGCACGACTGGGTCGTGACAGTGGATCACAAGCGCCTCGGCATCATGTACGTCGTGACCGGTCTCATCTTCCTCGTGATCGGCGGCATCGAGGCCTCGCTCATGCGCTTGCAGCTGGCACGGTCCGGCCTCACGCTCGTGCCAGCCGAGACGTTCAATCGTCTGTTCACGCTGCACGGCACCACGATGGTCTTCCTGGTCGGGATCCCGATCGTCTTCGGCTTCGCGAACTATCTGGTCCCGCTGATGATCGGCGCACGGGATCTCGCCTTTCCGCGGCTGAACGCCTTCGGGTTCTGGATCCTCCTGTTCGGCGGCGTGCTGCTGTACTGGAGCTTCCTGGGCGGGGACGGGCTCTACGGCGCCGGCTCGGCGCCGGCCGTCGGATGGTTCGCCTATGCGCCCCTCACCGAGCGCGCCTTCACCCCGGGCAACGCCACCGACTATTGGAACCTGTCCGTGCTGATCACCGGCTTCGGGACGATCGCGACCGCCATCAACTTGATCGCGACCATCGCCACGATGCGGGCGCCGGGGATGACGCTCGGGCGGCTGCCGGTGTACGTGTGGACCGTGCTGACTGTGTCCGCGATGACGCTCCTCATCTTGCCGCCGCTGTCCGCCGCCCAGATCATGCTGCTGCTGGACCGGTTCCTCGGCGCCCACTACTTCGACACGCAGGCGGGCGGCTCCGCGGTCATCTGGCAGCACTTCTTCTGGTTCTTCGGCCACCCGGAGGTCTACATCCTGATGCTGCCGGGATTCGGATTCGTCTCGGAGATCATTCCGGTGTTCTCCCGGAAGGTCATCTTCGGCTACGCGAGCCTCGTCGCGGCCACCGTGTCGATCGGTGCCGTCGCCATGAGCACGTGGGCGCATCACATGTTCGCGGTCGGCATGGGCGGCACGCTGAACTCGTTCTTCGCGGTCTCCACCATGCTCGTCGGCGTCCCGACCGGAGTGAAGATCTTCAACTGGCTCGCGACGCTGTACGGTGGCAAGCTGCGCTTCCGGACGCCGCTCCTCTTCTGCTGCGCGTTCCTGTTCCAGTTCCTCTGCGCGGGCCTGACCGGCATCATGCTCGCGGTCGCGCCGTTCGACTGGCAGCTCACCGATTCGTACTTCGTGGTCGCGCACTTCCACTTCGTCCTGTTCGGCGCGCTGGTCTTCACGATCTTCGCGGCGCTGTACTACTGGTTCCCGAAAGCGACCGGCCGGATGCTGAGCGAGCGGGTCGGACGGTGGGTGTTCTGGCTGCTCGTCGTCGGGTTCAACGTGACCTTCGTGACGATGCACGTCCAGGGAGTGCTCGGCATGCCTCGACGGATCTACACGTATCCCGCCGACCGCGGCTGGGATCTCTGGAACCTCGTGACGACGCTCGGTGTGCCGTTGCAGGCTCTCGCGGTGCTGATCTTCATCATCAACGTCGTGTACTCGTTGCGGCACGGCGAGCCGGCCGGAGACAACCCGTGGGAGGCCTGGACGCTCGAATGGGCCACGACCTCCCCGCCGCCCGCGTACAACTTCGCGACCGTCCCACCCGTGACGAGCCGGCGGCCGTTGTGGGACCTGCAGCATCCCGACGACCCGGACGGACCGCATGAATAGCGCGACAGCGCACGGGCGCGCCGGCGTCATCGGGTTCATCGTGGCCGAGACGTCGCTCTTCTCCGTCTTCGTCGTCGCCTACCTCTTCTATCTCGGCAAGAGCCTGACGGGCCCGTATCCGAAGGAGGTGCTCGACCTGCCGATCGTCGGCACGGTGTGCCTGCTGTCGAGCAGCGTCACCGTCGCGCTGGCGACGCGAGCGCTCGCCGCCGGCCGGGTCGCGCGCGCCGGCTCGTGGCTGTTCGTGACCGTCGTGCTCGGCCTCGTCTTCCTCGCGGGTACGGCGCGGGAGTGGCGGCGGCTCATCGTCGAGCACGGGCTCACGATCGGCACGAATCTCTTCGGGACGACTTTCTATCCGCTGGTGGGCCTTCATGCGTCGCACGTGATCCTCGGGCTCATCATGCTGAGCCTCTGCGTTCGTTTCGCATGCTCCGGAGCACTCAAGGTCGTCCACGCGGGACGCGTCGAGCTCGTCTCCTGGTACTGGCACTTCGTGGACGGGGTGTGGGTCGTCGTCTTCACCGTCGTGTATCTGATCGGACGATGAGCAAGCCGGCCGTCGAGACCATTGCCGCAGCCAGTGTCCCGCGGGACCGGGACCAGGTGGCATCCGACCTGATCGCGCTGACGAAGCCGCGCGTCCTCCTGATGGTCCTCGCGACCACGCTCGTCGGATATCTCGCGGCACTCCGCGGACCGGCGGAACTCCTCCGTGTGGCGCACCTGCTCGTCGGGACCCTCCTGGCTGCCGGCGGGACACTGGCGCTGAACCAGTACCTCGAGCGTGACGTCGACGCTCGCATGGAGCGCACGAAACGGCGCCCTCTGCCGGAGGGGCGGCTGAAGCCGCCGGAGGCGTTGCTCTTCGCCAGCGCGCTCGCGTCGCTGGGTGTGGCCTATCTCGCCATCGGCGTCGGGGTCGCCGCCGCGATCCTGACGCTGACGACGACTGTGCTGTATCTGTTCGCGTACACGCCGCTCAAGACGCGCACGGCACTGTGCATGCTCGTCGGCGCTGCCCCCGGCGCGCTGCCTCCGGTGACCGGATGGATCGCGGCGCGCGGCGACCTCGGGCTCGGCGCCGCGGTGCTGTTCGCGATCGTGTTCCTCTGGCAGCTCCCTCACACGCTCGCGATCGCTCGTCTCTATGCCGACGACTATGCCCGCGCGGGCGTGCGCGTGCTTCCCGTCGTCGACGTGCACGGGACGATGACCGAGCGTCACATCGTGTCGTCGACGCTGGCGCTCGTCGCGGTCAGCCTGCTCCCGACGGTGATCGGGATCAGCGGCACCGCGTACTTCGCGACGGCGTGCGTGCTCGGCCTTGGGCTGCTCGGCGTCGGTCTGGCGCACGCGACCTCGCGGTCGACGGCCTCGGCGCGGGTCGTGTTGATCGCCACGCTGTTCTATCTCCCGTTGCTCCTCGCCGTCCTGGCGTTCGACCAGCCATGACCGCTTCGAAGGAACCGGACCGCATCGCCCTTCCCGCGCCGACCGTGTGGCCGATGGTCGTCGCGCTCGGCGTGACCCTCGGACTCGGGGGGCTGGTGATGCATGTCGCCGTGAGCGCGGTCGGAGTGGCGCTCGCCCTGGTCGGCGGTGTGGGGTGGTGGCGATGCGTGCTCCCGGAGGAGCGGGAGGAGGACGTGCCGGTGCTGCCGGCGCCCCGCCCGTCGCAGCGCGTGACATCGCCGCCCCGAAGCGTGGAACGGTTCTGGTTCGGCGACGAGCGCCACCGTGTGCGAGTTCCGGTGGAGGTGCAGCCGCTGTCCGCGGGAGTCATCGGCGGGCTCGTCGGTGGGTGCGCGATGGCCGTGTGCGCCGCGATCTACGGCATCGTCGTTCAGCGCAGCGTCTGGTATCCGCTCAACCTGCTCGCTGCCATCGCGATGCCCCGGATGGCGGAGGCCGATCTGACGACGCTGCGGGCGTTCGACGGCCTCGCCGTGGTCATCGGCATCGTCGCGCACGGCGTGACCTCGGTGCTGGTGGGCGCGCTCTACGCGGCCATCCTGCCGCTGCTTCCGCGGCGCCATCTGCTCTGGGGCGGCCTGCTCGCCCCGCTACTGTGGAGCGGCTTGCTGTGGGCCACCCTCGGCGTCATCAATCCCGCGCTGAACGCGCGGATCGCGTGGCCCTGGTTCGTCGCCTCCCAGATCGCGTTTGGCATCACGGCTGGCTACGTCGTCGCCAGCGCGACGCCGGTCGCCACCGCGCAGACGCGGCTCTTCGTCGCGCGAGCGCGTGTCGAGGCGACGGGACGCGGACCTCGTCTGGATCTCCGGCCATGACGACGCGACTGATCATGGCGGCCCTCGTGGCGGCGCTCGCGCTCGCGGGATGTGACGCGGTGCCCGGCAGGCCGAGGCCGGACGCTCGCGAGCTGGCGCCGACCGAGGTCATGGCGTTCGAGCCGCTCTATGCGCGGAACTGCGCCGGGTGTCACGGCGAGACCGGGCGCCTGGGGCCGGCGCGGGCGCTGAACGATCCGGTCTATCTCGCTCTGGTGCCGCCCGAGCACGTGCGCCAGGTGATCACCACCGGCGTGCCGGGGACGGCGCAACCCGCGTTTGCCCTGAGTGCGGGCGGCCCGCTCACGGATCAACAGATCGACGTCCTCGTTCGCGGAATCGAGGATCGCTGGCGGCGCCCAGGCGCCGCGCTGGGACAGGAAATTCCGCCCTACGACGGAGGACGAGCGGGGGACCGCGAGCCCGGCAACGCGGATCGCGGACGTGGCGTCTTTGCCAGCGCCTGCGCTCGCTGCCACGGCGACGAGGGACGGAGAAGCGCAAAGGGCGGGAGTGTCACCGATCCGTCCTATCTCGCACTCGTCAGCGATCAGCACCTGAGGACCACGGTCATCGCCGGGCGCTCCGATCTTGGAATGCCGGATTGGCGGGGTGACAGAGGCGCCGCGCCGCTGACGCCACAGCAGGTCTCGGATGTCGTCGCCTGGCTCATCGCGCAGCGGCGGCCGGTGCCAGGGAGGCTTCCATGACCCCACCGTCGCCGTCGCGGAGAGGTTTCCTGTTCCGGCTCGGCATCGCCTTGAACGTGCTCGGCGCTGCGCTGGTCGGCGTTCCGGTCATCGGATATATCTTCGGGCCGGCCCGCCGGCCCACCGATGGGCAGTCGTGGATCTCCCTCGGTCCGATCAACGGATTCCCCGCCGGCGAGACACGATTGGCGACGTACGAGAATCCGGTGCGGGTGCCGTGGGACGGCGCGACCGCGAAAGTCGCCTGCTGGGTGCGCCACATCGAGGGCGAGCGCTTTCAGGTGTTCGCCGTGAACTGCGCGCATCTCGGATGTCCGGTGCGCTGGTTCGCGCAGTCACGCCTCTTCTTGTGTCCGTGCCACGGCGGTGCGTACTACGAGGACGGCTCGCGGGCCTCCGGGCCGCCGCCACGGGGCCTGTTCGAGTACGAGTATCGCGTCCGCGACGGCGCACTCCTGGTGCGCGGCGGACAGCTGCCGACGCTCTCGAGGCCGGTGTGAGCGCGCACGGTCTTGGACCCGTTCGTTCGACGCTCGGCTGGCTCGAGGAGCGAGCGGGCCTGGGCGGCGCCCTTGCGCCGGCGCTGGAGCATCCGGTGCCGCGCAGCACGGCGAGCTGGTGGTACGTCTTCGGCAGCGCGACGCTCGCGCTCTTCGTGCTGCAGATCGCGACGGGCATCTGCCTCGCGCTCGTCTACGTGCCGTCGGCCGACGGTGCCTATCAGAGCCTGCTCTATCTGAACTTCCAGGCCCCGTTCGGCTGGTTCTTGCGCGCGGTCCACTTCTGGGGCTCCAACGCGATGGTCGCCGTCATGACGCTGCACATGATCCAGGTCTTTCTGTGGGGCGCCCACAAGTACCCCCGCGAGCTGACGTGGGTCGTCGGCGTCTTCCTGTTCCTCTGCACGCTCGGCATGGCCTTCACGGGCCAGATCCTTCGCTGGGATCAGGACGCGTACTGGGGGCTCGGGATCGGGGCGTCCATCGCATCGCGGGCGCCGGGCGTCGGCGACACGCTCGTCCAGCTCCTGCTCGGCGGACCGATCATCGCGGGGCGCACGCTGTCGCGGTTCTTCGCCGTACACGTGTTCCTCGTTCCCGGGATCCTCATCGGCATGATCGGGCTCCACCTGTGGCTCGTGCTCCGGCTCGGCATCAACGAGTGGCCGATGCCGGGCCGCGTCGTCACGCGCGAGACCTATCGACGACGGTACGACGAGGAGGTGCACAAGGACGGGGTCTCGTTCTTCCCGTACGCCGCGCGGAAGGACATGGTGGCCTGCGGCGTGGTCGTCCTGGCCGTGGTGCTCTGCGCGTTGCTGTTCGGGCCCTTCGGCCCGCATGGCGTTCCAGATCCGACGCTCATCGATACGGCGCCGAAGCCCGATTTCTACTTTCTCGCGCTGTACGCGTTGTTCGCGCTGCTGCCGCCGTGGACGGAGACCGTCGTCATCCTGGTCGGGCCCGTGCTCGCCATCGTGGCCCTCTTTCTCGTCCCGTTCATCGCCGGCACCGGAGAGAAGAGCTGGAAGCGCCGTCCCGTCGCCGTCCTCGGTGTGCTGGTCATCGTTCTGACCGTCACGACGCTCGCCGCGCTCGGCGTCGCGGTGCCGTGGTCGCCGAAGATGGAAGCGTGGACGGCCGCCCCGACACCGATTCGATACGTTCGGGGCCGCACGCCGCTCGAGCTGCAGGGCGCCCTCGTGCTGCAGAACAAGCAGTGCCGCACCTGCCACAGTCTCGGCGGTGAGGGAGGCAAGCGTGGCCCGGCACTCGACGGGATCGCGACCCGTCAGACCCGCGATCAGCTCGTTCGTCAGGTGCTGCAGGGCGGCGGCAACATGCCGGCCTACGGAAAGAATCTGAGCCCCGCGGAAGTGAACGCCGTCGTGGCGTTCATGGAGACGCTTCGGCCATGAGCGCCTGGCCGCTCGAGCCGTCGGTGAGCGTTCCGGCCGTGGCGATCGCGGTCCTGTATCTCCGGGGTTGGAGCCTGTTGCGCCGCCGTCTGCCGCAACGGTTCGACGGGCGTCACGCGGCCGCCTTCCTCTCGGGGCTCGGCATCATGATGCTCGCGCTCGCGTCACCGCTCGATGGGCTGACGCAGCGCTGGCTGGCCGCCCACATGGTGCAGCACCTGCTTCTCATGGTGGTCGTGGCGCCCCTGTTGTGGATGGGCGCGCCGGAGGCTCCGGTGCTCGTCGGCCTGCCCCGGAGGATCCGCGGTCTCGTGCTCCGCGGTATGAGCGGAGCCGGCATGCGACGCCTGTCACGTACGGTATTGCATCCGGCTGTGGGCTGGACGACGTTCGCGGTCAGCTTCTGGGTCTGGCACACCCCGGGACTCTACGAGCTCACGCTCCAGTCCCACCTCTGGCACCACGTCGAGCACGCGTGTTTCCTCGGGAGCGCGCTGCTGTTCTGGCGCCCCGTGATCCTCGCGTGGCCGGCTCGAATGACGTGGCCGCGCTGGGCGATGATTCCGTACCTGGGCCTCGCGATGTTCCAGAGCCTGCCGCTGGCCGCGATCCTGACGTTCTCCGACCGCGTGATCTACCGCGGATACTCGTCCCTCGATGACCAGGCGCTGGCCGGGGTCATCATGTGGGTCCCCGGATCGTTTCCGCTCCTGCTTCCGATTCTCCGGCTGATCGTGGAACTGTCCACCGGCCGCGTCGTGATCGTGCGCACCCATGGCTGAGCGGGTGCCGCGCGTCGTCATCGTGGGCGGGGGATTCGGCGGCCTGGCCGCCGCGAAGGCGCTTGGCAAGATCGCCGCCCAGGTCGTCCTCATCGACCGGCAGAATCATCACCTGTTTCAGCCGCTGCTGTACCAGGTCGCGACGTCCGTCCTCAGCCCTGGACAGATCGCCTCGCCGATTCGCGAGATCCTGAGGAAGCAGCGCAACACGACGGTGATCCTCGGGGGAGTGATCGGTGTCGACGCCGATCGGCGATGCGTCTTCATCGACTCGGTGGACCGCGAAAGTGTCGCCGTCCCCTACGACTATCTCATTCTCGCGACGGGCGCGAGCCACAGCTACTTCGGCCACGACGAGTTCGAACGGTTTGCCCCCGGGCTCAAGAGCCTCGCCGACGCGGTGGCGATCCGAAACCGGGTCTTGCTGGCCTTCGAGCAGGCGGAGGCGGAGGAAGATCCGCAGCGTCACCGCGACCTGCTGACCTTCGTGCTCGTGGGCGGCGGCCCCACGGGGGTGGAGATGGCCGGCGCGCTGGCCGGGCTCGTGAGCGGGGCGTTGCGGTCGGAGTTTCGGCGAATCGATCCCACCTCCGCGCGGATCATCCTCCTCGACATGGGGCACCGTGTGCTCGCGACGTTTTCCGAGACGCTGTCGGCCGCGGCGAAGCAGCGGCTCGAGAAGCTCGGCGTCGAAGTCCGGCTCGGTCACGGCGTGGAGCGCATCGACGCCGACGGCGTCACCGTGGACGGTGAACGCATCGCCAGCAAGACTGTGATCTGGACGGCGGGCGTGGCGCCCTCACCCGCCGGCGCGTGGCTCAAGACGGCGACGGATCGCGCCGGCCGCGTCCGCGTGCAGCCGGATCTCACGGTGACGGGTCATCCCGAGATCTTCGTGATTGGCGACACCGCGTCGCTCGATCAGGACGGTCATCCGCTGCCCGGCGTGGCGCAGGTCGCGATGCAGCAAGGTCGCTATGCGGGGAGGCTGATTGACCGACGTCTCCGGGGGAAACCCGCCCCGCCGCCGTTTCGCTACTTCGACAAGGGCAACATGGCCGTCGTCGGCAAGGGTTTCGCCGTGTTGCAGAGCGGCCGGGTGGCGCTCAGCGGCTTTCTCGCATGGATGGCCTGGGCGGCCGTGCATCTCGAGTTCCTGGCGCAGTCGAGTCTTCGCGTCAGCGTGTTCGTGCAGTGGGTGTGGACGTATCTGACCGGACAGCGGGGCGCGCGCCTGATCGTGAATCATCACGGATCTGTGACCGACACCCACGTCCCCGCATCTTCAGAGAACCAGTCGGTGAGGACCTGATGACAACCGATGCTCTGCCAGTCGACTGGCAGTCGCCGGCCCGTTGGCAGCATGGGGCCGACACGGCCGCTTCGATCACGAGCCTCGCTTCGGCGGAACGCGTTGTGGCGGGCCGAGTTGCGAGGCCCGTGCCCGTTCCTCGACGTTTGGCACCGCGATTGCCCATGGTCTTGAAGAGTGTGAACGGGAGCCAATCATGAGCGAGACGCTTCCTGTCGTGTACCTGGCGAGGCACGGTGAGACCGCCTGGACCATCTCCCGTCAGCACACGGGACTGACCGATCTCCCGCTGACCGCTCAGGGCGAAGCCGAGGCCGCCCGGCTCGGACAGCGGCTCGAGGGATTGACGTTCGCGGCGGTGCTCACGAGCCCCCTGAAGCGAGCGGTCCGGACCTGCGAGCTGGCTGGATTCGGCTCCGCGGCGGACATCGAGCCCGATCTCGTGGAGTGGAACTACGGGGCGTACGAAGGTCGTACGAGCGCGGAGATCCACGCCGAGCGTCCGGACTGGCAGCTGTTCCGCGACGGCTGCCCGGAAGGGGAGTCGCCCGAGCAGATCGGAGCTCGGGCCGACCGCGTGGTGCGCCGGGTGCGAGCCATCCAGGGGGACACTCTGCTCTTCTCGAGCGGGCACTTTCTCCGAGTGTTCGCCGCGCGGTGGCTTGGCATGCCGCCGGGGGCGGGCCGGTACTTCCTCCTCGGCACGGCTAACCTCAGCGCGATGGGGTATGAGCACGATCGTTCCGATCCGGTGATCCGATTCTGGGACGAGATGTCAGGCGAACGGCGCGTCAGCCCGGCCCCGCGGCGGGGGCGGCGCGAGAAGGTACGACGATGAGCCCACAAGAGTCTCCGGCTCCTCGAACGACGACCGCCACGACCACCATGGCGGCGCTGCGCCGCCAATACGGCTGCGGTCCGGTGGAGCTCACGGGCAGCGCGGACGCGCTCTACGAGCGGCACCTGCTCTTCGACAACGTGATCGACCCGGCGGCCAGCAGCGCGCGCGATCGGTACGAGGCCTTCGCTCGCTCCGTCCGCGACGTCCTCTCGCAGCGCTGGGTGCGCACGGAGCAGACCTACGAGCGGCTCGATCCCAAGCGCGTCTATTACCTCTCGATGGAATTCCTGATCGGCCGCTCGCTGGCCAACAACATCACGAATCTGATGCTCAGTCCCCTCGTGGACGACGTCGTCAAGCGAACGTCGCTCGACTGGCTCGGCTTGCTCGAGGAAGAGCCCGACGCCGGGCTCGGCAACGGCGGGCTCGGGCGTCTCGCCGCGTGCTTCCTCGACTCGATGGCCACGATGCAGCTGCCGGCCATCGGCTACGGCCTCCGGTACGAGTACGGAATGTTCCGGCAGTCCATCGAGGACGGCTGGCAGCACGAGCAGCCCGATAACTGGCTTCGCCGCCCCGATCCCTGGGAGGTCGTCCGGCCGGACGACAAGGTCGAGGTCAGGCTGAACTCCTCGATCGAGCTTCGGAACGGCGAGCTGAGCCCCGTCCCCGGGCGGCCGTCGACGCTGATCGGCATTCCGTTCGATCGGCCGGTGGTGGGCTACGGCGGCAAGACGATCAACACGCTACGCCTCTGGGCGGCGGTCGCGCCCGACTACTTCGATTTCCAGGCGTTCAGTCACGGCGAGTTCGTGAGCGCGCTGGCGGGGTCGCTCGCCGCCAAGTCCCTCACCCGGGTGCTCTATCCCGACGACTCCACGACTCGCGGCCAGCGGCTGCGCTTCGTCCAGGAGTACTTCCTCGTCGCGTGCTCGCTGGCCGATCTGATCCGACGATTCCGCCGCGCCAATGCGGAGTGGAGCGCGCTCCCCGAGCGGGCCGCAATCCAGCTCAACGATACGCACCCGGCCATCGCCGTCCCCGAGCTGATGCGGATCCTGCTCGACGAGGCGCATCTCGGATGGGATCAGGCCTGGGACCTCACCCAGCGGACGCTCGCGTACACGAACCACACGCTGCTGCCCGAGGCGCTCGAAAAGTGGCCCGTGGCGTGGTTCGAGCTCCTGCTGCCACGTCATCTGGAGATCGTCTTCGAGATCAACCGACGCCTGCTCGATGCGGTGCGGCGTCGCTTCCCCGGCGACGAGGGCCGCGTCGTGCGCACCAGCCTGATCGAGGAGGGGCCGGAGAAGCACGTCCGCATGGCCAATCTCGCCATCGTGGGCTCGCACAGCACCAACGGCGTGGCGGCGATCCACTCCGCGCTGTTGCGATCGACCACCGTCAAGGACCTGGCCGAGATGTTCCCCGAGCGGTTCAACAACAAGACCAATGGCGTCACGCCGCGCCGCTGGCTGCTGCTGTCGAACCCGGCGCTGGCCCGCATCGTCACCGAGGCCATTGGCGACGGCTGGATCACCGACCTCGGCGAGCTGACGAAGCTCAAGCGCCTGGCCGACGACAGCAGTTTCCGCGACGCGTTTCGCGGGGCGAAGCGTGCGGCCAAGTCGGCCTTCGCGGAATGGCTCCTCACGACGTCCGGACAGACGGTGGATCCGGACACCATCTTCGACAGCCAGGTCAAGCGCATCCACGAGTACAAGCGTCAGCTCCTGAACGCCCTGCGCATCGTCGTGCTCTACAACCGGTTGCGTGAGAACCCGAGCCTCGAGATGACGCCGCGGACGTTCTTCTTCGCGGGCAAGGCGGCGGCGGCCTACCACCTGGCGAAGGTCATCATCAAGTTTCTCAACAACCTCGCCGCCACCATCGACGCCGATCCGGCGGTCGGAGGGCGACTGAAGATCCTCTTCCTGCCCGAGTACGACGTGTCACTGGCGGAGCGGCTGATTCCCGCCTCCGACGTCTCCAATCAGATCTCGACCGCCGGGTACGAGGCGAGCGGCACGAGCAACATGAAGTTCATGATGAACGGCGCGCTGACGATCGGGACGCGCGACGGCGCGACGATCGAGATGGCGCAAGAAGCCGGGGAGGAGAACTTCTTCCTCTTCGGCCTGACTGCGGAAGAGGTGGCCGGCAGCCGCGGCTGGTACAACCCTCGCTGGCACTACGACAACCAGCCCGAGATCCGCGCGGCGCTGGATCTGATCTTCTCCGACCATTTCAGCCGCAATGAGCCGGGCGTCTTCGCGCCGCTGCGCGACACCCTGCTCGCCCGCGACTACTATCTGCACCTCGCGGACCTCGCCTCATATGTCGAGGCCGACGAGAGGCTCTGCGCGCTGTACGCGGACCCGAACGCATGGGCGCGCAAGGCCATCCTGAACGTGGCCAGCTCCGGGAAGTTCTCGAGCGACCGGACCATCGCCGAGTACGCGGCCGACATCTGGCACGCGAAGTCGTGCCCGGTGGCGTAGTGGAGCCGGCGATGATCCACGACATGAAGGAGGCAGCCGCGATTTCTCCGCTGGCCGGCAAGCCGGCTCCGAAGTCCATGCTGGTCGACCTGGTCCGACTCGAGCGGGAGTACTACGAGCGCAAACCCGACATGGGCGATCCGACCCAGCTCGTCAGCTTCGGCACGAGCGGCCACCGGGGCTCGCCGTTTCGCGGCTCGTTCACCGAGGCCCATATCGCGGCGATCACGCAGGCCATCTGCGACTACCGCCGCGGTCAGCGCATCGACGGCCCGCTCTACATGGGAAAGGACACGCACGCCCTCTCCGAGCCGGCTCAGCGCACCGCCCTCGAAGTGCTCGCGGCGAACGGCGTCGAGACCATCATCCAGCGCGACGCCGGCGTCACGCCGACGCCCGTCATCTCGTGGGCCATCCTCGTCTACAACCGCGACCGCAAGGAGCACCTGGCGGACGGGATCGTGGTCACGCCGTCGCACAACCCGCCCGAGGACGGCGGCTTCAAGTACAACCCACCCAACGGCGGTCCGGCCGATACCGATGTGACGGGGTGGGTTCAGCGTCGGGCGAACGTGCTGCTGCGCAAGGGCAACGCCGGCGTCAAGCGGATGCCCTTCGCAGCGGCGATCAAGGCGGTGAGCACGCACGAGGACGACCTGGTCCTGCCCTACGTGCAGGATCTCAAGCACGTCGTCGACATGGACGCGATCCGCGCGGCCGGCCTCACGCTCGGCGTCGACCCACTCGGTGGGGCGGCGAAGCCGTACTGGGAACCCATCAACTCCGTCTACAAGCTCCACATCGCCGTCGTGAACCCGGTGATCGACCCGACGTTCTCGTTCATGACCGTGGATCACGACGGCAAGATCCGCATGGACCCCTCGAGCCCGTACGCGATGGCGCGGCTCGTCGAGCTGAAAGATCAGTTCCGCGTCGCCTTCGCCAACGATCCCGACTCGGACCGGCACGGCATCGTGACGAGCACCGCGGGGCTGATGAATCCCAACCACTACCTCGCGGTGGCCATCCGCTATCTGCTCACGCATCGGCCCGGCTGGTCGGCGCACGCCGCAGTCGGCAAGACGCTGGTCAGCAGCAGCCTCATCGATCGCGTCGTCGAACGGCTCGGCCGCCGGCTCTACGAAGTGCCCGTGGGGTTCAAGTGGTTCGTGCCCGGCCTGTTCGACGGCTCGTGCTGCTTCGGCGGCGAGGAGAGCGCCGGGGCCAGCTTCCTGCGCCACGACGCCACCGTGTGGACGACCGACAAGGACGGTCCGATCATGGATCTGCTGGCGGCCGAAATCACGGCCCGCACCGGCAAGGATCCCGGCGAGCACTACCAGGAGCTCGAGGCGGAGTTCGGCGCGTCCTGTTACACGCGTCTCGACGCGCCGGCCACGCCCGAGCAGAAGGCACGACTGCAGAAGCTGTCAGCCGAGGCGGTCAGCGCGGAGACGCTCGCCGGCGAGCGGATCACCGCCAAGCTGACGAGAGCCCCCGGCAACAACGCCGCGATCGACGGCCTGAAGATCGTGACCCCGAGCGGCTGGTTCGCGGCTCGGCCGTCGGGCACGGAGAACATCTACAAGATCTACGCGGAGAGTTTCAAAGGCGCCGCGCACCTGGACGCGCTCGTGAGCGAGGCACAGGAGCTCGTCGACACCGCGCTCGGCGGCCGCACATGAGCCGACCTCCGTTCCCGGCAGCATACCGAGCGTCCGGCGTCCTGCTGCACGTCACGTCGCTGCCCTCGCCGTACGGGATCGGCGATGTGGGTCCGGCGGCCGTGGCGTGGGTCGACCGGCTTCACGCGGCGGGCCAACGCTGGTGGCAGGCGCTGCCGCTGGGGCCCACCGGCTATGGCGATTCGCCGTACCAATCCCTGTCGTCGTTCGCCGGCAACCCGCTGCTGATCAGCCCCGACTGGTTGATCGAGGACGAACTATTGCAGGCGACCGACTGCGCGGGCTGCTCGCCTTCAGCCACGACCGTCGACTTCGACGCCGTCAAGCGCTTCAAGTACGCGTTGCTCGAGGCGGCATGGACGCATTTCAGCAGCGGCGCGCGCTCGGATCTGCGCCCGGACTTCGAGCGTTTTTGCCACGACCATGCCCACTGGCTGGACGACTATGCATTGTTCCGAGCGCTGAAAGCCAGATACGACGGCGCCAGTTATCTCGAGTGGCCGGAAGAACTCATTCGCCGCATGCCGGCTGCACTCGACCAGGCGCGGCGGGACCTGGCGAGCCAGGTGGACCAGGTTCGGTTTGCTCAGTTCCTGTTGTTCCGGCAGGGAGCGCGCCTGAAGGCCCATGCGCGCGCGAAAGACATGTGGCTGATCGGTGACCTGCCCTTCTTCGTCTCCCCGGACTCGAGCGACGTGTGGGCCCACCCGGAGCTGTTCCTGCTCGACGCGCAGCACCGGCCGCGCGTCGTCGCCGGGGTGCCGCCAGACTATTTCAGCGCGCAAGGACAGCGGTGGGGCAATCCGATCTATGACTGGGGCGCGCTTGCCGCGCGCGGCTATCGCTGGTGCATCGACCGCGCGCGCGCCTTGCTCGCTCACGTCGACGCCATCCGCCTCGATCATTTCCGCGGATTCGCGGCGGCGTGGCACATTCCGGCCGGGGCGCCGACGGCGGTGTCCGGTCAGTGGGTGCCGGGCCCGGGCGCCGATTTCTTCGGCGTGGTGCAGAAGGCCTTGAACGGTCTGCCGTTCCTCGCCGAGGACCTGGGAATCATCACGCCGGACGTGGGCGTGCTCCGTGACGGGTTTCACCTCCCCGGGACACGCGTGCTGCAGTTCGCCTTCGACGGACATTCCGACAACCCACATCTGCCCGACAACTACGTCCCTAATTCGGTCGTCTACACGGGTACGCACGATAATCCGACGACGCGTGGATGGTATGAGGATCTGCCCGATGCCGAGCGAGGCAATCTGTGGCGCTACCTGAAGCGCGCGAGCGGCACGAGCGCGGACGCCGCTCCGGCCTTGTTGGGCCTCGTGTGGTCGTCGGTGGCTGCGCTCGCGATCGCGCCGTTGCAGGACGTTCTCAACCTGGGCAAGGAGGCTCGGATGAATCAGCCCGGAAGCGTGATAGGTAACTGGCGCTGGCGCTCCACCGAAGAGATGCTGTCTGCGTCAGCCTTCCAGTCGCTGCGGGACTTGACGCACACCTCGGGCCGGTCGATGGTGGCCGCATCATGACCCCGCCTCCCCTCGTCTTTCTGGTCGACGTGGACAACACACTGCTGGACAACGATCGCATTCAGCACGACCTCCAGCGGCATCTCGAGCGTGAGTTCGGCGCCGCGTGTCGCGACCGGTACTGGACGATCCTCGAGGCGCTGTTCGCCGAGCTCGGGTATCGCGATTACCTCGGCGCCTTGCAGCGCTACCGGGTCGAGCACCCTCAGGACGTACACCTCGTGTCGATGTCGTCGTACCTGGTGGACTACCCCTTCGCCAATCGCCTCTATCCCGGCGCGCTCGACGTCCTGGAACGGTTCCACGCATGGGGTCCGACGGTGATCCTCACCGACGGTGACGTGGTCTTCCAGCCGCGCAAGGTCGAGCGATCCGGCATCTGGGAGGCGGTGGATGGCCACGTGTTGATCTACATCCACAAGGAAGAGGCGCTGGATGACGTCGAGCGACGCTATCCGGCGGAGCACTACGTGCTGGTGGACGACAAACCGCGAATCCTGGCCGCGGTCAAGGAGACCTGGCGTGAGCGCGTCACCACGATCTTTCCCCGCCAGGGTCAGTACGCTCGCGATGCAAAGGCCTATCGTCCGGCTGACCTGACGGTCGAACGGATCGGCGACCTCTTGACTCATGACTTGCCCGAGCTCCTGTCACCGGGGGTGGCACGATGAAAACCACGGAAACACTCCACGACCGAGGCCAGAGTCTCTGGCTCGACAACATCACCCGCGACTTGCTCGAGACGTGACCGGGCTCACGTCCAACCCGACGATCTTCGACCACGCGATCAAGAACAGCTCGGCCTACGACGCCGCGATCCGGAAGAAGGTCAAGGAAGGCAAGTCGGGCGAGGACCTGTTCTTCGAGCTGGCGCTGGAAGATCTGACCCGGGCCGCGGATCTGTTTCGCCCGATCTGGGACAGGACCCGCGGCGTGGATGGCTGGGTGTCGCTCGAGGTGTCGCCACTGCTCGCCCACGACACCCCCAGCACTTTGGCCGCGGCCAAAGCCCTGCACACGAGGGCAGGACGACCGAACCTCCTCATCAAGATCCCCGGCACCAAGGAAGGTCTGCCGGCCATCGAGGAGGCGGTCTACGCCGGCGTTCCGATCAATGTGACCCTTCTCTTCTCGTCCGCGCACTACATGGCTGCGGCCGAGGCCTTCATGCGTGGTATCGAGCGACGCGTGGCCGCCGGGCTCCAGCCGGAGATCGGCTCGGTCGCGTCGGTGTTCATCAGTCGGTGGGACGCGGCAGTCAAGGACAGAGTGCCGGACGTGCTGCGGAATCAGCTCGGGATTGCGATCGCAAAGAAGACGTACAAGGCGTACCGCACTCTGCTCGGCTCTCCGCGCTGGCAGCGCGTCTTCAACGCCGGTGCCCGTCCGCAGCGCCTGCTGTGGGCCAGCACGGGTACCAAGGATCCGAGCGCGTCCGACATCCTCTATATCAAGGCGCTCGCGGTGCCGTTCACGGTGAACACGATGCCCGAGGGTACCTTGAAGGCGTTCGCGGATCATGGAGCGCTCGGTGGGATCCTGACGGCGGACGGAGGCGACTGCGAGGAAGTGTTGGCCCGGTTCGCCAGCGCCGGCATCGACGTGGACGCCCTCGCCAATCAGCTCCAGGACGAAGGCGCGAAGTCGTTCGTCAACTCCTGGCACGAGCTCATGGACGTGATCGCCGGGAAGAGCGCCGCCCTGGCCAAGGCGAGCTGAGTCTCATCATGCGCGTGCTGGTCGTCGACGTCGGCGGGACTTACGTGAAGGTGCTCGCCACGGGACAGGACGCACCTCGGCAGTTTCCCTCCGGGCCCACCCTCACCGCCGAGCAGATGTTCGCCGGTGTCAAGACCGTCGCTTCGGAATGGAAGTACGACGCGGTCTCGATCGGCTATCCGGGCCCGGTGCTGCACGGTCGTCCGGTTGCGGAGCCGCGTCACCTCGGCCCGGGCTGGGTCGGATTCGACTATCAAAGCGCCTTCGGATGCCCGGTCAAGGTCGTCAACGATGCGGCGATGCAAGCGCTGGGCAGCTACCAGGGGGGCAAGATGCTCTTTCTCGGCCTGGGAACCGGCCTTGGCTCGACGCTCATCGTCGAGGGCATCATGGAGCCGATGGAACTGGGCCACCTGCCGTACCGGAATGGAACGTTCGAGGAGTACGTCGGACTGCACGGGTTGCAGGCGCACGGGCTCACGCAATGGCGGCGCGATGTCGCGGACGTGGTCAGCCGTCTGATCGCCGCGCTCGAGCCCGAGGACGTCGTCCTCGGGGGCGGCGACGTCCACCAACTGGACACGTTGCCGCCTGGCTGCCGGGCCGGCGACAACGCGAACGCGTTTGCTGGGGGCTTTCGCCTGTGGGAGCGAACGCACAATACGCCGGCCGCATCTGAGGAAGGGAAAGGAAGATCGACGATGGGAATGTTGCCACTCACCGCACGCCAATCGTGGAAGGCACTCCAGGCGCACCACGAGAAAATCCGAGAGCTGCACCTCCGCGCGCTCTTCGCCGACGACGCGACACGCGGCGAACGCCTGACCGCGGAGGGGGCCGGCCTCTATCTCGATTACTCGAAGAATCGCGTCACGGACGAGACCCTCGCGCTCCTCGGTCGATTGGCCGGAGAGTCCGGCTTGCGCGAACGCATCGACGCGATGTTCCGTGGAGACAAGATCAACCTGACGGAAGACCGGGCCGTCCTGCATGTCGCTCTGCGAGCCCCGCGCGGCACGTCGATCGTTGTGGACGGTAAGGACGTGGTGCCCGAGGTCCACGCCGTACTCGGCGCAATGGCTGACTTCTCGAACCGGGTGCGAAGCGGCGCGTGGAAGGGGCACACGGGCAAGCGCATTCGCAACGTCATCAACATCGGCATCGGCGGCTCCGACCTCGGCCCCGTGATGGCCTACGAGGCGCTCCGACACTACAGCGATCGCGCGTTGACCTTTCGCTTCGTGTCGAACGTCGACGGGACCGATCTCGTGGAGGCGACCCGCGATCTCGACCCGGCGGAAACGCTCTTCATCGCCTCGTCGAAGACCTTCACGACGCTGGAGACGATGACGAACGCCGAGAGCGCGCGCCGGTGGCTGCTGGCAGGGCTCGGCGGCGACGCCAAGGCGGTGGCCAAGCATTTCGTGGCCGTCTCCACGAACGCCGCGAAGGTGTCGGAGTTCGGGATCGATACCGCGAACATGTTCGGCTTCTGGGACTGGGTGGGCGGGCGCTACTCCATGGACTCCGCCATCGGCCTGTCGACGATGCTCGCCGTCGGTCCCGACAACTTCCGCGCCCTGCTGGACGGCTTCCACCAGATGGACGAGCACTTCCGCACGGCCCCGTTCGAGCGCAACCTGCCCGTGCTCCTGGGCCTGCTGACCGTCTGGTACACCGATTTCTTCGGCGCGGAGACGGTGGCGGTCTTGCCCTACGAGCAATACCTGAAGCGGTTTCCCGCGTACCTGCAGCAGCTGACCATGGAGAGCAACGGCAAGCACGTCACGCGCGAGGGCGTGGAGATCGGTTACCCGACCGGGCCCATCTACTGGGGGGAGCCGGGAACCAACGGGCAGCATTCCTTCTACCAGCTGATCCATCAGGGAACCCGGCTCATTCCCTGTGACTTCATCGCGTTCGAGCACGGCCTGAACCCGCTCGGTCGGCACCACGACATGCTGCTGGCGAACGTGTTCGCGCAGACGGAAGCGCTGGCGTTCGGCAAGACGCCCGAGCAGGTCAAGGCGGAGGGCACTCCCGATCGCCTCGTTCCCCATCGGGTCTTTCACGGCAATCGTCCCTCGAACACGATTCTCGGCAAGCTGGTCGCGCTGTACGAGCACAGCGTGTTCACCCAGGGCGCGATCTGGGACGTCGACTCGTTCGACCAGTGGGGTGTCGAGCTCGGCAAGGTGCTGGCCCAGCGGATCATCCCGGAGCTCGAGAGCCGGACCGACCCGAAGCTCGACCATGACAGCTCGACGAACACTCTCATCCGACGTTACCGGATGCGAAAGGACGGCGTGCGATGAGGATCGAGAGGGACGACTTCAAACGACAGCTGAAGAAGATGCGGACCCATCCCGGGTTCATCGCGGCGCTGGATCAGAGCGGCGGGAGCACGCCCGGCGCGCTGCGCGCGTATGGCATCAAGGAGGATGCGTGGTCCAACGAGGACGAGATGTTCGCGATCGTGCATCAGATGCGAACGCGCATCATCACCAGCCCTGTCTTCACCGGAGAGCGGATTCTTGGCGCCATCCTGTTCGAAAACACCGTCGACCGGTACATCGACGGACGGTTGACCGCCGACTATCTGTGGAACGTGAAACAGGTCGTGCCATTTCTGAAAGTGGACAAGGGCCTGGCGGCGGAGAGCGGCGGTGTCCAGCTGATGAAGCCGATGCCCGAGCTTGCCGCGCTGCTCGACAAGGCCACGGCAAGGCGCATTTGTGGAACCAAGATGCGCTCGTTCATCAAGCAAGCCAACGGAGCGGGTATCAAGGACATCGTGACCCAGCAGTTCGAAGTGGCCCGGCAGATCACCGCGGCGGGCCTCGTACCGATCGTCGAGCCGGAAGTGGATATTCACTGCCCGCAAAAAGCTGAGGCCGAGGAGTTGCTCAAATCGGCCATCGTGGCGGAGCTTGACGCTCTGCCAACCGATGACGTCGTCATGCTGAAGCTCACCTTGCCGGAGAAGGACGACCACTACGCCGAGCTCGTCAACCATCCCAAGGTCGTTCGGGTGGTGGCGCTCTCTGGCGGGTATACACGGGAAGAAGGCAACCGGCGCTTGCGGCGGAATCACGGCGTCGTGGCGAGCTTTTCACGGGCGCTGGTCGAGGGGCTGTCAGCCCGGCAATCCGATGCCGAGTACAACGCCCTGCTGGATGCATCGATTCAGAGCATCTTCGAGGCGTCCAACACGTGAGCGACGTGAAGCTTGCCCCTTCGATTCTCGCCGCCGATTTCGCACGCCTGGGCCAGCAGGTGGCGGAGGCGGCGCAGGCCGGAGCCGATCGCATCCACGTCGACGTGATGGACGGGCACTTCGTGCCGAATCTCTCGATGGGCCCGGCGATCGTCCAGTCGCTTCGGCGGGTGACGGACCTGCCCCTCGAAACGCATCTGATGGTGACCGACCCGGATCTGTTTCTGGACGAGTTCTCTGCGGCGGGCTCCGATTCGCTCCTCGTCCACTACGAGGGCAACGCCAATCTGCACCGGACGGTGCAGCGGATCCGGACGCTGGGCAAGCGGGCCGGGGTGGTGATCAACCCGGCCACGCCGGCGGCGGTGCTCGAGGAGATCGTCCAGGACGTGGACCAGGTGCTCGTCATGACCGTCAACCCCGGGTTCGGCCATCAACAGTTCATCGGGACGACCCTGCCGAAGATCCGACGGGTACGCGAGCTGATCGAGCGGCTCAAGCCCGGATGCGAGGTGGAAGTGGATGGCGGCATCGACGCCGCGACAGCGCCGCTGGTCGTTCGCGCAGGCGCCACGGCGGGTTCGGCGATCTTCGGCGACCGCGACGGCATTGCCGCCGCGATGCAACGCCTGCGGACGGCCGTGAGCCACGTCGAGGACGAAGCCCAGCTCGCTGGACGATCGGCGCGCTGAAGGGAGACAGCAATGCAAATCGGGATGATCGGACTCGGTCGCATGGGCGCCAACATGGTCCTGCGGCTTCTCGCCGGGCGCCACGAGTGCGTGGTGTTCGACCGGTCGCCGAAGGCGGTCGAGGAGATGGCGCTGGCCGGCGCCGTCGCGGCCTCGTCGATCGTGGACCTCGTGAAGAAGCTGGAGACGCCGCGAACCGTCTGGCTCATGGTGCCGGCCGCGGCGGTGGACGCGACCATCGACGACCTCCTGCCGCATCTCACGCCGGGGGACATCGTCATCGACGGCGGCAACTCCTATTACGTCGACGACATCCGCCGCGCCAAGGCGCTCGCGCCGAAGGGCATCCACTACCTGGACGTCGGGACCAGCGGCGGCGTCTGGGGACGGGAGCGGGGATACTGCCTCATGATCGGCGGCGAGACGGCGGTGGTGAAGCACCTCGACCCGATCTTCGCGCAGCTGGCCCCCGGCGCCGGCGACATCGCCCGCACTCCGGGGCGGGAAGCCATCGGGGGCACCGCGGAGCAGGGGTATCTCCACTGCGGGCCGAACGGCGCCGGGCACTTCGTCAAGATGGTCCACAACGGGATCGAGTACGGGATCATGGCCGCGTATGCTGAGGGGCTGGGCATCCTGCACTCTGCCAACGTCGGCAAGCAGGGCCATGCCGTCGACGCCGAGACGACACCGCTGCGCGATCCCGAGCACTACCAGTACGACTTCAATCTGCCCGACATCGCCGAGGTGTGGCGACGGGGCAGCGTCGTGGCCTCCTGGCTGCTCGACCTGTCGGCCGCGGCACTCATCAAGGACCCGCAGCTCAAGAATTTCCAGGGGCGCGTGTCCGATTCCGGCGAGGGCCGGTGGACGATCCGGGCGGCCATCGACGAGGCGGTGCCGGCCCCCGTCCTCTCCTCCGCGCTGTACGAGCGGTTCAGCTCGCGCGGCGAGGCGGACTTCGGCGACAAGCTGCTCTCCGCCATGCGCTACCAGTTCGGCGGTCATCTCGAAAAGCCCGCGGCGTGACGGGAGCGCACGATGAGCAACGTCCAATCGGATGCCTTCGTATTCTTCGGCGCGACGGGCGACCTCGCGTACAAGAAGATCTTTCCCGCGCTGCAGGCGATGGTGAAGCGTGGCAACCTCGACGTGCCGGTCATCGGCGTGGCGAAGGCCGGCTGGAACCTCGAACAATTCCAGGCCCGTGCCAAGGACAGCCTCGACAAGCACGGAGGGATCGATCCCGCGGCGTTCGGCACGCTGTGCCGCCTGCTGCGCTACGTCGACGGCGACTACAAGGACCCAGCGACGTTCCAGGCCATCCGCAAAGCGCTCGGCTCGGCCGAGCGGCCGGCGTACTACCTCGCCATCCCGCCGACGCTGTTCGGGCTCGTCGTGGAACAGCTGGCCCAATCCGGCTGCTCCAGCGGCGCTCGCGTCATCGTCGAGAAGCCCTTCGGCCGTGACCTCCTGTCGGCGCAGGTCCTCAACCGCACGCTGCTCGGCTGCTTCAACGAGAAGACGATCTTTCGCATCGACCATTACCTCGGCAAGCGGCCGGTGCATCACATGCTGTTCTTCCGCTTCGCCAACGGCTTCCTGGAGCCGTTCTGGAATCGGGAACACGTCGAGAGCGTGCAGATCACCATGGCCGAAGACTTCGGAGTCCAGGGCCGGGGCGCGTTCTACGACGAGACGGGCACCGTACGCGACGTCGTCCAGAACCATCTCTTCCAGGTCCTGAGCAACCTGGCCATGGAGCCTCCGGTCAGGACCGACAGCGAATCGATTCGGGACGAGAAGGTGAAGGTCCTCAAAGCGATCCCGGCGCTCACCACGGACAGCATCGTGCGTGGACAGTTTCGCGGCTACCGATCGGAAAAGGGTGTCGCCCCGGACTCGGCGGTGGAGACGTTCGTCGCCGTTCGACTCGCGATCGACTCCTGGCGCTGGCAGGGCGTGCCCTTTTACATCAGGGCCGGTAAGTGCCTGCCCGTGACGTGCACAGAGGTCCTCGTCCGACTTCGCCAGCCGCCCACGATGTTCCACGGCTTCCACCTCGAGTCGAACTACTGCCGCTTCCGGATCAGCCCCGACATCACGATCGCCATCGGTGCGAACGTCATCGCGCCCGGAAGCGAGACACGCAGCCAGAGCGCGGAGATGGTAGGGACCCGGCTCCCGCGCGCCGACGAGATGGACGCGTACGAGCGGGTTCTGGGAGACGCCATGCACGGCGATACCACGCTGTTCGCGCGGGAGGACTACGTCGAAGAGGCGTGGCGAATCGTCGATCCCGTGCTGACAGCCGGCACGCCGGTCCACGAATACGAGCCTGGCACCTGGGGATCGAAGGAGGTCGACTCGGAAATCTCGCCCCCCGACGGCTGGCATAACCCGACGGTGAAGTCGTCGTGAGGATCGAGGCTCTGGCCGACGCCGATGCGGTGGCGCGGGCGGGTGCCGTCTTCACCGCCGAGGAGGCACGGGCGGCCGTCGCCGCGCGGGGTCGGTTCGTCATGGCCGTCAGCGGGGGCAACACCCCCTGGAAGATGTTGCGTGCGCTGGCCGATCAGCAGCTGCCCTGGGCCGACGTGCACATCGTCCAGGTGGATGAGCGCGTGGCGCCGGCGGGACACCAGGACCGGAACCTCACGCACCTCCGCGCGAGCTTGCTCGCGCATTGTCCGCTGCGCCCCGAGCAGGTTCACGCCATGCCGGTGGAGGCGACCGATCTCCAATGGGCGAGCGGCCGGTACGCCGCGACACTCCAGCAGATCGCCGGCGCTCCCGCCGTGCTCGATCTGGCCCACCTGGGACTCGGGCTCGACGGTCATACGGCCTCGCTGGTGCCCGGCGATCCGGTGCTCGACGTGACCGACGCCGACGTCGCGCTCACGGGGTTCTATCAAGGTCGGCGCCGGATGACCCTGACCTATCCGATGCTCGATCGGTCCCGGCGTATCGTCTGGCTGGTCACGGGACGCGACAAGGCGGAGATGCTCGCGCGTCTGTGTGCGGCCGATGGATCGATTCCGGCCGGGCGAGTCCCTCAACACCAGGCCGTCGTGCTGGCCGACCACGAAGCCGTCGCGCGGCTCGAACGTGAGCCGTCACGACCCTGACGCCATATCGCGGAGAAGACACCATGCGCGTGGGAATCGCCACCGATCACGGGGGGTTCGAGCTGAAAGAAGACCTGCTGGCGCGGCTCCGTGCCGCCGGACACGACGTCGTCGATTTCGGCGCCGACAAGCTGAGCCCGGATGACGACTATCCGGACTTCGTCATCCCGCTCGCTCAGGCCGTAGCGGCAGGCACGGTGGAGCGCGGCGTGGCGGTCTGCGGCAGCGGTGTGGGGGCCTCGATCTGCGCGAACAAGATTCCGGGTGTTCGGGCGGGGCTGATCCATGACCATTTCTCCGCGGCGCAGGGAGTCGAGGACGACCACATGAACGTCATCTGCATCGGTGGCCGCACGACGGGGCCGAGCGTGGCCTGGGACCTCGTGCAGACCTTCCTGGCCGCCGAGTTCAGTCAGGCGCCGCGACACCTGCGCCGCCTGAGCAAAGTCGCACACCTGGAACTCCAACCGACGAGGACACACCAATGAGCGTCACGAACGTCGCTGAACCGATGACGGACATCGACCTTGACCGGTTGTCGATCGACACCATCCGCACGCTCTCGATCGATGCGGTCCAGCAGGCCAAGTCGGGGCACCCCGGCACACCGATGGCGCTGGCGCCGCTCGTCTACACGATCTGGAACCGCGTGATGCGCTTCGATCCGGAGGACCCGATCTGGCCCAACCGCGATCGGTTCGTGCTGTCCAACGGTCACGCCTCGATGCTGCTCTGGTCGGTGCTGCATCTGACCGGGACGCGGGCGGTGAATGCGGACTACGAACGGTTGGGGCAGCCCGCGGTATCCCTGGACGATATCCGCCGCTTTCGTCAGATCGGCAGCAAGTCGCCCGGGCACCCCGAGTATCACTGGGTCTCGGGCGTGGAAACCACGACGGGGCCGCTCGGGCAGGGCGTCGCGACGAGCGTGGGGATGGCCATCGCCCAAAAGTGGCTCGCCGACCGGTACAACCGACCGGGCCTCGCGATCTTCGACTACAACATCTACGTCGTGTGCGGAGACGGCTGTCTGATGGAGGGCGTGGCCTCCGAAGCGGCCTCGCTCGCCGGTCACCTGGGTCTGGACAATCTCTGCTGGGTTTACGACAACAACCACATCACGATCGAAGGGCAGACGAGCCTCGCCTTCACGGAGGACGTTGCCGCCCGGTTCCTCGCATACGGGTGGAACGTTCTGCGAGTGGGCGACGCCAATGACATCGAACGCATCGAGCACGCGCTCTCGGTCTTCCGCGCGACGAAGGGCCGGCCGACATTCATCGTCCTCGACAGTCACATCGGGTACGGCTCGCCGCACAAGCAGGACACCTCCGCGGCCCACGGCGAGCCGCTCGGTGACGAGGAGGTCCGCCTCAGTAAGCGCTTTTACGGGTGGCCCGAGGACGCGAAGTTCCTCGTCCCCGACGGCGTGCGCGAGCACTTCGCGGCCGGCGTCGGCGCGCGCGGCGCCGAGGCGCGTAGCCGATGGACGGAGCTCTTCGCCGCATACCGGGCCAAGTACCCCGATCTCGCGACCGAGATCGATCAGATGCAACGTCGAGATTTGCCGGCCGGGTGGGATCGCGATCTCCCGGTCTTTCCGGCGGATGCCAAGGGCATGGCCGGCCGCGACGCTTCGGGCAAGGTGCTCAACGTGCTCGCGCAAAGAATCCCGTGGTTCCTCGGGGGGTCGGCGGACCTCGGGCCATCGAACAAGACCACCCTGACGTACGAGGGCGCGGGAAGCTTCCAGGCGGGGACGCCGGGGGGCAAGAACCTGCACTTCGGGATCCGTGAGCACGCGATGGCGGCGATCGTCAACGGCCTGTCGCTCTCGAAGCTGCGGGCGTTCGGCGCGACGTTCTTCATCTTCTGCGACTACGCGCGGCCCGCCATCCGGCTGTCGGCGCTGATGGAGCTGCCGACCATCTTCGTGTTCACGCACGACGCCATGGGCGACGGTGAGGACGGCCCGACCCACCAGCCGGTCGAGCATCTGGCGTCGCTGCGCGCCATGCCCGGGCTCGTGACGCTGCGGCCTGGCGACGCCAACGAGGTCGTGGAGGCGTATCGCTACGTGATGCAGCTCCGCCACCAGCCGGCCGTGTTCGCGCTCTCGCGGCAGCCGTTGCCGACGCTCGATCGATCCGTGTACGCCCCCGCCACGGGGGTCGCGCGCGGCGCGTACGTGCTGGCCGACGCTCCCGGCGGGAATCCCGAAGTGATCCTCATCGCTTCGGGCAGTGAGCTCTGTCTGGCCGTGGAGGCCTACGGCAAGCTGGTTGCCGAGGGCATCCGCGCGCGCGTCGTGTCGATGCCGTCGTGGGAGATCTTCGATCGGCAGACGCAGGAATATCGCGACAGCGTCCTGCCACCCCAGGTGAAGGCGCGGGTGGCGGTCGAGCAGGCCTCGACGTTCGGCTGGGAGCGATACGTCGGCAGCTCGGGCCGTGTCATCGGCATGCACACCTTCGGGGCCTCCGCGCCCCTCAAGGCGCTGCAGGAGAAGTTCGGCTTCGAGCCGGAGCGTGTCGTGGCGTCTGCCAAGGAGCTCCTGGGCAAGCAGTGAGTGACGGCGGCGACGAAGGCAGCAGCGCGCCTCTGGGGGCAACGCCGTCGCCGGACGGCGTCAACTTCAGCGTCTTCTCGCGACACGCGACCGGAGTCGAGCTGCTGCTGTTCGACGACGTCGACGACACGAAGCCGGCGCGCGTGGTTCGTCTCGATCCATCGGTCAACCGGACGTACCACTACTGGCACGTCTTCGTGCCCGACGTACGACCCGGCCAGCTGTACGCCTATCGGGTCGAGGGCCCGCTCGATCCGCCGAGCGGCCTGCGCTTCGATCCCACCAAGGTGCTCCTGGATCCCTACGGGCGGTCCGTCGTGGCTCCGCCGGCCTACGATCGTGAGGCCGCGCGGGGCCCGGGCGACAACGCCGGGACGGCCATGAAGAGCGTGGTGGTCGACGTCTCCGCCTACGACTGGCAGGGCGATGCGCCGCTGCGGCAGCCGTCGTCGCGGACGATCGTGTACGAGATGCACGTCGGCGGCTTCACCCGTCATCCGAGCTCTGGCCTCCCGGAAAAGACACGCGGCACGTTTGCCGGCCTCATCGAGAAGATTCCCTATCTCCAGCGCCTGGGCATCACCGCCGTGGAGCTGCTCCCGGTGTTCCAGTTCGATCCTCAGGACTGTCCCCCCGGCCTGGTGAACTACTGGGGGTATGCCCCTGTATCGTTCTTCGCGCCTCACCAGGGCTACAGCTCGCGTCGCGATCCGCTCGGTGCCGTCGACGAGTTTCGCGACATGGTCAAGGCCCTGCACCGGGCGGGCCTCGAGGTGATTCTCGACGTCGTGTTCAATCACACCGCCGAAGGCGACCACCGCGGGCCGACGCTGAGCCTGCGCGGGCTGGACAACCCGACGTACTACATCCTGGAAGCAGATCGCTCGCGCTACGCGAACTACAGCGGCACCGGCAACACGCTCAACGCCAATCATCCCGTCGTCCGGCGGATGATCCTGGATAGCCTCCGCTACTGGGTCGACGCGATGCACGTGGATGGCTTCCGGTTCGATCTCGCGTCCATCCTCGATCGGGACGAGTCGGGCAGTGTGATGTCGGACCCGCCGGTGCTGTGGGACATCGAGTCGGATCCGGCGTTGGCGGGGACGAAGCTCATCGCGGAGGCGTGGGATGCGGCCGGCCTCTACCAGGTGGGCGCCTTCGTCGGCGACAGCTGGAAGGAATGGAACGGACGGTTCCGCGACGACGTCCGAAGCTTCTTGCGCGGCGAGGACGGTACGGTCGAGCGGTTTGCCGACCGCCTGCTCGGTAGCCCGTCGCTGTACGGCCACAAGCACCGCGAGCCAGAGGAGAGCGTCAACTTCGTGACGTGTCACGACGGGTTCACCCTGAACGATCTCGTCTCCTACGACGGCAAGCACAACGAGGCGAACGGCGAGCACGGCCGTGACGGCGCCGACGACAACCGCAGCTGGAACTGTGGCGCGGAAGGCCCGACCGACGACCCTGGCATCGAGAAGCTGCGAACGCGACAGGTGAAGAACTTCCTCACCGTGACGATGCTCTCGGTGGGGATGCCCATGATGCTCATGGGGGACGAGGTACGACGGACCCAGGGAGGCAACAACAACGCCTACTGTCAGGACAACGGGACGAGCTGGTTCGACTGGACGCTGCTCGCGAAACGGGCCGACGTGCACCGGTTCGTGAGCCTTCTCAATGCCTGCCGGGTCCTGCGAGACGTCGAGTACGAGCGGCGGCGGGTGGCCCTGAACGAGATGATCCGCCAGGCCGACATCACGTGGCACGGCGTCGAGCTCAACCGACCGGACTGGGGCCCCTTCTCGCACAGCATCGCGTTCACGGCGAAGGCCACGGCGGACCGTGTGTCCTTCCACGCCATCGTCAACGCGTACTGGGAGCCCCTCGAGTTCGCGCTCCCGCCGATCTCCGATGGCGGACGACATCCATGGCGCCGCTGGATCGACACTTTTCTAGAGTCTCCGGACGACATCATCGAATGGGAGCGCGCACCCGTGGTCCGCGGCCATACCTATCGCGCGGAGCCGCGCTCCGTGGTGGTGCTGTTCGCGGGCGTCGAGATCGCCGCATCTGCATGAGCGCGAGTGCCAGCCGGTGGGCAGATGGTGGCGGGCTAGCAGGATGGCGCCGGTACACTCCGGTCCCTCGGGATCAGTCGTCGCGGAAGTGATTGTCTCCGCAGCACATGCGCAGCGGTCGCAGCTTTGGCACGCCTGTTGCCGGGTATGAGTCGTGAGAGCGGCGATGCCGAACAGCCAAACGCAAACGACTGACCTGCGCTTCACCCCGGGCGGGAGACGGCTCGCCATTGGTCTCGTCGCGGCGCTCGCCCTTGCCGCGTCACTCATGGGCCCGGGTGCCGGCTCGACGTTCGCGCAGAGCGAAGCAGCAACGATGAAGTCCGCACTGGCGGCGAGCGCGAAACCAGAGGAACACAGCGTGTCTCAAAAGGCGGTGGAAATCGCCAGCCCCTTCGGCTTCCCGATCACGAATTCCATGGCCGTGAGCTGGATCGTGGCGGTGGCGTTGATCATGTTTGCGCGGATCGCGACACGCGACATGAAGCGTGTTCCGAGCGGCGCCCAGAATCTCCTGGAATGGCTCGTCGGGGGTCTGTACGACTTTCTGGAACGCATCATCGGCCCGCAGCTGGTCAAGCGGACGTTCTGGTTCTTCGCGACGGTGTTCATCTTCATTCTTTCCGCCAACTGGATGGGCCTCGTCCCCGGGGTCGACACGATTGGGTGGGGGCATCGGACCTCCGCCGGGTTCGTGATCGATCAACCGCTCTTCCGCGGAGCGAATGCCGATCTGAACCTGACGCTCGCCATGGCCCTCGTGTTCTTCGCCTGCTGGATCGTGTGGGCGCTGCAGGAAGTGGGGCCGGGTGGATTCGTGAGGGAGCTATTTGCACCCAAAGGCGAGAACACCGGCTTTCTGAAAGTGGTGATGATCGTCGTCTTCTTCGCCGCGGGATGTCTGGAGATCGTCTCGATTCTCTTTCGGCCCGTCTCACTGAGCTTTCGCCTCTACGGCAACATCTTTGCCGGAGAGAACATGTTGGAGACCATGTCCCGCTTGGTGCCCGGTCTCGGGTGGTTGCTGCCCATTCCGTTCTATTTCATGGAGTTACTCGTGGGCTTGGTGCAGGCGCTGGTGTTCATGTTGTTGTGTGCGGTCTTCACTCTGCTGGTTTGTCAGCATGAGGAGAAACGACCCGCGAGCACAGACGGATGAAGAGTGTTCGCCGGCTCGAACACGTTACCGGCGATTCTAGCTACACGAAGGAGGAATGACATGGCTGGGAGTATACACGTCGGGTTGGCAGCGTTTGGCGCGGCCATTGGGGTTGGTTTGATCGGGGCGGGAGCTGCGATCGCTGTGGGACGGAACCCCGGCGCGGCCACGCAGGTTCTCGTCCAGTCGATCCTTTCCATTGCCTTCGCCGAAGCGATCGTGTTCTACGCGCTGTTCCTTGTGAGATAGGCCGCCGTCGATGCAAGCACAGGCGCAGGTCATTGCCACGACCTTCGGCGTGGACTGGCCTCATCTCCTCGCCCAGATCGCCAGCTTCTGCATCGTGTGCTTCATCCTGTTCCGGTTCGCCTATCGACCTGTCCTCGCGATGTTGGAAGTGCGGCGTCAACAGATCGCTCTGGGCGTGGCGAATGAAGAGCGAATCAAGGCCGAGCTGGCCCGAACCGAAGCCCAGCGCCAGGAAGTGATGGCGCAGGCCAATGCTCAGGCGACCAAGTTCATCGAGGAGGCCAGGGCCGCCGCCGCGCGACTGCACGAGCAGGAGACCCAGAAGGCCATCGCGGCCGCGGAAGAGGTCATGACCAAGGCCCGCGAAGCCGCCGCCCGAGACCACGAGCGCATGCTCTCCGAGCTCAAACGGGAGGTCGGCCGGTTGGTGGTGCAGACGACTGCCGCCGTGACCGGCAAGATCCTGACGCCGGAGGATCAGCGCCGCCTGGCCGAGGAGACCGCGAAGCAGGTCGCGGCGTAGCCATGAAGGCCAACAAGCGGGCGAGACGAGAAGCCAAGCAGTTGTTCCGCATGTGCCTGGTGAACGGCCAGCTCGATGAGCAGCGTGTTCGGCGGGTCGTGCAGCGCGTCGTGGCTGACGGTCACCACGATTGCCCGGCCATCATGTCCCATTTCGCGCGTCTGCTGAAGCTCGACCTCGCCGGTTGCACCGCCACGATCGAGAGCGCCACGCCCCTGCCGGCGGATGTGCGGGCGGCCATCGAGGCTGGTCTCACGCATCGGCATGGCCCGGGACTCGTCACCGCCTTCGCCCATCGCCCAGCATTGATCGGCGGGGTGCGCATCCAGGTGGGTTGCGATGTGTATGACGGCAGCGTCCTGGCCAGGCTGGCGACGTTGCAGCGGAGCTTTTGAGCCGAGGGATCTATGGCAAACCTGCTGCAGGAGATCGAAGCGCAAATCGCGGGCGCGAAGACGGCGGCCGCCAAGCAAAACGTAGGCGTCATCCGGGAGCTTGGTGATGGCGTCGCCAAGATCGAAGGGCTGACCGACGCCATGCTCAACGAGATGATCGATCTGGGCGGCGGCGTGACCGGCTTGGTCCTGAACCTCGAAGAGACCGAGGTCGGCGTGATCGTCCTGGGCGATTACACCCAGCTCAAGGAAGGCGCCGAAGCCCGTACCACCGGCACGCTCCTGCAGGTGCCCGTGGGCAAGGGCCTGCTCGGGCGCGTCGTGAACGTGCTGGGCGAACCCGTTGACGGCAAAGGGCCGATCAAGAGTGACACCACCTATCCGGTCGAGAAGATCGCGCCCGGCATCATCCGTCGCCGATCGGTCGACCAACCGGTGCAGACCGGCATCATGGCCATCGACGCGATGATCCCGATCGGCCGCGGCCAGCGCGAATTGATCATCGGCGATCGCGCGACCGGCAAGACGACCATCTGCATCGACACGATCATCAGCCAGGCGCGGCTCAATCGCGCGGCGGAAGCGGCCGGCGACAAGACGTATCGGCCGGTCTACTGCATCTACGTCGCGATCGGCCAGAAGCAGTCCACCGTCGCCCGGGTGATCGCGACGCTCGAAGAGGCCGGCGCGATGCCGTACACCATCGTCGTGAACTCCCCGGCCTCGGACTCGGCCGCCAACCAGTACCTCGTGCCGTTCGCCGGGGCGGCGATGGGCGAGTGGTTCATGGACAACGGCATGGACGCGCTGATCGTGTATGACGACCTGTCCAAGCACGCGGTGGCATACCGGCAGGTGTCGCTGGTGTTGAAGCGTCCTTCGGGCCGGGAGGCCTATCCTGGCGATGTGTTCTACCTGCACAGCCGATTGCTCGAGCGGGCGGCGCGGGTCGGCGAGAAGTATGGCAATGGCTCACTCACGGCCTTGCCCATCATTGAAACGCAGGCGGGCGACGTTTCGGCGTACATCCCGACCAACGTCATCTCGATCACCGACGGGCAACTGTACTTGGAAACAGATTTGTTCTACCAGGGCGTGCGTCCGGCAATCTCGGTCGGCCTCTCCGTCTCTCGGGTGGGTTCGGCGGCGCAGCTCAAGGCCATGAAGCAAGTGGCCGGACAACTCAAGGGCGACCTGGCTCAATTCCGGGAACTGGCGGTGTTCGCGCAATTCGGCTCGCACCTCGACGCGAAGACGCAGGCGCAGATCGACCGCGGCAGGCGCATCATGGAGATCTTCAAGCAGCCGCAGCACGACCCCATTCCCGTCGAGGTTCAGGTGGCCGTGATCTGGGCGGTGCAAAACGGATACGTGGATCAGGTGCCGGTCGAGCGAGTCAAGGAGTTTCAAACCAAGTTCACGGAATTCCTCACCACACGGAAAGCCACGTTGCTCGCCAAGGTCGAGAAGGAAAAGACGCTCAGCGATGCGCTGAAGGCGGAGCTGAGGACGGTCGCCGACGAGTTCAAGCAGCTCTGGAAGTGAGCCTCGAACCGGTGCCCTGATGCCCAGCGCTCGAGACATCCGTCGCCGCCTCAAGTCCGTCACCAGCACCGCGCAGATCACGCGGGCGATGCAGATGGTGGCGGCCTCGAAGATGGCCCGAGCGCAGGAAGCCGCGCTGACGACGAGGCCTTTCGCGCAGCTGCTGTATCGCATCCAGCGCCACGCCACGACGCACGCCGGAGACTTCACGCACCCGCTCCTGGAGGTGCGCCCGGTCCGCAAACGCGCGGTGATCCTGTTCAGCACGGACAAGGGGCTGTGCGGGGCGCTCAACAGCAACCTGTTCCGCCTGGCCGCCCAATTCGATCCCGCCACGACCGTGTTCATCGCCGTCGGCAAGCGGGCGGCCGAGTTCGTCGTCGCGACGCACGGGCGGTTGGTCGCGGAGTTCACCTTCAGTGACTCGCCCCGGTTCGATGAGGCCCGTCCGATTGCCACGCTCGCCCGCGACCTGTTCGTGAAGGGCGAGGTGGATCAGGCGCAGGTGGTCGCGACGCGGTTCGTCAACACGATGACCCAGGACGCCAGTGTGTTCGACTTTCTACCGATCGGGGACATCAAGCAGCTGGACATCGCCGGCGCAGCACCCGAGGCGGACGTCGCCCGCGGCGTGCCCGAGTTTCTCTTCGAATTCAGCGCGGGAGAGGTGCTCGGTTACCTCTTCGGACACTACCTCAACATCTACGTGTATCGGGTGATGCTGGAGGCCAAGGCCAGCGAGGAAAGCGCCCGCATGGTGGCGATGAAGAGCGCGACGGACAACGCCACCGGGCTGATCAGGGACCTCACCCTCGGATACAACCACCTGCGTCAGGGCAATATCACCAAGGAAATGTTGGAGATCGCCGGTGGCCAGCTCGACAACGACTAACCTCGGAGACGGGATCCAGGCGGAACGATGAATACAGGCAAAATTGTTCAGGTCGTCGGCCCGGTCGTGGACGTCGAATTCACGGAGTCACTGCCCGGCATCTACCACGCGCTGACCGTCGAATATACGGTCCAGGGCCAGCCCAAGCGGGTCACCCTCGAAGTGCAGCAACATCTTGCCGACAACTGGGTCCGGACCGTCGCCATGTCCGGCACCGAAGGTCTCAAGCGCGGGTACGAGGTCGTGGACACGGGCGCGCCCATTTCCGTTCCTGTGGGCGACGGGGTGATGGGGCGCGTCTTCGACGTGTGCGGCAACCCCGTCGACGAGCGCGGGCCGGTCAAGGCAGAGAAGTACTATCCCATCCACCGCCCGGCGCCTCAGCTCGTGGATCAATCCACATCCCCTGAGCTGCTCGCCACCGGCATCAAGGTCATCGACTTGATCTGCCCCTTCCTGAAGGGAGGCAAGGTCGGCGCGTTTGGCGGGGCTGGGGTGGGGAAGACCGTCGTCATCATGGAGCTGATCAACAACATCGCCAAGCTCCATGGCGGGGTGTCGGTGTTCGCCGGGGTTGGCGAGCGTACCCGGGAAGGCGGAGATTTCTACCAGGAAATGTCCGAGGCGGGGGTCATCAAGCAGGATGACCTCGGCGCGTCGAAGATCGCCCTCGTCTACGGCCAGATGAATGAGCCGCCTGGGGCTCGCCTGCGTGTCGCCCTGGCCGGCCTCGCCATCACCGAGTACTTCCGCGACGAGAAGAATCAGGATGTCCTGCTGTTCATCGACAACATCTTCCGGTTCTCGCAGGCGGGCTCCGAAGTATCCGCCTTGCTCGGGCGCACCGCCAGCGCCGTCGGGTACCAGCCGACGCTTGCCTCGGAGATGGGCGCGCTCCAGGAGCGCATCACCTCGACCAAGAAGGGCTCGATCACGTCGTTTCAGGCCGTGTACGTGCCGGCCGACGATCTCACCGACCCGGCTCCGGCCACAACCTTTGCGCACCTGGACGCGACTCTTGTTCTCGACCGCGCGATTGCCGAGCTGGGGATCTATCCGGCTGTGGATCCGCTGGCCTCGACGTCCCGGGCCCTGGCGCCCGAGATCGTCGGCCAGGAGCACTACGACGTCGCGCGTGGGGTGCAGAAGGTCCTGCAACGACTAAAGGACCTGCAGGACATCATCGCGATTCTCGGCCTGGATGAGCTGTCGCCGGAGGACAAGCTCACGGTGCAGCGGGCCCGCAAGATTCAACGCTTCTTGAGCCAGCCCTTCAGCGTGGCGCAGGTGTTCACCGGACGGGAGGGCAAGCAGGTGCCCGTGGCCGAAACGGTGCGCGGCTTCAAGGAGATTCTCGAGGGCAAGCACGACGCCGTGGCGGAGAGCGACTTCTACATGAAGGGCGGAATCGATGAAGTCAAACCGAGTTGAGGGATCGGGCGGACCATGGCCCCCACGCTGAAACTGGAGATCGTCACACCGGCGGGGAGCGTGTACTCCGAGGACGTCGAGATGGTCACCTTGCCGGGGGTGGCGGGCCAGATGGGCGTGTATCCGCAACACGTCCCGTTGATCACGCATATGGTGCCGGGCGAAATGATCGTCCGGAAGGACGGCCGTGATCTGTTCATCGCGACGGGCGAGGGTCTCATCGAAATCACCGCCCACCGCGTCGCCATCCTCACCGACCTCGCGATTCAGGCCGACCGCATCGACGAAGCCAAGGCCGAAGAAGCGCGGCAACGCGCCGAAGCCCGTCTCCGCGAAAAGCTCTCCGCCGAAGAAGTCGCGACCGTCAACGCGTCGCTCGCGCGCTCGCTGGCCCAGCTGCGCGTCAAGCGACGCCGTCGAGTCTGACCCGGGCCGGGTGCCAAGCGGCTCGCACCTGCCAGGCCGTTGGCATCCCGACATCGACGGCGCCAGTGGACGCGCGCTCATGCTCCGAAGATAGGCCTTCGTGTTCAGCCACTTGGGACGTCGAGGCTATCTCGATCCCGTTCGGCACGAGAGTTGCCATTACCTACGCCGGTCGAAAGCGATGCACGAATCAAAGGACGCCATCCTGGTTCTGAACGCCGGTTCCTCGAGCATCAAGCTCTCCGTCTTCGCGGAGCGTGGCGGTGAGCTCGCGCTCGAGCTCCGCGGAGCGGTGGAAGAGCTGTACACCGCGCCGCGCTTCCGGGCGCACGATCCCGCCGGCCGCGTCGTCGCCGAAAAGTCATGGGACGGAGCGGCGGTCGGGCACGACGGTGCGGTCGAGTATCTCAGCGGCTTCCTCGAGGACCACCTCGCGGGCCGCCGGCTGATCGGCGTCGGCCACCGGGTCGTTCACGGCGGACCCGAGTACACGGCTCCGGTGCGGGTGTGCGCAGAGACGCTCAAGGCGCTCGAGCGCTTCATCCCGCTCGCGCCCCTGCACCAGCCGCACAACCTGTCCCCGATGGCACGGCTGCTCGAGCGTGCGCCGGGTCTCCCGCAGGTCGCCTGCTTCGACACGTCGTTCCACCGGACGAATCCCGGCGTCGCCCAGCGGTTCGCCCTGCCGGCGGAGCTCCACGACGCCGGCGTGCAGCGCTACGGCTTCCACGGCCTGTCCTACGAGTACGTCGCCTCCGAGTTTCCCCGCGTGAACGCGAACGCGGCCTCCGCGAAGACGATCGTGCTGCACCTCGGCAACGGGTCGAGCATGTGCGCGATGGACGCGGGACGCAGCGTGGCGACGACGATGGGGTTCACACCGGCGGACGGGCTGCCCATGGGCACCCGCTGCGGCGCGCTCGACCCCGGCGTGATCTTGTATCTCATCGATGAGCGCAAGATGGATGCGCGCGCCATCGAGCGCCTTCTCTACAACGAATCCGGGCTCCTCGGGGTCTCGGGCATCTCCAGCGACATGCGGGCTCTGCTGGCGACCGACGCGGCGTCCGCGAAGCTTGCCGTCGACCTCTACGTGTACCGCATCGGGCGGGAGCTCGGTTCGCTCGCGGCCGCGCTCGGCGGCCTCGACGCGATCGTGTTCACCGGCGGAGTGGGCGAGAACGCGGTGGCGATCCGCGAACGAGTGTGCCGGGACGCAGCATGGCTCGGGGTCGAGCTGGACGCGGCGGCCAATGCGCGGGGAGTGCCCCGGATCAGCGTGGGGTGGAGCCGCGTGAGCGCGTGGGTGGTGCCGACCAACGAGGAGCTCATGATCGCGCGACACACGCAACGCGTGCTGGCACGCGGATGAGGGAAGTATGAACGTCGATCCGATCTCGCTCGTCTCTACGCTCGTCGAGGCCGGTAACGTCGACACGATGTTCGATGGGTATCTCATCCGGACGGTCGCGGGCCAGGTGAGGCTCCAGGCGCTCGTCGGCGGAGACGCGAGGTACGGCGGTCTGTACGACCTCCTCGGGGTCGGCCGTGACTACGACTCCGACCGCTTGATCGCGCGGTTTGCGGTAGTGCACCGGGAACGCATGGTCGCATGGTGAACGCGAGCACGGTGATCGTGGCTCGCACAACGGAGGAGAGCTCATGACGCAGCTGATGACAGAGGTTCGACCGACAGGAACAGACGCGAGGAAGACCGCCGAGCGGCTTTCGAGCGAAGAGCTCCGGAAGACGCACGCGTACTGGCGAGCCTGCACGTACCTGGCCGCCGGCATGATTTACCTGCGCAGCAATCCGCTGCTCCGGGAGCCGCTCAAGTCGGAGCACGTCAAGCAGCGTCTCCTGGGTCACTGGGGGACGAGCCCCGGCCTGAGCTTCGCGTACATCCACCTCAATCGCCTGATCAACAAGTACGATCTCGACGCCATCTTCCTCGCCGGCCCCGGCCATGGCGCTCCGGGCGTGCTGGCGCCGGTCTATCTCGAAGGCACCTACTCGGAGGTGTACCCGAACAAGAGCGAAGACGAGGAAGGGATGCGCGAGTTCTTCAAGGAATTCTCGTTCCCCGGCGGCATTGGCAGCCACTGTACGCCCGAGACCCCGGGCTCGATCCACGAAGGCGGCGAGCTCGGCTACAGTATTTCTCACGCGTTCGGTGCCGCGTTCGACAATCCCGATCTGCTGGTCGCGGTGATGGTGGGCGACGGCGAAGCGGAGACGGGGCCGCTCGCCACCTCGTGGCACGCGAACAAGTTCCTGAATCCGATCCGTGACGGCGCGGTCCTGCCGATCCTGCATCTCAACGGCTACAAGATCAACAACCCGACGCTGCTCTCGCGGATTTCCGGAGAGGAGCTGCGCGACCTGTTCACCGGCTACGGATGGACGCCCCATTTCGTCGAGGGCGGCGATCCCGAGCGGATGCATCAGCAGATGGCCTCCGTCCTCGAGGACTGCGTGCTGGAGATTCGCCGGATCCAGAGCGAGGCGCGCGCCAGCGACCAGGCCGGCCGCGCCCGCTGGCCGATGATCGTGCTGCGCACGCCCAAGGGCTGGACCGGCCCCAAGGAGGTGGACGGTCACAAGGTGGAAGGCTTCTGGCGCGCCCACCAGGTGCCGCTAGCCGGTGTGCACGAGAATCCGGCCCATCTCAAGCAGCTCGAAGAGTGGCTGCGGAGCTATCGGCCCGACGAGCTGTTCGACGACAAGGGACGGCTCATCCCGGAGCTGAAGGCGCTTGCCCCCAGGGGAACGCGACGCATGAGTGCCAACCCTCGCGCCAATGGAGGGCTGGTGCGCAAGGCGCTGCGCACGCCGGACTTCCGGGACTACGCCATCAAGGTCGACAAGCCGGGACAGACGACGGCCGAGAACACGAGGCCCACGGGGCGTTTCCTGCGCGACACCATGCGCCGGAACATGACGAACTTCCGCGTCTTCGGCCCCGACGAGACGGCGTCCAACAAGCTCGACGCGATCTACGAGGCGAGCAAGAAGCTGTGGCTCGCCGATTACCTGCCGGAGGACGCGGACGGCGGCGAGCTGTCACCCGACGGCCGCGTGCTGGAGATGCTCTCCGAGCACACGCTCGAGGGCTTCTACGAAGGCTATCTGCTCACCGGCCGGCACGGCTTCTTTTCGACGTACGAGGCCTTCGCCCACATCATCGGCTCGATGTTCAACCAGCACGCCAAGTGGCTGGAGATCTCCCGCGAGCTGCCCTGGCGGGCGCCGGTGTCCTCGCTGAACCTGCTCATCACGTCGACGGTGTGGCGCCAGGACCACAACGGCTTCACGCACCAGGATCCCGGGTTCATCGATCTGGTCCTGAACAAGAGCCCGAACGTGTGCCGGGTCTACATGCCGCCCGATGCGAACTCGCTGCTCTCCGTCGTCGATCACTGCCTCAGGAGCACGAACTACATCAACGTGATCGTCTCGGACAAGCAGAACCACCTGCAGTACATGACCATGGAGCAGGCCATCGAGCACTGCACCAAGGGCCTCAGCATCTGGCCTCAGGCGAGCAACGACGCGGGCGTGGAGCCGGACGTGGTCATGGCCACGGCCGGCGACATCCCGACCAAGGAGGCGCTGGCTGCGGTGTCGATGCTGCGTGAGAGCTTCCCCGATCTCAGGATTCGCTTCGTCAACGTGGTCGACCTGTTGAAGCTCACGCCCTCGACGGAGCATCCCCACGGCCTCTCGGACCGGGACTTCGACAGCCTGTTCACGACGGACAAGCCGGTCATCTTCAACTTCCACGGGTATCCATGGCTGATCCACCGGCTGACCTACCGGCGTACTAATCACAAGAACATCCACGTGCGCGGCTACAAGGAGAAGGGCAACATCAATACGCCGCTCGACCTGGCGATTCGCAACCAGATCGACCGCTTCAGCCTGGCCATGGACGTCATCGATCGCGTTCCGCGCTTGCAGGTCGCGGGCGCGCACGTCAAGGAAAAGCTCCGCAACATGCAGATCGACTGCCAGAGCTACGCGTACGAGCACGGCGTCGACAAGCCTGAAGTCGATCAATGGACGTGGCGATAAGTCGAATCCGCGTCGTCGTCGCGATGGTGGTGATCCTCGGCTGGGCGGCCGTCGCCCATGCCGAGGAGGCCCCCACGCCGCCGGCCGGCGCACGCGCCCTGGCTGATACGCCGTTCCGACTCGTC
>WNFZ01000666.1_pt1 | contig 41193 bp, 42 predicted proteins | sample 5400081 | NCBI WGS metagenome assembly WNFZ01 (sample SAMN13153365, study PRJNA577476) | soil metagenome | isolation source: 80 cm soil or saprolite under grassland replicate 1 | place: USA:California | collected 2016-06-15
GACTTGGCCGTCCCTGCCGCCGTGGCGCCGCCGGCGCCGCGCCGCGGACATGGCGGTCGAGGCGTGGCTCGAGGCCCTCGCCGGCGACGACGGGCGCTTCGATGCCAACGCCGCGCAGCCAGGCGTCGAGCGCCTCGCGCAGGCCGGCCAGCTGCGCGGCGTTGGCATCGAAGCGCCCGTCGTCGCCGGCGAGGGCCTCGAGCCACGCCTCGACCGCCATGTCCGCGGCGCGGCGCCGGCCGCGCCGCGGCGGCAGGGACGGCCAAGTCGCCGAGACGCCGGGCCTGGCCCCGACGGTGACGGCCAGGCCGGCAAGGGCGCGCCTGGTGCCCGCGTCGGCCAGGACGTCAAGGGCGCCGCCGAGCAGCGCCGCCGAGCGCCGGCCCTCGAGGGCCGTGCCGGTCTGCTCGGCACGGCAGACAGGAGGCATGGCCGCGGCGAGCGCTCGCAGCCGCTCGCCGTCGTGGCCCGTCACCACCGGGCGCCAGCGGGCGGCCAGGCGCTCGCCCTCGTCGGTCAGGCCTGGCAGGACCCGGCCCCGGCCGACCAGATCAAGCACGAACCAGGCCAGCTCAGCCAGGAAGCGCAGCGACGCCCCGGGCGGCGCGCCACCCGGGGCCATGGCCCCGGCGGCGGGAAGGTGAAGGAGCAGCTCGAGGGCGCTGCGGGCGTCGAACCTGAGCGCCGGCACCCGCCACGGCGCGAGCGCCGGGTGCTGCCCGCTCGCGTCGGCGCCGGTCTCGGCCAGAGCTTCCGCAGGGTCGTGCACCAGTTCCGGTGAGGCGAATGGTCCCAACGCGAGCGACGGCAGCAACAGCACCAGCTCGCCCGCCTCCGCCTTGTCGACGAGCCCCTCGACCAGCGGGGTGGCCGCCGCCACCATCGCGATCTCGCGCAGACGGTCGGACGGGCAGGCGAACGGGTGCGGCCGGGCCAGCGCCTTGCGTGGCGGCCGGCCACGCCGGCGCACCGCGGTCGCCGGGAGCGCCGAGTCCTCGGCCCAGACGCAAAGCTCCCCGGACGCCGACCAGACGCCGTGCAGGACGTTCACGCCAGTGCTTCCCCCGAGTCCTCGCCCTGGGCCTCCAGCGCCTGCTCGACCTCGTCGCCGTGGAGCTCCCGATCAGAACCCACCGACGCCTGCCCTGCCATCGCATTCCTCTGTTCAACCGTATCCCGCCAAGCGAAAGGAGAAGCATGCATTCCATGGTTCTCCCCCGCAAGCGACTGTCGGCCAGGGCTCCCACACTCGACCATGAGCTGCTTGGCATGCTCATGGCGTTGGTGACGCTTTGGGCCGCAGTGAGTCTGGCAGGACGTCGAGCGGGCCGGAGCACCACCGGCGCTAGGGCAAGGCCGACGAGTGCCCACGCCCCCAGCACCCCGACGGTCTCCAAGTGCCGGGACGCTCAAAGGCGTCGCTCCGACACGGCCGACCAGGCGGCCGCCAGGCACGCGTACCCCGTCGCGATGGCGCCGGCGACCGGGGCGAAGAGCCCGGCGACCGGGACGATCGTGCCGTCGCTGCCGGCGACGATGGGCGGCGCATAGATGCTCGCCAGCGCGACCGCGCCCCAGATGCCCAGCACGGCCACGGGAAGGCCCCATCGAGCCATCCGGTCGCGGGCTGGGAAGGCGGCGCCGAACAGGACGAAGCCGGTGGCCACCGCTCCCCATATCCAGATCGTGAGCGCCACGATCGGCACGTGGTCCTGGCTGTCTGAGATCAGGTCCGGCGCGAACACGCTGCTGAGCGCCGTCGCCAGCCAGAGGCCGGCGACGGCGACCGCTGTTGGGAGCATCCGTCCGGTGCGCTGGTCACGCTGGACATCATGGGTTCTCTGTGTCACGGCCTCGGTCACTGTCATGCGATCACCATCCCTGCTGGAGGCGTCGGCCAGCGCCACCTCCTGGCGGCGCCACGCCGTGCGCCGTCACTGACATTGGCCACTCCGGGCCCTTGGCCGGAAGGGCCGACCGTCCCTCGCCGTGCGGTCCATCGGCCATCGGCCGGTGGGGGCTAGGTGTGTTGTCTCGGGTGATGCTCGAGGTCGAGACCCGCGACAAGGTCAGGCATCCGGTGCAGGTAGGTGTGCAGGTAGTACTGGCCGGTCGGCTGGTGCCAGGTCCAGGCGGGTCCGCCCCAGTGGGCCAGATCTGGTAGCAGACGGCCTGCTGCCACCACCGGTCAGCCGTCATCGGACCAGTCGGAAGAACGAGCGGACCTCGTTGACGAACAGCTCGGGTTGTTCGAAGGCGGCGAAGTGGCCGCCCTTGGGCAGCTCGTTCCAATAGCGGATGTCGAGGAACCGCTTGGCGGCCCAGCGGCGGGACGGGCGCTGCAGCTCCTTGGGAAAGATCGAGCAGCCGGTGGGAACGGCGACAGTGTCGCTCGTCGGCCCGGAGATCCACTTGTTCACCTGCCTGATGCTCTCCCAGTACAGGCGCGCCGAGGACGCGCCGGTGCCCGGAAGCCAGTACAGCATCACGCTGTCGAGGAGCTCGTCGCGGGTGAGCACGTTCTCCGGACGGCCATCGCAGTCGGTCCAGGCCCAGAACTTCTCCACGATCCAGGCGCACAGGCTCACCGGCGAGTCCACCAGCCCGTACCCGATCGTCTGGGGCCGGGTCGACTGCTCCGCGGAGTAGCCGGATTCCCACTCCTCGGCGTGGTCCAGCGCGGCGATTGCCGCCCGCTCCGGCTGGGTGAGGTCGTCGAAGGTCGCCGGGTCGGGCGGCGCGAGCGGCGGGGTGAGGTGGATCCCGGCGACGTGCTCGGGGTCCTGCTGGCCGATGCTGGTGGAGATGCTGGTGCCCCAGTCGCCACCCTGCGCGCCGTAGCGCTGGTAGCCCAGCCGCGCCATCAGCCGGGTCCAGGCGTTGGCGATCCGCTCCACCCCCCAGCCGGACTGTGCCGGCTTGTCGCTGAAGCCGTACCCCGGGAGCGACGGGCACACCACGTGGAAGGCGTCGGCCGCCTCGCCGCCGTGGGCAGTGGGGTCGGCCAGCGGACCGATCACCTTCTCGAACTCCACGATCGAGCCGGGCCAGCCGTGCGTGACGACCAGCGGCAGCGCATCGCGGTGCGGCGAGCGGACGTGGAGGAAGTGGATCCCGAGTCCGTCGAGCTGGGTGCGGAAGTGGGGTAGGGCGTTCAGCCGCTGCTCGGTCGCCCGCCAGTCGTACCGCTCGGCCCAGTAGCCGCAGAGCTCCTGGAGGTAGGCGAGTGGCACACCCTGCGACCAATCGGTGACCGTCTCGTGCTCCGGCCAGCGGGTGCGCCGCAGGCGCTCGCGAAGGTCGCGGAGGTCGGCCTCGGGAATGTCGATGCGGAACGGTGTCACCTCGTCGGCCATGGTGGCCTTGCCCTCCTCGAGTCGGCGATCAGTGTCGTGGTCGATAGGGAGCGGCAGCCTGCGCGAACCGGGCGAGCAGGTCGCCGGTGACGGGGGGGCGGGCGACGGCGGTCAGGCCGCCGGCACGACGACAGCTGATTCGCCAAGCCCAAGTGGTGGTGCCGCCCCCAAGGCGCGATGCGGACGGTGCACGTTGTCATGGTCGGCATACTCGGCCAACACCAACCGCAGCTGCCGGCATCCCACGACGAGCAGACGGTCCAGCACCTCACGCCGCACTCCGCCGGCGCCTTTCCGCTCAATGCAACAGTGCCAGACCGCCATCCGCTACGCCCCACGCCGCTCGGCAGCTGCTCGAGTCGCAAGCGGAGGAAGACTCAGACAGCGACGCTTTCGTGAAAACGAATCGACAGCCAGACAGCCCGGCCCGCACCATGCCAGATGATGACCGGGGGTGATGCGAGCGATCTTGTGCGACGGGGCTATGACGCCCTTTCGTATCACTACCGAACCGACGACGCCGACGAAGGCCAGTACGCTGCATGGCTGGCTGACCTGCGCGCCCGCCTGCCAAATCGAGGCTCGGTCCTGGACGTCGGTTGCGGTTGCGGCGTGCCCGTTGCCCGATCACTCGCCCAGGCCGGACACGAGGTGACCGGTGTCGACTTCAGCGAGGTGCAGATCCACCGAGCCCGTCAGCTCGTGCCCGGCGCAACCTTCATCCACGCCGACGCCACCCAACTCCAGTTCCCACCGGCCACCTTCGACGCCATCGTCTGCCTCTACGCCCTCATCCACATGCCCCTCGCCGACCAGCCCCAGCTCCTGCAGCGGTTCGCCCGCTGGCTACGGCCGTCGGGCTGGCTGCTGGCGACCACTGGCCAAGACGCCTGGACAGGCACCGAAGACCACTGGCTCGACGGCCCTGCCACGATGTGGTGGAGCCACGCCGACGCGAACACCTACCGATCCTGGCTCCAGCAGGCCGGCCTCCAGATCACCACGCAGACGTTCATCCCAGAAGGCGACGGCGGGCACGCCCTCTTCTGGGCACGCCGCCCAGCAGCCGATCCCCTCAGTTCCCACCAACCCAAGGGTCAACCACGCCATCGAGACTGAAGGTCCTTGGGTTCCCGCCGAAGAACCCTCGGTTCGGCTGAACTCCGGGGAATCCAGGCCCCGCGCTCGGGTCGCTACCACCAGCCGCAAAGTAGCCCGGGCTATCGGCGGCCGCCCTCTGCGTCGGCGACGCCCCCGAGCGTGGACGGGCTGGCCACCACGCGGAACCAGCGGCGCTTGCCGACCTTCACGACGACGCCGGCGGGTGGGACGCCCACCACCGCCTCGGGGTCGCGGACCGGCGTGCCGTCCACCTGGACGGCGCCCTGGGTGATGAGCCGGCGCAGCTCGCTGTTGCTCTTCTCCTCAGGGGGGAAGGCGGCGCGCAGCAGCGACAGAGCGGTCGGGGCTGGGTCGACCACCTCGCGCTGCGGCAACTCCTCGGGGGTCCTGCGCTCGCTGAAGGTCCGCTCGAACCAGGCGCGCTCCGCGACCAGGTGGTCTGGGACGCGCATGACGCGGCCGAACTTGTCACGCGGCGAGTGCAGGATGCCGATGTAGTTGCCCAGGCTCTTGCTCTGCTTCTCGCGGCCGTCGATCCCCGGCGTGATCGTGGTCGTCAAGACGACCTGCGGCCGCTGGCCAAGGCGCTCCTGGATCCAGCGCCCCATCATCTCGTTGAAGAGCTGATCAGTACCGATGATGGTCAGGTCGGCCTGGAGCGCGTAGGAGTCATAGCCCTGGAGCAGCGGGTAGACCAGCTCGTGGGCGTAGACATCGGCGCCCTGCTCCTGCCGGCGGCGGAACATCTCGCGCGACAGCAGCCGCTCGATGGTCACGCTCGACAGCAGCCACAGCAGGTCCTTGGCGCTGAGCCGGTCGTTCCACTCGGAGTTGCGCCGCACCTCGAGCACGTCGTCGTCGTCCAGCAGGATACGCAGCGCCTGCCCAAGCAGGGCATCGGCGTTGCGCTGGATCGTCTCCCGCGGGAGCACCGGCCGGGTCCTGCTACGCCCCGTCGGGTCGCCGATCTGGGTGGTGAAGTCGCCGAGCAGCAGGATGACCGTGTGGCCCAGCTCCTGGAGCCGCCGGTACAGCCACAGGTTGACGGCGTGGCCCAGGTGCAGATCGGGCGCGGTCAGGTCCACGCCGTACTTCATCCGCAGACGCCGCCCCGACAGCAGCAGCTGCCGCAGCTCCTCGAGGGTGACGACCTCCTCAGTAGTGCGCGCCAGGTCGGAGAGCGCCGCCTCGACGCTCTCCGGGTCCGAGATCACCGGGGTCATTGGTGTCGGTCCTTTGCAGCCGTCGTCCACAGCGCCACGCGCCCGAGGATGCTGCGACATCCTACCGCCGTAGCCGCGGCCTCCAGCGGACCGTGGGCGGCCCCGCAGGCGCTGGGGCTCAGGCGCCGGCGGGCTCGGTACCGGTGGTCTCCACGTCGCTACTGACCGCTGAGCACGGAACTGGTGAAGGTGAGGAGAAGTGCGGCGGTCCGCGGCGGATCCTCGAGCATGGGTGAGTGTCCAACACCCGGCAGCAACTCGACTCTCGCGCCCGCAACGGCGCGGTAGAGGGCGGCGGATGAGGATCGCCACCTCTGGTCCTGCTCGCCGAAGATCACCAGCAGTGGTTTGCCGAGGGCCGTGAGCCGATCCGGGAGCCGACGCTGCTTCAGATAGTCTTCAGACGCCCGCGATGTCGCGGTGAGCGCGTGGTAGGTCATGCCGCGCGCATCGTCGACGAGCTGCTGGGGGATCTGGAATCTGGGGGTGAACGCGGTGCTCAGGCCCTTGCGGAGCAGCCCGTCGGTCCGAAATCGCCACAGCAGTTGCCCGACGACGGGGACAAACAAGAGCTGGCCGACCCCGCCGCCTGAGGTGTCGGCGTCGATGCGGGGTCCGGTGTCGATGAGCGCCAGCGCAGTCACCAGGTCGCCGCGTTGCTCGGCCAGGGCGGTGGCGACGTAGCCGCCGGTGGAGTGGCCGACCACGATGGCGTGGGTGACGCCGAGCCGGTCCAGTGCCTGGCCGACCCGGCGTGCCTGCTGGGGGATCGCATAGCCGCCGCCGGCCGGTTTGGCGGACCGGCCATGCCCGAGCAGGTCGATCCGGATGACGTGATAGGACCTCGCCAACATCGGAACCACCCGATCCCACCAGCGGGTCGAGCTGCCCAGCCCGTGGATCAACAGCAGTGCCGGGGCATCGCGGGGTCCGTCCTGGCTCACGTAGATGTTCCCGCCGTCGAGAGGCAGGGTCGAGTTCCCGGTGGCCTCGGCGTCCTGCCAGTCCACCATCGCCGCGTTCCCCAGGAGCGGCCCGCCGACCGCGAGAAGGACTGTTGCGGCGATGATGCGGCGCCTTGGGCGGCGGGAGCGTCCTGGGTGCGGCTGCTGGTCAGGGGACCGCGGATCGGCGTCGTCCAACTGATGGGTTCGAGGCCCAGAGGAATGAATCATGAGCGCACCGTCCTTTCGAGCGCTGGCGGAATGGTGATGGGCCCACTGTCGCCGCCGATGGGTGCCGCTGGCTTGAACAAATGTTCCGATCAGCCGGCCCGCGGAGCAGGCGATGCGGCGATCCGCCGTACCCGAGCGTGACGATGCGGCTGATAGCATGCGAGGATGCGATCGGCCATGCACCAACGTGACGATGCGGCGGTGTGGGACATCGCCCGGCCGGCGCGGCCCAGCCGGCTGGCCGGGGTCAGCATGGCTGGGTTCGGTGACCGTGGCATGACTGCGGCGGGCCAGCGGGCGATCCCGCACCCGGCCGTGACCCTGGCTCTGGAGTTCGGCGCCGGCCCGCTCATCGTGGACGATGCCGCCGGGCGGCAGCTGCGGGGCAGTCTGGTCGCCGGGCTCGGATTCGGACCCGGCGCGGTGTGGGTCCGGGGCGAGCACTTCCAGGCCGTGCAGGTGCGCCTGTCCCCGGTCGTCACCCGCGCGGTGCTGGGCGTCTCCCCGGCCGACCTGGACGGCGCCGTGGTGGCCCTGGAGGACTTGTGCGGCCGGCAGGCGTCACGCATCCGTGAGCAACTAAGCGACGCCTCGTCGTGGGAGGACCGGTTCGCGGTGACCGACGCGTTCCTCGCCCACCGACATCAGGCTGGGTCACGTGGCGCAGGGTCGTCCGTCGACCCGGAGGTGGCCTGGGCCTGGAACCGGATCCTCGTCGGCCGCGGCCAGGTCCGGGTCGACAGACTGGCGGCCGAGGTCGGATGGAGTCGTAAGCGCCTGTGGTCCCGGTTCCACTCGCAGATCGGCCTGCCACCCAAACGCGCTGCCAAGCTGGTCCGCTTCGACCACGCCGCCCACCGGCTCGCCGCGGGTGAAGACGCAGCCCGAGTCGCGGCCGACGGCGGCTACGCCGACCAGTCCCACCTGCATCGCGACGTCGTGGCGTTCACCAGAGCCACCCCGGTGACCGTGGCCAGCGAACCATGGCTGGCAGTCGACGACATCGCCTGGCCAGATCGCAAGGCCAGCCACCGAACACCCGCCCAAGACCCACGCCTCTAATTGCCTACCACCCGCTCTACGGCCGATTCTCCAAGCGGCGAGCCTCGGCACCCGACGCCAGTGCCTTGGTGACCGCGCGGAACCCCACCCGGTACTTGCGCTGCAACGCCCGGATGGCCAGGCCGGCCCTGGCATCACGGCGGATCGCCGCCAACATGCCGACCACCTGCGACGATGCCCGCCTTGGGGGCTTGCGGTGCCGCACTATCTCAGAGGCGGCATCTGGTTGTGACCGCCGGCACGCTGTGACCGTGATGGGTGGCACAGACCTTCGCGGCGCCCAGGATCCATGCTGATGGGGCACCTCAGTCCAGGGCGTCTGCCACCCTGCCGCTGGGGCCGGCCGTTCTGCGTCAGTTAGGGGAGGCCTTCCAGCCTTCAAGTGGAGGACACGCAGGGTGCTGATCGCCAAATGCAACATCCCCACCGAGCGTCCCGCTCACCTCGTCGCAGGAGAACCAGATGAACGTATGGCTGTCCAGTCGGGCGGTCGCTCGGCTTACCGAGCTGTTGGCCGTCTTGGCTGCCGCACCCGACACCAGCGACCAGGACCGCCGCGAGCTCTCCTCCTGCCGTAGCCAGGTTGGGGAGCTGATGTCGACAAGCGAGATGCTCATGCTGGCCGGGGCCTTGAGCGAGGCAACCGATCGGCCAGGGCTGTCGGCCGCGACACGGACAGACTGCTGGTCGTGGAGCTCCTACCTTGCACTTCTGTTGGTTGCCAGCCCAACCACAACCGCCACAACCAACCAGCCAGTTGCGCAGGCGCGCCCTGCGCGGAACGCCGTGCTGGTTCCAAGCGTTGATCGCGGCCCGGTCGAGGTCGCTTCGCGCCGGCCGCGACGCTCCCCAGCGCTGCTGCGTTCCAGCGAGCCTTGGCATGTTGAAGCCGCTACCGACGCCGAGGGCAGATGGCCATTGCCAGCTCATCGAGCGCGGCAGCCAGCCCCCGGTTCGCCGGCTCCGCATCCGCCAGCTCGCAATAGGCGCGCCGAACGTTCTGAACGAACGCATGCCCAGTGATACCCATCCTGGCGCCGCAGTCCTGCTTGAGCCCGCGCATCGCTCGCAGCCACACCTTCAGCCGGCCATGATCGGCCTCGATCTGGTTGTTGGCGTACCGATCGGTGCACTGCCATGCCGCCGGCAACAGCTTCTCCATCACCGCCACTCCCACTTGCGCCCTGTCGGTGCGACCTTCACGTACGTCTCGTCCGCCTGCCACCGATCCCCAACAGTATGCCGGCAAGGCCGGACCGCATCGGCCAGCAGCGGCGTGAAGCGCAGCACCCAGCGGTAGACCGTTGACGTGGTCGACGGCGACGCCGCGCTCAACGAGCAACTCCCCGACGTCGCGATAGGAGAGCTACGTCGACGCCCAGAAGGCCGCTGGCTTTCCGGTAGCAGCCGCCTGCACCGCGGCCGGGTGACCCGCTCGGCCTACTACGCCTGGACGATCAGCACCGCCCGGGGCCCGTCGCAGCATGAACGAGCCGAGGCCGCACTGGTCGTCCAGATCCGCCGCATCCACGCCCACTCTCCTGGCACGCGCACCGCCTCGACAGCCATCACCAGCTGATGCTCTACTGCGTCCCGTGCCGAGTGCCGGACCAGTCCCCCAGATCGACACCCGCCTTGGCATGGCAACAGGCCGGCTCACCCGCTGCCAGGAAGCGCCAACGATACGACATAGCAGAGAAAGGGCATCAATGCGCCTCCATATCTTGCCGATGGCTGGCGCGGCCGCCGCAGCGCTCCGGGATCACCATGCCACTCCAGAGCTGCTGCACGACCTCATCACCTTCGATCCTACGGATAGAGGCAGGGAAGAATGAGACTCATGCGCTGGCCAGCCAGCCAAGCGGGTCGCCACTACAGCAGGCCCGCGAGAATCGTCCTGCTGTTGATCGCGCTCGGCGTGCTCACGGTGCTGCCCGGCGGCTGCAGCCAGCTCAAGGCAGCCCAGCAGACAGGGCAGGCGCTCGCCCGCGCCGGCTACAAGCAAGCAGGCGTGAACATCAACACGAACGTGCTGAACGGTCAGAGCAGCCAAACGGTCGTCCAGGTGCACTACGCCAGCCGCGCCAGCGACGATGCGGCGCTCGGTGCTGAACAGGACAAGGCAGCCCAGATCGTCTGGGAGAACGCGCCCGTCCGACTGTCCGCAGTGATGGTCACCGCCATCACCCACCAGGTCGGCGTGCCCGGGGTCGGGGGTGCGCAGACCAGCCGCGGACGCGCGTACTCCCGCGAGGAGCTGGCCAGCAAGTACGGCCCTCGTCCGGCCGGCCTGGACAATCAGTCAGCCAGCGGTGTCCCTCCGGTCGTGGCCAACCTGCTAGCGGTCCTGGTCCTGGTCGGCGTCGTGGCCGTGGTGGTGTTCCTGGTCGTGCTGGCGTTCCGCCGGCGGCGGCGCCCAGTGTCCGGCGCTTGGGGGTCGCCTGGGCAGCAGTGGCCGTCTCAGTGGCAAGGACGGCCCACGCCCGGCTGGGGGCCGCCAGGCCCAGCGACGAGCCCACCGCCGAACGAGGTCCAGCCGGGCGAGGGGGGACCTCGCGCCCCCGGGTCGGCACCGCCGTCCTAGTCCATGAACCTTCACACACCGGCCCAGTGTCCGGTCTGAGCCATGTGGCCTGCGGTGCCCGAGAAAGGGTCAAGCGCTTTCGCGGAGAACTCGTGCAGCCGTTCCGTGCTGGTCGCGTATCCCGCCTTTCACAAGGACTGGTTGGAGGCACGTCCGTACGTCCGAACCCACTTGGCGGTTCATGCGGCCGCCGCCGGGATCCTGGGCGAGCTCATTGCTGATCCAACGTATCTCGTTACCGCAGAGCCCGGCCGCTGCTCAAGGCGCTCTCACGAGACCGGAGAGGTACGCCGGGCGTACCAGCAGGCGTTCAAGCAGCTGGTCGGCAAGCCACCTGGGGAACGTCTCGCCTATCTTCAGCTTGCCGCGCGCTGCACTGGTGCCGCCTTCCGCGCAGATGCAACAGTGCCAACCGGCGGGCCAGACACGTCCTGGTCGGCCGGGCCGCGTCAGCGTGCGCGGCGAGCGCGGCGACGGCCCCGCTCGCCGCTGTGCTGGCGCTCGACCTCCATCCGGTGCGCCCGGTGTGCCATCTGCCTCCAAAACTGCCTGAGGTCCACTGGCAGCGCTGCCTGCCACGGCGCCGCCTTGCGGCGGATCGAGCCTCTGCCCACCAGCGAGTGCTGCCTGCGGCAGAAGGCTTCGCTCAGTTCCGCCCGGTAGGACTTCTCACCCTTCGGCGGGTAGGGGCAGAGCTCGAACGGACAGCCGTGCTTGCAGTGTGACCCCGGCGCCGAGGTCGCGGCCGTGCCGACGGTCCGTGTCGGGTCGAGCGGGGACCGTTCGCCAGCAAGGCACGGTGGCAGGTCAGGACGATCGGTGCGCTGAAGGCGTCGGGTACGGTCGCTCGGGCGCACCCCGCGCTCGGCGAGGTTCAGCAGCAAGAGCACGTCGGCGACGAGTTGCTGCGCGCGCGGGTGAAGCGCGGTCCACCCCGTCGATGGCGGGATCCACAGGTTGTGCTTACGCCGCGATCCCGGGTTGGCCGGCCGGGACCCGACCCTTGCCAGGACCCCGCTCTCGTCGATCCAGATGAACCGCTCGGGCTGTCCGGTCTCGAGCGCCCAGACGGCGAGCTTGCGGGCCTCCACGACGAAGGGGTGCTCCGGCCGTCCATCCGGACGGGCGGCCCAGCGCCCGACGAGCGCCTTGTGATCGGTATCCCGTCCACGAGCGGGCGGCTGCCCGCCGTCGGGCAGCGACCACAGGCAGAGCGCATGCACTAGGGTCAGGCGGGTAAACCAGAAGGTGGCTCCCCTAAGCATCTCCCTGGCCTGCTCCTGCAGGCCGGCTCGGGCCTCCGGATGCGCTTGCGGGTGCCGGCCCCGGCGGTTGGCAGTGTGCTTGAACCCCTGTGCGAGCGCGACCTCGAGAGAGAGGCGCAGGTCGGGTTCCCCCGGCCGCCGGTCGGTCGTCGCAATGAACTGGAGCCACCGCTTAAGGTTTTTCGACGCAGCCTCCCGCGCCCGCTTGCTAGTCACCGACCCGACGAGCAGCGGGGCCAGCCATGCCCGGGTGACCTTCTCCCGCCATTCGCACTCCTCTTGCTCCGGGCCCTCCTCTAGCAGGTCGGGATCGGCGGGCGGTTCGTGTCCCGCCTTTCCGTTCCCAGGCTCGCCGGTACCCTCTGCGGCCTGCCCGTCGGGCTTGTCCGGCTGATGCTGCGGACCGAGGACGCCCTGCAGCGCCGCGAACGCCTCGTCGCCGCCAGCCCCGATCTCTTGCGCGGCCGCCAGCCGGATCGGATAGGTGGGCTCGGAGGCGCTGATCCGGTACAGCTCCAGGTAGGCCGGCTCGGCTGTGAAGCCAGGCTCATTCCTGCGACGCCGCTCGGCAATCGTCCTGGCCGCCTCACCGAAGCGGCGTACCAGGTTGAGCTTGGCCTCCTCGAGGGTGCGTTCATCCCTGGCCGAGATCCTCGGCCAGTGCTCACCAAGTTGCTTGGCGATGTCGGCGTGCGTCGGGGTCTCGTCGACGCTGTCCATCTCAAGGGCCGCGGCGTAGAGGTCAAGGGCCTTGACGTCATCGCGACCGCCGGCGGTCTCGACCAGCACGTCCTGCAGCGGCCGCCGGGTTTCATCCGGTCCTGCCATGGTGATGCGGACCCCTGCGGCGCCGTTTTGGCGGGCTTGGCGGACCTTTGCCCTGGAGTGCATCACCAAAGCGATAAGGAGCTCGCGTCCCGGGTTCCTGAGGGCGTCCTGACGGTACTGCCCGTCCGCCATAGCAAGGTGGATCAACCGAGACCCGAGATAGGCCTGCATGATGCTGTGCGGAAAGCGCACGCCGTCCCCGCGAGCCTCCACAAGCCCAAGCTCTGCGCCCCGGTTGGCGGCTAACCGAATGTCGAAGCCAGAGCGGAGCGTCCGGAGTTCCTCCCGCACCGCGTCCACGAGCGCCGACGGCGGCGCCGACACCCCGGCCTCGTCTCTCGTGGCCGCACGACCGCCCTGCACTCGCCGGCGTTCGAATTCTTCGAACTTGACGATGAGCCGGTCCTCTCGCAGCCCGAGACACGCCAGCGCCGAGAGCTGCTCGACGGTGGCCTGGCGATCTATGGGGCTCAATGCCAGCCCAGAGGGGAAGTGGCCGCGGACAAGCGCCCCGGTCCAGGCGTCCAGCAGGCGCAGCCGCAGCTCTGCCCGGTCGACGCTGCGAGTGTCCAGCTGCCCGTCCCGACTACCCGAGACGTACGCCGTGAGCCCCGCCTGGTGCAACTGCCGAGTGACCTGCAGATACAGGGGCGTCTCAACCACGTCGGCGGTCTCCACGATCCAGTCGAGGCGATGCTCCTCCTGGCTCCCGTCGTTCCGCTGGACGTACTCCAGCGCGGCCTCCTCGCTCAGTGACTCCAAATCGATGATCGCGGCCTCCATCTCCCGGAGCGGGTCGTGCGGCCTGGACGCGACGACCAACGACAGCCGGCTGTCGTTCGCCCGGCGGATGGCAAGGCGGATGAGATTGTCGCGGTCCCGTTCGGCGTCACCGTCGATGAGCGCCTCCTCCAAGCCGTCGGCCAGCACGACGATCTGGTCGTTCTTGAGCAGATGCCGCCACGCCTTCTCTCCTTCAGCCCCGGACAGCAGCCTGCCGCCCACTTCGGCAAGGAACCGCTCGCGCGCGAGTCCGAGGAAATCCAGGTTGGTGCGGGCGTCCCGGAGCCGGACGGGGACCGGGACGGCGCCTCGCTGCGCCAACAGCTTGGTGAGCCGGACCAGGAGCGCCGTCTTGCCGGTCCCCACCCCACCGACGACCACCTGCGGGCGGCGGGTTCTCGGATCGCGGAGGTTTTCGACGAGCACGTGGCACAATTGGTCCCGGCCGACCACCTCGCCGATCATCCTGCCCGCAGTCTGGACGACGTCATGCGGTTCCTCCCGCGCTCTCCGTTGGTACGGTCGGCGGACACGCCTGAGCCGGACCAGCAGGAAGACCGCGGACACCAGCGCGATCGAGAGGACAGGCGCCAGCGTCCCCGCCAGCGCGTCGCAGGAGAAACTCGTGTCGCTGCATGCCTTGTCGAAGTCGAACAGGAAGCCACGCCGACCACTCACCACGACGACGAGGGCCCTGGCGACCCACACGACGAACAGGACCGCACCGGCGTAGCACAGAAATCTGACGACGCGCACCTGTGGCCGGCTGCCATGCCAGCGCGGCGGTTCTTCGGCGCCAGGCGATCTGCGGTGGCCACCCCGAGAGTCGAGCAACCCCAGAAACGGCCGGGATAGGCGCGACAACAGCCAACGCAAGCGCAAGCGCCAGGGACCCGCCGCTGGGCGCTGCCTGGTCTCCCTAAGCGAGCGACGCTGAACCGAACTCACCAGACCCATCTCCCATGCAGCCAGTCGCTACGCCAGGTGGACGGAACCCTTCGGGACGGCGATCAAGCAGCGGGGCGGCGGACGCCCGGCTTGGCGGCTGGGACCCAGGACCGGCCGCTACGACTGATGCTCGATTAGCGGGTTACTACAGACATGGCCCAAAAAATGTGGCCTCTTGGTCGTCTGACTGTTCGATGCGAAAAGGGAACATTACTCCATTTGATTATCCGGTGATAGCCGCCGGGAATCGGCGGGCACCACGACGGATACCCGACCTACTGCGGTGGTCGATGCCCACGCCGCTCCAACTCGGCCCCGCTCATGGTGAAATCGGGGGTGTGGTGATGGCGCAGGGACCGGTCCCTGGCCGCTCGCTGCACGGCCGGCGGCAGTCCGTCGGGCTTGGACGCCGCGGCTCTGCCAGTCGAGATCGCGGCCAGCGCGGTGTCCTCGTCGAGGACCCGGACCAGCGTGCGGATCTGGTCCTCGTCGAGACCAACGGGTCTGAGGTGGCGGAAGCCCACGCGGGCCCCACCGTTCTCCCCGGCGCGCCGGTCGATCTCCTACGGCGGGAACGCCTTGAGCAGATCGCTCGCGGTGGGGGGCCTTGCTGTTGCCGCTGACAACCGGCTTCGGGGCCGCCCGGACTATGGTGTGGGCAATGGTCTAGATGGGCTGTCGCAGTGGGCTGTAGTTAGACCGGAAGATCCGCTGGCCGAAGGCCCGCAGGGTCAGGTTGCGCAGCGCCGGGGGTAGGTTTCTGGTTTGGTCGCGGCGGTGGGTCTGAGCGCGGACCCAGCCGGTGCGGGAGCTTCGCCGGGCGACGAAGCTGGCCACCGCGTCGCTGACCGTTACGGCGTCGCGCAGGCAAGCGGCCAGCACCAGGGCATCCTCGAAGGCCAGGGAGGCGCCTTGGGCCATGTTGGGCGACATGCCGTGGGCGGCATCGCCGACCAGCACCACCGCGCCGCGGCCCCAGGATTGCCTGGAGACCTCCTCGATCGGCGCGACATGCACCCCGGCCGGGTCGTCGAGTTGGTCAAGCAGCTGCGGGACAGGGGCGGCGAAGCCGGCGAAGCGGTCGCGGAGTCGCCCGACCGGGTCGCCGTCCGGCTCGTCGGTGGTGCTGTTGGTGGTGACGTCGGCGTAGCAGTAGACGAGCCCCTGGCCGACCGGGACGGTCAGGAACGACCCGCCTCGGCCGAGCAGCACCGTCCAGGTGGTGACCTCTGGCGGGCAGGTGGCCAGGAACCGCCAGCTCTGCTGGCCGACGGGGATCGGCGGCTGGGGGTCCACGGCCAGCCGCCGGATGGTGGAGCGCAGGCCGTCGGCGCCGACGACCAGGTCGAACTCGCCACCACCGTCCTCGAAGGCGGCACCGACCGGCCCCTCTAGGTGCTCCAGCGTCCGGACGGTGCGCCCCAGGCGTACCGGCACGCCGTCGCGGAGGACCTGGTGCAGGTCGGCCCGGGGCAGGGCCAGGCAGGGGCCGACGTCCCCCCATAGCTGGTGCAGGTCGATGTCGGCGAGCCGGCGCCCGCGGTGGTCGAGAATGCGCTGGCTCCGGATCGGGGTCCCCTGGGCGGCCACGGCGGCCTCAACGCCCAACGCCCGCAGGGCGCGTACGCCGTTGGCTGGCAGGTACATGCCGGTCCCGGCGGCCTCAAAGCCGCCGGCACGCTCGATCACCTGCGGGGCGAACCCAGCCTTGTCCAGCGCCCTGGCCAGGGTCAGACCGGCCAGCCCAGCCCCCACGATCAGGATCTGGCAATGCTTCATTCGCCACTCCTCCATCCTGGCTGCGACCTGAGGACCGGGATGGATCGATCCCCGTCCCAAGCACACGTCAGCGTCTCGCAACTCCCGTGTTGGCTTGCATCGTGATCGTCAGCCCGTGCGCGTCGACCCAGGCGGCCAGGTCGGTCTCGAGATCGGCGATGATCTTGCGCTTGTCGTTCTCGGGCATGTGCGTGGTGGCGGGGCCGACCGGGGACCCGGGGGACGTACCCTCGGAGGAACTCGGCCACCGAGGGGGACCGGGTCGTCTTGCGGGCGGTGTGCACCCGGATACCGTCGAAGCCTGGGTGGCTGCCCGACAGCCAGGTCGGGTGGGTCCGCGACACCTCGAGGGCGATCTCGGCGCCAGAGTTGCCAGCGTCCACGACGAGAACGCCGCCCTCCCGCAGCTGGGCCGGGTTCTGGTACCGGCTGGAGTGCAGCTGCACGATCCCCGGGTCCAGCTGCTGGGCGAACGGAGGAACCCGCGGGGTCTGGCAGGCGCCCGAAGCCACGACCACGCGGTCGGCCTCGAGCCGCAGGTCGCCCGCGGTCAGCATGTAGCGGCTCCCGTCCCTCGACAACCCGTCCACGCGGACGCCGGTTCGAACGGGGAGATCGAAGCGCGCCGCGCAGGCCTCGAGATAGTCGGCCATCTCGTCCTTGGTGGGAAACGAGCACCTGCGGCCCGGGAACGGCATCCCCTGCAGCCCGTCGTAGCCAGCGGCGCTGAACAGACGCAGCGAGTCCCAGCGCTTGCGCCAGGCGTCGCCGATCCGCTCGTTGGCGTCCAGGATCACAAACGGCCGATCTCGCCTGGTCAGGTGGTAGCCCACCGTGAGGCCCGCCTGACCGCCGCCGATGATCACCGTCTCGAAATGTCTGCGCCGTTGCCGCCGTCCATCCTGCTCCTCCGTTCATCCTGTTCCAGACCACGACCACGACCCTAGAGGGCCGGCCGGTGGAGGTTCGTCGCCGGAACCAGCCAACTCGGTGGCGGACGTCGTGGTGAGAACTAACCATGGCCATTCGGCTCGGCCGGGCGATGCGATGCGAAAGATGCTCAGGCGAGGCCGTGCTCGAAGGCGAAGGCCGTCGCGGCCGCCCGCGACGGGAGATCGAGCTTGGCGAAGATGTTCTGGACGTGGCGGGCCACGGTGTGCTCGCCGATCACCAGCTTGGCGCCTCGCGGTTGGTCCTGCCGGCCGCGACCAGTCGCAGCACCTCGGCTTCGCGCGGTGTGAGCCCGCCCGGCAGGTCCCCGGACTCGGCCAGGAGCTCGCCGGCCTTGCCCAGGTCGGCGGCGGCTCCCAGGCGTTCGAACGCCGCCAGGGCCGCGCGCAGCTCGAGCCGGGCGCCCTCCTCGCCGCCAGCCCCCCTGACGGCGGCCCCGTACAGCATCCGGGCCCTGGCCGTTTCATAGGGCAGCCTCAGCTCCTGCCAGATCGCGGCGGCGTGCCGCAAGCGCTCGATGGCCCCTGCCATGTCGCCCTCGGCAAGCCGCAGCGCCCCACGCGCCGTCGCCGCCACTGCGTCGAGCGCGGGTGTCCCGAACTCGTGGCGATCGCCTCCAGCTCGTCGCTGGCCGGCCTCGCCGCGCCGAGGCCGCGCGCCGCGATCGCTGAAGGCTTCCTCGGCGCCGGCGAGGTTGCCGATACGCCGGCGGATCTCCCCGGTCTGGTAGAACGCCTTGGCGGCAGCCAGCGGGTTGAAGGTCAGCTCCTCCTACGTTCGCGAGCGGCCTTCGATCCGCCGCATCTCGTCCACCGGCGTCACGCCGTGCATTGGGCAAGCGGCCAACCGATCTTCGACACGGAGGTCGATGCGCAAGGGCAGGTGCCCTCCAGACGCATGCTCAAGGTAGGCCGGACCGAAGCGCCACCCGATATCGCGCAATGGCTCCAGGTCGAGCCGGGTGAGAGCGTCGTGATCCGCTCCCGCTCCAATCGATCAACGATCAGCCGGCAGTCCTTTCATCGAGCTGTTTCCCACTTTGGCTTGCCAAGGGAACGCGCCTGGAGCTACCGGGCGCTCTGCCCCGAGGGACCGGACAACGCCGTCGAAGACCTCGGCTTCCGCTTCGCTCATGGAGCCGAAGTCTTGAGCGCTCGGATGCCAATGCCCGAGGAAGCTCAGATCCTGCGACTCCCACCGGGTGTGCCGGTCGTTCGGCTGCTGCACATTGACTACGACGACCAGGACCGCACCCTCCAAGTAGCGGATGATCTGTATGTCGGAGACCGACATGAGTTCGTGTTTGAGTGGGCTGAGCAAACGTGCCGAGGGCAAGTCGTCCAAGGAAGCGCTGCGCTGTCTGAATCGGCGGCTGTCGGACGCCGTCTACCGCCGCCTGCTCGCCGATGCGGTCTGCCAAGGTGAGGCCCGTCCCCAGTGATCGCCTACCCCATTGGTAATCGCCCAGCGGAGGTGCGGCAGACCGCCTGGCGACCAGCGCCACAGATCCTCAGACGATCTGGTGCTCCTCAGCCCATCCGGCCACGACGCGATCAAGGTCCATGAAGGTCGCGGCATCGACCATGGCGGCCTTCCATTCCGGCGTCGCCGCGGTCTGGTCGGCTTCCTTCCGGCTGGCAAACCAGACCTCGCCGACCCCGAGGAAAGGCGGCTCAGGGTGGCCCTGGGCGCCTTCGGTGCAGTGGTTTGCACGTATCGCTGCACAGGGCTGAAGCCTAGGGGGTGGTTCGCAGGCAGGCAACGCTTGGAGCTGCGGTCCGCCGGCCAAGGGGTTCCAGCTGAGGATGAGCTCGGGTGGCAGGGCCCTATGTCGACGCCGCGCCCGTGCTGGTGATTGCTCCACACGCTCGACCCGCCAGGCTCCGGGAAGGAAGCACTGCGGGCTTGACATACAGAGGAACCGTTCTGACCAACCGTCACCCGCAGCGCCCTCGGCCCAGCCGGGGGCGCTGAACTTCTCCCAGGGTGGTGATGGCGGGTGACGACAATCCGCCACCACAATCCACGGCGGGATGCTGGCCGCCGCGCGCTCCCGGCCGTGACCTCGCAGCGCTGCGATGGATCGGAGAGCAGTACACGGTTCGCCTGGACGTGGCGGGCGTACTGCTCTCCCGGCTCTCACCCGAGCCGGTCGACCTGCTGAGCCGCCGCACCGTCCGCGATCAGGCGGACCGGTGGCAGCAGGCCGGCTGGATCGACCGGCACCGCCTGCTCGGGCACACCTGGCTCACCGCCACCGCCGACGGCCTGCGCCACGCCGGCCTCGAGCTGGAGCCCTGGAGCCCTGCGGCCGTACGGCTGCCCCACCACCACTCCGTAGCCCTAGTGCGCCTCGCGCGTGAGCCCGAACCCGGCTCCGCCGGGTGGGTCTGCGAGCGGGAGCTGTGGCGCCGCCGAGGCCGCGCCACCTGGCACCTCGCCGATGGCGCCCTCCCGGTCGAGGTCCCCGCCCTGTGGCGCGAGCGGGGGATCGGCGAGGCGTTCGAGCTGATCGAGGTCGAGCTGCACCAGAAGGCCCGCCGCCGCGTCGTCGTCGCGCTCAAGAGCCTGCCGCCCGCGACCCGGCTGGTGACCTACTACACCACGGCGGAGCTGCACGAGGTCATCTCCGCGCAGCTCGGCTCGGTGGTGCGCGAGCTCGGCGGGGCCGTGCCGGTTCGGGTGGCGTTGCTACCGCAGGTCCCGGTATCGCTGGGGGGGTGGCGGCATGATCGCCCCACCTGATTCCCGCTGGCCCAAGGGGCAGCAGCCCGGCTGGCCGACGCAGCCCGACCGGGGCGGCTGGTGGAGTTGGCGTGGGCCGTATCCGGTGCGGGACAACCAGCTCGGCTGGCGCATGCCCTCCGGCGGCCAGCCTGCCACCAACAGTCTGCCCCTGCTGATCGCGCTCGGCTTCTTCGTGCTCAGCCCGCTTGTGCTGGTGTCCTGGCTGGCCTCGCAGGCCGTGTTGCGCTGGCTGGGGTGGCGCTGGTGGAAAGCCGCCCTCGCCAGCCTCGCCGGCCTGGTGGCGGTGGTCGTGCTGGAGGGCGGTCCCGGTCCGGCGTTGGCACACCACTTCTCTGGTTGGCTGTGGATTGTCCGCCAGTTCGGGCATCCGGTCATCCACCTGCCGTTCCCTGGCGCCATCGTCTGGCCCCAGCTCCCGCTCTCGGTGCCGTTGGGGGCGCTTGCTGCCGCGTTGAACGTGGCCGGTCGGCGCCAGCCGTTCCACCCCGCCGAGGTCCGCCGCCAGCAGCGGGAGCAACACCGCCAGATGGCCCGCGCGATCAGCCGTGCCGCGTCGGTGTGTGATGACCATGACGGGCAGCCTGCGCTTGGCGCCGGTCTGGACGGCGATCTCGGCCTGGCCGCGCGTGACGGCCTGGTCTATCTGCCGAGGTGGATCGCTGAGCGGTCCCGGCTGTTGCTGGGCACCTCGGGCATGGGCAAGACCACCGACGTGGAACGCGAGGCGTTCCTGGCAGCCAGGGCTGGCCGCAAGTTCTTCGTGATCGACGGCAAGGGCACCGATCCCGGCTTCGCCGAACGCGCCCTCGCCGGCTACCTGGCGGGGAACCCGCATGCCAGGGTGGGGCTGTGGCCGGAGCTTGGGATGGACGGCTGGCGAGGCACGCCGGCCGCCGTTCACAACCGGCTGATGGCGATGCTCGGTTGGAGCGAGCCCTACTACCACGATATCGCCTCCCTGTTGCTGCGGCTGGCGCTCACCGCCCCGACCACCGAGGGTCTGGTGCGGTCGTCCACCCAGCTCCTGGCGTTGTTGGACCCCGAGGTGCTGGCGCGGCTGTGGCAGCACGACCCCGAGCGCGCTCGGCAGGTCGCCTCGCTCCAGGGGCGGGAGCAGGCCCGCGCGGTGGTCGGCGCCATCTCGCGGTTCGCCAACTTCTTCCATGCGGTCGGCAACAGCTTCGACGCCGCCGAGCTGGGCTGGAGCTTCGAGGATGTGGACTTCGCCTACCTCCGAGCGCCGTACCTGGCGGGGCGTGAGGACGCGGACGCCGCGTGTCGGCTGCTGCTGGAGGACTTCGCCCACTACGCCACCCTGCGCAAGCCCCGCCGTGGCGAGGACGTCACCCTCGTCTTTGACGAGTTCTCCGCCATCTCGGGTGGGCGGGAAACCGCCGTCCAGCTCGTGGAGCGCGTCCGTGACGCCGGCTGCGCGGTGCTCCTCTCGGCCCAATCCGCCGATGGCCTCGGGGACGAGGTGCAACAGCGCCGCCTGGTCGGCGCCTGCGCCGGCGGCATGTTACTGCACGCCATGCCCAACCCCGAGGGCCTGTTGCACGCCGCCGGGGTCGTCCAGGTGGTCGAGCAGACCTGGCGACTCGACCAACACGGCCCCACCGGCAACAGCTCCGCCCGGCTGGGCGAGCAGCCCAAGATCACCCCAGGCCAGGTGCAGCAGGCCCGCGAGGGCGAGGGCTGGCTGATCAGCCGGGGCCGCTACCAACACCTGATCGTCACCCGCTCCCACATCCCGCCAGCGACCCAGGACCGGGCACGCGCGATGATCGCGCTCGCCCGCTCCTGGCGACCGGAGCAGCCGCTACCCGGCGCCCGCACCTGGGAAGAAGCACAGCAGGCCGCCGGAATGGCCGCCCTGGAGGTCGAACGGCACCTTGCCATCGAGCCATCCCCAGCAGGCAACCTCCCAGCGGTCATGCCCCTGGACCTGCCACCCCTGCCCGGCCAGCACGGCGAGCACGGCGACGACAGTGAGGACCAGGACCAGGCCGACGACCCACAGGCGCCCGAGCGGCCGGTGGACGGCGCCGGCTGGCGGCTACGCCTCGCCGTGGCCAGCGCCGCCCGCGACGGCGACCGCGAACTGGTCGCCGCGCTCATCCAGCACGGCGCCAACCTCGGCCTCGATCAGGCGATGTTGCTGGCGGTCGCCCAAGCACACTGGCCACCCGCCGCGCTTCCCGTGCGTGTGTGCCGGGCCGGCTGGCGCTGGCTCCGTGGCCACACCCCACGCCTACGACGCGCAGGGCATGCACGGGGCCGACGTGCGGTGGTGCAGCGGTGACCCAAACTGCCACCCGGCTAGTTGCGTTCGTGGCCACCGGCCAAGAACGCCCACAGCAGCCCGAGAAACATCGCGGGGATGAACAGGCCAATGGCCAACTCCGGGGCGTGCAGCTCATCGATTGCGACCGCGGCGGCCGCCAGCAGCAGCAGCGCCAGCCCATACGCCCGGACCAGCCAGGGAGGGGGAGCGGGTCGACGGTCGGACCAGAAAAGGGGCTTGCCGCGGATCAGCGAGACCAGGGCGACGCCCACGAGCCCCACGGTGATCACTTTCTGCACCAGCGCCATACCGCCCCTTTCTGGTCAACCAACAGCAAAAGCCTACCGCGCGCACGGCTGGGCCATCTCCACGCCGTTCAGCGGGCTTGCAGTCGCCTGCTAGGTCCAGGGCAGACAGCGGCGGCAGCGCTGCGCGCTGGCTCGCGGGGACCCCTGCACCCCGCGACCTGCCCGCCGCTCCTCACGGGCGGGCGGAATAGCACGCGCCTTCCCGTCAGGGGCAAGCCCGGTCGAAATCCTCCACAGATTCTTCGCGGCAAGGAAGCCGCCTGCGGCGGCAACCCGATTCATTCCGCGAACAATCCGCTGCGGATTTCTCCCTTTCCGGCTTGCCCCTGACCGGCGCGTGCTTGGCCGCAAGCGGCCGCCTTGTTCCAAGGCGAGGCCCTGCGGGACCACCGCCCGCCCGCTCGGCCCTGACCAGGGTTCTTTGACAATTCCATAGGGAGCGCCACACGGCACGAGGGCAACCAGCGCCCATGAGCCCCACCCCTCGGGGCAGGCACAGCGTATGGCCCCCACCGGTAGGTCCCGGTGGCTAGCAGGGAGCGGTAATAGCTCCTGTGCCAGCAGTGGCGAGCACGTATTCCACCTCGACCGTTGGAAGGAGGTGAATTCATGGCTGGCATGTACCGCCCCGAGGGCACCTACTCCACGCCCATTTCCGACCACCGCAGCAGCCGCTACGTGGACGAGGCCGCCGACCCCTGGACCGAGGTCGAGCTTGGCCTGCGTGTCCATGACGAGTACCTGGCCGCCGGCTGGGGCGAGGACGCCTTCACCGCGTTCCAGCTCCGCGAGTCCGGCCGGGCCTGAACCGCCAATCCCCGTCCGCTCCGGCCCCCAACCCACCTGGATCGTTTGCGCCCCGAAGGAGGGGACGATGCCCGACACCACCACCATCATCTGCGGCAACCTCACCGACGCCCCCGAGCTGAAGTTCACCCCCAACGGCGCCGCGGTGGCCAACTTCCGCGTCGCCGTCACCACCCGCGTCCGCGAGGGCGACACCTGGAAGGACGGGGACACCTCCTTCTTCCGCGTCACCGCCTGGCGCAGCCTGGCCGAGAACGCCACCGAGTCCCTGTCCAAGGGTGACCGCGTGATCGTCGTTGGCCGGCTCAAGGCCCGCACCTGGGAGACCCCCGAAGGCGAGCGCCGCTCGGTCGTGGAGATCGACGCGGAGGAGATCGGCCCCTCCCTGCGGTGGGCGACCGCCAAGCCCGAGCGCGCCACCACCGGCACCACCTCGACCTCGAAGGGCAAGGCGTCGGGGCAGTTCAACGACGAACCGCCCTTCTAGCCGCCTTCATCGACCACCGCACGACTAGCGAGGCCCGGGGGTGACGCGACCATCCCCGGGCCTCCCCGCATTGCTCGGGAGGACCCGAATGGGACTGTTCAACAGCGTCGACCCCTACGTCGACCACGACCAGGCGCAGGCCGCCGCCGACTACACCGACTATGCCGGCGGCTGGCACGAGCCCGACCCGCCGGTCCTGGGTCGCGACTTCGACCCCGCCACCGACGACGACTTCACCAACAGCCCGCGCTGGTAGCCACCTCGGGTACCAGCCCAACAGGCAGGCCGGGAGCGACGCGACCGCTCCCGGCCTTTCGCATCCCCGGGAGGACCCGTGATGCAGGACCGATCCTACCTGTACGCCGTGCCCTTGAGCGTCGGCTGCGCGGTCGTCTGCGAGCAGTGTCAGCGCACCGTCGCGGTCACCTTCACCCCCGCCGACGCCGCCAAGATCATCGCCGCCCACACCTGCACCACCACCTCGACCTCGTGGGAGGTGGCCAGGTGAGCCCCTTCTACTCCCCAGCTACCGGCACCGTGCCCTGCGCGGCCCTGTGGTACGACACCCGCGCCCTCGGCCGGCCCCTCCACCGCGGCTTCACTCAGGTCGTCTTGCACGACGGCTGGAAGCCCTGCCCCGCCGCCGGCACCGAGCTGATCGCCGTCGAGGGCATCCCGCGGCTGGTGTGCGCCGACCACGCCCGCCAGACCCGCGCCGCGATCCGCGCCGGCCTGGCCGGCCGGCTCCGCTGGCGCCCCTAGCCCTCCCACAGCCCTGGAGGATCTGATGACGACCACTGCTGATCCCGCGCAGGACCCACGCCAGGACCCACGCCAGGACACCGGGCAGGACAGCCCGCCGGGTCGGGACTGGACCGACCGGGCGATCGAGATCGCCTCCGGGACTACCGCCGTGGCGATGTTCGCCTACGGGGTCGCGCTGTCCTACTCGGTCCTGCACCGCATCGCCACCGCCGCTGGTCTTCCATCCTGGGCAGCCGACCTGTGGCCGCTGGGCTTCGAGGCGTTCATGGCATCGGCCGCTTTGAACGCCCTCGCAGAGCAACGCACCCGCGCCCGGCAGCCCGACTGGTGGCATCGGGTGCCCTGGTATCCGTGGGCACTGACCGCGCTGACCGCTGGCGGGTCGATCCTGCTCAACTGGTTCCACCCCGCCATCCCCCTAGACCCTCCACCCGGCTGGCTGGTCTCGCTGGTGTACGGCCTGCCACCCCTGGCGGCGGTGTTCGCCTGGCACCTGTTCCTCCAGCGCCTGGCCCACCGACGCCAGGACCACCAGCAAGCCAAGCAGGACACCGCGCCGCCCGAATCGTCCGCCAAGCTGGACACCTCGCCTGCTGACCCGCTCGGCACGGTGCGGGCGTTGCTGGCCCGCGAGACGCCGGGGTCTCGGGTGACCGCCGGCCACGTCCAGCAGCTCACCGGGCTGTCCCGCTCCCGCGCCTACGCCGTCCTGCGCCAGCTCCGCGACCAGACGCCCAGCACCAACGGGCAGCCGGCCCTGTCCGGCCTCCAGGACGCACCCGCGTCACAGCCAAAGGAGTGACCACCCATGCGGTTCCTGGCGGTCCTGCTCGGCATCCAAGCGGCGCTCCTGTGGCGCCTCGCGCACCAGCCGCTCACCCCCCAGCGGTTGGGGTGCTGGGCGCTGGCGCTCTACACCCTCGGCTGGACCCTCTACAGCCTGTGGGAACTGGCCACCAGCCCACGCAACCACCGCGACCCGATCCACCGGTACCGCTAACCCCGTCTCCAGGGCCACCCGGACCCCGCGCCGGGTGGCCCTCTTCTACGCCCAAGAGGTGACGATCCAATGGTCACTGACACCGCCGACCCGACCTGGATCTGGACCGACTGCGAGCACTGCGGCGCAGAGTTCGGCCAGCCCTACGACCCCGGCCGCCGCCGCCGCTTCTGCTCCGGCGCCTGCCGCACCGCCGCCTACCGCGCCAGAAAACGCCGCCAGCAACAGCAGCAACAGCAGGAGCAGCAACAGCGAGAGGAGCGCCAGCGCCGCGCCTCCCAGGACCAGGACCGCCAGGCCAACGACGACGCCTGGTGGAACGCCCGCGAGCGCTACCAGCACGCCCGCGCCCGCACCGGTCAGCCGCCGCCGCACACCGGCACCAGCCGCGCTGGCACCTGGTGCGGCCCCTGCGGCGGCACACGCGGGCCGCACACCTTCCACCACGACGACGCCGCCCACCAGCGCGCTCGTCGCCGCTGGGAGGGCCTGCACGCCAAGGCCGGCTCCACCTCGTTCCCGCACGAGGCCAACGCCTGCCGCGCCAAGGCCGAGCAGATCCGCGACAAGTACGGCCTGTAGTCCCCAACCCCGGACAGGCCAGCGGCACGCACGCAACGTCACACCGCGTGCCGCTGACCCCTCCGCTCGTCACAGGCGGATCGTCACCACGCCAGGCGCAATCCGCTCGCACAAATTCCGGCCCGAGGTCACCTCCGGGTGGGTGGGAATTGCCGCTGTGATGGAAGCGCCTTCGGCGCTTGCTGCTGCGCTGGCAAGCTCCGCAGCCCTGCCCCGCTCACCGCGAGTCCGGCCTCACCCGGCCCAACCCAAGGCGCTCGAAGGGTCCGCCAAAACCCCGCCAAAGGTCCGCCAAAACCCCGCCAAACCTCCGCCTCGGGTGGCGGACCCTACCTCGCCTTCGGCATCGACATCAGCACAGGCCAGAGCCCCGCAGGGGGCCAGTCGCCCGCAAAAACCGCGGGCGACTGGCCCCCTGCGGGGGAGAGGAAGCTCGCGCTTGCCATGCGGCAGCCGGACCCGGCTGCAAGGAAGCCGCCTTCGGCGGCGATCGACTGATTCAGCCGTCCGGCTGCCGCATGGAGCGCTCGCATTTTGCCAGCGCACCTGCGGTGCGCCGCCGCCTTCGGCGGCGATCCAATTACAACTATGCCGAGTCATAGCAACGGAACGCCACAGGCTGCACTGCACGACCGGGTCGTAACATCTGCCTCGCTCCGCTTGCGACGCTTCGTCCGTCACTGGTCACGCTCGCATGACTGTGACGAACCGGTGGCGACACTCATTGCTTGAGTTACTGTAACGAAGCGCTCAGCACCTTATGGCTTGCCGCGTTCCCACCGGGCCGTGCGGACCTCTCCGACTTCGAGCCTCCTGTCAGATTCCCGAGCGCATTGGTGCCGCGCGCAATGCGGCGGTTTTCCGGAGTTGGTGCAGCGTCAGGGCAGGGTGACCACCCCTTATGGTGCCCGACGTACCAGCGCGCGAGATTCTAGCTCTCCGCCGGACACACCTGTAATGATGCGCCCGTCACCGACGGCAATCCCTACAGCTGCCGCCCGCGTACTCCTTGGGCGGGAGCGCATCTCAGGCCTGCCCTAGTTGCCACGCAGGGTGATGTGGTTTGTCTACCGGCGTACTTGCAATGCGGCAAGCCGGCCACACGTTGGTTGGCGCCTGCGCGGGCACCTTGTGACTGACCGGTATTTACAGGAGAAATTCGCGCAGTTGCGGTAGTCTCCGACACATGACAGCACGCGGTTCTTGCTGACACGCACGGCAGCATCGGCTACGAAGCCGGGGACCTGCTTCTCGGAAGGATGTTGTTGATGGTATTGCGAAGGATAGGCAGACGCCCAGCTGAACTAGAGTCACTTAGCCTATTTGCCCAACTGAAGGCAACCGTGCGTCCTGGTGCGAAGATGCATGATCCGTCGGCCATGCAGGATTTCCTGGACCAGGTCGGACACGGCCTGCAAAAGAGTCTGGCCAATCCTGCTCGCCTGCACGGTTGGCGAGTTCAGGCCATGTTCGAAGCGATGGTTGTGGGACTCGGGTCCGTCCAGTTGATCAAGACTGAAGACACCGGGGACTGCTACTTCGATGATGCGACCGCCCAGATCAAGTTGCCTGATTACCGGATCGTTCGAGCTGATGGAGAACGACTACTTGTCGAAGTGAAGAACGTCCCGCCAGGCCAAGAAGGCAAACCGCAACGCATCAGCGCCGTTGATATTGAGGGCATGCAGCGCTATGCCGAGCTAACAGGCGCTCGGCTGGTGCTGGCGCACTACTGGGCGGCAGCAAGAATGTGGTCGCTTGCCGACTCCACTGTGCTCTCGCGAGAAAAGGAAGCGATGACGCTGTCCTTGGAAACGGCCATGAAGGCCAACGAGTTGGTGGCACTCGGCGATGCCTGGATCGCCACGCGGCCACCGCTCGTGCTATCAGTGCTCGCGGACATGAACAAGCCGAGAGCGGTGCGGGACAAGACTCCACGAGCGCAGGAGGTGGCCTTCACGATCGGTCGGGTTGAGCTGTTGTGTGCTGGTCGGGCGCTTACCGATGAGGTGGAGCAGAGGATCGCCTTGTTCCTAATCCAATTTGGGAGCTGGGAGATGCACGAGGAGCTAAGGTATTCCGACGATGGGCGACCCGCGCGCGTTGATATTGTGCTCGAGCCCACAGTGCCCCCGGAGTCCCACGCCATAACGCAGGACTTCCACATGATCGGACAGCTCAGCTCGATGTACTCCACACTGTTCACGCTGGCGACGATGACCGAGCAAGGGGACGTCACCAACCTGAGCCATGAACCGGATCCTGGGATGCTTGCCGATCTGATACCTCAGGACTACTGGCGCCAGTCAGATCGTGCTCTCCCACTGTGGCGGTTCGACATGAGCCCATCTATCGGCCCTGCCTCATAACCACTGGCAGAGGAGGGGGTGCCGGGGGAGGACACCTCCTCCCCCGGCACTACTGCCAAACAGGATCGCCCCAACCGTCGTGGTACAGGCGCGGCCCCGATGCCCAGCTGTCAAGCGCGATGTCCCGCACCCCGCGGCAGTGCAGAGCACCACGACGCCCATTCGCGCTTGACAGCACCATGGGACACCGGCAGCCTGCGCGGCCTCTTCGGCTGCGGCGGCAGGACCGCGGCGGCAGCTGGGTCACTGGCCTAGTACGCCGCCTGCCGCCGCTGTCTGCGCGACGTTCGCCAGCACTTGGTCCTGCAACCGTATCGCCCACCACCACGCTAAGTCGGCAAGCCGCCGAGACCCCAGCGCCCTTCAACCGTAGGCATCGCTGCAGCCAACTGCCCACTTGACAGGTCGCAGGTTCGCCGCTCCGCGTCTTGGCGGAGGGCCAAGCCTCGCCAGCCGATTTCTCGGTCTTTAGTCGGAGGATCGGCTATGGCGTCGGAGCCACTCGGATTCGTCGAGCCCGACTCGAGCCATCGCGCCTCCCAATGAATTGGCAAGCCTCAACGCGTGAGCGAAACGCAGTTGGGCTATCCAAAGCCACGTTACGCCGTCCCCATCCGTGAGGAGAGGGCCGGGCGAGTCGTTCGTAGCCCTTATGACGGACTCGCTTGGAGCGAAAGAGATCATCCTCAACTGATACGGGCGTGTGCTGGTGCGAAAGTACAACGGCTTCCCTTCATCAGGATCGAGCGCCACGAGGTCAAACTTGCTTCCAGCGCGGGCCTCCGACTCCTCTACCTTGATCAAGGGAGCCATGGGAAAACTCCGCGCATCATCAAGTCGCATGGAGTCGCAGTCTGGTTGCAGTGACAGCCAGAATGATCCAGGAGTGGGCAATCCATCGCGCTTCTGCTGCATCTTCTGGGCAAGCCATTTCGGCGTCCTGGCCGGCAATTCTCGGTCGTCTGGAAGGGAAAGCACCTTTACAATTGTGCCTAGGTGCAGGATGGGAGGTTTAGCACCCACAAACTGATGTGATGTACTACGGGATAGTGAGGAGAGTCGAGCGAATTCATGCTCGAGGGCCATTGGATCCTGTGAAGAACCAACAAAGAGGTCCGCCAGGGATTTGACATCTTCAAGAATCACAGGTCCCAGGCGGCTTCCGTTGGGCGCATACGGAGCCTTTGCCGCAACGCGCGGCGTCGACAGCAGCTCCTTGACCCAGTCGGGATCGACCTCTTCCATACTTCGCTTACGTCGTAGTTGAGGGACGACCCCACCCGCGAAGTGGTCATGAGCCCAAGCCTGGACGTAATCGCTCGAGAGTACGAGGTGTGCTTCTGTCTCCTCAAGAACAGCCTGCATCTCACTCGCTGCCAGCGTGACAGCGAAGGTTTCGGGGTCTTCGGCAAGAGCTCGCTGCGAAAGGAAGGGTACATCCAAGCCGGCATGAAACCGACGGAGAAGGTGGTGAGCATTGTCGCGTACTGCGGCGAGGCACTCCAGAGCAAGTCCTGGCATGAGTCCGATGGTGAGCTCTGTGAACTCGTCTAGAAGTCGCTCAGGTAGGACGTGCACGGGAACAACGGACATCTGGTTGTGATCGGGCATTCTAATATTCGGCTTGGCCAAGATCACGATGCGACAAGCGTCGCTGCCAAGTCCAAATCCACCATCCCTCAGGTCCTTCTTCACGCCGAACTGCTCTAAGTCCTCGGCAAGCTGATCCTGGACGATTTGCAGGTCCAGCCGACCGGTGTAGACGCAAATTAGGCGTAGTCGACCGCCAGACCTCTGGTCCTTGTCGAGCACCCGCTTTATGAGGTCGCGGGTAGTAAGACCGCTGTCGCGATCCAAATTCCAGTCGAGGATCAGAAGATCGCTTCGTCTTGCTACCGCAAGTAGGCGGTCAAACAGCGCCTCCTCGTCCCGGGCCGGTTTAACGACGGCGCATACGAGTTGAAGTTGTGCAAAGGCATCGACCAACTGTTTCGCATCGACTTCCGAAGTCTCCGTCTGAATCGAGTCAGCCTCACTGTCGGGAACACCCACTATGGAATGAACTGTGGCGGCCTCTTGGTATTCGGATTCGATATCATGAGCAGCCAGGCGTCGCGCCATCGTGTCGGGCACCTTAAGCGGACCAGGCTTAGCAGGCGATCCACCATATTGCGCCTCGTCGTCTACTACAACGGCTGTTTGCAAGAAATGGGAAGCGACCGTCCGACAGAGTTGACGAAAGGTCGGCTCAGGATTTGAGGCTGTTCCACCGCGCTCGTCTTCACTCACCGTATTCGCGTGAGCCGAATCGGACGCGACGTACCCACTCGGCCCATCGCGGTGAGATGCCGGCTGGGAGGAGGCAAGGTGATTGGGCAACTCGCTCACGTCGCACCATCTTCGGCGCCATCCATCTCATCAGTCTCCTCTGATTCCAGCATGAAACGAGGAACGATCCGAAACCGAGCCCCTCGGTTCGGCGCTGGATCATCCAACTCCAGATCCCAGCCATTCCGTCTTAGCACATCCCTGCTGATTTTCAAACCCAGGCCCCTTCCGCCTGGCTTACGGGAAAAGCCGCTCTCAAAGATCGCCTCACGGTCGCGCGTGGAAACGCCAGGCCCGGTATCGGTAACGGTCATCGCGAGGCCGTCCAAATCCAACTCGATCTGTCGAGGCACTGGGCTGTCTTGAAGCCAATAGATCGCATTATCAACGAGGTTGACAAAGACTGGATAATAGGTTGATGGGTAACCTCGAATAGTGTGCGAAGCGAAGGCTCGTGTAGTGATGACTCGGATCTCATGACGGCGCAACCGCTCACTAAACAATCCGGCGAGGAAGTCAGAAATCTCCTGACCAGTAATGTCTACGGCGTGCCGGTACAACCTGCGCTGAAGCGGCGTCAGTAAGTTCAGATAGGACTCAAGATGCTCAAAGGCGCCGGCAAGCTCCCTTTGTATGCCTAACAGCTCAGGGTTGAGGTCTGCCCAAGGCCTGAGCAACCGCAGGTTCCGGCTGACGGTGGCGATGCTAGAAGAGAACTCGTGATTTACTACTTGAACTGCCATGCCGAGTTGGGCGAGCTCAAGGTCCAACTCCGCTTGCTCACGGAGAGTCAGGACTTCTTCCTCGAGCGCTTCCAGCTCCTCTTCCGGTGCTGGGCCGCTCGCCATCCTACCTACCGAGCTAAGTGCCGAATGCAACACAGAGAGACGATCTGATTGCTCGGCGATTTCATCAAGGAGCTGCCGCTCCAACTGCTGTCGGCGACTCGCCGCTGCGTCATCGGAGAGCGCCGCGAAGGCGCTTGACGCCAATTCACCCTCGACTTGCCGAATGGCAGTATCAATAGTGCGTAGGGCCAGTTTGGTTAGGTCGTTGACGCGTCGGGAGGTCTCTTCAAGTTCGTCACGCAGTGTACGTATCCCGCTTGAGAGTAGTGACCGCGCTTCGGCAAGAGTTGCTGTTACTGTGGCGTTTTGCCTCAGTCGTACTTCCCGCTCAACGCCGAGCCTAATGGCAGCGTGGTCCAGGTCTCGTGACACCGCCTCTTCCGCGCGAGCGATGTCTTTCCCGACGAACCCATCGTACATCCGTAGGTAGGTGTTCCAATCACGGTTGAGCACTCGCGAGAGCCCTATACCGCGCGGGCGAGCAACAGCATATCGATTGCGGATGGCGGCGACGGATTGGCGTGCCGTTTCCTCTGCATTCATTAGAGCTGTTACAAGGTCCACCTCTATATCGAGTTCGGCGCCTTGGAGATTGCGGTGGTAGGTCTGTTCCACTTCACCGAGTTCGCGTAGCGGGTCTCCGCGATCAAACGCGTCTAGTGCCGCTTCCAGTTGCCGCCGGAAGGCTTCGCGCTTGCCGCGGATCCGGCGCGCGCGAGCTTGGCGGACCTGTTCGGTCTTGGTTAGCTCCTGTCGACGTTCGACGAACTCGTCGGCGTATGTGCCGCCCTCCTTGAAGAAGTCGGCAGCCAGCTGCACAAGGAAGTTTGTGAGGATCTCCCGAAGTTGGCGGAGAGCCACGTTGTCACGAAAGCCCTCTCGTCCGGCCTTCTCTTGAAGCTGGCCGTTGTAGCTCGAGGTCAACTCGACTGCGCCGAACATTCGGCGATATGAGAAGAAGTAAGTCGAGACACGGCGCGTGCGACGTTCCTCGATGTTTAGCCAGTCGAAGTCCGGCCTTCCATAGGGGAGTACCCGGAGGCCATCCCTGTACACATATAGTCCCGCAACCCGCTCAAGCTTGCCTTGCATGAGCGCAAAGTCTTCAGGACTCAATTGCGACTCGCGAGCGTTTCCCTGAACGTACCCCATTGAGAGCCGGAAGGGACCGCACCGGGTTGGTGTTCCCCTCGCCCTCGGCCAAGAGATGACGTGGTGGACAGGCTCGCCACCATAGACAGATACCGTGCCATCGAACTGGCCGAACTCATCGAAGTCCCCCACCACTTCGTGGTCAACGCGATCGAAGTCTTCCGGCGTCCAGAACTGACTATCATCGATCAAGTCCCTCGGTAAGTCCGCCAACGGATGATAGATGAACGATGCCTTCATTGGCATGCGGCCGTGCGTTCGGGTCATGGTGTTGTTGAATCCCAATAGCATGCGCTGGAGGTCGGAGGTCTTGCCTTCACCATCACCTTCGATTGCCGCGGGCATGAGCTCATCTACAGGAGTAACAAGGAATTGCGTGCCGTGCCCCTCCCTAGCGAATGATGGACCGGGAAGATTCGTTAGCGCAAGAACATCCGTCTCAAGTAGGCTTATTAATTGAGAGAGGACTCGACTCTCGATGTCAGATGGCACTTTATGCGATAACTCCTGCAAGTTCGCTTCCACGTCCTGCACGAGTTCGTTGATCAGGTTACGCGTAAGGTGACTCGGGTCTTTTACAGGAGACACGCCTCCTTGGTTGGCCGCAAGAACATCAGTCCGTGCCATCGTCATCACTAAGACCTGGGGTCCAAGCGCGGCAATGGCTAGTCTCCCGATGCCTTTCTCCCCGAGCGTCGGCCGGATTTCGGCGCCTACCGGGACGGGCGGGGGGGATATCCCACCTCGTATCTTGGAGTCGGTACCGACGGTGAGCCACCGATTGAGGAAGTCTCCCTCCGTCATTCCGACGCCATCATCCCGAAGGAGAAGTTGACCGTCGGCTCGTAGGTAATCGACAACCACTTGCGAAGCGTAGGCATCGTAGGCGTTCTTGAACAGTTCGCTTACCGCTGTCGGGATGCCCGCTATCTGCTGGCGGCCAAGCATGTCGACAGTGCGGGCACTGGTCCTAAACCGAGCCACTGTCAACACCTCTCACCTATGATCGCAGGATCTGGCAATACGGTCATGCGTGTCGTACGTCGAGTCTGGATACGGTCTTGCTTGTTCTGCCTAAGTGGTTCGAATGAGGCTGAGCTCACTCGGCCGCGAGGAGCGTAGCAGACACAGTGGCATGGGCGGATAGGCCGAGTACCCGGAGAGATCGCGTGACTGCCCCCAGCTAATACGTGATCAAGCCGCCGGAGTTCCGGAGCGGCAGTGCGCTTCCCGTGCTCGCGGTCGAGCCTCCGCATCTGCTTGATGTCGGTGGTACTCGGCCCGTTCCGGGCTCGCGTAGTGGCTTCGGCGCATGAATGGGCCGTTGGATCCGGTCTATCCCGAGTGAGAGGTCTAGGGAGCTCGGCCCCTTCCCATCGAATGACATCGGTGTAAGAATCACGGCATGACGCCTGAGCATTCCTCTCCTGCTGGCGGAGCAACGGTGATCGACCTGTTCGCCGGGTGTGGGGGCGGGTCGATGGGGTTCGCAGAAGGCGGGATTCGTCCAGTGGCCGCCGTGGAGTTAGATCCTTGTGCCGCCTGGTCATATGCGAAGAATGTTGGAATTCTGCCGATCGTGCACGATATCAGCGCGGTTGGAGAGACCACGGTATTGGACGCGGCCGGCCTGCGTCGCGGTGAGTGTCTTCTCTTGTTTGGTTGTCCGCCCTGTCAAAGCTTCACCATTCTTCGACGCGGTGCTGTCGCTCGACCGATCGATGTCCAGCGAAACAGGCTACCCAGAGAATATTTGCGACTAGTGGACGGTATCTTACCCCGGCATATTGCTTTCGAAAATGTGCCAGGGATGATCGAGCCTCGCTGGAGGCCGCACTTTGAGTCGCTCATGAACGATTTGGCGGCACTGGGATACTCGTGCGATTGGGATGTAGTGGATGCGGCCGAATTCGGCATTCCACAACACCGCCGGCGCCTTCTCGTGATTGGTAGTCGAGTCGCGAAGCCAAGGCTTCCTAGTCCAACGCACGGGAATGAGGATGCTCGAATCCCTTTCTCGACCGTGCGGCAGGCGATTGGAGACTTGCCACCCCTCCTATCGGGAGAGCGTGCTCCTCAGGACCCATATCATCGAGCACGGCGGCATAGTGCACTCGCGCTTCGCCGTCTCCGAGCTATACCTGAAGGAGGGGCACGCAAGGACCTACCTCCTGAGCTTGAGCTCAATTGCCACAAGCGACACAACGGTCACTACGATATCTATGGCCGCATGTGGTGGGATCGGCCCGCGCCAACCCTCACCGCAGGTTGCACCAACATTACGAGAGGGCGCTTCGCCCATCCCGAGCAGGACAGAGCGATCACCCTTCGTGAAGCCATGCGTCTCCAGAGTTTTCCTGACAAGACAATACTCGCTGGTACAGATGATGGTATGGCTTTGCAGATTGGAAATGCGGTCCCGCCAATGCTCGCGCGAAGGATAGGTCTGTGTATCCTGGCGATGGAAGAGTCGGCGCAGTTTACTAGAGAACGCAGTGCTTCCGCGAATAGGTCGCGCATCGATGAAGCCATCCGCTAGCTCATGGGCGACGACGCCCGGAATCCGTCGATCGATGCAGCATAATCGACCTCGGGACACTTCGACCGAGGTCTGCATAAGGTCAGCCCTTCACAAGGCAGGATTGCGCTTCTTTAAACACCGCCGCCCGCTACAAGGCCTCCGCTGCGAGCCTGACATCCTCTTTCCCGGAGCGAGGTTAGCGGTATTCGTCGACGGTTGTTTCTGGCACCGTTGTCCTGAGCACGGCAGTGTTCCAAGGGCAAACGGCGATTGGTGGCGAGCCAAGCTTGAGGCCAATCAGGCCCGCGACAAGCGGAACGACGAGGCCCTAAGGGAAGCGGGATGGACGGTGCTACGGGTTTGGGAGCACCAGGCCGTTCCCGAAGTGGTTGACGAGGTAAGTCGGCTCGTTCGAACCCTTACATCCTGGGGGTCCTCGGTCGGGCGACGCTAATCCGCAGCCAGATCCAGTTGCCCGCACGGTCGTCGACCTTGTCGGCGTCAGCCTTGGTAGGCAGGGTCTGCCGTCCCGATGCCTGGTCCGCGCGGTGAGAGGGGAGGGTCCCCCCCTCCCTCCTCCGGCCTGCTGGCCGATTGCTCGCCCGGAGGCTGGTGGTTCAGTTCGGGGCACCGATGCCGCGGCTACAACGAACTTGACCGCACCCCAGCAGCGATCAATTGGAGTCGTGTCATTCCCTTCGCCTGGTTAGAGCTAGCTAGTTGACGCACCACTATGTGTGTCGCCGACCAGGTAAGCGCATATGGGAGACTTCTAACGGGTGGGCCGCCGCATCACCGGCGCAAGCTTGTGGGTCCTCGCCTCCAGCACGCTCAAGACGGCCTGGTAAGGTAAGCCGCCGCTCATGTACGCGGTATGCAACGCTCCTCAGCGCGAAGGGATCAGAGTCTTGGGCGAACTCGGCATAGTCCGCCGATATCTTTACTGGTCGGATCGGCGGGTCAAGAGCGTCGCAGCTGACAACAACGTCGACCTGGGTCGTCGGTGGCGCCTCGGTTCATGACCCCTTCGCTTGGCCTTGTTCCTAAGGCTCAGCTAACCGAGGAGCCTGCGGCCGTGCAGCGCCATGAGGTAGCCCTCCGGATGGAAAGGGCTATCGGGCAAATCGCTGTCGAGGACTTTGTGACGCCACCGCCAGCAGCGTTTGCTAAAGGCTGCAGTACTCTCACCTTCGCTGCATACACGCGATCGGTTTTGTTGAAGAGGACCGACCCGAGAAGAGCGGCGATTGTGCATACAAGAACGAAGAGCACTAACGGATGCTGGGTTGAGATATGCCTCTTCGCCAGCCTTGAGAACTTCGCCGGATATCTGGCAGGCTCTGCGGCTGAAGCACCCATGTGGTCAGCGTCATCCGCCGCGATAATCGAGGAATTCGTCGCTCATCGGGGCAAGAAGAAAGCCAAAGTATACGATGACGATGAGTCTATAGCTGTCGAGATTCTACGGACGATCAATAATCAAGGAATGGCCGACAGTCATGTTTTCAGGCGCGTTCCATCGACCGAGTGGTTCGCTGAGATTTATCTTGATGTTGAGCTCAGCAAGGATCGATGGCATTTCCAGTGGGCCACTGATCTTCCAGAGCCAGTAGATCGAATCGTTATTGGGGCGCCGCTATGGATTCGTTCTAGCGATGGCTAACACGTCGTTTCGCTGCCTTCGGTGGCAACGTCGTTCTGCAACATCCCTACGCTGCTCGCAAGTATCGGCATGGCCATTCACCGCTTGCTCGCACGTGCGATCTCTCGAGCACCAGACTCTCTTGGTGCTTGTCATGTTGCGGCTTGGTCATCCCGATGGTCATCTAGACGACCCAACCAGAGCCGCCGGAACCCAACAGGCCAGACGACGCGCCCCACGTGACCAGCCTGGATCCAACTGGAGCCAACCAGCTGGACGCTGATCATCCGCCTACGGATCTGGCGGTTGGGGTGTCCGCTTGTGACGATCCATGCGTCGTGCCGGCATGCTCGCCCTGTTGTGACGAACCGTTCTGCACACCCAAGGTGACGATTCCTCCGTTACCCGCCAGAGGTGGGGGTCCCGGGGGAGGACCCTTCCTCCCCCCGGGATACTGGCCAACTGGATCGCCTGGGCCACCGTGGTGCAGGCGGGGCACCGATGCCGGCTGTCAAGCATGAATGTCCCGCATCCCGCCGCAGCGCAGGTCCCACGAGGACGCCCATTCGTGCTTGACAGCCACTACGGCACAACGGCAGCGAGCCAACCTCTAGGACGGCTGGCTCTGGCTGTCGAACAGCTCACCCATGTGCCGGGCGGCTTGGCGGTCAGCCTCGCTGACCCGGTGTACGTAACCGCCCGTGACCTCAAGGCTGCCGTGGCCCATCCGCTCACGGATCGTTGCGGTGGTTGCCACGGCGCCGAGCTGCGTGGCGACGAAGTGGCGGAAGCCGTAGAGCGTGTAGCCGTGCCTGAGTTCCTTGGCGAGCTCGCCGAACCGGCGCGTCATTGTGTCCACCCGCAATGGCCGCCGGCCGGCCTCGTCGGTGCTGAACACGTAGGAATCCGGCGCCAGCTCGCCGCCCCACTCGCGCACCTTGGCTTCATAGCGGTCTCGGTGCTCGCGCAGCAGCGCGACGGTACGGCTGTCCAGCGCGATCGGCCGATCGTCGCCGTGCCGGCTCTTGGTCCTCTTGCGGAGGTAGCCGTCCGGGAGGCCCTTGGCGTGCACCACGTTGTGGCCGACAAGCAACTCGGCGGCGTCCAGGTCGAAGTCCTGCCACCACAGCGCGCAGACCTCGCCCGGCCGCAGGCCCGTCGTGGCCTCAAGACGCAGGAACAGGTAAAGCTCAGGATCCTTGCGTTCGGCAGCCTGGAGCGCTTTGCGGGCCTGTTCCTTGGTTGGCATCGCCCGCTTGGCGCTCCGCGGCGCTGGAGGCCGCACGAGCGCCGCAGCGTTGTACGGCACCCAGCCGTAGCGCGCCGCCAAGGCCAGTGCGCCGGAGATCACCGCGTGCACGTCACGGAGCCGGCTCGCGGATAGCGGCTCACCGGGCGCGCGTAGGCTCCCGCTCCTGCGCAGCGCGGCGTAGAACCGATCGAGCGCCGGAGGATCGACCTGGGGAAGCCGGAGCTTCCCCACGCCAGGCTTGATCCGGGCTTCCGCGATCGCCCGGTAGCCCTGAATCGTACGTGGCCCAATCGGCTTGTCGTTCTGTTCTCGCCAGTCGAGGTAGACCTCGATCATCTCGCCGAGCGTCTTGGCGGCCGTGCCACGATGCCGGCCGGCCATCACTTCGGCCTTGAGCTTGGTTTCCACCCGCTCCGCCTGCTTGCGGCTGCCCTTGACCTGGCGGCTGATCTGCCGCTGGCGCCCTGTGACCGGGTCAATGCCTGTGTAGACGATCACTTGGAACCCGTCGCGGCGGGGACGGATCACCGCTTGCCTCCCATGTCGGTCAACGACGAATCGGCACTATCGTTGACCGCGTCGTTGACCGAAGGCAAGGGGAAAGTCCGCTGACCTGGAGCCCGAGGGGGGATTCGAACCCCCGACCTGCCGATTACGAGGACACAGCAGCCCGACAAGCATGATCGGTGCTGAAAGACTAGAGCAGCTCAGGAGGGCTGATCGTCAAGGTAGGAACGGCTCCGTCAAGGAAGAAACGTTAGCCGAGACGTTAGCCGAGCAGAGCAAGCTATGTCCCGATGCGGCCGCACGCTCGTTGCACTCTCCGTGACTGCCTAGTTCTTCGACGTGATTGTCGCCCTTGCGCAAGGCCGTTCGCTCAGCGTGGCAGCCAATACGGCCCGGCCTATTCGTCCGGCGGCGCGCCAGCCAGCATGGAACGGCCGGCTCCGGTCCGCATCTGCGTGGGTCACCGAAATCCCCCGACCGGCCCGCAGTCGTACCACGCGCATGTCGGCGGGCCGGCGGTGGCCTGCGGTTGCCATGCCGCCCCCCAAGGCTGCGGCGAGCACCGCCATGTCGCGGCGAGCACCGCCACGCCGACCGCGCCAGCCGCACCGACCGGACGGGCCGGCCCACGCGCAGGTCCAGGAGCGGGAGGTGACTACCGACGCCTGCTGACCCCGCTGCCGACAACCCGCAAGCCCTGAACCTGGTATCGGTCCTGCTGCAGCCCGGGCTTGGCTACTACCGGATCGTCACGCGTACTGGTCAGCCCACGTCGCCGGAGCCGCCTGCTGCGCTGGCTGACCAGGATCCTGATGCTCGACCTCGGAGGCGCGCCGTGACCTCGCGGCGGGCGCAGCGCCCCGGGCGGGGCAGCGCGCCCTCGACGCCCTGGAGGCCGACCCGGGGAGCTGCGCCTACGATGCCAGGGGGTGCAGTCCGTAGCAGCCGCGACCGAGGGAGGACCCCCGTTGACCGCCCGTCGCGCTACCAAGCCCCAGACCCCGGCCGACAAGGCCGAACAGGCGCCGATCCACGGGCCCGGCCGCGGCGGTCGTGACCGGCGGACCGCCGAGGAGTACGCAGCCGACCTCGCGAGCGAGACAGCGCGATCGCTCGCGCGCGACCCGAAGCGGTGGACCCGAAGGCGGACGAACGAACTCCCGAAGAATCGCAGCACCGAGCCCGAGGCTCCGCCGTGACAAGGCTGGCAGGGCAGGCGGCTACTGCGACGCCTGCGGCGCTGGCTGCCCGGCTGCCGCTCGTTGTCCTGGGAGTGCTGTGACCTCCAGGCGGCCGCAGCAGCGGACCAATGGTGTCCTCGATGTGGACGGGCAGCTTCTTCAAAGGGCCGGACTGGACCGCATCGAAGGTCCTGCGCCTGTGGTCTGGGCCGAGCTCAAACACATAGGGAGGGTTGGCGTCGCCCGACGGCCTTCGCCCGCGGCGCGAGGTAGACGGGGTTGGCATGACTGCCGACTCCTCCGGGCCGCTCCGCAGCAGCATTGGCCGTCGGGTGACGGTGAGCGGATCGAGCGGGGACGGCACGTCCACATTCGCGCAGCGACAGCTTCGCACGGGCATGCGCCGGGTGATCGTCATCGCCGTCAGGCGTCCGACTCTGCCAGACAGCGCCTGTGCACATCGCGGCCGTGCGGCGGGATTTGCTCGGATGTGCCCCGGACCTGGCCGGTCCTGGCCGGTCCCTGGCCGCTGGCTCCTTCAGCCTCAGGCCGTACCCGCGTCAGGTGAGCGACGACGACGCAATGTGTCTGCACATCCTGCTCAGGTAAGGCAGTCGTTAAGAACCGTGGACCGTGCCCACCCCCGGAAGCAAATCAACCAGACTCTTCCCGCAGCGGGGAGCGTTGCGGTGCCGTTGGCGACGCTCTCCCCCAGAGGCCGGCCACCAGATCAGTGGTCGCCCAGCCCTCTGGCGTCCACTCCAGTCCGTCTCCCCGCGCGTCTGCGGGGTGCAGGTGGCAGCTGCGGTGCTCAGCGTGGCCGACCGCCGTAGTCGTCCCGTTGCCAGCCCAGCTCCCGCGCCATGGCAAGCCAGGCGTTGGCTTGTGTGAGCTTCAGCTCAGCACGCCGCAGGTGCTTCTCGATGTCGATGTTGGACCTGTCATGCCCAGCGTCGATCTCCTCATAGAGCGCCTCGCCGACGGGCGCAGCGGCGGCCGGTGAGTGCCGATCGACCGGCTTGGCTACCACACCCGCCACCGCTGCGATCAGCACAGGGCAGGTCACCCCGGTGTGAGTGGCGTGGTCCGGACCCAGTTCTTGCCGGCAGCCCCACCGCCGGGGAGCACGGGAGGCGCACTACCCTCCGTACGAACCGTGGGACAACTCTCGTGTGGCAACGCCGCGGGCCCACCGGTGCGCACGACGCTGGCGGGCCAGACCGGGTTGCTGGGCCTTGCCCTCGACCTGGGGCAGGACATTGGCGACGGGGTCGACGACGGTAGCCTGGTCAAGCCGGAGCCGGTCGCCGGTCATCGACGCAAGCTCCGCGAGCGC
>WNFZ01001923.1_pt1 | contig 41067 bp, 32 predicted proteins | sample 5400081 | NCBI WGS metagenome assembly WNFZ01 (sample SAMN13153365, study PRJNA577476) | soil metagenome | isolation source: 80 cm soil or saprolite under grassland replicate 1 | place: USA:California | collected 2016-06-15
GTCGTTATTTTTACGAACATTGGTGTAAAGAGTTCAACCTTGATATTTTGGATCTACAATTCAACGGCAATTATTTTGAATATCTTGCTCAGGAATTAAGAAGGTTGCCGGATATCAGTATCAGATATGCTGGTAAGTCAATCTCAGATGTTGAATTGCTTTTTTCTAAGGCTCTATTGTCTACTCTGAATGATTTGTCTAGTAAGGAATCCGGGTCAAATCAGCTACTTTCATTTGGTATCCATCTTTTGGCTCAAAAAAAGATCGTTCAGAGTGATTCGATGCCATAAGTTGATACCCAAATCTGCTGAACCTGCTGCTATTATTGGATCAACGAATAGTTTGATATTTGTACTAGTTTTTACAATCCACTACAAATATTAAGATAAGGAAATTCAATTTTTATGATTTCTCCCATGATAAGTGTAGTTCTACCTGTTCATAATTGTCCAGATTATATTAGCGAAGCTATTAAGAGTATTCTCAATCAAACCTTTGAAAATTTTGAATTCATTATCATAGATGATGGATCAACGGATAATACAACTGAAATTGCCCGGACATTTGCTGATTCGCGCATTCGTTTCTTTCAACAGGAGAATCAAGGCCTTGCCGCTACTCTGAATAGAGGGATTGAACTAGCCAAGGGTAAATATATTGCCAGACAAGATCAGGACGATATTTCCCTACCTGAGAGATTTTCACGACAAGCGGCTTACCTGGATGCACATCCGAATTGTGGGTTGGTTGGCACCTGGGCGGAAATCTGGGAAGGTGAAAAGAAAAGCGAGAGGGCACACCGCCATCCGAGTGACAACGTGACCCTGCAGTACGAGTTGCTTTTCAACAATCCCTTTGTGCATAGCTCTGTAATGCTGCGCAAATCTGCTCTCGAACAGGTCGGTGGATATTCTACTGACTCCGAACGCCAGCCGCCAGAAGACTATGAGCTCTGGTCGCGTATTGCGCGGTGTTATCAAGTCGCAAACATTCCTGAGATATTGATGATCTATCGCGAAATTCCGCGAAGTATGTCAAGGACTGGTGTTTCTCCCTTTTTGAATCATCTTGTCACGATCTGCTCGGAAAATATTGCATGGGCGTCTGATACTCCTGCAGGCGATCCTGATCCTGTAAATATTGCGGCGATTATCCACACTGCGTACCACCGTATCATTGGAGAGCCAGATTTTCAGGCTATGCAAATAACACTTCAAAGAGCCGTAGCGCGCGTCTCGCCAAACAATGCCTATCTGCAGCGAGATGCTGAAGATATGTTAGAACATCTTAGGCATAACTATTGGAGATCAAAAAATCCTGGTACTGGGAACAGGCTAATCTACTATGTAATGAGAGCAAAACAAAGACTTTCGCGAATGTTGGGGAACTAAAGAATACGATGAGGTGCTTGATTATTGGCGGCGCGGGGTTCATAGGTTCTTGTGTTACCTGGATGCTGGCTGAAACAGGCCGCGATGTATACGTATTGGGTCGGCATCCTCGTCCATTACATAAATTGCCGCCTAGGGCGACCTATATATCTGGTGACTTAAAAGACCGTGCACTTTTAAGTGCGGTTCTTGCAGATGCTAGTGAGGTGATCGATCTGGCCTATTCCACGGTGCCAAAAACTAGCTTTGACGACCCCGTGCATGATATTCTGTCCAATTTGCCAGCGGGTGTCATTTTATTGCAGGAAGCTGCCCGAACGACCCTTAAAAAAATGGTATTTGTGTCTTCAGGTGGCACCGTTTATGGGAAAGCCAACAAACTTCCCATTGACGAAATGCATCCAACAAATCCCATCTCTCCTTATGGGATTACCAAGTTGACGATGGAACATTACATGAGCATGTTCAAGATTCTCACTGGCTTGCCAGTAGCGATTGCGCGACCAGGAAATGCTTACGGAGAGGATCAGTCCGCTTTTACCGGTCAGGGCTTTATTGCCACGGCAATACAATCTATTCTGCAAGGGAAGAAGATTGATATTTTTGGAAAGCTCGGCACAGTTCGAGACTATTTGCACGTTTCAGATATCGCGCGAGGGATTATCGCGGTTATGGAGTATGGAGACGCGGGACAGGTCTATAACATTGGCTCGGGCATTGGTCGAAATAATCTGGATGTACTGAACTCCATCAAGCCATTAGCTTTGGCAATAGGCTTGAATATTGAAGTCAACTTTTTGTCGGAGAGAGTATTTGACGTACCAGCCAACATCCTCAGCAGCAAGAAACTGTGCTCTGTTTCAGGGTGGCAGCCGCAAATAACTTTCGAAGAAGGTATCAAAAGAGTCTGGGATAGCTTTTTCAAGCGATTCGGATCAATAACAGGCAATTTATGAATATTCTGCATACGGTTGAGTTTTATTCTCCTAGTGTCGGGGGTGCTCAGGAGGTTGTTAAACAACTTTCCGAACGGCTGGCTGCGCGTGGACATAACGTTACTGTGGCTACTACGCGCCTGCCTGAGCGCCAGTCGCGCGAAATCAATGGAGTCAAAATAGAAGAATTCGATATTTCTGGGAACGCGGTTCGAGGCATACACGGCGAAGTTGAGCGTTACCAAAAGTTCTTATTGGAAGGGAATTTTGACATCATGATGAATTATGCCGCCCAGCAATGGACGATGGACGCGGCATTTCCAGTGCTCGAGCGACTTCCCTATTGCAAAGTAATGATCCCCTGCGGCTTTTCCGGCTTATTTGACCCATACTATAAGTCCTATTTTTATTTTTTGCCTCTGGTCATGAAGCATTACGATCACTTTGTTTTTCATGCCAGAGAATATCGAGACATTAATTTTGCCCGACAAAATGGATTTACACAGTTATCAGTTATTCCCAATGGCGCTGCAGAAGACGAATTCAGCGTGGATCACACCAATTTTCGCCGGCAGTACGGAATTCCGGAAGATGTTCCACTGCTACTTACTGTAGGCAGCCATACAGGTATAAAAGGGCATAGCCTGGTAATGAAGGCTTTTCAGCGGCTCAATATTGAGAAGGGCGTATTGGTTATAGTCGGAAACGTTTTTAGCTGGGGAACTCCCCATGAATTGTTTTATCGGCCGCTGATCGATTACCTTAAGGATCTAAGATTTCACACTGCTGCCAAAATCATCATTAAGGCTTTGTTTGGAGGGATCGCACCAGGTTGTTTGCCGCATTGCCGGATGTATTCACGATGGGTCAACTTGCGTGGTCTGGGGAAGAAGAAAGTTCTTCTTCTGGATCCACCTCGTGAGGATGTAGTAGCAGCTTATCATGCCGCGGACTTGTTTGTGTTTGGCTCTAATCTGGAATATTCTCCTCTGGTGCTGTTCGAGGCGTCGGCTTCACATACACCTTTTGTTACACTCGAATGCGGAAATGCCAAAGAGATAGCGGAATGGACCGGAGGCGGTGTGGTCGCGCCAACCTTCAAACTGGAAAATGGTAATGTGGATGGCCGTCCCGTGCTCTTTGCCCAAGTGATAGAAGAATTGTTGATGGATGCACAAAAGCGAAAACAGCTTGCCCAGAGTGGCTACGCTGCATGGCGCGAGCGCTTTACCTGGGAGAAAATTGTTCTTCAATATGAAGCCTTGTACCAGGAGTTAATAAAATGAATCGTATTCGTCGATGGATGTTTCCAAAGACAAAAGAATCCTCCGCTAATTCTGCTCCCCAATCCCTGCCCGAAGCGAACAAGTGGGACCTCTCAGATTATCCTGCTGATTTTAACCCTGCCACCCGGTCTCTGCCCGAAGCGAACAAGTGGATTCTCTCGGAATTTATCCTTGATAAACTAGTTCCGGTTATCGGAGTTCATCCATATCCGCTAGATGAGTTGCTATTAATGTGTTCGACAGTAGCTTACTTCAGGCCGGATATCATCGTAGAATGGGGTACACACCTCGGAAAAAGCGCAAGAATCTTTTACGAAGTTTCCATGTATCTTAAGTTGGGAGTGATCATCCATTCAATTGACCTGCCTCCTGATAATGAACATGCTGAGAACATTCATGAGGCGAGCGAACGAGCTATATTTGTTCGCGGACTTCCGGTTGCGCTCCATTTAGGCGATGGGTTGAGCGTTGCCCGGAATGTGTTGGCTGAAACGAGGCCGGGCTTGCCTTTGTTTTTTGTGGATGGCGATCACACTTTTGAGAGTGTGAATAATGAGCTTAATTGTATAAAAGAAATTGCATCCCGCGCAGTTGTACTTGTTCATGATACCTTTTTGCAGGGATCCGAGTCTGGCTACAATTGTGGGCCGTACGAATCTCTTAAAAAATTTATAAATGAAAATCGTTTGCCGATTCAATCTACTATTTTGGGCCTGCCCGGCATGAGCCTAACTTATTGGCTGTAGAAAGCTGTATTCGATGATTACTCGTTTTGGCCGTCAACTTGCTCGCTTTCCTCAATACATCCTAACTGATGAGCTAAGAATGAAATTGATTTGGGAAGTGTCCCTTTCGAAATCCAGAAAAGAGTAATCCATTGAAAATTCTGCACACTGTAGAGTTCTATTATCCCAGCGTAGGTGGTGCACAAGAAATGGTGCGTCAACTGTCTGAACGCATGGTTCAGCGCGGTCATGAAGTTACCGTAGCCACCACACGCTTACCTGCACGCACTGAACGATGTATTAATGGTGTTAGCATTGAAGAGTTTGAGATTTCAGGGAATGCTGTTGACGGTATTAGAGGCGAAGTAGAACGTTATCAGCGCTTCGTAATGGAAGGTCAGTTTGACATCATGATGAATTATGCAGCTCAGGAATGGACGATGGATCTGGTCTTTCCTATTCTGGAGCGCATCCCTTATCGGAAGGTGATGATTCCGTGCGGTTTTTCTGCATTGTACAGTCCCACCTTTAAAGAGTATTTTGCGCAAATGCCAGAAATTATGCGCAGATATGATCATCTTGTATTTCATGCCGGGGATTATAGAGATATCAATTTTGCCCGACAGCATGAGATCACGCATTATTCAATTATTCCCAATGGCGCTTCGCAAGCTGAATTTGAAGAGGTTGATAATACTTTTCGTCATCGTTATAACATTCCTGAAAAGGAACTATTACTGTTGACAGTGGGCAGCCATACAGGTCAAAAGGGCCACCGTCTGAGCATGGAATCCTTTCAGCGGCTAAAGAGTGAACGCGCTACCTTAGTCATTATTGGTAATATATTTCACCGTCCTAGTTTTTGGGAGTTGTTCTTGATTCCCCTGCTTCATCATATTCGCTATTTTCGTTTGACAGACGCAATTAAGTTGATTGGGCGCTCTGTATTGGGAGGTGTTCACCCAGGTTGTCTGCCAGAATGCCGTGTGAGAGCAACTTGGGTCAACCTACATGGTCTAGGCAGGAAACGAGTCCTCCTTCTCGATCCGCCGCGAGAGGATGTCGTCGCGGCTTATCATGCCGCAGACCTGTTCATTTTTGGCTCCAATATTGAATATTCCCCACTGGTTTTATTTGAAGCATTAGCGTCACGGACGCCTTTTGTAAGTTTGGCCTGTGGCAATGCCGCTGAAATTGCAGCCTGGAGCAAGGGTGGCATCATTGCTTCAACGACCCTGCAAGATAATGGATATGTAAATGGCGATTCAGAAGAGTTTGCTAGCACGATAGATTCATTACTTACTAATGAGAATCGGCGCACGGATCTAGCAAAATCTGGTTATCATGCATGGTTAGAAAGGTTTACATGGGAGCGGATTGTAGTTGAATATGAAAGCTTATATCGAAGGTTAATCGCACAACAGGACACTTAAGATGCCAGTCAAAGTAATTGTATTCAGCCGCGACCGTGCCATGCAACTTGATGCAGTTCTACATTCTTTCTATCTGCATTGTTCTGACGCAGATTCAGTTGATGTTCATGTTTTATATTTGGCCACTGATGATCGCCACAATCGTCAGTATAAATCTTTAGCTTTGACTTATCCGGATGTGGTCTTTACTCCACAAAAAAAATTTAGGTGGGACCTGTTGGTAATTACGAATCCCTATGAGAAAGGCAGTTGGCGGGAGTATATTTATTTTACGCTTTGTGCAATTGGCAATATAGGTATCTCTACAAAATCACTAGTGAATCGCATTTGGAAACGCACTATGAGCTATTTTCAAATGCGATTGATTCAGGATTTATCCCCATCACTTGGGAATGATTCGTACATTCTTTTTTTAGTAGATGACAATATTTTCGTTCGAGATTTTCAGTTATGTGATAGTGTTGAAGCATTGAATAGGTACTCAAAATTACTTGGCTCCTCTTTAAGATTAGGTGCGAATACTGTTTTTTGCTATCCACACAATCGCTCCCAGAAGGTACCTGAGTTTATCAAAGTGAATGATAACCTTGTTATGTATGATTGGACTCAATCAGAATATGATTTTGGGTATCCTTTAGAAGTGTCCAGTTCGATTTACCGATTAAGAGACATTTTGCCTTTTATCATGGCATTATGCTTTAATAATCCAAACAGGTTGGAGGAGCAAATGTCCTCCCATGCAAGTGTTTTTCGTTCAAAATATCCATTATTATGTTGTTATCACTATTCAGTGACCTTTTGTAACCCTGTAAATAAGGTTCAGACTATTATTCCGAATCGGGCAGGTGAACAATATAGATACGAATTAGAAGACTTGACAAATCGTTTCGATAACGGTGAGCGAATTAAAGTAGATGCTTATAAAGATTTTATGCCAAATGGATGCCATCAGGAAGTCGAATTTGTATTCGAAAGTTCGCCGCTTAATATCATGCAATAATCTTTAACCCATCACTATGCTTGAGAAATATTCATGACTGACTAACATATTCAGGCGCATCGAATTTTGAAAGGCCTTTGAACAGTACTTGATGTCCTCAACAATCACTGTCATTATTTGTACAAGAAATCGTTTTGAAGACTTTAAAACGACGATCGCATCTTTGATACAACAGACACGTTTACCGGATGAATTAATTGTGGTTGATTCTTCCGATACAATAGTGATCCCTGAATATCTGGATTCAAATAACATCCAATTTCGGTTGCACTATTTTCACACCAACCCCGGTCTAACATATCAGCGCAACGTTGGCATCGAGAAAAGCCGAGGAGAACTACTGTTTTTCTTTGATGATGACGTTGATCTGAAAAAGAATTATCTTGAGTTGGCTGAAAAGGTTTTTTTAGACGATATTCTTTGCACGACTGGTGCTGTTGGGGGACGCATTCTTGGTTTGGAACAAGCGGGACAAAAATCAATCTTCTATCGGCTGAAGCGAAGATATTTCGATATGCTTAGGTATGTTTTTTTGCAAAGCAATTTTGGGAATGGCAAATTTCGTTATTCCGGCATGCCAACTCATCCTCATCTACTAAAAGCAGGCGGATATATTGAGTGCCTATCCGGTTGTTGCATGGCATTTCGCCGCGAGGTTTTCAAGACGGTCCGATTCGATGAGAATTTGTCAGGGTATGGTCAAATGGAAGATACTGATATTTCCAAACAGCTCTTGGATACAGGATATAAAATCTATTATGAAGCGTCGGCCGTATTGGAGCATAAAGTTAGCCTTCAAAATCGTTTAAGGGAGAGGGAACTCACCGAGATGATGGTTTTGAATTATGCCTATTTGTTCCGAAAACATTGGCCTCAGACTTGGGAACGAAAATTGGCATTTTTTTGGACACTTTTTGGACTCTTCATGCTCTTTCTTCATAGTCCTTTAGGGAGGCGAGGAGTGGTGAATGGAATTAAACGAGTAATTGACAAAGAACGAACCAATAATTAGAAAACATATTTTAGTATGATTGTTATCCTTTTCACCCAATCTTACCCTTATGATGTAACCGCTGAACACACATTTATTAGTCCCGAAATACACTATTTAGCAGAAAAAATCCAAAAGATTATTGTAGTACCTAGAACTTGCAAAGGGAAAAGACTTCCACTTCCTCCTAATGTGGAGGTTGATGATCGATATGCAGATTTCCTCCGAAGGAATTCAGGCCCTCTCAAAATAATTGAGATTGCATTTTCATTGCATTGCTTTTTTCAAGAGATCCGTAAGCATCCATCAATTTTGCTTTATCCCTCAAAGATATTAAAGCTAATTTTGTTTTCTGGCAGAGCTGAACTAACTAGGCGATGGGTGACAAATTTGATCAAAACGCAGTATATTGATATGAATTATTGCATTCTTTATAGTTACTGGTTTGATCATGTAGCTGCAGGTCTTGCCATGATTAAGCAGGAGTTCCCTGCTACAAAGATTGTTTCTCGAGCGCATGGCTATGATATTTATGAGGAGCATTATTATCCATATTATTGGCCTTACCGACGCGAGACAGCGGATGTTCTGGACACGCTTTTTTTTGCTTCAGAGGCAGGCAAGAAATACTTTTCTGAACGGTATCCGGAATATTTATCGAAATTAGAGACAGCACATATGGGTGTAAAGGACTCAGAGTTTATCACCAAGCCGTCAGGAGATGGAATTTTTAGAATTGTCTCCTGTTCATATATTGTAGTGGTAAAGAGACTTAATCTGTTGATGGATGGCATTGCGACTGCCGCACGTTTACGTCCGGAGCAAAAGTTCGAGTGGATTCATTTTGGGGATGGCAAGGGCAGGAAATCACTTAACAAAAAGATAACTCAAAATTTTCCATCGAATGCCCAGAGCCGATTTTTTGGACATGTGCCAAATGATGAAATCATGCAATACTACAAGGATAATCCAGTTGATGTGTTTGTGAATGTCAGCAAAACAGAAGGTGTTCCGGTATCGATTCAGGAGGCGATCAGTTGCGGAATCCCGATTATAGCTACATCGGTTGGAGGCAACCCTGAGATTGTCTCAGAAAAGAATGGCATCCTCCTTGCTCCCAATCCAAAGCCAGAGGAAATTGCGGCAGCATTGCTCAAGATATGGGATAATCCAATGCTGGCTGCCAAAATGAGAACAGAAAGCCGTCAGATCTGGCAGTCTAGCTATAATGCTGAGGTTAATTTCCGCGCATTTGCGGAGCGATTGAAATCAATAAGAGAAAGTTAGCATAATGTGTGGAATTGTCGGACTTTGGAATCTTGATGGTCAACCTGTTTCACCAGCTATATTGGAATGTTTTACAGATAGTCTGGTACATCGCGGCCCAGATGGGCACGGTTTTCATATAGATTCTGAAACAAATCTTGGCTTGGGACATCGCCGTCTAGCGATTATTGACACTTCGGATGGTGGCCGTCAACCTATGTCTTTTGGTGACGAAAGGTATTGGATTGTCTTCAACGGTGAAATATATAATTTTCTTGAATTGAAAGCAGAGTTGGAACAGCATGGATATCAATTTAAAACAGACTCAGATACCGAGGTAATGCTGGCAGCCTATCATCATTGGGGAGAGGACTGCCAGCTTCGATTTAACGGTATGTGGGCTTTTGCAATTTGGGATCACATTGAACGTAAACTGTTCATCTCACGTGATCGTTTTGGCGTAAAACCTTTAATTTATTATTTCGATCAAAATCACTTTGCTTTTGCTTCCGAAATGAAAGCCTTCCTTGCACTTGATTGGTTTCAGCCTGAATTTGATCCCACAATGATGGCGGCGGCGTTGTCTAATGAAAGGCTGATTGAGGGGGACGAACGTTGCTTGATTCAAGGGTTGAAGCATTTGCTGGGAGGGCACTGTCTGACCTTGCAAATTGGGGAGAATCCAAAAATTCGACGTTGGTGGAATACTCTAGATCATTTAGAAATCACTCCTAAACATTATGAAGATCAAGTAGAACATTTCCGAGAATTATTTTTAGATGCCTGTCATCTCCGCATGCGGAGTGATGTTTCGATTGGTACAGCCTTGAGCGGCGGCCTTGATTCAAGTTCTATCCTGTGTGGGATGCACCACATTCGCAATACGAAAACTACAACAACGGATCGCATGGCAAGTGACTGGCAAAGAGCATTCATCATGACTTACCCAGGCGCGGCCCTCGACGAGCGAAAATATGCAGATGAAGTCGTCAAACGTACCGGTGTTACGCCCGTTTATTGTACAAGTGATTCAAATACCTATTTGGAACATTTCGAAAGTGTGCTCTTTCAGCTTGAAGAGATATCCGATATCCACCTCGGCCCGTGGCTGGTTTATAAAACCCAACGAGAGAACGGTGTAGTTGTAACGATTGATGGGCATGGCGGTGATGAATGTCTTGGTGGTTATCCATGGCATGTTACAGCCGCGCTGAAAGATTCATTATCAACACTTTCTCTTCGGCGTACACTTGAATTGATATCCGTGATGAAAGGTCTCGATCTTTTTCCAGATGAAAACTTTTACCTAAAAAGTGCTCAGTCGCTCGCCGAAAAAATGACGACTCACCATGATCATTCATGGCTCCTGCAAAAAAAGGCGGAGTTTATATCTTCAGCTTTCGAAGCGGATAAACCACGCTTACATAACAGAGACTTCCTTTTTAAGAAGCTATACATTGATTTCCATTTTGTTCAATTACCTTCTGTGTTACGCAACTTTGATCGCCTCTCTATGGCGCATGGAGTGGAAGTCCGTTCTCCATTTATGGACTGGCGCTTGCTTTGTTTTCTCTTCTCGCTCCCATCTACATCCAAGATTGGTTCCAGGTTTACAAAGCGAATTCTGCGAGATGCAATGAAAGGTATTTTGCCTGAATCAGTACGTACTCGAACTCAAAAACTAGGTTTTATCACACCACCAGATGCATGGTCTTCTCCTTGGGGACGAGAATTCATTCAGGCTCAGGTTGCCAGTGCGGAATTCCAGCAATCATCTATTTGGGATGGGAGAAAAATTGCAACTGATTTGACAAAGGCAATAAACAGCCAGAATTCCCGGAATGTACATCAGGCTTGGATCTATGTTCAAGCGATGTCATTAATGAGGTTATTTCGGGAAAAGTGGAAGACATACCGAATTGCTGATCCTGATTTGGAAATCTCCCTTTGATAAATTCGTTTGTCAAGAGTGAGAAGCAACATGCGTATTGCCTACGTTAGCCTCCATTGGCCCCGCACATGGAACAGTGGCGTTGGAAAGAAGATTCAATCGCAGATTCAAGCTTGGAACGCTAGAAGGCATGACACGCGGTTGTTTATGCATACCTCATCACATGAGCCTCAATCTGATCTGATTGAGGCGGATTATTTTTTCTATCGGCCGGCCAATGGAATCAAAACAGAATTAGAACGCATCGCAGCGATGTTGCGGATGATCGAAGCCATCAGAAAGTATCATCCTGAAGTGATCTATCTTCGTTACAGCATATATGTTTTTCCTGCTCATCGTTTGATGGATATTGCTCCTGTTATCGAAGAGATCAATACAAACGACTTGACGCAACATGAACAGTTAGGCTTAATATATAATTTGTATAATCGTCTCACGCGCGGGATTTTTTTGCGCCGCGTGCACGGACTAGTTGCTGTTTCTCATGAATTGGCAGGTTCCTCCGCCTTTACATACTTTCGTAAACCAACTGTAGTCATTGCCAATGGTATTGATCTGGATTCGATCAAGCCTCTACCAGCGCCTCATAATGAAACTCCGCATTTGTTTTTTATTGCCACTCCTGGATATTCCTGGCACGGCGTGGATAAATTGGTGACTCTAGCACGAATGTATCCAGATCTCATAGTGAACATAGTTGGATATGATCATATAGATGGTGTTGAGCATTTGCCAGTGAACGTTCACCTTCATGGGTATTTAAATCCGGAAACATATGTAAATCTGTTAAGCAAATCAGATGTGGCTATAAGTACTCTGGCATTGTATAGGAAGAACATGCATGAAGCTTCCCCTTTGAAGACACGCGAGTGTCTGGCGTATGGATTACCGTTGGTTTTTGCTTACACCGATACTGACCTTGATGAAGCTGCCGGCGATTTCCTATTGAAAATTCCTAATAAAGAAGATAACATTCAAACCCACGCTCAAGCTATCCATGATTTTGCCTATCGAATGCAAGGTCGCCGCGTTGATCGAGAGTTTCTCAAAAAACATATAGATATGAATCAAAAGGAAGCTATGCGATTATCTTTTTTCGAGGAAATTCTTCAAAAAAAACACCAGTGAATTCAACGAAGCAGGACTATGGAATGCAGCAACGTAATCTCTTCTTACAACGTCTTTTTATATTTGTACTTTCAATCTACTTATTGACATGGTCCTTCGTAGAATTCGAGAGAATCGCTTGGGGGACAGGAGCTTGGCTTGGGCAACTTTCAGTAAAATGGGCAATTGCTTTATTTGTTTTTGGATTGTTCTGCATCTTATGTCTGATCGGTGTTTGGATGAGCCTTTGGTCGCCGCGCAGACTAGAGCAAACTTCAGAATTTCTATCTTCATTCCGTGATCGGCTGGGCCTTCTTCGCTGGATTCTTGTTTTTGTATTTCTGGTTATCCCTGTTTATTTTCTACAATATACATTTTGGGGGAAGGTCTTGCATGGACCGTATCTGAGAATTCTATTGGCAGGCTTTTCAGCTATTTTGCTTGGATGGATGCTTACAAAAGCTGTGAATGGATTGATAAGTTGGCCCGCTGCTTTGACTGCCCTTATATTGATATCTGGCACTTATGCTTTTTTTGTGCCATTGGTCGAAGTGACAAGCTATCCGTTTTCTTTGGGCTGGTCTGAAGGAAATCGACTCTGGGATTATTCAATATTATTTGGCCGCCAGCTTTACGATTATCCTTTGGACAAACCCATTTCTGTTCTATTGGATATTGGCAGGCAATTTGTGGGTGGCGTTCCATTTCTTATCCATGGTGTAAAGATATGGCAGGTCCGTTTATGGGTTGCACTCGTAGACATAATTCCGTATCTGGCTTTGGGATGGGCGGCCTACCGATTGGGCAAAAATCATATCTTGCGTTGGGGACTGGCCGGTGTGTGGGCATTTACTTTTGTACATCAGGGACCTATCCATCCGCCTTTATTGTTATGTGCAATTGTGGTCGCATTTGTGTGGGAACGCCCTTTGTGGCTTGCAATTCCATTCATTGTCGTGGCGAGTTACTTCGCGGAGATCAGTCGCTTTACCTGGATGTTTGCACCAGGTATGTGGGCCGCTATGCTGGAATTGAGTGGAGTTGTTACTAGAAATCACTGGCTTGATAAAAAGACTTGGTTCCGCGCAATTTCTGTGGGTATTGCAGGAGTGCTTGGTGGTTATGTAGCTCCTTTTTGGGTCCCCAGTCTGCTTCAGTGGATCAAAACAATTGGTAAATCGCCTGTTGCAGTCAACCCGGGTGCTCCGCTTAGTTCCGGTGTCACTGTTTCAGTGGTTAACGCAAGTGTGGCTGCTCAACCTCTTCTTTGGTATAGATTACTTCCGAATGCAACATATGGAGAAGGTATCCTCATAGGATTAGCTCTAGCGGTTTTTCCTCTAATTGTCATTTTGATTTATCTTTCGAGAACTGGCCGTTGGAAGCTTAATACATGGCAGAAGCTTGCGATTGTCCTGCCATTATTCGCTTTCCTGATAGTTGGCTTGATCGTCAGTGTGAAGATTGGCGGAGGCGGCGATTTGCATAACACGGATATGTTCATTATTGGTTTGATGTTCGCAGGCGCGATTGTCTGGCGCAATGGTGCTTATCAGTGGATTGATGAAATCCATGCGGCTCCTGCCTGGGTCCAATTTATGATGGTGGCGCTGATTATTATTCCGGGTTACCAATCTTTAATTCACATGTCACCAATTTCGATCAAGGAAGATATAAAGACAGTAGCTGCCCTTGCAGATATTAATGAGGATCCTTTGCCCAATCCTTTACCTGACACACTGCCATCGGAGCCGGATACGATAAAAGCTTTGGAAAGTATTCGGCGAGAAGTAGCAAAGGCTTCTCAGAGTGGGGACGTTCTATTTATGGATCAACGTCAGTTGCTTACATTTGGTTATATAAACGCTCCACTTATCCCTGAGTACGATAAGAAAGTGCTCATCAATGAAGCTCTGAGTGGAAATGCCTTATATTTCACACGTTTTTATCAGGATCTAGCGTCTCAAAGATTCTCACTAATTATTACCGACCACGTAAACAGACGGTTGGATAAGAGTGAGGGTAATTTTGGTGAAGAAAACAATGCCTGGGTAAAATGGGTGACGACGCCCTTGTTGTGCTATTACGAGTCTTCCGATAGATTGAAAAGAGTGGATGTGGAGCTTTTGGTGCCGCGTCAGGATATATCAGCTTGTGATCAAGTACTTCCAACATATACAAATGAATAATTTTCCTTTGTTGTGCACACCGAAATTTTGAGATAGTTATTATGGGATCTTTCTATCTCAATCTTCCCTATCTTGTTCCTCGCTTGGCTCGTCATTTTCTCCCTGAGAAGTTAGTTCGCACTTTGCTCTTACGAAGTATTATCATCCGCCCTGGACTCGAAACAGGCAACCCATTCGCTGCAGTGCAACGCTATGTTGAGGTGCTTTCAGAGCGTGGACTTTCCTTTCATGGAAAACGGGTTTTGGTCTTTGGTTATGGTGGTCGATTTGACTTGGGTTTTGGATTGCTGAGAGAAGGTGCTGTCCATGTCACCCTTTGCGACAAATACGCGTTGCCAGATGAGATTCACAACCGGCAAATGTTTTCAGCAGAGGAAAAGTACTTTATTGTAGAAAACAAGGGTCTTCGTCCGCGCCCTGAATGGATGACGTTAGTAGAATCAGATATTCGTGATGTTCAATCAACCAGAGAAATTGAACCTGTTGATATTGTCCTCAGCAGTTCTGTTTACGAACACCTTGATGATGTGGAAGGTATTACTCATGCTTTGGCCGGCTTGACAAAGCCAAATGGCATTCACATTCACTTTATAGATTTACGTGACCACTTCTTTAAATATCCCTTTGAAATGTTGCGTTTCTCAGAGGGTACATGGCGCAAATGGTTAAATCCTTCCAGCAATCATAACCGTTATCGTTTGTGGGATTACCGAAGGGTATTTGCAGCCTGTTTTGAACAGGTGGAAATTGAGATCTTAGCTCGCGAAGAGGAAGCATTTCAGAAGTTGGTACTTAATATTCGCCCGGAATTTATCAGTGGCAGCTTGGATGAGGATGATGCTACATTAATCCGGGTGATTGCGTCAAAGCCAGTGAGTTAAAAACATGTATCTTTTCAGCGAGCTTCAAATCATTCCCTTGCTTTTCCTATTTTTACTGTGGGGCATTGGCGGATGGCTGATGACCATTCGCTGGTTTGATCTGGAGCCTGGTGAACACGGTTTAATTGGATTTGGAATTGGGATGGTCATTACCAATTGGCTGGGAAATTTTCTCGCGCGTATCCTACCCATGTCAGTTGCCTTTTGGTGTGCGGCACTCTTGACTCTGGCATTAGGCGTTTTCTCAGCCTGGCCGCTGAACCGCGAATTGCTCTTGACGCAACAGAAAGTGCAATGGTCTAAATGGTTATTATTTATCATTGCAGTATTTATTTTTACTTTGATCGGCCGCGGCTTGGGAATGCTGGACGATTATCAGAACCTTCCAACGATTTCGATCATGGCAACAGGTGACATTCCGCCTCATTTGCCAGGCGCGCCAGATGTGCGGTATGGGTACCATTATTTTCTGATCTTGCTTGGCGTTCAATTCATGCGCGTGGCTTCAGCTGCCCCATGGACGGCCCTCGACCTGGCGCGCGGACTCACGCTCACACTTGCTATTTTTCTGACTGTATTGCTCGCACTGCGGCTCACTCGTAATAAAACGGTTGCGTGGATTTCCGCCGCGTTTTTTGCATTTGCCAGTGGCACACGCTGGCTCTTGCTTCTTTTGCCTGGTACATTGCTAAATAGAATATCTTCCTCGTTAACCCTGATTGGTTCAGGCCATAATACTGCATCCAATCTATTTGAAGCGCTTTCCCGGCCATGGGCGGTGGCGGGAAGTGGGCCGATTCCTTTTCCGTTCGCATTTGTGAACGGCGTCAATCCTGCTGCGATCATGATGCATAATGGATATGGTGTTTCTGCAAATCTTATTATGCTTTTATTGTTGCTATTGGCAGGGCAACAAAGAACGTGGAAAACAGGTGTTCCTCTCACCATCCTTCTTGCCTCGCTTGCATTGGCTAACGAAGTGGATTTTGCTATTCTTTACTTTGGAATCGTTCTTGTGGCGATCCTATGGGTGGTTCAAAACAAGCGAAGCAGTCCTGTGGACAAAACGATTCGTCCACCTTATTCGGTGCAGTTCTGGATTATTGTTATCATTCTGGCTGGTATTTTCGCAGTGATACAAGGAGGCCTGGCAACAGAGGTTCTTCGCGGCCGTTTATATCCTTCTTCAACGCAATCAGATTCATACTTCAAAGTAACCTTTTCAATTATGCCGCCCACGGTGATCTCTTCCCATCTTGGCAAGTTATCTCTCCTCAATCCGTTGCAATTGCTTGCTGCTTTATTCGAAGTGGGTCCATTGGTTCTAGCTCTTCCCCTTGTTTTGAGCTGGGGATACAAAGCATTCCTCAAAGAAAAGTGGTTTCAAGCTGCCCTTGTTGCTTCAGCGATCCCGAGTCTGCTTTCAGTTTTTATTGAATACTCAGGGAATGCCGGTATTACAGCTACCACACGATTGCTTTCGAACCTGTTTTTTGTCTGCAAAATTTTAGCTGTTCCGCTTTTCTGGTTGTGGCTGCAAAACCAGCCCGATTGGAAACATCAGATCGTTTACTCACTTGGTGCAATCATCATGCTCGCGGGCGTTGTGCTTTTTGCGATTGAACTCATTGCTATTCCTCACCCCGTTTATACAGATTTTCTTACCGATATGGATGCACATTTCTATGAAGAATATTGGGATCGCCTCTTTCCATCTACGGCTTGGGTCTTCGACCCTGACTCTTCGCGCGCCCAGACTCTTTTTGGCCGACAGGCAAATTCGACTATTAATTTTGGTGTCAACACACCACAATACCTCGCTCTTATTGCAAACCCTGATCCATACCAATTGAACACAGTGGGTTATAGCTATATCTATGCTGATAAAGAGTACTGGAAACTATACACCGCGCAACTTGATCTGCCATGCGTGAAGGTGTTTAAAACTATCGAAGGTGTAAAACAGGCACATGGCGGTTTTGCGCCTGATTTTCGACGATTAGCAGATATCTCTGAATGTAAATGAATATTATTCAACCAGCGTGCCGCATCATCGGCTTATATCGAAGATTCCATTCAATCAATATGCGTTATTGCTTCAAAGTCAAAAAGGAAATAAAGGAAGATGTATCTTCTGAGTGAACTTCAAATTGTACCCTTGTTGTTATTATTCTTATTGTGGGGAATCGGCGGATGGCTGATGACTTTACGTTGGTTCGATTTGGATTCTCACGAACGTGGTCTTATAGGGTTTAGCATCGGTTTAGTTCTCGCGAATTGGATGGGGAATCTCCTGGTACGCATCTTGCCTATGACAATTGTTTTTTGGGTTTCAGCAACCTTGAATCTCGCGCTAGGAATTGTCTCTGCCTGGCCCCTAAAACTTGAATTGCTCCGAGGACAATTCAAAGGACAGTGGCTCAGATGGCTGTTGTTCGCGGCTGTGGTCTTACTCTTTACCCTCATCGGCCGCGGACTCGGTATGTTCGATGACTATCACAATCTGCCAACTGCATCGATCATGGCAACAGGTGATATTCCACCTCATTTGCCGGGCGCGCCTAATATACGTTACGGGTACCATTATTTTCTGATCTTGCTTGGCGTTCAATTTATGCGCGTCGCATCAGCCCCTCCATGGACGGCCCTCGATTTGGCGCGCGGACTCACGCTCACACTTGCCATTTTTCTCACCGCGTTGATTGCACTGAGACTCACTCGCAATAAAATGGTTGCTTGGCTTTCTGCCATGTTTTTTGCATTTGCCAGTGGCACACGTTGGCTTTTGCTTTTTCTGCCTGTCACATTATTAAACAAAATATCTTCTACAATTACCCTGATTGGATCGGGGAAGGATACTGCACCTAATCTATTTGAAGCGCTTTCCCAACCCTGGCGGGCAATAGGCAGCGGGCCGATTTCCTTTCCATTTACATTCATCAATGGTGTGAACGATGCTTCGGTCATGGCCCATTATGGTTATGGCGTTTCGTCGGAGCTTATCATGCTTTTACTGATATTAATAGCAGATCGTCAAAAGACATGGAAAGCAGGTATTCCTTTCACAATTCTCTTCGCTTCTCTCGCGCTCGCGAATGAAGTGGATTTTGTTCTTTTGTATTTGGGAATTCTTCTCATAGCAGTTGTCTGGGTCGTTCAGAACAAAACGATTCATCCGCCTCCCGCGGCTTGGCTCTGGATCATGGTCATTATCCTGGCTGGTATTTTCGCAGTCATACAAGGAGGCCTGCTTACCGAAGTCTTGCGTAGCCGTTTGCAATCTCACGCATCATCAGGCGACTCATACTTTACTATAAACTTTTCCATTGTGCCGCCTGCGATCATCGCTACTCATCTTGGTAAGTTATCGCTTCTTAACCCATATCAGTTGCTTACGGCTCTATTCGAGATTGGCCCCATCATTCTTGTGCTGCCGTTCGTATTGGTTTGGGGATATAAAGCATTGCGTGAAGAAAGATGGGTCCACGCCGCGCTTGCCGCTTCAGTGGTGCCGAGCTTGCTTTCAATTTTTATTGAATATTCGGGCAACGCGGACATCACAGCCACTACTCGATTGCTCTCGAACATGCTCTTTATGTGTAAAATATTGGGTATCCCTCTTCTCTGGTTGTGGTTGCAAAACCAGCCCGAATGGACGCACACTGTCGCTTATGGATTGAGCGCGGCTGCTATGCTTGCTGGCGTTGTGCTTTTTGCAATTGAATTGATTGCTATCCCTCACCCTGTATATGGAGACTTTCTTACGGATATGGATGCTCGTTTCTATGAAGAATATTGGGGCCGCCTCTCTCCATCCTCGGCTTGGATCCTTGACCCTATTTCTTCGCGCGCCCCCACTGTTTTTGGACGCCAGGCAAGCTCGCTTATCAGTTGGGGAGTCAACACGCCCGAATATCTGACTTTGCTTGAAAATCCTGATCCATATCGATTAAAAACAATAGGCTACAACTATGTTTACGCTGACAAAGAGTACTGGAAGTTACATGCTTCGCAACTCGGTCAGCCATGTGTGAAAGTATTGAAAACAATCGATGGCGTAAAACGATTGCATGGCGGTGCTGTGCCTGATTTTCGACGATTAGCAGACATATCTCAGTGTAAATGAATATCATTCAACCATCGCGTCTCACATTTTGGCGGTTTATCTTCTTGCTCAGCGCGGCGCTCTTTTTTCTTTCCATTTACCAGACAGTTGGGAGGGCAAAGGTATTAGGTGTAGATTTCTCTGCCAGCAAGTCGTGGACAGGACTCGTCGCGGGACTCAGTTCATTGGGTCTTTTCTCACTTCTCCTCCTGATTTCAACTTGGTCTAGCTATCGTGAACGAATGCTCTCTTTAGTGGAATTCCCTGAACGCGTTTCAGATAGGATGCGCTGGATCAGCGTGTTATCTTTAAGCTTGGCGTTAATCGGCTTCACAATCGCATTCATGTTTCCTTTCATCCTGAATTACTTTGGCGGGATGATCTGGATGCGTTTCCTTGTTTTCTGGTCATTCAGCTTAATAGGGATGTGGGGAATTAAATTGCTTCGGAAGGAAACGTCCTGGTTCATCGCGTTAATCACGATTATTCTTTGTCAGTCCACTCTTCATCTTCTATTGATATATTGGCCGCGTGTTACAGATTATCCTTTTGCCATGGGATGGTCGGAGACGAGTCGTTTTTATTATCCCTCTCTATTTGTCTATGCGCCGCTCTGGGTTCACAGGCTCTGGCGTGTGGCAATCAGTTATATTTTAGTGGCAGCAGTTGTCCCTGCTTTATTGAAGCGACTTTCCATCCAGGGGCGCGCGGCGCGCTGGTTGGTTGGTTTCGCGATGTTCCTCTATTTGTTCATGGGACCTATCTATTTCCATCTGACAATCCCTGTGATTATTATTCTCCTGGGATTTTCGGCTCAGAACGACAGACGAACATGGACCTCCGTGCTACTGGCATCTATCTGGTGTGGGTGGAGCCGCGTGAATTGGTATCCGATGCCAGGCTTGATTGCAGCTATTTTATATCTGATGGAAGTGTCTTATAAGGGAAAAAACTTTTGGAATTATCTTCTCAAGCCTGCACTATGGCTTATTGCCGGAACGCTGACTGCATTTTTGTCCCAACGAATTTACATTGCTCTTTCAGGCATACCCGATACTGCTATCTTTTATACTAGTCTTACCTCTGACATATTGTGGTACCGACTTTGGCCCAACTCTTCCTTTTCATTTGGAATTTTACCGGGGATCATATGGGTTTCCCTGCCAATGTGGGTTGCAATCTACATGTTGCTTCGATCCAATAAAGGGGATTGGCATCCCGTTAGGTTGATTTTTATTTTCGCTGCATTGCTTGTTGTGTTTCTGGGTGGAATTATCGTAAGTCTAAAAATTGGTGGAGGTGCAAACCTTCATAATATGGATGCGTATTTCATTCTATTGTTGATCATTACTACATATCTCATATTTGCACGTTATCGCAGGGAAAACGGAGATTTGGCACAGTTTACCCCATTACATTGGTTTATTGTACTGGCGTTGCTTTACAGCCCCATATCAACATACCTTCAGTTTGGGGTTGGTTTCAAAACTTATGATCCAACCAGCACGCAAAAGGTGCTTGCCAGTTTGCAGGAATATGTGGATGCGGCTAATGCGCGAGGGGGCGAAGTGCTCTTTATTACGCAGAGGCATCTCATTTCCATGCATATGTTGAACAATGTAACACTTGTTCCTGAATATGAGCGCGAAGACCTAATGGAAATCGCGATGGCAAATAATGTTCAGTATCTTGAAAAGTTTCGAAAGGATATGCGAGATCAGCGGTTTGCGTTAATTATCGTTGACCCTTTGAATTACAACATCTTAGCGAAAAGGCGCAGTTTCGCGGAAGAGAATAATGTCTGGGTCACACGGATCATGAAATCCATCTTATGTAATTATCGAGAAGATAGCATTTTCCCTGCTGATGAGATCGCGCTGTATGTGCCGCAAGAGGGTCAGCGGCAATGTCCACAGTAATTGGAGGTTATTTAGAATGGGGTTTTATCACTTGTGAATGGATAGGTAATTGGATATAGCAAGTAGAATTCCGCTCGCAGTACTTATACCTGCCAAAGTTATTCCTATGAGGGAGTATATTTTTCTCTTGTTGGGTAATTGAAAAAAAATTCGGTATCCATAAAAGAATCCTATAACGCTGAGTAACATGAGAGCCGGCATAAAATCTTCCATATAGCGCATCGCGGACCAAAAGAAGGTTAGGAGGCTAATGAAGGTCAGCATAAAAGAGCCAAAAAAGCTTATCACTATCCAATTGTAAGAAATGGCCGGGCCAGCTTCTCTTGCATCATTTAATTGATCTTTCTTGAACCATCGTTTAAGTAACTTGGTTATTGGTATTATCGCGAGGACTGCAAATGGCGCCGAAAATAGCAAGCCTGTAATGCTTTGAGCAAGATATATGGGCAGAACTTGTGAGGAAAGAATCGCTTCTACCAATCCTCTAGCTGGGTGAATGAAAGGAAATTGTCGATTTGCAACAAATGGATTCAAAAGGTAGTTATATAAATTTTGGAAAATATACACGGGGGAAAATAATTCATTCAAGTGTTCTTGAAGATTTGGTCCTGCAAGTTGATAAGTGAAGCCTGTTTCAAGAATAGAGCTGAAGCGCGCCCAGTTATACCAACCTAAACAGAACGCGCCAATGAAAAGCGGCAGGCCTAAGGAAATTAACTTACTTACAAGTTCGGCAAATGATTGACCATGAATTTTGAGAAGCCAATAAATCACCATAAGAGTCATAAAAATAACTGGAAATACCAACGTCAATCTGGTTCCTACCGCGAGTGCCCATAAGACGCCTGCCAGTACGAGTCTCCAACTGGAAGGAGGTTGGTAATCCAACGCCAGAACCGCTGATGTTAATCCAGCAATAAAGAAGAATTGACCCCCCGCGATTGCCGTCTCATAAATCTTCGGTTGAGTTAAAAGCCACAAAGTAGGAGTAGCTAGCCCTACCAGAAAAAGCGAGAGAATGAGAATCCATTTTGGATTCTCGAGGAAGAATCGTTCCCAAATATTCATAATCAATAAAAATTGTGACAGGAAGATTCCACATACGAAAACAAATAAAAGGTCTGCTTCCTCAATTTTTCCGGGCAAGAATGGTTGGGCGATAACAAGAAGTAGTGATGGGGCGGGTCCCCAGTATAGGTAAAACTTTCCCTTATATAGGGATAAATCCAGGGGCGCCTTAATCCCTTCTCGTGCGGATGGATCATAAGGGTTAGGCAGTCGTAGCAGAGCGGGGTCGGGTTTGAGTGGTAGGAAAAGCTCACCTCTTCTGAACGATGTAGACAATAATGAATAATAGTTGGAAGTTGAATCATGGCTGGCGCTCATGAACCAGAAATAAATTCCTATCACAACAATGAGGGCGGGAAAAGTGAAAAGATCACTGTGTGTTGCTTTATCGACAGCAGTAGATCGTTTTCTTATGATCCAGGGTATGAGCGCAATCAGGAGCCCAAAGGTCAGGAAGGCAATTCGGCCTTTGCCCCAGCCGTAGTTGGGATCTAATCCAACTTTATTCGCAAAGATCGCTATCCCTAGTATCAGTATACTAACAACTAGAAAGATGGAAACATTTGCTGTTTTTTGCATTATTCAATTCATGCTGCTGATTTATTTTCTATAGCCTGCACTTTGCTATCTTTATATCGCATAAAGTTCGAGAGGGTCGCCAGAATTAAAATCAGAAATAATGAAGGAAAGATATTATTCAGATAATAGGGTCTGTACTTGTAAGGAATCAGCGTGGAGGAATATGCAAGAGAGATTCCTAATATCAACAGAATCGAGATGAATTTGCGCCATATATTCTTCATTTCTGAAATTTCACACAAGAAAAGCAGCATTGGCACGGTCAGTATTGATAGTTTGTAGTCGTAGCTAATCGGGAGAACCATTGCTCCGATTGTACATGCAAGCAACAGGTAGGGATCCAGACCACTCTCTTTTCTCAAATAGAAAATGATTAAATTTGAAATAAAAAGAATGATAAACACCAAAAGCAGAAACGCTTCAATCCAGCCTGAATTATGTCTCAATACTCTCAAAGTATCCAAATCGATCAATCCTAAACCATCTAATTTGATCGTGTCCACAAACGAAGAAATGGAATGATTCCAGGCCCCCAGCCAGCTGGGATTGATCATTTGTGCTGTCACTGAGTGAATGAAATCCCAGAATATTTGATATCCCATCGCAAAGAAAAGTATAAAATTGAATAGCCCTATCCCTACAAACCTCAAGATGACATTTTTCCAGTCCCGCCAATCATCGACGAACATAAAAATAAATATCGCGGGATATAGTTTCAATTGAATAGAAATGGAAAACAAAAAATAGGCAATGAGTCGATATTTCCGATGATAGTGAAAAATATAGATTGAAAATATACAAAGTAGAAATGTAAAGATATTGTACTGACCACGCTCTATTTCAAATTGAAACCCATACGAGAGCAGCCCAATAAGGAAAAACAATAAAGCAAGTGAATAGTTTTTCTTGTCAATGATTTTTAGCGGCAGCAACAAAGTTAGAAGGCAATAATTGAAAAAAGTAAATATAGTGAACAATCGATACAGGGTCAGGTAGTCTTTGATAAGCAATAAGGGAGCAAACAGAATATAAGTCAGTGGTGGATAAAACTGAACTAGATAGGGCGATTGGTTTGTGGCGACCCATGCCTTGATCTGGTCAATCATTACACTAAGGTCATTGCCAATTGGTACCAGATTTGGCACATACCCAGCGAAGTACCTCATCTGCAGATCTGAATTCAAGAAAACAGGCACGATAAATGTCCGAAAATAAACAAAGAGAAAGCTAATCAGTACCCAGGTAATCGTAGGAAGATTAAGTATTCGGTCAACAAGGTTCTGAATTTGTTTTCTGGGTTGAATATCCTCAGTTATCTTTGCAAGTGTTAGCCAAAGACCAATCAAAAAAATAATTACTGAAATTTCGATACAGAATATCTGGATAGATTGAATATCAGCCTTTGTTCTAAGCAGAAAAGCCACCAATATCGATGATGCTATTCCTAATGTGCCTATGATGATCAATCCCACCCCAATTTTTTTTACAGCCATATGATAGCCCATCCTTGCTAAACAAATTTTATACGTCGTGCGGCGAAAGCAACCATACGCAATAATAACAAGCCGTGTTTCCAGCGTGAGATGTTAGTTGAACCATATGTCCGTTCTCGATAACGGATGGGCAGGTCCACGATCTTGCGGTTGAGTCTGGTGGCGCCGAAGATGAGATCATAATCACCGAACGGGTCGAAGTCGCCGAAATAGGAACGGTTGGCAGCAATTCGCTCGTAATCCCTTTTCCAAAGGACCTTTGTGCCACATAACGTATCTTTGATAGGCTGTCCAAGCAGCCAGGAGAAAGCCATGCTAAAGAACTTATTACCAAGAAAATTAAGGGAGCGCATGGCCTCTTTTTCCATGGGATAAACCAGACGCACGCCGTTGATAAATTCACCCTTTCCAGCGACCAACGCCTCATAGAAACGCGGAAGATCTTCAGGAGGGACCGTTAGATCTGCATCTAGGATCATCAGCACATCACCTTTGGCATTCGCGAAGCCCAGCCGTACCGCGTCAGCTTTGCCGATGCCTGTTTGTCGTAGAAGCAGGCTGCGGGTAGAAGGATGCGAAGCGATCTCCCGCTCGATTACCGCGTACGTATCATCCTTTGAGTGCCCCTCGACAAAAATGAGTTCGGTCTCGCGCCCCATTTGAGGTGTCCGTTCAAAAACAGCTTTGATATTCCCCGATTCATTGCGCGCGGGAATAATGACAGAAACGATTGGTTTCTGCGCGCGCTCCGGCGTGGGGCGCGCGATCACAAAGTTGGAAAGAGCCATTTCATAAAAGGGCCACAAGCGAACAAGGAAACGGTTAGCAAATCCACCGAGTGGCAGAGGCCAAAGAATTTCCTGCGAAACGCGGATTGTTTCAAAGTCAGCTAATTGCAGCAGAGTATGAATGTCTTCACGAGTGAGCCAATTTTGATACAGATTGGGGCTGGCGAGGTTCAGTTTTCGCGCGAGACTAAGGGGGAATTGCCATAACCTGCTATAAAAATTCAGGACAATACGTGTGTGAGACATGCAAAGTGGCTTGAGTTGTTCAAAGACTCGCTGTACATCCCATAAATCATTGACAAGATCAGAGAGAATAATGATGTCGAACTTCTCGTTGAGGTTTGAAAGATCGTGCGCGTCGCCACAGATGAATTCAAGTTCTGGGTGAAGTTTCCTTGCACGACAGATCATTTCTTCAGAAAAATCGATACCGACTCCGCGCGTGGGTTTGACCACCTCGAGCAGATTTCCCTCTGCGCAGCCTATCTCGAGAACACTCTGATTCGGGCTGATGTGAAAACGGTAAATTTCCTGGAGCCGGCGGTGATACCAGCCGCTCATGCCGTGCCAGGAATCATGCTTACGGGCAATTGAATCCCAATGAGCGATACGGGATTGTTGATAGGTTATGGCAGCCGAGTCGGTGAACGAAGTGAGTTTCATAGTTGTTTGATTTTACGTGGAGAGGGAAGGATTGAAAAGCCCTCCAATTCAAATCCTTTCATAGTCAAATCTCTGTGTTTGTAGGTGCTGGTTTATAATTTGCTAGATACTTTCTCTATTAGCCAAAACATGGTTTAGAAGATACTCTCGACTTATTCTAATGCTTGATCAAAAGCGCATCACATTTATCTTTCAATTAAACTTGGCTTTAACCCTTGCAGAGGGAATGCTTGTCTTATGGTCTTTCATCAAGAAACCAAGTGAGCCCGGCTCTGCAGTTTTCTTTGGCTTTTCTTATTTGCGTTTGGTTCTAATATTAGTGGTCTTATCCTTATTACTGACAATTCTAATTTTGTTGTTTGGCTCATTTAGAAACTCCTGGCAGGCTAGAGCAAGTGAGAAATTTTTAGTAAGGTTGGCTAATCGAAAGGGGATATTCTGGATACTCACCCTTTGGATGGCGATATGTTATATTCTGTTGTTTTTATCCGAACAACAATTAGGATTCTTGGCGTCATACCGGGAACGATTATTGCCAATTCTGTTGTGGTTAGCTTTATTATCAATTCAGTTAGGGTTTGTTATTCTCTATTTTAGAGGAATTAACTCAAAGACATTCTGTGATTATCGGAGTATCTTAATATCATCATTGATGATATTGATTTCGTTTGGGGTTTTACTATTAATAATAAAATTAACCCGTCTTGGATTAGCGCCAGATAGTGTATATTGGCAGGGTCCGGGTGTTCCAATTTTATTGCATCAAGTTTTGCTTGCTGCTTTTGCAGGTATATTATTTTACTTGTTTATAGAGCGTACCCACCCTGAGCGATCAACCAGGCTTGATGTGATTGTTTTCCTGGGTCTGTGGGGATTTGCCTGTCTCATTTGGTTGAATCAACCTGCGAAACTCACGTGGTTCTCTTTAGAGCCAACAGCACCCAATTATCAAAGCTATCCATTTAGTGACGCGCTTGTTTATGATAATACAGCACGAGAGTTTCTGATTGGCAAGCCTATCCCCAGTGATTTTTGGTCGAAACCGCTCTACTCATTGTTTCTTGCCGTTTTACACCTGTTCTCTGGAGGAAACTACACATTCTTAGTGTCGTTACAAGTAATTTTTCTGGCTACCATCCCAGCCTTTGCATTTCTGCTCACAACGCGCCTGGATGCTAGACCGGCTGGGATGATCGTTGCCTTATTGATTATTCTGCGTGAACATAATGCGTTGATGCTTTCAGATGTTATTCAGGTCTCTCACGTAAAATTGTTGTTGAGTGATGTCTTTGCAATGGGATTCATGGTTCTATTGCTTTGGCTATTCTTTCATTGGCTGGAAAAACCCGGAGAACGTCGCGTTACACCTCTTGTTTTGGGTGGTGTATTTAGTTTGTTGGTTCTCACTCGGGGCCATCCTGTTATTCTGCTGCCATTTATACTTTGTGCAGTATTTCTTGTACCGTTTCCCCGCTCCACCTTACGATGGGAAGCCATTACATTGGCTGTTCTGGGCTTTATCATCCCTTTAATACCGTGGTTTTGGCGTAATTATGAGCTTACGGGAAAACTTGCTTTTCAATATCCAGTCTCTCCTTATAGTGCGTTTATATCAGCGCATTATTTCCACAACGCAATCTTTAGTTATATCTATTTACCTTATTCGTTTCGAATTGCAAATATAAAAGAATATGTAAGAACCGAGTCTTTCTGGAGTAGTTGGACAGGTGAGCTATCGTTTGAAGAATGGATATTACTTTTTATTAATATTGCTATGATCGCTCTTGGATTTGGATACTTGTGGAAAAAACACAAATATCTCGCGTTTGTCCCTCTAATCTTTGGAATTGGCTACAACTTTAGTGTCTCTATAGGTAGGTTATCTGGCTGGCGTTTTATTCTTCCAGCAGACTGGATTACTCTTATCTATTACGCAATTGGCTTGATGCAGTTTTATTCTATACTTCGATCTTTTACAAACCAGGAAACAAAATTTAGTGTTCAGGAGCAGAAAACACAGAATACCGTGCAGTCTTTAAAACAATCATCTCTTATAATGTTTATGATGTTTTTTCTAGTAATTGGCATAGCGCTTACAAAAGGACAGGAGTTGTTTTCTCAGCGGTATCCTGCAAAATCAATGTTGCAGCTAAAGAAAGACTATAGCAGAAATACAAATATGTCACCAGCTTCTGTTCCCAGTGTTAATTTGGACGATTTTCTTAAAACCGATGACGCTGTTATTGTTTATGGTCAGGCTCTAAATCCTTCCTTTCTTATAGCTGATGAAGGGAAAGGGAACGATTCCTGGCCAGTTTATTATTTCTGGCCCAACTATAAACCTAAGCCATTCTCTCGTATCATTTTCAATTTAAATGGACCAAGATCTGCTGGCGTTATCCTACCACTTGCTTCTCCTCCCTCTAGTTTTCCGGATGGCTCGGATGTGATCGTCATAGGTTGTTTGGGTGAATCGGGTGAAATTAATGCCCTGTCTGTTCTGATCCAAGGTGCTACACCTATTCATTACATACGCGAACCGTTTCCATCACTAACCTGTCCACTTTCTGAACCAGATTAGGTTGAATATTGAAATATTTATGAACGGACAAACTCGCTCTTCCATCAAACCTGGTATGACTGTGCTGATCGTCTTGAAGCAGGATCAACGTACAGGCAAATTGACCAAAGGTATCGTGAAAGATATTCTCACAAAATCTCCGACTCATCCTCATGGCATTAAGGTCCGTTTGGAGAGTGGAGCAGTTGGCCGCGTGAAAGAGATTGTAGAATAATGGGCATATCACGGATACCCAAAGGGGCATATAAAGGGTCTTCACTTTGATATTGATCTGTTATCCAGACGTTGCGATCAATGTGGAAAAATAGTAAAGAACATCTATGATCTGCAAAAGGACATGGCAGCATTGAAAATAAAACTATCGATCTGGCTCATCATCTTGTCGTTGATCATTGGGTGCGTTCCAGCAATTGCTTCACCTACCCCTATCCCTCCACTTGACTCGAATGCGATCAATATATTTATCGCTCAGACCTCTGATGCAGCCTCTGTTCAAACCGTGGCAGCGATGCCAACCTTCACTTCAACCGCGACCTTTACACCCACTCCTCGAAATACATTTACTCCCGAACCCAGCTTCACCCCTATTCAGACCTTTGTTCTCCCCAGTCCTACTCCCGTTATCAACCTTCAATACTATCGTGTGAAACACGATAACCAGCTTGCTTTTTATAATTTCAAATCGCGCAGTTTTGATGGCATCAATGCCCAAACACCTGAGGTTGTACCACTGCTTGTCCTGCCAAAATTATCCTCCGGGACAGATAGGACCAAGGTGGATGGCGCGTGGGAATTTTTTATCAATGCTTTGAATAATTACGATCAATCTAAACTAGTGTATCTGAAATCGGATGCTACAGCGTTATTCAATACGGCAGGTTTTCCTCAATTGGAGAGCTTGACAATGGGTGGGAATATCATCAGATTGGATGAAATCCGCGGTGAGTGGGGTAGAGTCCATACACTTGATTACAGTTCGCCACCGAATATCGAAGAAGTCAATTATTTTACTAAACCTGACCTAATCCAAAAATTTGTTGTTGTTGGCTGGAAGAGGGACTCCAAAACGACAATTTTGGTCAATCCACCGAAGGGAGATTTATACTGGCCCCTGGTGACCAAACACCCAGTCTGGATTCAACTAAGCAGGCTCGAAAGATTTCCTGGTCCGCCATTTCTCGTTACCGTCAATACGAATGTGTATGTTCAAAAGACACCTGGGCCAAGTATTGAAAAGACGAACTCGCAATTGTCTGACGGGCAGTCTGTAAAGGTCATCGCGTATTATCCGTCTGGCTCCAACGTCTGGGGCAGATTACAGAGCGGCGGCTGGATTCCGTTGCTTTGGTACACTATTAATGGCGCGCCGCAATATTTCACATCCTGGCGGATGGAAACTTTGCCACCACCTCCTCCCAGTTAAACAACGAAGGCAAGCCGTTTGGATAATATTCTGAATATAGCAATTCGAGCTTCCTCTCATAGAATTTGGAAACTCATATTGCTTTAGGAAAAAATCATGTCTAATTCAACAGTTCGTTATGTTGTCTTTCACAAGCCAGGTTCTACATGGCAATATGGTGTGGATTTTAGAGAACAAGAGGGTGTTGCTGAGCATGTTCAACATTATTTGAAACTTCACCAGCAAGGAAAACTCGAACTGGGTGGTCCATTCTTGCTACAGAATGCAGGTGGCATGATGGTTGCGACCAAGGATGCATCAGAAGAAGAGCTTGAAGCTTTTGCCGCGGCGGACCCTGCTGTACAATCAGGATTACTTACTTATGAAGTTCGCCCATGGTTAACAGCTATGGAGCATAAATGATGATGAGGTACCTATGATAAGAAAACTGGCACATCTCAACTTTGTCACCAATGATCTCGAAAAAATCATTGACTTTTATGTGGACAAACTTGGCATGCATGTCAAATTCACCTTGAATAATAAGGAGGGTAGGCCATTTGGATATTACTTTGAATGTGGAGATTCAACCTTCCTTGAATTCTTTGATCAGGCAATGGCATCTGAAGTATGGGGCGGAAAAGTAGAGGAGCTAAATATAGGTACACGTTATAAACATTTCTGCCTTGAGATTACCGGCTTGGATGAATTCTGCGAGACCTTGAAAGGCAGAGGGGTGGAAGTCTCGAAGATTTCCCTTGGCATGGACAATTCTCGCCAGGCATGGATTACTGACCCTGATGGAAACTCCATTGAGTTAATGGAATATGGGCCTTCCAGTCTGCAACTTACTGGATAGATAATATCTGTGTATAAGCCTAATCCAAAATCAGAGTTTCGTGTCAAGTTTGACTTTCGAGTTGATTTCACCAATGGTGGCTATGTAGAAGGTCACGATTTTTTGCTTGACCTGGAGGAAAATGCTGTCTCCGATGATGACTTGAAAGTGATGATTGTTGATTCTATGAATTTGGCGAAAGCAGGCGTAGTGAAGATCTTTAAAAAGAAAGTCGTCAGACGCGGCGAGCCTCAAGATTCCTCTGAGGAGAGGAGATAAAAAATGGAGCATTAAAAAACGCTCCATTTTTTATTTCAGGCACAGAATCGTAGAGTTGTTAGCGAACGATTACTGCATCCAAAGAACCACGATTGCTGGTTGTGCTAGTAACTTTGAAGACCAGTTTGAGTGTGTGTTTTCCCAATACTAACTGACCAGGATAATCCCAGCGCTTTTGATAAGTAGGACTATCCGACTTCTGATCGAAGGTGCCAACCTGTTGTCCATCTACATACACATCCAGTTTACTGAAGTTTGGTCCACCCTTGTAGATGATGCTAAATGACTGCCCAGTGAATGTAAATGTTACTGATTCACTGTCCTGAGTGGTCAATTCATAGGAACCCAGATAAGCCTTTGCACTGGATTTATTTTGCCAGCCGGGAGAGTAAACAAAGGCAGCATTTTTGTCATCATAAATTGTTTCTGAAGACGGATTTCTAGTGGGACTTGAGGTTGTCGTTGGCTGAACGATCGTTGTTGCCGTTGCAAGGAAAGTTGCAGTTGGCAGAGCAACGGTTTCAGTTGGCAGGATAATGGGGGTTGCTGTCGGCTGAAGAGAAGTTGAAGTTGGTTGGATCGGTGTTGTGGTTGGCGTACCAGTTGTCGGAGTAGCTGTTGGCATCAACGGCGTTGGACTTGTTGCAGGTGAGGCCGTTGGCGTTGATGTAGATGGGGACACGGGTGATGCGCTCGTTGATATGGTCGAAGTGTGATTGGCCGGATCTACAGTGACTGACCCTTTGGTAAAGTCGCGTCGCCAAAGACTTCCGCTTTGATAGCGAGGACCCAGTGGCGTTCCGATGTCCACTTGATAATTGTTGTAAAGCCAGACTTCACGGTAATTCCCGTCTGAATATCTGAATGCGGCTTTTCCATTGCTGATCAGCAGATAGGAAGCAAAAGCAAATTTTTGGCGGTCGGCATCTGTCGTATTGCCCGGCGCCCTGAGAATAATGTATTTTCCCTGACTCTGAGTTTTTTCGGCTAACACCATATCGCTTTTCCATTTGGTCTCGCTTACATATATACTGAGCGACCAGTCTACAGCCCAGCGTTCCTGCATGGCTCCATCAAGATACTGGATATAACTGAACCAACTGGCTTCATCCCGCCGTGCAATGATGTTGGCAATAACGGGCCGATTGTATGGTCGTGAATAGTTCACATTAAGATATTGTAGGAAAGCAATTACGGCTGCCTGATAACTGGCATCATCTGGATATTTGGCTAATGTATACCCATTCCGCTGTATATCACTTAGACTGGCTTCAAGGTTATCGAGGAACAACCCCGACCAGCCATTCTTTTCCTGCCATTCCAACACGCGCGTCACAAAGAAATTTCTCCAACCTGGATTGCCAGGGTCCATTCTGTAAGTGTCGCTTCCAGGAGAGGCAAGGATTCGTTGGCCATTGGTGTCTAGCAGGAACCAGTCTGGGTGACTATCGCTGATCGAGCAGAAATCACCAATTTTATATGCCACCTGATTCTTTCGAGGGGAAGTTGTGCAACTACCAGGATTCTGAACCCCGAGAGCGCCAAAATATTGAGGGATTGTGGTAATTGATCCGTTTGCCTTGAGTTGATCACGAAAGGCCTCATCACCACCAGTCAGAACAATGCTACTGAAGTTGTTGGCAACAGTAGCCGCATCACTATTTGTTGGCGGTTTATAGAAGAATGCCAGATTGACTATTCCCGCAGACATAAGCGCGGCATCTTTTGACTTGGCTTGCCCAGAGGTGAAAAAACCAAACGTTAGGGCGAGTGCTATGATAATGCTCGTGATTCGACCTAGTCTTTTGTTCATCGTTTTCTCCTGTGTAAAGCAATGACTTGTTAAGAAATTGCTTCGTGTTCACGAATTGATGATGATTAATAGCGTTTCGATTTTTTTGGAGAACGAAAACGATGATTTGATGAACATGATCTATGTTATGCAGAACCAAATAAAAATTAATAGGAGTGGAGTACTGAATCCGTTGTCAGTTCTGTAAACGTATTACTTAGGTCATGCTTTAGATAAGTTGTTTATGAAAAATTCAAAATAGGATTACAAATGAATAACAAAATTTGTCTAAGCGGCGTGCTGGACATCTTCTTTTTTGCTTAGAATTGCGTGTGCTATACTCGCGGACTATGAGTGTCCTGAGTTCTTTGAAACATCGTCCGTTTGCATTGTTATGGACAGGCCAAACAACTTCACGACTCGGTGACAGCCTCCATCGAATTGCTCTTGCTTGGTGGGTTTTGGAAAAGACAGGCTCCGCCACAGCGATGGGCACAGTGCTGGTGCTTTCGCAGATTCCGTTGCTAATCTTCTTACTCATTGGTGGCATTGTCGTAGACCGATTCCCGCGCTTGCGCATCATGTTTATGTCAGATATGCTCAGCGGACTCGTAGTCACGTTCATTGCCGTTTTTTCGTGGCTGAACCTTTTGCAGATTTGGCATATTTATGTTGCCAGTCTTATCTTCGGATTCGTAGAAGCGTTTTTCTTTCCTGCTTATCAATCTGTCATCCCGCAGATCATGCCGTCTGATATGTTGGTCAGTGCCAACTCGTTGAATGGATTGAGCCAACGCGTCACAGGTATTCTCGGCCCAATGCTCGGTGCGGGTCTGGTAGCGGCAGGTGGCACGCCTCTCGCGTTCGGTCTGGATGCGCTGTCCTTTTTTGTTTCTGCACTGTGCATCTGGCCGATCCTGCGCGCGAGGTTGTACGAATCTGTGAGGCAAGCAAACATGTCCGAAGTAGGTGCCAAGCCTACATCCATGAGGGAGGCGATAAAGCAGGGATTTGCTGACTTACGCGAGGGCTGGGATGCTATCATCACCGTTCCGTGGATCTGGATCACCATCTTGATCTTTGGGGTCCTGAATATCATGGAGGGGAGTCCGCGCGCAGTGGCAATGCCATTTCTTATTAAGGATGACCTCGGGGCGGATGTTGCTTTGCTGGGTTTCTTCGGTTCGGCGTTCTCGCTTGGTTATGTGCTGAGTGCACTATGGCTAGGACAATACAAACGCCTGCATCGTCGTGGACTTCTGGGCTATCTCTCCGTTATGATTAATGGCTTCCTGCTCCTGCTTTTTGGGTTGAAGTTCCCGATTCCCATTCTAGTGATGGCGATGTTTGTCTACGGAGTTTGTTTCAACGTCTTTGGATTGATCTGGACGAACACTCTGCAAGAGATGGTGCCAAACGACAAACTCGGCCGCGTCTATGCGTTTGACTCGCTTGGTTCATGGGTATTGTTGCCAATCGGTTTTGCTCTCGCGGGCTGGGGTACCGATCTGGTCGGCGCGCCGACAGTCTTCATCATCGGTGGCTGTGGAACGATCTTGATGACATTGATCGGCTTATCTCATCCTGCTGTTCGAAATTTGGATTGAGCTATGAATCTTCTTTTCCATATCATCTTTCCTATCCTCGGCTATTTATTCGGCTCGCTTCCCTTTTCCATTTTGGTAACGCGTGTTGTGAAAGGCGTTGATGTGCGCGATGCAGGCTCTGGTCATGCCACGACAACCAATACGATTCGACAAGCAGGTTTCGGTTGGGGCGCGCTTGTCGGCATCCTTGATGTTGCAAAAGGATTCATTCCAACATTTCTTGCTATCAGATATTCAAACGAGATATGGGTTATCGTTCTCACAGCCGCGCTCGCGGTTGCAGGTCATTGCTGGCCGATCTTCGCCCAATTTCGCGGCGGCATGGGACTGGCAGCATTTGCTGGCGCGTTGCTCGCGACGAATTGGTTTTCATTCGTTATCGGCGCGGGCCTGCTGTTGGCTCTTGTGCTGATATTTCGTCACAGTGCACGCGCGAGCGTGTTCACAGGGATTCTGATCGCACCCCTCTTCTGGCTTCTCAATTTACGAGGCACAGAATTATGGATTGCACTTGCTTGTGGCCTAGTCATCGCTTATCGTTTCCTCATTGATTGGAATCGCAAATATCGTGAGCTCTGGCTGGATCGGGAGAAACCCAAACAATGAAACTCGGCATCATCACAGATTCGACTTCTGATATCCCACGATATTTAATCGCGATACGAGTCCTTCCTCACACGCGGCTGTGACCATATTCTCTCCATCCATGCGGCTGGCGCGCTAACATCTATTCTCAATATCGCGCGACAAGCAGCCAAAGATTTCCCCGATAAAGTCACCTGTGTGGATAGCACTTCCCTTTCACTGGGACTTGGTTTTCAAGTGATCGCTGCGGCTGAAGCCGCCGAAATGGGATTGCAAGCCGCGCTTGCTGCAATCGAATCTGCGCGTAGGCGACTTCATGTTTCCGCCGCGTTAGACACAATGGAATATCTCAAACTCAGCGGGCGCGTCCCTGCGACGGTCGCCATGCTTGGAAGTATCCTACATATCAAGCCGTTGATCGAATTAACGAATGGAGAAGTCAAAGCCATTGGTGCAGTGCGCACGAACAATCAAGCCAATGAAAGAATGTCCAAATTTTTATTAGAAGGTGGTTCGTTGGAAAAACTGGCAATTTTGCATACGGGTGCTGAACCGCGCGCCAGAGAATTTCTGAATGAGTTGATGCAGAGAGCTAGCCAATCCGTGCCGCGTGATATTTTGATGGTCAATGTGACCACGGTCATTGGCACGCATGTGGGTCCAAATGGTTTGGGTTTCGCGGCGGTAAGGAAGTAAAACTCAGAGGTTATTCTCCGAGTCTTTACTCATCCAGTGTCAATAATCTGACATCCTCTAAATCCCGGTCTCTTCCTGCAGCTTTTTTCGATGAAATCAGATCTGCTTTTGATAAAACATAAAACTCTTGTCCCCGATAATTCATTGTCTCTTTGTTTTTCCATGCAGATGGAAAATCAATTCCTGGCGTAAAAGTCTATACATCAATACGCACACGATCTTGAAAAATAGTTATCTCATGAGATACCAATTCTTTTACATTGATCATTGAGGCAGTGCCAAATCGAGAATCTTCAAGCGCCTTCAGCAATCTTTGAGCATTCTCTTCATTAGCTTCAATCAAAATATCCAAATCAAACGTGGCGCGTGGCACGCCATGCAGAACCGCTGCGATTCCTCCGATAACGAGATAACGAACGTTATGTTTTTGAAAGGACGAGAATACGTCTTTTAGGAGATTGAGCATTTATCTTTATCCCCAATTTCGGATTTAAAGCCAATGCCATTTCAGTAAACATGACTAGGTTGTTCGCGCGTTCCTCGATGGTTAACGAGCGAAACCAACGAGTTTTCTCCTCGATTGTCTCAGCCTGAAAATCGTGCAAGATTTTCTTTTCCATTACCTAATTTTATCATGAGCAGGGCGAGTCCTTCACCATGATAAAATAATACTATGCAGCCGTCTTTAGAAAAGTTACGTAAATTCTTCCGTCTCGAACACGAGAATGGATACAGCGATAGTGCCATCATCGGTGGACTCGCCAAAATGCTCGATTATTGGGAAGGCGAAGCCCGCGCAGATAATATTCAGGAAGAGGTGATTCAAGCCGTCGTGCAGAGACTCCGTTCCTATGACGGACTCAGCCCGCAGTCCCGCGCCGATGCGTTGAAAGGATTGTGGAAACGAATCGGGGAAACATATCCAGAAGCGCAGCAAAAACCGCGCGGCGTGCCGCATCGGCATCCAGACGGTTCGCCTGGCGCTCACCGTGTGGAACCCCAAGCTGAAGTGGCAGAACAGAAGCCGCGTCCAGTTCAACCTCCAACTGAATTCGCTCAGCCTGAAACGCAAAAGCAAGAGCGTTATCAACGCCCTGCGCCACCGCCGCGTTCTGAAACCACGCCTGGCGCAAAGACTTCCGCCACACCTGCCGCGCTCGATGCAAAGCTGACCGTTCTTCAGGGTGTAGGTCCGCGCCACGCGGAGACGCTTGGCAAGCTGGGTATGCAAACGCTCGGTGATATGTTGTATTACTATCCACGCCGTTACGATGATTATTCACAACTCAAACCCATCAAAGATTTGTTTTATGGCGAGCAGGTAACAGTGATCGGTACGATTCAAACTGTGAACTCGCGGCCGATCCGCGGTGGCAAGGCTTCGATCATTGAAGTGATCATCAGTGATGGAACAGCTGGATTACGTCTATCATTCTTCAATCAACCCTGGCTGTCAAATCGTTTCAAGCCGGGAGATGCAGTTTCTGTTTCAGGCAAAGTGGATCAGTATCTTGGCCGTCTTGTGATGAACAGCCCCGATTGGGAACCCGTTGAAGTTGAAAGCTTGCACACCAATCGTATTGTGCCCGTTTACTCATTGACAGAGCGCATTACACAGAAGTGGTTACGCAATGTCATGAAGCAGGTGGTTGAGTATTGGGCGCCCAGAGTTGTCGACGCGTTACCGGAGAGCACTCGTTCGTCTGCGCGCCTGATGACGTTATCAGAGGCGTTATTGCAAGTTCACTTTCCTGACTCGCAGGAAAAGCTCAAAGTCGCGCGTGAACGACTTGCCTTCGATGAAATCTTTTATCTACAAATGGGAGTGCTTCGCCAAAAGATCGATTGGAAATCTGTGGAGGCAAAGCGCTTTCCTGTCTCAGACGAGTGGCTGGAGGCGCGTTTAAAGAGTCTTCCATTCACCTTGACCTCTGCTCAGCAAAACGCGCTCAAAGACATTCGCGCGGATCTGGACTCTGGCAAACCCATGAACCGACTTTTACAAGGCGATGTGGGTTCAGGCAAAACCGTAGTAGCGGCTTTAGCCGCTGGCATCATCGCTACCAATAGCGCGCAATCTGCGATCATGGCACCCACCTCCATTTTGGCAGAACAACATTATCGCAACTTTATGCGTTTGCTTACAGGCGAAAATGGAATCCTGCAAGTGGGTCAGATCCGTTTGCTGGTTGGTGACACGCCTGAGGCTGAGAAAGAAGTGATTCGAGCCGGGCTAGTAGATGGCTTTATCAAAATCGTCATCGGGACGCATGCAATCATCGAAGAACCTGTCGCATTCCAGGATTTGCAGTTTGCAGTGATAGATGAACAGCATCGTTTCGGCGTCGAACAGCGCGCGGCATTACGTACGAAAGGAACAAATCCGCATCTGTTGGTAATGACTGCGACGCCTATTCCGCGCTCGTTAGCACTGACGCTATATGGCGATCTGGATTTATCGGTCATCGATGAAATGCCCGCCGGTCGCATCCCTGTTAACACGTACGTGCTTCGACCGCAAGAGCGTGAACGTGCTTTCACGTTGTTGCGTGGGCAAATTAAAGGCGGCAAACAAGCTTTCATTATTTATCCGTTGATCGAAGAGAGTGACAAGATCGAAGCGCGTGCCGCCGTGGATGATTACGAGACTCTTTCGAAGGAAGTTTTCCCAGATTTGAAATTAGGCTTGCTACATGGGCGTATGCGTCCACAGGAAAAAGATGAGACCATGCTCAAGTTCCGCGATAAAAGATATAACATCCTGGTTTCAACAACCGTGATCGAAGTGGGCGTGGATGTGCCGAATGCAACGGTGATGCTCATCGAGGGCGCTGATCGATTCGGTTTGGCGCAGTTGCATCAATTACGCGGGCGCGTAGGGCGCGGTTCTGATCAATCCTATTGTTTATTAATTCCGACACATGAAGATGCGACAGAAAATGAGCGCTTGCAAGCCATGTCTGAGTCAAACGATGGCTTTGTGCTTGCAGAACGCGATTTGCAGCAACGCGGTCCCGGTGAATTTTTGGGAACGCGTCAATCAGGTTACTCAAGTGGGTTACGTATGGCAAGCATAACAGATGTCAAGTTGATCGAGAAAGCACGTGTACAAGCGCAAACGTTGTTTGAGCGCGATCCTTATTTGCATCAACCTGAACATGCCTTGCTGGCGGAAGCGTTCGGAAGATTCTGGGGCGATGGAAAAGGGGATGTTAGTTAGATAGTTTGGGAGTTCGTTAGTTGGATAGTCGTTTGGTCGTTAGTCACATAGTCAAAGACCACAAAACGAGCGAGGTTGTTCAATGACTATAAAATCAAAAGACAAAGGGCAAAACATTAAAATGGTCAGAGCATTATTCCCAGGGACGTTTGATCCCATTCATCATGGTCATATCGATATTGCCTCACGAGCTTCACGTCTCTTCGATGAAGTGGTGATGGCTGTTTATGACAAGCCATTGAAATCTTTGATGTTCTCACCTGAAGAACGCATGGAACTCGTTAGACAGGCGTTCAACGGCAATCCGAAGATCAAGGTGACAGGGTACAGCGGTCTCACCGTTGAGTTTGCACGCCAAATCAACGCCCAAGTGATCGTGCGGGGTTTGCGTGTGTTCTCCGATTTTGAATTTGAATTTCGTATGGGATTGGCAAATCAACGCCTCGCAAATGATATTGAGACAGTCGCTTTTATCACCGCCGAAGAACATACTTTTCTTTCATCGAGCACAGTCAAGGAAATCGCTTCATTGGGGGGAGATGTTTCCAGCATGGTGCCTGCTCCTGTGAATATGGCTTTGAAGAACAAAGTGATAAGTCTGGGTGATGGACATTCTCTTCCGAACGCGTTGCGTGATTAAAAATGCGATAGAATTAGAATCATCCGTTCCACGGAGGCTTTTATGGATATTCTGCAACTAATCGACCGACTGGAAGAGTTGTTCAATGAGAGCAAAGCCATCCCACTGACTCGTAATGTGATGGTGGATGAAGACCGCATGCTTGATATCATCGATCAGATGCGCATTGCCATCCCTGAGGAAGTGAAGAAGGCGCAGCAGCTTCTCGGTCAGCGAGACCGCGTATTGGCGCAGGCGCAAGAAGAAGCCAATCGCACGCTCGAGATTGCCCGCCAAAAAGCTGATCAACTTGTGGGAAAAGATATGGTTATGCAAGAAGCTCAGCGCCGCGCAGATCAAATCCTTGCACAGGCGCGTTCGGAAGCGGAGGGTATCCGCGCGGACGCAGATGATTATGTGATTGACAGCCTCACGCAACTCCAGGCGGAACTGGAACGGATTACGAATCAGGTCAATAATGGCATTCGGACGGTAAAGGATGGGCAGTCTGGGCGAGCCCCTACTTCATCGCCGATCTCTGAACCAGTGGACAAATAGATAAATAAACTTACGGTAAATGACAATCACCCCAGCATCATGCGGGGTGATTTTGTTTGCAGATGGGTGAATAAATATTCCGCTCTACCTTTTATCTTATTTGTATTCTTTAGTTAGCGCGCGAATTTTTATCACGATTTGCTAATTCAAAAACCATCCTTCCCAAACGTTCCAGTGCACGCTCTGTGGAGTAATTAAATGTGGCGGCGTTGAGACGAATGAAATTTGAGAATTGATACGTTGCTGAGAAAACATGCCCGGGGGCAAGTGTAATTCCGCCTTGCAATGCCATCTTATATAGCTCAAGTGAATCCACATTCTTGGACAATTGGACCCAGAGTACGAATCCGCCTGAAGGTCGCGTTAAGCGCGTACCCTCTGGGAAATAACGCATGACAGCATCAGACATCAACTCAACATTACGGGCATATTCGCGTCGAATACGACGAAGGTGTTGGTCGTAGCCACCCCCTTCGAGAAACTCGGCAACCGCCATCTGTGGCAAGGTTGGGGAAGATGCGCTGAGGGTAAATTTAAGCCATTCCACTTCGCTGCTGTAGCGCCCCGGTGCAACCCATCCGAGGCGCAGTCCAGGACTGATATCTTTGGAGAAGGAGGATAACAATATGACCAATCCCTTTGTATCGAAGGTTTTACAAACCAGAGGACGTTTCTCGCCGAAATAAAGCTCGCCTGAAACGTCATTCTCGATGAGAGGGATATCATGCTTTGCTAGCAAATCAACGAGTTCTTTTTTTCTTTCATCAGGGATCTGGCTACCCAGTGGGTTGTTGAAATTCGAGATCACAATGACTGCGCGAATAGGGTTATGTTCGATTGCGAATTCTAATGCCTCCAGGCTGATGCCATCCCGCGGGTGAGTAGGAATCTCGAGCGCACGTAAGCCATGCGTTTCAAGCATTTGAAGCGTAGCAAAATAGCAAGGCGACTCAATCGCAACGATGTCACCTGGCCGACAGACCGCGTGCAAACTGAAATCGATGGCTTCTGTCCCTCCGGAAGTAATCAGGATATCTCCTGGGGAAAGATTACAGCCGGCGTTGACCATCCGCCGCGCGATCTGAACTCTCAGTGCATCCAATCCTGGCGGGAATTGGTA
>WNFZ01000976.1_pt1 | contig 41040 bp, 40 predicted proteins | sample 5400081 | NCBI WGS metagenome assembly WNFZ01 (sample SAMN13153365, study PRJNA577476) | soil metagenome | isolation source: 80 cm soil or saprolite under grassland replicate 1 | place: USA:California | collected 2016-06-15
CCAGTATGGACCGCTTCCGGCCCATTATCATGACTACGATGTCCGCGGTCATAGGCGCTCTTCCCATCGCGGTTGGCTTTGGCGCCGACGGAGCGTCCCGCAAACCGCTGGGGCTGGTGATAGTCGGCGGATTGATCGTCTCTCAATTCATCACGCTCTATATCACCCCGGTAATCTACCTTTACCTCGAACAGTTCCAGAAGAAAGTCCTGGGCGGCGCCTCCTTCCGTTCGGGCCGTTCGAAGGGATCAAAGGAGCAGACGCCGGATCCTGTGGCCGGAGACTAATTACTCCTACCGGTAAATATTTCGGGGCTGAGGCGACGGATCAGCGGAAGGTCATGGGGTTCAACCATCAGGCTGCGCTAAATCGAACCAGGTAACATCGGTACAGTACCGGGAGCGGTAGCGACCGGGCGCCAATCGAAACGACCTCTCCGTAGGGCGCCCGGTCGCTACCGCTCCCGGTACTGTACCGCCGCGTGTCCCAATAGCGCCTGGTTCGATTTAGTATACCCATTTCACGATCCAGCTTCTCGACAGATTCCAGGACCTCGAAACACAGTACCCCGAAGGTATCTGGGAGAAAGTCCATCCGGACACGAAGCAGGACGACATTGACGCGCGAATGAACGCCGCGCGCAAGATGGCGCATACAGACCTGCTGACCTTACTGGAACAGGCGCAACACCCGCCTTCCGCTCAGAATTGACCCGCACTAGGCTGAGAGATAAGATACAGGCACTGACCGTCAGGATGGTGACGTATCACATCTTGCCGGCTCAAGGGCTAGGTCTAATTCCGAGTTATCTCATCGGCTCTGCCGCCTGTTAGGGGCAGTCCACATTTCGACTTTGCGCTGCGGCGGGCTGAATATGCTGCACGATTCAGCCCGCCTGCGCCGCATGAGTACGCGCACACAGGAGGTTATTATGTTGAGATATGTCAGATGCGTTGCTCTGATGCTCTTGGCCGCCGGGTCAACTCTCGCTCAAGATCGAGGCGCAATCACCGGCGCCGTCACTGATCCCAACGGCGCAGGCGTGCCGGCCGCCACTGTAACAGCAAAGAATTCGAATACCGGGCTCACCCAGACCGCCACGACGGGCGCTGACGGCCTGTATACCTTACTCTATCTTCCCGTCGGCGCTTACACTGTCGTGACCGAAAAGGTCGGGTTCAAAAAGGCCGAGGCGCCCGGGGTAGTGGTGAGCGTGAACACGACGGTCCGCCTGGACATGCGGCTCACCGTCGGTGGAATCGAACAAACGGTGGAGATCACGGCTGCCGGATCATTGCTCTCAAACGAAGGATCCAATCTCGGCAAAGTCGTACCGACCAAGGCGATCATGGACCTGCCTCTGTTCATAGGCGGCGGACTGCGAAGCACCATGGCCTTTATTATCCTGACGCCGGGCGTCATCGGCTCTCAGGGTAACCCGCGCATTGGTGGTGGATTGCTAGACGGTCAAAGCGAACGGCTGGACGGCGCTGAAGCTCAAAGCGAGCGTCGTAACGATCCTGCCTTCGTTGGCGTAAGCGTTGAGGGCCTTCAGGAGTTCAAGGTTCAGAGTAGCGGCTACTCTGCTGAGTATGGCCGGACTTCGAACGGCGTCATCAACTTCGTCACCAAATCCGGCACGAACGAGCTTCACGGAAGTGGGTTAATGTTCTTGCGAAACGAGGCTTTCAATGCCCGCGGATTTACCTTCGGACCGGGGACGCGGCAAGTGAGACGGCAGACCAACCCGGGCGGCAGCATCGGCGGGCCAGTTTATATTCCCAAGGTCTTCGACGGCCGCAACAAAGCCTTCTTCTTCTTCGCCGTTGAGAATGCTCACTTCAAAGGCGGCAGCCCATCGAACCTGATCACCGTGCCGATTAACGAGTTCCGCAACGGTGACTTCCGCAAGTACACCGACGCGGCCGGAAACATGATTCCGCTCTACGATCCGATAGGTCCCAACGGCAACATTATCACGGATGCCTTTGCGCGGCCTCGCCTGCAATGCAATGGGGTTCTGAATGTCATCTGTCCGGAAAGAATTGACCAAGTCGCGAAGGTGCTCCAATCCAAGCTGCCACAGCCTGACGATCCGACGAGGGCGTTCAACAACACGCGCGCGGTGGCAAAGCCCGAGAACAAGCAGACTGTCTACTCAATCAAAGGAGATTATGCTATTTCCGACAAAAACCGCATCAGCGGTTTGTACAGCCGCTACTACAGTCCTGGCATCGGTCAGATCGGACCTTGGGCCGGGATTCCAAGCCGTGACTGGGGGAACGATATCAAAATCCGGTACTATCGCGTTAACCACGACTACGTGATCAGGCCCAACTTGCTACACCACTTCACTGCCGGCTTCAACCAGCGCAACATCATCGAGAATCCTGGCAACATTAACGGCGTGGACGACGCCTACCGGCAGGCCGTCCAGATACCGGGGACCACCTTTGGGCCGAAGGAAGGAAAGATGACCCGATACAACACCGAATTCGTCGACTACGGTACGCATGTGGATACCGACTCCCGCAGCAAAACCTTCAGCATCAGCGAACAACTGGCCTGGATCAAAGGGAAGCATAATGTGAAGTTCGGTTTCGAGTTCCTCAAGGGATGGTACCGCCGGATTGACTGCAACAATTGCCAGGGCCAAATCGGTTTCTCACAGGACGCCACCGGAAACCCCGGAGTCAGTGGCCGCACGGGTTCCGGTTACGCCGCCTTCTTGCTCGGCCTGCCGAGCGGGGGCAATTTCAATTACAGTGGCGATATCGAATTCTTCTTCCCTTATTACGCCTGGTTCGTGCAGGACGATTTCAAGATCACCAGTAAGCTGACGCTGAACCTTGGCCTTCGTTATGATCTGTCGATCCCCAAGGAAGAGACCAATCTCAAGAACAGCAACTTCAACCCGACTCTTCCGAACCCCCGCGCAGGCGGGCTTCCGGGGGCCATGGAGTTTGCGGGCGACGGCCCGGGGCGCAGCGGAAAGCCCCGTTTCGGGGAGACCCGCAAGAACGCCTTTGGGCCCCGGTTGGGCTTCGCTTACCTGCTTACGGAAAGGACCGTGATCCGCGCCGGTGGGGCGATTTACTACCAGCCGTCGCGCGAGGATGGCAATGCTGATAACGGCGTCCAGGGATTTGCGGGCGGATTCGGCGCGCCTGGCAACTTTCTTATCAACGGGATCTCGTACCGATTAAGGGATGGTTTCAATACGTTCAGTGACGAAGTGCAAAAGAACAAGCCGCCGCAGATCGATCCGACCATCCAGTTTTTCGGCGGGCCGTTTTACATGTTCCCAAAGGCCGGCCGGTCGCCGTACTTCATGGACTACAACTTCACAGTCGAGCGCAGCTTCACAACAAATTCGGTATTTCGCGCGAGCTTTCACTCGAACATGGGCGTGAAGCTGCTCTCTAGGAAGCAGGAGCTCAACCAATTGGACCCCAAGTACTGGGCCATCTACGGGACACTGCTCGGCCGGCGGCTGGACGACCCTCTGGTGAGGGCCATTGGGTTCCAGCCGCCCTACAAGGATTATCTGGAGAGCCGTCAACTCCAGCAAGCGCTGCGCCCCTTCCCGCAGTACAACAGCATCAACATCAATGCGGGCGGCATGAACGATGGTCATATGACGTACAATGCCCTGGAGACCGGCTTCGAGCACCGCTTCTCCAAAGGACTCTACCTGATGGCCTCCTACACCTTCGCCAAGCTGATCTCCAACACAGATGGCGAGGATGCCAACCGCGGTGACGACAAAGGCCAGAACCAGTACAATCGGAAGCTGGATAAGGCAGTCGGCATTCAGGACACCCCGCACAATGTAGCGGTCATGTATGTTTATGAGTTGCCGTTCGGGCGGGGTAAGAGGTGGTTGAACCAGCCACATCCGATCGTCAATGGGTTCCTTGGCAATTGGAGGATCTCAGGCGTTCATCGCTATGTCAGCGGCCAGGCGCTCGCGCTGACGTCAGGCCAGAATCTCTTCGGCGCCGGGGGGCAAGCGCGGCCCAGTTTTGTGCCCGGCCAACCCTTGAAGAACCCGCAGTTTGATCCGAACGATCCCGGGAGATTCCCTTACATCAACCCGGCGGCGTTCCGCCGTCCAGCCAACATGGAATACGGAAATACGCCCCGCCGAATCTCGCAGCTCCGCGAACCCGCTCTGTTGAGCGAGGACTTTTCCTTGCTGAAGAACGTCAATTTAGGCAGTGAAAAGCGATTTCTCGAGTTTCGTGTGGCGGCGTTCAACATCTTCAACCGGCATCGCCTTGGCGGCATCACCACGAACTTCGACAACTCAACCTTTGGCATGATCACCAATCCGCAGACCATTGGCGCGCGCGAGATCCAGTTCGGGCTGAAGTTTTACTTCTAACCCCTCCCGCAGGGTGGCCGGTAGGGACTAGAACCGGGCGGGCGCCGGCCCCCTGCCTCACTCTTTAAGGGAAGAAAGGAGAGCCATGAGCGAGAAATCCAAACGACCAACGCGCCGCAAATTTCTGCGTCAGGCGTCTTTTGCCGTAGCAGCGCTGGGGCCTGCCACGCACGCCGCCGCGCAGACTCAGAAATCTATCAAGCCCGGCGTCTCCGCGCGATCGGCTGCGCGCGTGATAGGGGCGAATGATCGCATCAATGTCGGCATGATCGGCATGGGGGGGATGGGGACCGTCCACCTGCGCGCTTTCATGTCGCAGAGCGAAGAGGATAAAGACATCCAGGTCATTGCGCTGAGCGATATCTATACGGTCCGCAAAGAGAACGCGAGGAACATCGCCAAGCTCACGGACGAGGATGTCCACCATGACTACCGGGACCTGCTGGCCCGCAGCGACGTCGATGCGGTTCTGATCGCCGTGCCCGACCACTGGCACGGGCAGATAGCGCTGGACGCTCTAACAGCGGGCAAGGACGTCTACCTCGAAAAGCCAATGACTCATACCATTGATGAGGCGCGGCAAGTGGCGGAAGCGACGAAGAAGCACAGCCGTATCCTCCAGGTTGGCGCTCACGGAATGTCCTCCGCCGGCGCCCAGAAGGCGCGTGAGCTGATTGAACAGGGCGAGATCGGAGAACTCTTGTGGGCTCAAGCTACCTCGGCCCGCAACTCTACGGCGGGTGAATGGAACTATCGCATTGAACCCGAAGGGACGCCACAGACGATCGACTGGAAGCGCTGGCTCGGCCCGGCCCCGAGCCGGCCATTCAGCGCCGAGAGGTACTTCCGCTTTCGGAAGTACTGGGATTACTCGGGCGGGATTGCGACCGACCTCTTCTATCACAGCATCGCCCCGATTGTGTATGCCATGGGAGCCGAATTTCCCATCGCCGTGAGCGCCTGCGGCGGCATCTACGTGCAGAAGGACCGCGAGGTGCCCGACACTTACGCGACGACGATTGAGTATCCGAATTTCTACATCGACATGTCCGGAAGTATGGCCAACGCGGCCGCGAACCAGAACCACCGGACCGCGATCTATGGCCATAAGGGCACGATTATCTTTGAGCGCGGGCAGATTCAGGTAGCGCCAGAATCCCTCAGTCGGGAGACAGAGACCAAGAGGCGACAGCCTCCTGAGCCGAAAATCTACGAGGCGCCTCCGGTCGGACAACTCCGTGACACCCGCTCGCCACACACGGACAATTTCTTCTCATGCATGCGATCGAGGAAACAGCCTAACATGCCGGCTGAGCTCGGCTATCGAGCGCTGGTCGCAATTAACCTTGGGGTGCAGGCGTACCGGGAAGGCAGATCGAAGCTCTTCGACCCGAAAACGCAGCGTGTGGTCAACAAGCCATTTCCCAGGCCGACTTATGAAGGTAACGGAAAAAACTACACGGCATCGGGCGACTGAGAGGCATCAAGTATGCGCCAAGAGTTCGGATCATACTAACATGATCGAACGATTCAATTGCGCCCTGAGGCAGCGGGTATCTCGACTGGCGCCAGGCGCATTGAGCTTTTCAAAGATGATCAAGAATCATATCGGAGCGATCAAGTACTTCATCTGTCATTATAACAAGGTGATTATCGGGCTTGCTGAGTCAGCCTTACACGAAGACGATTTCTCGAATGAGTTGTTTCTGCCCGAGTGAGTCGGCCCTGAGATGAATGCGGATTGAAGAGTGACTGCGCGTTTTACAGATCCACAATCCGCGATTCGCAATCAAGTCATTCCACTCGAAGCGCCACCATTGGATCAACCTTCGTCGCGCGGCGTGCTGGCATCCAACAGGCCAGCAGCGCGACCAACAAGAACAGCCCGGCGACCAGGATGAATGTGATTGGATCGGTGGCGCTTACGCCGAACAGCAAATTCTGTATCAACCGCGTCAACGCGAACGCCGCGATCATACCAATCACAACGCCCATCAACGCGAGCTTCATCCCTTGACCGATGACCAGCCTTAGCACCGCGACCGCCTGCGCGCCCAGGGCTATTCGAATGCCGATCTCATGCGTGCGTTGCGCCACTGCATAAGCCAGCACGCCGTAAAGTCCGATTATTGCCAGCGCCAGCGCCACTGCCGCGAAGGCGCCGAGCAGTGTCAGGTTCAGCCGTTGGGAGGCGATTGACCCTCTCCGAAGTTCCAACAACGTGCTGACTTGATGAATCGGCTGTTCAGGATCGAGCGCGAGCATCTCCCTGCGCGCGAGCGCGATCAGCGCATCAGGCGCGAGGGATGTTTTCACGACCACTGTCATGCCTCTCCTGGGCGTTTGCAGGAACGGCAAATAAGCTTGCACGTCTCCCCCTTGCTCGCTTAGTTGCTCCAACTTTACGCGCCCGACGACGCCGATGACGGTCAATATTGGGTTTTCTTCCCTTGGCCCCCACGGCAAGCGCACGCGCTGGCCAATAGGGTCTTCGTTCGGCCAATAACGGCGCGCAAACTCTTCATCCACGACGATGGCGTTCAATCCGGCACGCGTCGCGTAGGACGGGTCCTGCGGGTCGCGCCCCGCGGAGCGTCCGCGCAGATGCGCGCGATTGTCCTGCTCCGTGAAGCCTCGGCCGCGCAGGACCGGAATGCCCAGCGCGCGAAAATAGTCCGGCGCTACGACCTGCACCTCCATGTTAAGACTCTTACCTGGCGCTGGCTCTGGGTGGCCCTCGATCAGAAACGACATCTCGTTGTCACGGCCATCGAGCGGAATTCGGGAAGCGATGCTTGCGGCCTGGACACCTGGCAACGCCCGCAGTTTCTCCAACAACTCATGGAAGAAGTCGATTTGACGCTCCACCGCCGGATATTTCCGCGCGAGCAAATCCACGCGAAAGCTCAGTACTCGCTCCGAAACGAATCCGGTGTGGACCTGTCGCAAATGATAAAAGCTCCGCAACAGGAGCCCCGCCCCGACAAGCAGGAGCAGCGTGAGCGCGACTTCCGCAACGACCAACCCGTGGCGCAATCGCCCGCGCCCGCTCGTCGTGCCCCGCGCAGCGTCCTTCAGCGTCTCCTGTAAATCCACTCGGCTCGCCTGCCACGAGGGCGCCAGTCCGAATAGAAGACCGGTGAGCAGAGCCATCGCGGCGGAGAAGAGCAACACGGCCCCGTCCAGACTGATGCCGCTGACGCGCGGGACGGTGCTTTGGGCCATCGTCACGATGACATGGAACGCCCCTTGAGCCAGCAGCAAACCTGCCGCAGCGCCAAGAGCCGCCAGCAACATGCTCTCGGCGAGCAGTTGCCGAACTATCCGTAGCCGGCTTGCCCCGAGCGCCGCGCGGACAGCCATCTCTCTCTGTCGAGCTGCAGCCCGCGCCAACAGAAGGTTGGCCACGTTCGCGCAGGCGATCAGCAGCACCAAGCCAACCGCGCCAAATAGCGTCCACAAGTTACGGCGGACGCCACCCACCGCGATATCGAGCAGGCGATCCACTTGGACGCGACGGTATTTGTTGGAGCCGGGGTATTGTTGTTCGAGTCGGGCGGCGATCGTGTCCAGGTCGGCGCGGGCTTGGTCCAAAGTGACGCCTGGTTTGAGCCGGGCAACGCCGAACAGGTCAGGATGGTTGTTCCGGTTTTGCCAATTTGGGTTTGCCGCAAGCGGCCCAACCGGCGCCCAAAGACTCACCTCGCTCGGAAAGGCAAAGCCAGCAGGCATCACACCAAGGACGGTGTGAGCGCGTCCATCCAGCGTGATCGCTTGATTCATGATGTCCGGATCACCACCATACCTGCTCTGCCACAGCTCATAGCTGATCACGACCACCGGCGCCGCGCCGGCCTTGTCTTCATCTGCGCTGAAGACGCGCCCTAGCGCCGGTTGAGCTCGCAGCATTGGAAAAACGTCAGCGGACATCACCACGCCTTTAAGTTGAACGGGATCGCCACGGCCGGTGAGGATGAAATTGTTCAACATATATCCCCCAAAGGTCTCGAAGACCGTTTGCTGCGCCCGCCAGTCGGCGAAATTCGGATAAGCGACCGAAAGCCCGGTATGATTAGGCAGACGCTCCGCCAGCCACACGAGCCGCTCAGATTCGGGATAAGGCAACGGCCGCAACAATACCGCGTTGATCACGCTGAAGATGGCTGTATTAGCCCCGATGCCGAGCGCCAGTGTGATGACAGCAATCAAAGTGAAGCCGGGGTTCTTAATCAACATTCTCGCGCCATAACGCAGATCCTGCCAAAGCTCTTCAAGCCGCCTAACGCCGCGGGCGTCCCGGCTCCGCTCCTTCGCCTGTTCCACTCCGCCGAAAGCCTTGCGGGCCGCATAGCGCGCCTCTTCCGGGGGCATCCCAAGCCGGATGTTCTGCTCGGTTTGCTGCTCAATGTGGTAGTGCAGTTCATCGTCAAGTTCGCGTTCGGCTTGGCGCTTACGCAGCAGCGCCCGCAGCGCCGTCTTCAATCTGCTCAGCATTTCAGTCTCCTTTCGTTGGCGCCTATATGATCAAGCGTCGCGCAGGATCAGTTCGACCGCGCCCGAAAACCGCTTCCAGGTCTCCCACTCCTCGTCAAGTTGTTTTTTCCCGGCGGCCGTTAGTTTGTAGAACTTCGCGCGCCGGTTGTTATCCGAAGCGCCCCATTCGGCTTTGACCAGGCCACTGGCTTCCAATCGGTGCAGCGCCGGATAAAGTGAACCTGGGATGACGCGAAACACCTCGCCCGAGACGATCTGGATGCGATTCATAATGTCCCAGCCGTTCAAGGGACCGTGCCGCAGCACTCGCAAGATCAACAGGTCGAGCATGCCCTGCAACATGTCCGTCTTCTTCTTCTTTCCCATGGGTGTCCTCTCGATTTTCGATAGGGCGAATGGTAAAGGCTTACCTATCGAGTGTCAATAGGTACGCGGGTGGGAACAGGAGTCCCCGTGATGCCAACCTCTAATCTCACCTAACGCCTTCTCTCCATCTCCTTCTTTCCTTACACAAAAACAAAGCGGGCGGCAGCGGCGCGCCTAAATTGACGGGCATCCAGCAACCTGGCGACGGGAACTATCTCGTCGCCTTTGTCATTTTAAGGGAGGAAATCTATGTCGTTTACAATCAATCGAGAAATATTTGACCGCGTGAAAACGGCTATCGCCGAAACAGGGCGCATCAACATGCTTTCTTGGGCCGAGGTCCAAGACTCCGCGATGGCTGAATCGGTTGACGAGATTCGAGGGCTGTCTCTGCCGGACAATTGCCGGACGACGTCCTGTATCGGCGGCTTAATTTGTTATCTCGCAACTTCGGAAGAAATTACCCGCGCGGCTGAAATCTACGAATTATCCGACAACGAAGTTCAGGAGCCTTCCATTCTCAGCAATGCGATTTGCGCGACATTTCGCGACAACGAGATCGAATTGAGAGCCGCATCCGAGGAGACCGGTGAGGCCGAGGAAATCATTCCAGCCGATCTCAGCCTGGGGCAAGCAATGGAGGCCGGGTTCAACGCCAAATATCTCCGTGACTTTCTCACAGTCGCGCCCGAGGGCGACATTCGAATCTATTTCAAGGACGCGCAAACGCAGTTCGAGATGAGGTCGGCCGAAAGCCGGTGGGTGAGCCGCTACATCATAATGCCGATGAGGCTTTGACATGGGCGGGCGGCGTCGACGAAGGCAGGATGAGATTGGCGGATGGGACCTATAAGGAGGCAGGCGTGGCTAACCTCGCAAAATTCAACGAAGCGCAAAGCTGGCTCGCCGAGTGGATTGCGAGCGCGCGGCGCGGCAGAGCGTCTGCGCGACACATGATTATGACCACGGCAATCGAGCAGAGGCGTAACCTTGAAGCGGTGAAACACTGGGGGCATAGCGGCTGGTGTGACGTAGCGGAATATGAGCGCGGCGTTCGCCTGATCGAAGAGGCGGCGCGTGAACTGTCGGCGCAGCGATGACGGGCGATGCTTCGACATCAGAGGCGCATGGCCGACTTTCAAACCAACAACACTACAATCGCGGCGAATGAGGGCGCGAATGAAAAGCGAGATGCGATCTATCGCTAGAAAGATCAGAGGGGCGGAAGAGCGGATACGGCGATATTGGCCCAACCGGCGCCGTCCCGGCACGCGAGAGAGAATCAGGTACGAGATCGTCTCGCTGCGCAGGCTGCGCGAGAATAGGGCTGAGCTGGCCGCGAGTAAAGGCCAGGAGGAAAAGCAATGACGGCTAAGCTTGCGGTAATAGGACCTACCGGCGAATAGCATCCTCACCACCTCATTCATTGAACAAGCAGACGAAAAACAAGCGGGGGACAGGCCGCGCTCAACTCGGCAGACCGCAGGCCACTCTGGGACACTGCGCACGCCAATTGATCGAGCTTCATCATATCAATCACGATAAGGAGACCTCGCCGCATGTCAAACGTCAGAACTGAATTCGGATTTGAGCGTACGGAGTGCTCATGCGAGGAGTGTACTCGCTATTGTGTATATCTTCCGGGCGCGCTCATCCCGACCGACCTGGACGCCATTTCTGCGCATCTCGGATACGACGACATCGTTCGCTTCGCCGTCGAGAACCTCTTGGCCAGCCCCGGCGCAATTGTAAGTATTAACGGATTCCGGATCAGGGTCCCTACTTTGGTTCCGCAGAGAGGGCCGGGTGGCGCGTGTAAATTCCTGCGCGACAATCGATGCTCCATACATGCCCATGCGCCATATTCTTGCGCCTTCTTCCGGGCGGAGCAGGACCAACGCGAGGCCGGCGCTAGGAGCTTACGCGGCCTACAGGCGATTGCGCGGGAATGGTCGGCAGGAGGCATATACGCCCGGCTGTGGATGCTTCTGCATTCGATGGGGCTGGTCGCGCCTTCTCCCATCGAAGCCAGGGAGCGCATGCGGCGTGAGATGCAAGAGAAGAAGAAGCGAGCGGACGGCATGCCGCGCAAAGCATAATCGCCGGCGGGTCAAGGTTATCAGCGACCGCGCCGCCGAATCGAATTCCATCCACATCAATCGTGACAAGGAGACTTTCATGAGCGCCAGTGTCATTACTTTCCCTCAGACAGAGAGGGCACAGTCCGCCACCATCATCACGAACGGTGATCGCCGCGCCGCAGTCGCGGCCGAGCGTACCGGGCGTAACGCTAAAGAGATCGAGCGCCTCCCCTTCGATCTCTCTGTGCTTGAAGAAGAAGGATTGTTCGTTAATGTCGACGCCACTGGTTTCGGCATCCTCGACCGCAGGCTCGACTGGCAGGCGCTCGGCGTCGAGCTCCCGGAAGAGACCGACGTCGCGTTCAGGCCGCCGCGCTGCGGCCTCCTGCCCAATCGTTACCGCAGGCCGCTCCTCACGCCGGTCTCCCAGTCCCATGCCGCGCTTCATAAATATAGTTATCACTTCCGGCTGACCGAGACTCTCTTCGAGTCGCCCGCTTACCGCTGGGTTCCGTGGCAGGCTTTTACCGAGTTTGAGACGGTCTTCAACAAAGCCTGCGACAATCTGAACAAAGCGAAACAAACGGTCCTTGACGCCTACGACGGGATACGCGACGAGGTCGTCGCCGCGTTCAGTCAGGTGGCCGCCGACTCGGCACGGCGGCTCGCGGCGACAAACGCGCCCTCTCGATCGCCACCACGCTCAGAGGCATTCTCGGCATCAGCGAGTTCGAGAAGGCGGTGGGCGGTCTCGAATCCTCGTCTCGAACCGACGGCGGAGAGACGGCGCGCACCATCGCATACTTGCTCAACTGGATGCAGGAGCAGTCGGACGTCTTCGTGATCGGCACGGCCAACGACGTTCGGGGTCTTGCCGCGGAGCAGACTCGGCAGGGGCGTTTCTCGCACATCGTCTTCGTCGATCTGCCGACACTCGATGACCGGCGCGAGATCTTCGCCGTGCATCTGCGCAAACGTAATCGCGAGCCGGAGGAGTTCGACCTCGACGAACTCGCCGAGGTAACCGAAGGATACTCTGGGGCGGAGATCGAGGCGGCGGTCAAGGCAGGATTACTGCGAGCGTTTATGGACGGAGAGCGTTGGCTGATGACCGAAGACATCGTCGAATGCGCTCGGAGGATTCAACCGACAAGCGTCGTCAAACGCGAACAAGTGGAGTCACTGCGCAACTGGGCGAAGGATCACATGGCGGTGGACGCAGGGGGCATCGGCGTCACGCCCATCGGCGAGCGAATGAACGGCGCGCGGGCGCTGGAGATGTGAGTCAAAAAATGGCCGCGGATGAGCGCAGGAAAACGCGGATCGTCGGTGCCCGGCGTCCGTCCGCGGCATTCTTTTCCGAGGATAGCAATGAGCAAATACATGACCTTTCCGGAAGTCGTCTTCAAGGATCGCGATCTCCTGATCGCCGCGCTCGAGGAGATCGGATGCAGCTACATCCGCCAGGGCGCGGATCTCGAAATGGGGCGATATTACTCGGAGCAACTGGAACAGAAGGTCGAGATAGTCATTCCGCGCGGAGCGATCGGCAATAGTTTTGGCGACATCGGCTTTGCGCGTACCGAGAGTGGCGAATACCGCCCGGTAATGGACGATCTTGATCGCACCCGCGCTCTCAATGGGCAATTCATCCCGAAGCTTCGCGCCGCATACAACGAACGCGTCGTCGCAAAAGTGGCGACGAAACTGCGCGGGACAATCCATCGTGCCGTCGAGGGTGGCGTGGTGAAGATCAAAGTGCGGTTCTGAAAGAGAGGGGGGAGCCAAATATGCCGGAGATCAATTTCACGATAGACGCGCAGACAGGCGAGCTGAAAATGAAGGTGGAGGACATTCAGGGGCCGCAGTGCGCCGACATCGCAAAGCTCGTCACAGAATTGCTCGGCTCGCCGGAGCTTGAAGAGAATACAGAGGAATTTTACGCGCGCCCGAATGTCAGGCCCCAAGTTCAAAGTGCACGCCCGGCAAATTCTTGATCCGCGCGAGAATCTGCTGGCTGAGACTGAAGACTTGGTCGTCCTTATAACCGCGCGGTAGTTCCAACCCAAAGGTCAGTACGTTCCGCCGGTCGAATCCGGCGTCCAACTTTTGGAGCCTTTGCAGGCTTCGCACGACCAGACCGGCGCCGGTCAGTAGCACCAGTGAGAGCGCCACCTGTACGACCACCAGCGCGTTGCCCAGCCGCAGAGGGCGCACGCCACCACTCACCGCCCGCGCCGCGTCTTTGAGCGCGGTGGTTAAATCCACTCGTGTGGCCCTCATCGCTGGCGCGAGCCCGAACATGATACCGACGCCCAGCGCAACCGCTGCGGTAAAACCGAGCATGCGCAAGTCGAGCACAGGCCCGAGCGTCAGCGGAAGATTGCCGCGCGGAATTGAAGTTACCAGCAAATTACGCCCCCAAACCGCGAAGAACAGCCCGAGACAGGCTCCCAGCGTGGCAAGCATTACGCTCTCGGTTAGCAGTTGGCGAATCAATCGGAGCCGGCTCGCGCCGAGAGCCAATCTCACGGCGATCTCTGACGCGCGCATCTCAGCCCGCGCCAGCAGCAAGTTGGCTATGTTGGCGCAGGTGATCAACAACAACAGTCCAACGATCGTCATCAGAATTTTCAGCGGCTGGGAGAACTGGTTGCGCAGTTGCGAGAGTCCATTGCCGGCCGGATCGAGGGCGATCGTTTGCGCCAGAAATTCGCGTCGTGTGGTTGGATCATTGATGCTGCTAACCCTCTCGGCGAGTGTGGATTGAAAAATGCGCGTGCCATCGGCGCTTGCCAGTTGCTCGGTAACACCCGGCTTCAAGCGCGCGATAACACGCAGCCAATTGCCGCCGGGATCGTTGAGAAAAGACGGCCGCGTGACCTGTGTCAGGGACGTCCAGACGTCCACTGTGGCGCCGACCTCGACGCCGAAAAATTCCGGCGGTGTCACGCCGATGATCGTACACGGAACGCCATTGAGCGAAATCGTTTTGCCCACCGCCGCCGGGTCCAAGGCGAATCTCCGGCGCCAGAAACCATAACTGATCACCGCGACGGATTGGCCGCCGGGCGGTCTGTCATCTTCGGCAGTGAAGGTTCTGCCCAGCAACGCCGGAACGCCAAGGGTTGAAAAATAACCGCCGGAGATAGTCTCGCGCGCCGCGTATTCATTCTGTTCGCTCGCGTCGCCCTCAACGCGCATCGTCGCGCGACTCACGCCGGAGGTGGCAAGGATTCCAGCAAAAACCTGGTTATCATCGCGAAGGCGTGAAAAGAGGGGATACGAAAAATCCATACTATCGCCGCGAAAGCCGACCTTTTTGAGTGTTACCAGCTTATCAGGTTGTTTGACTGGGAGCATTTTCAACAAGACTACGTCCGTCAAACTGAAGATCGCCGTATATGTCGGAGACTGGTTCCAAAGCTGATCCGTCAAATGTGTCACCCATGGTGCGCCACGAAGGCGCGGAAAGGAGGCCGCAATGGCCATCTGAAAGCAGCCGAGCTGCATAAGAGATGAGGGAAGGCCCCTCGGACTCGGGCTGCAGGGTCAGAGTCCAAACCACCTGAAGCTGCTCCGGTCCAATGGTCGGGGTAGTGAGCGTTTAGGTAAAGGGACGGGAAACTCCCGTCTCAGGTATGTGCTGAAAAGACGAACGTGAGTGAACCGCTGATGAAGTGTCGAAAACACAAGGACGTCATCAAAACCGGGGTCTCAAGGGCGCTTCGGGACAAAGCTCGGGGGAAACCTGATTACTGCCCGAGTGGTGACCGGCATAAAGGCGGCGTGAGTTCAGCGCAGGCTCTTATGCGGAACGTGGGAACCTCCAGCCTCGATGCTTAAGGGAGCCCTCCAAGCGGAAGACCCGCGAGGAGCAGAGTACCGATGCGAGGCGGAGGGACGGACAGGCCCGTAGTAGTGGTGAAGCCCGGTAACGCGGGTGGAGCGAAGGGGCCTGACGATCTAGCTGATGGCGCAAGCCAACCAGCAATGGGAGGAGCTAGTGTCTGAAGCAGATCGTAAGAGCCGGATGAGGCGCGAGTCTCACGTCCGGTTCCGTGAGGGCGTGGGGGTGCGATTCCCCCGCGCTACTCGACTTCGCGATGGATTCATTGCCGTATGACCTTTCAAAAAGAGTTGCTCTACGCCTATACTTCAAATCCTACCCATTCCTTCACACTGTAGATAACTGGTTGTTTTGCTGTGGAGACGTGGCCGTTGGGAAGCGGCGTCGAGATGTCTGTCAGCGAAGTCGTCAAAGCGACGCTCGATCCAGGAGGCGCGCCGCGTGACGGCGTGACCGTGCTTGGCGGCGAGCCGTTTCTTCAACCGGAGGGACTGCTGTCGCTCGTGACTGCGTTGAAGGCGCATAGTCAGCACGTCACACTCTATTCGGGGTACACGCTGGAAGAATTGCTTTCGCGCCAGGATCCTGTCATATCCCAAATTCTTGACCTGGCTGACATTTTGATCGATGGGCCTTTTGTCAAAGAGCTCTCATGCGACGCCGGCGAATGGCGAGGCTCGACTAACCAGCGTATAATCTATAAATAAATGATAGATAAATGATGCGATAATGACCTTGTCTCAAACCCTCTTGCCGGAACCCTCGCAACGCGCGGCGATGTGTGAGGCGGGTGAAAGGAAAATAGCGATGGAAAATATGCAAACATCTCCTTCTGTGAAAGCGATCCTGACGACGATGAGAGAGATGCCGATTGCCGAACTAGAGCAATTGGTAGATGAAGTAATCGCCATCCGAGCCGAGCGCGTCGCTCCGCATTTAACAGCCGACGAAAGCGCATTGCTGGCACGCATCAACCATGGCCTGCCCACCGAAGACAGGGACAGGATGCGCGCGCTCATTGAGAAGCGCGACGAGGAGACCATCACCACGGAGGAATGGCGGGAATTGGCGGCGCTGACCGACCGGCTTGAATTGCTGCATGCAGACCGGCTGGCCGCGCTGGCCGAATTGGCGAAACTGAGAGGCGTCACTCTAGATGAAGTAATGAGCCAACTCGGAATTCAGTTCCCCGATCATGACTAAAAAATATATCCCGGCCGATCTGCGCCGCCTGGTAATTGAGCGGGCGCGGAACTACTGCGAATATTGCCGCTATCCAGGCCGTTACGCGCCACAAACATCGCCGATTGATCACATCATTCCGCGAGAAGCCGGCGGACAGACAGTCGCTGAAAACCTCGCCCAGAGCTGCCAGGGTTGCAACGGCCATAAGGCGGCCAGAACATTAGCTACAGATCCCGTCACAGGTCTCCTGGTCTCGCTCTATAATCCGCGAGAGCAACGATGGAACGAACACTTTTCCTGGAGCGAAGATTACCTGCAGATTATAGGATTGACTTCCACGGGTAGAGCCACTGTGGAAGCGCTGCAGTTGAATAGAGAAGGATTAGTCAACATGCGCCGCGTGCTTTATGCGGTCGGCGAACATCCGCCGCAAGAGACAGAGTAAACTATCTCAGTCAACTCCCTTTGCCGATTGCCTCAGAAACGCAGTATTCTTCGGGCAAAGAGATGATTTTATGGGCGTACAAACAACCACTATCGAAATCGATCAACTCACAGCGGCGAGGCTTCAGGCGCAAGCCGAAGCGCGAGGTCTAACCATTAACGCCCTGCTGCGTTTGATCACAGAACTGTGGAATGGTTCGCACGACAAATCCTTCTACGAAACGTGGTCGCCGGAAGAGAGGGCTCGGGCCGTCGAAGAGTGGGCGAACCAGCATCGCTCATCCGCCCCACCATTACCCGACACAGCCATCAGCCGTGATAGCATTTATGGGGAACGTGAAGAAAAACAGCCATGAACTATGTGCTGGATTCAAACATCCATGCTCCGCATGTCCCAGGATAGGCGCCCAATGCATCGCGTACCCAGGGTGATTTTCATTGTTTTGCCGCGCAATCTCCTGTTCCTGCGGATGCGGGAACGCCACAGCCATCCGTAATCGGTGAAGAGTGCCCGCCAGTCCCTCCACCCATCACGCTTGATGATCTACGTCGTCAGCTCGTCCGGGAGCCGAAGCGGCGTTCTGCCTCCGCCGCTTCAGCCGATGCTGAAGCGACGCAGATGAGTCTCTTTTAGAAGACAAAAAAGAGAGTGGGCAGCAGGGCGCGCACTGGCGCACAAGCGCCGCAAGCGTGATGCAACACTGAGCCGGAACGCAGGTGCCAATCAGTCACCGATCAAGGAGGCAAGATGAGCCGCATCGTTATCACAGTGAGTCGCGCGATCTTCTTTCGTCTTCTCGCGCACGCGCCGGAAGAGTTGCAGCGGGAGGCGAAAGAGGACGCCCGGAGAGGCATCCCTGCGCTGGCCGCCTGCGCGCAATCTATTTTCCGAAAGGAGAGTTTCATGGACCTCAGTGACCTGACATTCATCTACAACCTGCTCTACGCAATCGGTGAAATTCTGACCACAACCTGGCCCGGCAGGTTGGTTCTCGGTGTGGCCATCGGTTCTGTGATCGCGTGGCTCTCGCGGTTCTGACGCTGGCGGAATTCCGATACAAGCAGTTGACAAGGAGGGTTTTATGTACACTAAAAACGGGCCGCAAAGCGATGATCGTAAGGCAGGGTTGCAAGCGATGGGAGGAGTACCGCTGTCGGAACCGACCATTGGGAGCTATGCGAGGCAACAGCGGATGCCATCTTAGGAGTCTATTTGCATCCGGAGCGTCTCGGGGCTAACGGCGAAGTGCCGCATACCGACGACACGCCGGTCAGGATTTGCTCGTGTTTGAAAGAAGATCCGGAGGGCGTTCGATCTACAAGCGACAGTCGGCGGCGGGCGCCGTATTCATCGAACAGGTCCATATTCGATTCAGAGATTAAGTTAACGATCGAATCGCAAAGCATAATCTTTCAAGCGCCCGCAGGGTTGAAGTTCGATTTCATTATTCCCGGCCATGGCTTTGCGACGAAGCTTCGCCCGCTCGTTTGCGTCCCAAGCAATTGGCGCAACGGGAAGGTCGCTCGTCTCGTCATCCGGCGCAGCGCGGGCAATCAACCAGTATTTGCCAGGCGCGAGATTGCTCAATAAAAACGAGCCGTCGCTTCGCGCATAGGTTTCGGCATAGCGCAATACCTCATCGGCGGCGCGCGCTTCGGCTGGAACCAGGTGAATGCGCAAGCGCGCGGGTAAGCGCGATTCTTCAGTAGTCGGAATCACCTTTCCGCTCAATCCGGCTGCGCCCTCGGTGATGGTTGCGACTACGCCGGTGATCTTCTCTCCCGCTTTCAACGTGATTCCGTTTCGCGAGATGTCGGCCACGAGCGCGCCGCGCGCCGCCGCCGCCTTGGTATTCGCGGACACGGAGGTCGAAGCAGGAGCGGTGATAGCCTTCACGTACCAGTTTTCGTTCGGCAGGCGCGGCTCGAGGAAGTAACGATCGGCTGCGAGGTAGTAGACCGTGAATTCGCCTTTTTCGGTCAAGCCGTTAACGACCGTCCGGCTCCGAGCGGGAGTCGCTTCTTCCGATTTCGCTCCGGGGCGAATGGCAAGCAGCGTCTCTTCCAACGACCATTTGCGCTTGCTTTCACAGACGACCGGCGTGGCCTCCAGCGCGAATTTTCCGGTGATCGACCCCATCGGCAAGAGCTTCAATTCGATCCCGCCGATGTCCGCGCCTTTGACCACGACCCGGCGCGGCGCCGAAGTGATAATCTCCTCGTTGGAAGGTAAGAGCCAACGAACGGTGATTTCGTACTCGCCGTCAGTCACACCATAAATGGCAAACCTTTCGCGAAAGAAATCGGCGTCGCTCCTGACAACGCCCGTTACTATATTGGTAAGCGCGACCATATAGGTGATGGAAGGCGAGACCGGCTCGGCGCTGAAGCTTATCGAGCCGCTGACGGCGTGGCCCCGGTCGCCGCGATAGCGGATGTCAACCCCGCTCGTTTCGCCGCCGCTTGTGACCGTTACTTCGGCGGCCGTCTCGCGCGTTGATGACGGGTAATAGGTCGGCCCGTCTTTGTCGTAAGGAGAGGGGAAAGGGTGAAATCTATTGCGCGTGAAAACGATGTAGGTTCCCGGCGACAGCCCGTAGATGCGGTAGACGCCGCGATCATCGGTCCGGGACATATTATCGTCCGGATTATAGTTGTGATAGCTTAGAGGTTTGTCGAGCTTTTTGAGAGTAATTTTCTCTTCAATCACCGGGCGTCCCTGTGAATCGATGATCCGCCCGGCGATCACGCCGCCGCGTTTGATTTCAAGGTCAACATTTTCGACCCTGACGCCGTCAGCGACACTGTGCATCTCTTGGGGCGAGAAATATCCCGGCGTGACCGCAAAGATCTCATAGCTTCCGGCGGCGACATTAGTGAAAAGGAACCGGCCGTTTTCATCGGTCCTGGCGCGCGGCGCATTGGCCGACCACCTGATCGTGGTTACCAGGATGACCTCCACACCTCGCGCCGGCTCGCCTTTCAACGTGACCCGTCCGGAGATCGTGGCCGTCCCGGTTTTCGTCTCGCCTGGTTGAGCTTGAATTGAATGAAAAGTGAGATGCAAAACGAGAATGCTCAGAGTAAAACTGAGTTTTGACATAACCCCTCCTCGTTCTATTTGTAATCTACCGAATTATCACAACCTGATCTGGGCTAGCGAAGATATTACTCGGTCGATGTAAAGCCACATCATTCGTGGCGAATCGCCAATAGCGGATCAACCTTCGTCGCGCGCCGCGCCGGAATGTAGCTCGCAATCAGGGCGACGCCGACCAGGAGCAGGGCAATGAGCGCGAAGGTCGCCGGATCAGTCGCGCTCACTTCGAAGAGCAGATTCTTCATGACGCGCGTCAGGGCGAGCGCTGCAGCCAACCCCAGCGCCACCCCGATCAGCGCCAGGCTTATTCCCCGCCAGATAACCATACGTAGGACATCGCGCGCCTGAGCGCCCAGGGCCATCCGGATGCCGATCTCATGAGTCCGCCTGCTGACGGCATACGAGATGACGCCGTAAATTCCGACCGTCGCTATAACGAGCGCCACCGCCGCGAAGACACCTAGCAAGAGCATTTGGAAGCGTCTCTGCGCGACTGAATTCGACAATCGTTCATCCATGGTGATGACATGATTGAGAGGCTCATTCGGCGCTATTGCGCGAATTTGATTGCGTATGGCGTCGGCCAAAGTTGATAGAGCGGTTGAACTGTTCTGACCGGAGGCGGCTCGCACAACCAAACTCATCTTCCAATCTGTAATCCTCTTCAAATCTGAATCTGGCGGGTATGGGAGGTAAACCTCATGTTGAACCATTTGGTCTAAACCAAAATGACGTGTGTCGGCAACAACTCCAACGATGGTCGATGGGGGCCCCTCTATCACCAACCGATGGCCGATCGGGTTCTCGTGGGGGAAGAAATTCCGCGCCATCGTTTCGTTGATGATCGCGACACGCGGCGCCTCGCCGCCATCCTGAGCGGCGAACGGTCGTCCGGCGCGCATCTCGATGCCCATCGTCTTAAAGTAGTCGGGACTGATGTGAGTGACGATGAAAGCCGGCGTTTTATCCCGTTCGAATGGAGGACGTCCTTCGATAACATTGGTTAGCGAATAGCCGGAGTTCGGCTCGGTGAGCGGAAGGAAGCCTGTCACGCTAGCCGAATGGACGGCGGGCAAAGCCTGGACTCGCGCCAACACTTCCTGGAAAAAAGCGAAACGTTGTGGCGACCCAAACCGGTAATTGGTGTCGCCGGGCCGGAGCTCAAGCGTCAATACGCCGTCGGGATTGAATCCTTTAGGAACGGCCATCAGGAGCAGGAAACTCTTGATCATCAATCCTGCGCCGACGAGCAAGACCAGAGCGAGCGCAAGTTCGGTAATCATCAAGGCAGGTAATACCCGAAGCCCGCTGTTGTGCGCCGACCTTGTGGTTGACTGCGCCTTGAGCGTTTCATTGACATCGATCTTTGACCCTTGCAGCGCGGGAAATATGCCGGCGATCAAGCCTGCAAGTACCACGACCATGCAGGTAAAGCCGAGAACGCGACCATCCAAAAGGGAAGAAGGACCGCTCTCGTCGATGCGAGGGAGTCCGGGGGGACTCAGGGCCACGAGCAGCTCGACGCCCCACTTCGCCACGAACAGTCCGGCGACGCCGCCAGCCAGCGAGAGCAGCAAACTCTCGGTCAGCAACTGTTGAGCCAGCCGTAGCCGCCCGGCGCCTATCGCCGCGCGAATCGCCATCTCCTTTTGTCTGGCCGCCGCCCGCGCCAGGAGTAGGTTTGCCACATTGGCGCACGCGATGAGCAGGACAAAGGCGACCGCGCCGAACAGTATCAGCAGGGCCAGTCGCACATTACCGACGAGCCACTCGTTCAGCCCGAGGACCTGAATGCCCGAATACTCGCGAGGAAAGCCCTGCCGCTTCCGCTCGAGGATGCCAGACAAATCCGCCCTGGCGGCTTCTGCTGTCATGCCCGGTTTGAGACGCGCGATTGCACCCTGGATATGAACTCGCTTACGGCAAAACCTCTGGGAGAGCTCAAGAGGCGCCCACAGATCAGATTCTCCGGGGAACCGGAACCCGTATGGCATGATCCCGACGACTGTTCGGCTTTGGCCTCCCAGCGTAATCGCCTGGCCAATCACTTGCGGATCGCCGCCGAAACGGCGTCGCCACAGGCTATCGCTCAGGATCACAACCGGCGCGTCGCACACCGTCTCCTCTGCGGGCGTGAATGCGCGACCGAGCGCAGGCGCGACGCCGAGCGTGGCATACAGATTAGCGGAAACGTACCCAACAGCCAGTCGCTCCGGTTCGCCGCTCCCTGTGAGGTCAGCAGTCAGGGGTTGGTAAGCGGCGATTTGTTCAAACGCTTTCGCCTGTTCGCGCCACTCCAGAAAATCCGCGACTTTATAGACTGAGGGAGGATCGAATCCTTTTATTTCTTTCTCGTAGTTATATCTGAGCATCACAAGCTGGTCAGGGTCCTTGTACGGGAGCGACCGCAGCAATACCGCATTCACCACGCTGAAGATCGCCGTGTTCGCGCCGACGCCCAGCGCGAGCGTGAGCACTGCCACCGCCGTGAAACCAGGGCTCTTGCGCAATGTCCGCAAGCTGTAGCGGACATCTTGCATCAAGTCTTCGATCCACCTCACGCGTCGCATATCGCGGCACTGCTCCTTTCGCTGCTCGACGCCGCCCATGGCGCTCAGCGCGGCGTAGCGCGCTTCCTCCTCCGTCATGCCTTTGGAGATGTGTTCCTCGATTTGCCGCTCGATGTGGTAGCGGAGTTCCTCGTCCAGTTCCTGCTCAACCTGGGCGCGGCGAAAAAGCGATCGCAAGCGCAGCGGTACGGTGTAGAACCAGTGTTTGAGACGCATCTCTCAAGCCTCCTTGAGTTTAACTACACGCGAGATGGCTGCGGAGAGGCGATTCCAATTGGCGGCCTCTTTTTCCAGTTCCTTGCGGCCGAGCCGCGTCAGTGAATAGAACTTGGCGCGACGATTATTCTCGCTTGGTTTCCATTCTGCAGTAATCCAGCCCTCCTGCTCCAGCTTGTGCAGGGCAGGGTAGAGCGATCCGTCGCTGACAGACAGGACATCGCCGGAGACCTGTTTCAGGCGCTGCCCGATCGCCCAGCCATGGAGCGGCTCTAACGCGAGAATCTTCAGGATAAGCAGGTCCAGGGTACCCTGAACCAGGTCTGTCGGTTTGCTCATATAAGCCTCCTCGGTTACCGAGATGAGTATAGCCACGCCCCTCTCGGTAAGCAAGGGGAATGTGAAAGGCCACCTCCACGCGTTTCTCCGGCAGATGGGCGGCGAATTCGCTCTCAAGCCGCTGAATCTGATGCGCCCGCTCGCGCCTCGCCTGCCATTCCTTTTCAATCTGATCCTGAAGCTGCTCGGAAAAAGCAAGCTGGGAGCAAGGATGCGTGCAAACAGACCAAATACAAGCTTGCGCTGGCGGCCTGCGCGCAAGCTATTCTGAGAAATGAGGATTTATGTCCGCTCAAAACGCGCCGCAAAGCGATGACCGCATCGAGAAATTGATCACTGTTTTGGGGCAACGAATGAATGCGCTGACCAAGACGCTCCAGATGATTGCGGAGAGTCTACAAGGTGTTGAATTACTCCTACGCGAAATGTCCATTTCGTCCAATCCCGCTCCGAATTACCGGCGGCCATTGAGCGACTATCGGGACTTCGATTGGGCGTCCATATCGCTGGAGGAACGATGCGCCGATCGCGGACGCGCCCGAGTGGTTCCTGCGGCTGTTGCGAGCGGGACACACATCGCGCGCGAACGGGAGCGCGGCGATAGGCGGCGCCATTCCTGAAGGCCAACGCAACGACACCTTGATGAGCCTGGCGGGAACGATGCGCCGGCGCGGTATGGGGGCCGACGAGATCGAGGCCGCATTGCTTGTGACGAACAATAAACGATGCGATCCGCCGCTCGCCGAGGACGAAGTCCGAAAGATCGCCTCCAGCGTGTGTAGATATAAGCCTGCGAGAGAGGTGGCCTTTCGATGATCGATGCCTTCCATCGTGGAGGTTGATCTTGCTCGCTCCGTCTCTCACGCGCATACACACCGAGAGACTCTCGTTGCGCACGTAAAGGCGCCAGTTGGGCTTTCGCAAATCCTGCAAGGCCTGCGCCAGTTGACGCGGCAGAAGACATTTGAAGTCGATGTCGGCATGGCGCGTCGCTGACAGCCGCGCTATTTTCGGATCAAGCAAGCTCGCCAATCCGACAATCCGGCTCTCTGGATACTCGGATCGGTGGCGCCACTCAAGCGCCGCCTTCAACAACACAGTCTTGTCCGATGCCATCTGCTGAGCTGAGGCGTCGTATCTGGAAAGTAGCGGGATCGCCAGGCGCCTCTGGTTCGAGAGTATGCTTACTTCCTCCCGCGCCTTGACAGGCGCGGCGCCCTGGAATACCTTCTCCCATACCTTATCTACGGGAAGATAATCTATGGGAAGTGAAGCGAAGAAAACTGAATTGATGCCGGGAACGCTGGAGATGCTCATCCTCAAGACCATCGAGCGCAACGCTGGGCCGATGCACGGCTACGGGATCGCCCGCTACATCAAGCAGATCTCCAACGACGTGCTGCAGGTCGAGGAAGGCTCGCTCTACCCGGCGCTGCAACGACTGGCGATCAAAGGCTGGGTCAAATCGGAGTGGGGGCAATCTGAGAACAACCGTCGCGCCCGCCTCTACAAGTTGACGCCCGCCGGGCGGAAGCAACTTAAGCAGGAGGTCGCCGACTTCGAGCGCGTGCTGGAAGCGATCCTGCGCGTGGTGCAACCGACGTGAGTCGATACCCTTGATGGACAAGCTATCACAACTCTGGCGCAGACTGCTCTTCTACGCGCGGCGAAATCGCTTCGACCGCGAACTGGAAGAGGAGATGCGGTTCCACCTTGAGATGAAGGCGGAAGAAAACCTTGCTGCGGGAATATCGCCGGAGGAGGCGCGCTATGCGGCGCAAAAGCAATTCGGCAATCAGACATTACTCCGGGAGGTGAGTCGCGATATGTGGAACTTTGGACCATTGGAAACGCTCGCGCAAGATTTACGCTACGGCCAGCGGATGATGATCAAGAACCCCGGCTTCACTGCGGTGGCCGCGCTCACGCTTGCGCTCGGCATCGGGGCGAATACGGCGATCTTCAGCGTCGTCAACAGTGTGCTCCTGCGCCCGTTGCCTTACCGCGATCCGCACAACCTGCTGACTGTGTGGGAGACTTTCCGTAACCAGGGGCAGAGTCTCGTTTCCGTTCCAAACTTCCAGGACTGGCAGCGGGAGAATCATGTCTTCGCCGACCTGGCCGCTTTCTCCGATTTGGACATGGACATCGCCTTGCCTGAAGGCACGGAGAGCATTTATGCGGGGGAAGCGACCGCCAACCTTCTCACCGTGTTGGGAACGCAACCCGCGCTGGGCAGAAACTTCCAGGCCGATGAGGAAGCGCGCGGCGAGCGCGTCATTCTTCTCAACCATGGGTTGTGGCAGCGCATGTTTGGCGGCGACGCCGGAATCGTCGGCAAAAGCATCACCACAAACAATCAAAGCTACACAGTGATTGGGGTTCTGCCGCCGGGTTTTCCGCTTGCCTTTCGCACACAGGTTCCGCAAGCCTGGGTGTTATTGAATCCGCGCGGGACTGTCGATGGCCAGCTCTTTCACCAGCGCGGCACAAGGCTCATCCGCGCAGTCGGGCGCTTGCGCGACGGCGTCACGCTGGCGCAGGCGAACGAGGAGATGAACGCAATTGCCCGCCGTCTCGCGGAGCAATATCCCGACACAAACTCCAATTACGGCGTGAAAATCGTTCCGTTTCACGAACATCTGGTCAGCAATATCCGGCGATCGCTACTGGTGCTGTTGGGCGCGGTCGGTTTCGTGTTGCTGGTGGCCTCGGTCAACATCGCCAATCTGCTGATCGCCCGCGCCACGACGCGGCGCCGTGAGATTGCGATCCGCGCCGCGCTCGGCGCCGGGCGAAGTCGTGTGATTCGGCAACTGCTGACCGAAAGCGTGTTGCTCGGACTGATGGGCGGCGCGCTTGGCGTCCTGCTGGGAGTTTGGGGGACGGGTCTGCTGGTCTCGCTGGCCCCCGCTGAAACTCCGCGGCTCGCGGAAGTCGGTCTAGATGGCCGCGTCCTCGGTTTCACGTTTCTGCTTTCTCTGGCGACGGGCGTTGTTTTCGGCCTGGCGCCGGCGTTGCAAGTGTCGAAGCTCAATCTCAACGAAGCGCTCAAAGCGGGAGGGCGCGACGGCGGCGCGCGCAACCGCATGCGCAATCTGCTGGTCGTGGTGGAGGTGGCGCTCTCGCTCGTACTGCTCGCCGGCGCAGGGTTGTTGCTCAGAAGCTTCGGGGGGCTGATGGCCGTTAACCCCGGCTTCGACCCGCGCAATGCGTTGACGCAGTATGTCGGTCTGCCGGAATACCGTTACGCGGAAAGAGCGCAGCAGGCGGCTTTCTATGAGCAATTGCTGGAACGCGTCCAACAGTTGCCCGGAGTCGAAGCGGCGGGCGCGATCTTTCCGCTTGTGCTGACCGATCGAGTCTCCAACAGATTCACGATTGAAGGGCGCGCGCCGACCTCACCCAACGAGCGGTTAAACGCCTACTTCCGCTCCGTCAGCTCCGATTATTTCCGCGCCATGGGAATACGGTTGATCGAGGGGCGAAGCTTCAGCCGGAACGACGGCGCGCAAGCGACGCCGGTCGTCATCATCAATGAAACTATGGCGCGCCGGTTCTGGCCGAACGAAAGCCCGCTCGGCAAACGCATCACCATCAACGTGCGCTTTCATAGCGGTCAGGACGTGCCGCGCGAGATCGTCGGCGTGGTCGCGGACGTCAGACACATGGGACTTGACGCGCCAGCAGGGCCGGAGATGTACACCTCCCACCTGCAAGTTTCCTGGCCGTGGATGTCGCTGGTTGCGCGCACAAAGGTTGATCCGGCGAGTATGGCGCCGGCTGTGACCGCCGAGTTGCGCGCGCTGGATAAGAGCGTGCCCGCGCCCGCCGTGCGCACTTTGGAAGATATGCTGTCGGACTCGCTGTCCGCGCGCCGCTTCAACCTGCTGTTGCTGGGCGGCTTCGCCGCGCTGGCGCTGGTGTTGGCCGGACTGGGTATTTATAGCGTGATGGCCTATGCGGTTACGCAACGACGCCGCGAAATCGGCATTCGCCTGGCGTTGGGCGCGAAAGCGTCGGACGTGATGAAGCTAATGGTGGGGCATGGCATGGCGTTGGGTTTGATCGGGGCAGGCCTGGGACTGGCCGGGGCGTTCGTCTTAACGCGCTTGATGAGGTCACTGCTGTATGGCGTGAGCCCGACCGATCCCTGGACATTTGTAGCGGCGCCTGTGTTGCTGCTGAGCGTGGCATTGCTGGCTTGTTATCTGCCTGCGCGCCGCGCCGCGCGGATCGATCCGCTCCTCGCGATCCGCCACGAGTAACTACAAAATGAGGTCTTTTTGCTTTTTCTTCCCGGATCGTTTCACCCGGCAGCAGCGCTGGTGAAGCGACGGATCATCGAAACTCGGAACCTGGCCTGTGATGAGATTGCTTCTTCACAAGGCTGCCCAACTTAACATCGTAGGCGTCAGTGACGCTGACATTCCGGAGGAAAAGATGCTGAAATTTCAAGCGAGAAAAACGCGCCCTGCCACACGCTTCACGTCGGCCTGCATTGGCTTCACTGCATTGGCGCTTGCCTTGACTGGCGCCGGGGCTACAGCGTTTCCAATCAACCTCAAACAAGACAGAAATGTCGATGCCGCGAAACGCTTCGTCGGTACCTGGAAGGGAAAATCGCGTCCTGATGCGATCCTGGAAAACGTCCTGATTTTTAAGATGGAAGGCGACCGGCTGAAAGGGACGAACCGTGCTTTTGAAATTCGCAAAAGTGGACCAGATAGCGAACCTGAGATCCTTCGCGACGAATACGTCCCACTGCCCGATCTGAATATTGAAGGAAAAACGTTGACCTGGAAAGCAAAATGGATGTCATCCGACCAAGAAACGTTGAGGCGAGTCACTCTGATCAGCGAGGACGAAATCCTTTTTGAGTCGGTCGGTATGATGCGTTCTTCCGATCAACCGCCTTTGATCATACCGATCAGTTATAAACTGAAAAGGGAGAAGTAGTTTGTGAGCGAGGTTGATGGTTGCCCGACCGAAGAGCAGCGGAAGTGGATCCGATAGCGCCCCCCGATCTGAGTGATCGGTCTCGTAGGCGCTCTCGCTTGCGCCAGAATAATGAAGTCACTGCTTTATCAAGTTCCTGCTACCGACCTGACGAAATTTGGCGGGATCGCGGCGGTGTTGGTAATGGTCGCTTTTCTGGCTGCCTACCTGCCGGCTCGGCGCGCCTCCCGAATGGATCCGATCATAGCGCTGCGCTGTGAATAGATTCTTTTTATCGGGTCTATTCTGCGGCCGATGCCCGCAGACCCTGGCGCCAGCGAAGAAGGCAACACCGCAATTAGTCTCTGGCTACTGAGTTCAACCAATGGCCGAAGCGATCATTGCCGAAGACGTTTCGAAATTCTACCGCGTCCGAGGGACGACGGAGAAATCACCGACTCGCCGCCTCAAACTGGCCCAATTCATCCTGGGTGAAACCTTCAAAGGAAAAGTAGAGGTTAAGCGGAAGAAGGTGGTTGACGACCTCAGCATCTCAATTCGAGCAGGCGAGGTAATTGCTCTGCTCGGGCCGAACGGGGCTGGGAAATCAACCTTCATGGAAATGGTGGCGACCGGTATCAGGCCGGACGCCGGTGCAATCAGGGTAATGAGACATGATACCGTGCTCGACCGAGAGCAGGCCAAAACTTTCATCACGCCGATCTTCCCCATGTTTGGCTCGCAGAGCATGTGGACGGCCCGCCAGAACCTCGAATATGTCGCATTGCTTTACAATCTTTCAAGCGAAGAGATGACGCGCCGCCTGGATCGGGTGTTGGATGTTATTGGCTTGGGACCCCGCGCTGACGAAATCGTGATGAAGTATTCAACTGGCATGCGCGTGCGCCTAATTCTTGGAATGGGGTTGATGATCGACCGTGATGTCTATTTGATGGACGAGCCATTCCTGGGAATCGATCCGGGCATGGCCAAAGAGATTCGCGCGTTTCTCAAAGAGGAGGTAGTGAGCCGGGGCCGGACTGTACTACTGGCGACGCACGGGCTGGAAGACGTGGAGCAGTTATGTGAAAGAGCCGCGCTGATGTCTGAAGGGCGGATTATCGCCATCGATACTCTGTCCAAGCTGAAGGCGAGCATCAAAGGCACGGAGACCATTACCCTGGAATTGGGCGAGCCAAATGGCGCGGAAGGCGACGCTCAATCGTTGCTCTCGAACATTCAACAGATGGAGGGAGCCGTCGAAGCGACGCTCTCTTCAGCGCAGAATGGGACCGCCAATTATCGCATCCGCACGCCGGATAGCCGGGCGTTCCTTCCTGTTCTGATCGAAGGGATTCATCAGCGTGGGTGGAAGGTGCGGCACGTGCGAGTCTCGGAACCAACGCTGGAGGACGTGTTTGTGCATTACACCGGGGGCCGTCTGGCCGGAGATTGAACGATGACTTCACTGGCGATGGAGATGAAGAAGATTCGTTACATGATGCTGGCGGATTTCCGCGTCCAGATGCTGTTTCGCCTCGGACTGGTCTTGCAAATTGTCAACATCGCAATCGGCGCCGGCAGCTACTATTTTCTGACCACGGTTTTTCAAGGCAAGTCGGAAGTGATGGGGCGCTACGGAACGGACGTGGTCTCCTATATTCTGCTGGGGATGACCATGAACCCGGTGCTGATGACGAGCTTTACCGGCATCTTCCGTGCGCTGGTTATGAGCTACAGCAACCGGTCGCTTGAGCGAATTATGATGACTCCAACGAGCGTCTACACGCTCTTTTTCAGCCGGATGGCTGGTGGCTATATCGCGAGCGCTCTCTCGTCGCTTCTGACTCTGTTGGTGGGCGTCGCGCTCTTTGGCGTGAGTCTCGGGAAGGGCAATCCGCTTCCGGCGTTGTCGTTGCTGCTGCTTGGAGCGATCAGCACGGTTGCGCTGGGGATGTTGCTGGCTCAGATCTTCTTCTACACCGACACCGGGAAAGGCGGAGGCGGCCCGGTAATGATGTTCGTTCACACCTTCGTCAACGCCTTCACGGGAGCGACCTTTCCGGTAGAAGTCCTGCCCGGATGGCTCGGCTGGGTGTCGGCGCTGCTGCCTCAAACGCATGCGATCAGGAGCGCCCGGTTGACGTTGGCGGGCCATCCGTTAATTGATTCAACTGTCCTGGGCGACATCGCGTACCTGATGGGCTTCTGTCTACTGGTCCTTCCGATCGGCGTCTGGCTAATTCGCATAGGGCTGGAGAAGATTAGACAGGAAGGCTATGCGCCACAGACAACTGTGATGTTCTTCGGCTAGCGAATCAATGCTGCTGGCGTGCTGGATTCCGGCGCGGCAGGCTACAAAAGTTGATCCGATTACAGCGCTCCGTTTCGAGTGAGGCCGCTCTTGTTCGACAAGCTTTCACAACTCTGGCGCAGGCTGCTCTTCTACTTGCGGCGAGAGCGATTCGACCGCGAGTTGGAAGAGGAGATGCGGTTCCACCTGGGGATGAAGGTGGAAGAAAATCTCGCCGCCGGCGCATCGCCGGAAGAGGCGCGGTATGCGGCGCAGCGGCAGTTCGGCAATCAAACCTTACTACAGGAGGCGAGTCGCGAGATGTGGGCAGTCAGATTCATTGAGACGCTCTTTCAGGATTTACGTTACGGCATGCGAATGCTGCTCAAGCGCAAAGGCTTCACGGCGGTGGCGGCGCTTTCGCTCGCTCTGGGCATCGGCGCGAACACGGCGATCTTCAGTTTGATTGATGCGGTGCTATTAAAAGCGTTGTCAATAGAGCGGCCAGAGCAGCTCTACTTCATCAGCAGCGCGGGGCTGCGTAGCGATGGCAACGCGCCGCCTTACCCGTGCTATGAACGCTTCCGCGACGGCGCCCGGTCTTTCATTGGCTTGGCGGCTGTTAGCTCGATCAACCCCAAGCTCAAAATTGACGGCCAGCTCGAAGAGGTACGCGGGCAGCGCGTGTCGGGCAATTACTTCTCGCTGCTCGGCGTGCCAGCCCTGCTGGGGCGCACCCTCACACCTGCCGACGATTCAGTGTTGGGCCAGGGCGGTCCAGACGGCGTGGTTGCGGTCATCAGCTATAACTACTGGACGCGCCGCTTCGGGCAGAGTCCGGAGGTCATCGGCAAAACGGTGCAACTAGGCGACCAGCCAGTGACGATCATCGGCGTGACGCCGCCCGGGTTCTACGGCTTGTTCCCCGGCGCTGAGATGAACATCTCATTGCCGATCACTGTGGCAGGCGCGGGAATGATCCAGGATAAAACTTCCACGTGGTATAGGGCGGTCGGACGGCTCAAGCCCGGTGTGCCGGTCGAACAGGCGCGTGCCGAACTCGACACGATCTTACAGGCTTACAAAGAGGAACTGCCGCTCAGCGCTGAGACGCGCCGTGACCGCTTCGCCCGCATTGAATTGCCGTCGGCGAGCAAAGGTCTCGATACCTTGCGACGGCAGTTCTCCCGCCCGCTGCAAGCGTTGATGGTCATTGTCGCGTTGGTGTTGTTGATCGCCTGCGCGAACGTGGCGAACCTGCTCTTGGCGCGCGCGACGGCGCGGCGTAAAGAGTTCGCTGTCCGGCTGGCGCTAGGAGCGAGCCGTCCGCGGTTGCTGCGCCAACTGCTCACCGAAAGTCTGTTGTTGGTGAGCTTGGGCGGATTGCTGGGACTGCTGGTCGCGCGTTGGGGCAGCGCCTTTTTGGTGAGCTTCTTTGCCACCGGGCGCGGGCGGCTCTTCGTCAATTTGTCACTAGACTATCGCGTACTGTTGTTCACTGCTGGCGTGGCGTTGCTCACTGGCCTGGTTTTTGGCATGGCTCCAGCGCTGCAAGCCACACGCATTGACCCTAACCCAGCACTCAAGGACAGCAGCAGCACGAGCACACATGCGCGCTTGCGCTTTGGCAAAACGCTAGTCGTCACGCAGGTCGCGCTCTCCTTGCTCTTGCTCGTTGGTGCGGGGCTATTCGTGCGCACACTGCGCAACCTCAAGCAGGTTGACGCCGGATTCCAGCGCGACGGTGTGCTGACAATGCGCGTCAGCCCGGTGGAGACGACCTACCAAGGGGCGCGCCTGACCAACCTGTGGAAAGACGTGCTGGCGCGCGTCGAGCGGCTGCCCGGCGTGCGCTCCGCCAGCCTCTCAACGCTTAGCCCGCTTGATGGTGGTGGGCGTGGCGTGTCAGTCACCGTCCCAGGCTTCACCCTGAGCACAGAGCGCGATAAAGAGATTGGTCTGAACCAGGTCTCGCCCGGCTACTTTCAGACCTTCGGCATCGCCGTGGCGCATGGCCGCAGCTTCACCGACAACGACCACGAAAGCGCTCCCAAAGTGGCGCTGCTCAATGAGACGGCAGCGCGCTTTTATTTCGGCGACCGCAGCCCGCTTGGCGCGCAGATCAGTTTCAATGACCGCCCAAACGTCGCGCGTGTGCTCTATCAGGTGGTGGGCGTCGTCAAAGACGCGCGCTACCGCAATCTGCGCGAGCCTGATTGGCGACGGGTTTACCTGCCCGCGCCGCAATCGCTCGACCGCCTTGGTTGGCTGAGACTGGCCGTGCGCGCTGAGGGCAGGCCGGCCGATTTGGCCAACGCTGTCAGCAACGAATTGCGCGCAGCAGGCCCTGACATCTTGCCCAGTGACATTTCCACGCTCAGCGAGCAAGTTGACCAATCGCTGTTGCAGGAACGGTTGGTCGCCACACTCGCGCTCTTCTTCGGCTTGCTGGCGTTGTCGCTGGCCTGTCTCGGGTTGTACGGCGTGCTGAGCTATGACGTGGCGCGCCGCACCAACGAGATCGGCATTCGGATGGCGTTGGGCGCAAATGCGCGGTGGGTCGTGCAATTGGTTTTGCGTGAAACGCTGGGTTGGGTCGTGCTGGGAGTGACGCTTGGCTTGGGCGCGGCGCTGGCGACGACACGCTGGGTGGAAAGTTTGTTGTTCGGATTGAAGCCGCACGATCCGCTGACGATTGGGCTGGCGGCGCTGGTGTTGCTAGCGGTCGCGGCGGTCGCAGGGTATCTGCCTGCGCGCCGCGCCGCGCGGATTGATCCACTGGTTGCGCTCCGCCACGAATAGACGCAATGATTGGTTAAACACGAACAAGGCGGTCCCGTTTCTGTCGCTGGCTCCTGCGCCTCATCGGCCTAAGCGTGGTGGAGTCAGCTTAAAGGAGAAGCCGGCATGGAGAGAATCGCTCAATTCTGGCGGCGGCTGCTCTTCTATCTGTGGCGCGAACAGTTCGACCGCGAGCTGGAAGAGGAGATGCGTTTCCACCTTGAGATGAAGGCGGAAGAAAACCTCGCCGCTGGCGTATCGCCGGAAGAAGCACGGTATGCGGCGCAGCGGCAATTCGGGAATCAAACATTGCTCTGGGAGGTGAGTCGCGATATGTGGAGTTTTAGATTTCTGGAAACGCTTGCGCAGGATTTACGCTACGGCCTATGGATGATGATCAAGAACCCTGGCTTCACTGCGATGGCCGCGCTCACGCTGGATCGATAGTTCGATGAGATCAAGGGGGTTCCAAATGTTTCTCAACATGTTCCACATGATCGCCGACTTCATCGTGCTCGTAACGCGCCTCACGACCGAGGAACTCACCGATGAACAACGGATGATCCTGATTGATCAGTTCATACCGTTGATTCAAGGCGCATCATTTCGCACAACACCAGACTCCGCTATGGTTATGGTATCCTGATGACAGGAAGGGGAATGAAAAATGTCGACGGTTCAAGTTGATCTCCCTGAAGATTTGCTGCGAGCGGCGAGCGTCAACGCTGACGCTCAATCACCGGCCTCGACGTCGCGTGAAGTGGCGAAGCTGCTGGCCTTGGAGTTATACCGCGAAGGCTCGGTTTCGCTAGGCCAGGCGGCGGAGCTTTGCGGCGTGTCGCAGGCGGAGTTTATGAAATTTGCCGCCGAACGCGAGGTTGCGCTGCATTACACGCTCTGCGATCTCGAACAAGACCGCAAATTCATCGAGAGATTGCCGTCGTGATCGTAGTTTCGAACGCATCGCCATTGTCGCCTCAGGTTTCGCCGCAGGAGTCGACGGCTTAGGTTTGCTCTTTTTCGCTGACGCCCGCCGAGCGAGGCGAAGCGAACGGATGCGTTGTGATCAGAACTCAACGATCTCGCGATAGCCTCTATCGCCCCACTCAATGAGGTACGGCGCATCCTCAGACCACCATACGAGAACGCGTCCGGCCAGCGCCTGGTCTTCGGCGAGCCGCACGACAGCCTCAGAAACCTGATCGATGGTCAGCAGTCGAGAGGGCACGTTGCGTTCGAGTCGCTCGGCAGGCGTCAGCGACTCCCAATACTGCCGCAGACCGTCGGTCGCGATCCAGCCCGGCGCCAGACAATTCACCCGAATGCCGTCCTTCTCCGCCAAAGAGGCGAGCCTCGTCGTCATCCGGATCATGCCGGCCTTTGCGACGTCATATCCAGGAAAGCCTCCTGCCGTTTTTCGCCCATGCCAAAGCGCGGAGATCGAAGCGATGTTCACGATCGCCCCGCCGCCCCCGCGTCGCATGGCCGCTACCGCCCAGCGCGTGGCATAGATCGCCCCAAGAAGATCGGTCTCTACGGAGTCCATCCAGTCTTCGAGTCCATCGCTACTGCCGTGCGGCGCCGACGCGTTGTTGACCAACACCATTAAGCGGCCGATCGTGTCTTCGGCGAACGAAATGAGGTCACGCACCTGCGACTCGTTGCGAACGTCAGCGCGAAAGAACGCCGCACGCCCTCCGCTGCGTTCGATCAAGCGCACTGTTTCTTCGCCGCCAGCCTCGTTGATGTCTGAGACGACGACTGTTGCGCCATCGGCGGCGAACTGTGCGGCAATTGCCCGACCACAGCCGGTACCGCCGGCTCCGGTCACTATCACCACGCGTCGACGTTCATCTGAACCACTGAGCATTGTGCACCCTCCTTGAGCGACTTTCTCAACAGACACTTCGGCCAACCATTACCACAGCTCGCGATTGATTGGGAGGATTCATCGGCCGATGCACACTTTTTTCTCGAACGGTCGGGTAGCAAGGCGACATTGCTGCCGCCCCGCCCCCTAAGAACGCGCCGTGCGGTAGGGTAGGCTGCCAGCGAGTTGCTCGACTGAGCACTTTTCCAACAGCCCCCCTCCAAACTAACCATGAGTCTTTCGATCTCAGTTAGCTTTCCAGTGATCTATGCCGTTGACTTGTGTCGTGGGGAACGTCCCCGATGGATGTCCTCATGGCACTTCTGGCAAACTACCTGTTTGCCACGTTCACGGATGATACTCAATATGGTTTCGGCGTTTCGCATCTCGCGTACCTCTCCATCTTGGTTATCAGATCACCTATCTCCCTTCGCCGTGTACTGGGCTTTCCCCAGCTCAGACTACTATGGAGACTCCGTCGCCATAGGACTCGCGTCCCGTAGGCGATCCCGCGTTCCGTTGCGACTGAACGTATCGAGTGCGACTTAGGCGTCCCATTCATCCCCTTCAATGAACTCGCTGTTCATCGTCTACCGGGCGGAGATTACGTACCGCAAAACTCGGACGATACGCTCCCGGCAGCATCGCTCTAAGACGCTGTAGCGATGGGCATGCGTTTCCACCACTGGAGATTGGGATTCAGGCAGTTTAGCTTTCGCCATATCGCACGGGCCTCGCAGGACGACACCTTCTGCGTCTTCCAGTGACTCCCGCTTCTCCGATATGCTCTTTTCCCCTCCAACTTTTATTTTCAGATATGCTCTTTTCCCCTCCAACTTTTATTTTCAGGTAAATCGGATGGCCCAGAAGCATCTCTCCGGGCTTCTTCTGGCTGCGCCAGAGATTCAGCCGCGCGTTCCGCTGTAATCTGAACGCGATGCGTTGCAGTCGTTCCTATCGCCGCTTTTATCAGAAGATCCGCGAGGCGGATGACATTTCGACGCTAGGGAAAAAGGAATTTCCCGGAAGAACACGCTCAACATTCATGGCCCAGGAAGACGTCCATTCCTGGGCCTTGCTTAATACCCAAACACATCGCCGGTTTGCGCGCCGAGGGCCATCCGGAGTAAAGGTTCAGAGGGATACGATTATTTCAATCCCGTTTTTTTCCTTAAAACAGGATCAATCGATGAAAGTTTCAACTCCTTGGCCAGAAATCGAGCGCGGTCGCTGATGGCCTCAATGTCCGTTACTTCATGAGTGGCGTCGTACCACTTTAATCGCTTTGGTTCGCGCGCCGCGTTGTAAAACTCCAGCGAGTCTTGTTCGGACACTCCAGGATCGAGTCGGGCAGACTGAAACAACAACGAGGTAGGAGATAAGTGTCTAACGTAATGTATTGCATCCACCGGCGAAATCACTTTCAGGTAGGACTCCAGTTCTGAACCGAGCCTTTTCCGATGATCCGCCGCCCACCCGATGGGACTACTCCTCAAATGATAACTCATCCCCGGTAATCCGACTTCAAAGACGGCCGCTTTGAAACGTTTATCGACAGCCGCCGCCACAGCCCCCATCAGGGCGCCAAAACTGTGACCGACATATCCGATCCTTCCCGGATCAACATCTGCTCTCGACTCCAGGATATCGACTGCGCGCCGAATACTGATGACAGCTCGAATCATCGCATCGCGGTACTGCGCCGCCGGAAGGTCAGGAGAGCCGAAGTTTGGCGAGACAATCAGAGATATGGCGCCGGCTTGCGCCATCAGCAGGGCATCTGAAAACCAGAAAAAAGGCCCTCCCGAATGCATCCAGATAATGCCGGGACGGCGCTTATTACCGTTTTGCGGAACAACCAGGATTCCGTCGGCGCGGTTTCCCTTCGTCACGGTAAAGCTCACCCAGTGAATCTTGATACCATTTCGATCATCCACATCCTTCTGTTCGAGTTCGATGGGTGTGCTTTTGTCATAGTTATAAAGGAGCGCGAGTTGATCGAATGTCGAGGGTTGGGCATAAACAGTCCCGAACCCCAGGACGATCAGGAGAGTAGCCAGATGAACGTGGTGGGCAATCCTCATAAACATTCGCCAGCCGTAGCTCAGGTCTCGCCACAGATCTTCAAGCCACCGCACGCCGCGAGCGTCGCAGCCCCGCCCCTTCGCCTGTTCGACTCCACCGAAACTTTTCAGCGCAGATTGCCGCGCCTCTTCCTGGTTCACCCCCAGCCGGACGTTCTGCTTGATCTGTCGCTCAATTTGATAGCGCAACTCATCGTCCAGTTCTCGCTCGGCTTGCGACCTTCGCAGCAGCGCCCGTAGGGCCGTCTTCAATCTGCTCAGCATACCAGCCTCCTCCTGTCGGTGTCTGTGTGATCAGGCGTCGGCAGGATCAGCTCGACCGCCTCAGAAAACCGCTTCCACCTCACGCACCCCCTTATCTGCGCGCATACGACTCGATCAAACTGTTGAGCCATTCCGGCTCTCTCGGCTCGGAGCGCATCTTCAACCCTTTGGCCATCATCCAGCGGCGCAGCCAGGAGAGCCCCTGCCTAGTGTGCGCGGTGGGCAGCCGGTACGCTGGATCTTTGAGGGCTTCTTCCAGTGAGATGAAACCATAGCCCCGTTGCTTCATCATTCCGGCGAGGGCGTCAAAATGATCGGCGTTGAGTTCGTTCTCCCGTTGTAGCTTCTTACCCGAAGGACGACTCTGCAGCTGCGCCGAACACAGAGAGCCGACTGCCGAACAGATCAGCGTGACGAGCAGACAAATCTTTTTCATCTCGCAACAACAAATGGAGTGGCCTGCGGTTGGCGCGCCTTACCCGCGATCGTTTGTTTTGAGGCTCGCAGGCTGTGTCGCAGCGGGAGGCGGGATTCGCCTCTCCTCCCGCCTTTCGCTTTTATTGGGAGTGGGCGGTGGGCGGAAGCCGCTCACCTGTCTGCCGATTCGGCTTCGTGGCCGAGCAATAGATTGTTGCTGTTGATAAATCGTGATCTGCGTTAGGCAAGTCGCCGGCGCGCAACTTCAACTTCGATTCGACAAAGGAGAATTAGCCATGTCATCGTTTAACAAGATCACCATCGTCGGATACCTGGGACGCGACCCGGAGCTGAGGTACACACCGCAGGGAACGGCCGTTTGCAACGTTTCGGTTGCGACTACCGAGCGGCGCAAGAACGTAACGGGCGAGTACGAAGATCACACCACTTGGTTCCGCGTGACATTCTGGAATCGCCAGGCTGAATTGGCGAATGAGTACCTCGCCAAAGGCCGCCAGGTTTACATTGAAGGTCGTCTGCGGCAGGAAGAGTATACGGACCGCGAGGGCAACATACGCACAAGCCTTGAAGTCAATGCCACCGAGATGCAATTCCTGGGGCGGCGCGAGGACTCCGAATATCCCGCTTTAGCCAATGCCGGGCCCGCCCATACCGAGGAAGCGGAGGAGGTCGCGAAACCGGCTGCGAACGGATCGGGCAGGTCGGGGAAGAAAGGTTCGAAGCGAGCCGCGAAAGAGATGGTCTCTGTCGAAGATACCGTTGACGATGAAGTCCCGTTCTGAAAAGGGAACTGGTTTTTGTGTTCAATAAGCCCAGGGAAGAAGGTCTTTACTTGGAGTGAAGCTGTCACAGAGTGACGCGGAATGACCCGCCGCCCTCGGCAGTTAAGCGAAGCGGAATGGAGATGGGCGAGCGCAGTAGTAATGTTTCTCGCCTTCGCATCGCGTTTCATTCCGAAAATTTCTGTTTTATTGATTGGCCAATTGTAGTATAAGTGCAACGACCTGATGAGAGGTAGCAGCCTCTCACCAGGTCTTGCCAACGGGCACAATGATTGAGGCATTGCACGCCATGGCTGATTCCGAAGATGTCACAATCAAGGCTTTCGAATTCAAGCTTCGCACCAACAAGATCTTCGTAAATGCCTGCGAGCGTGAGCTTGAACATTCTCGCCAAATTTATAACGCCGGTCTTGCCGAGCGGATTTCGTGTTACCAGATAACGGGCGCATCCCTCGATTACGATGAGCAATCGCGCCATCTGACCGAAGCTCGCACATTACCCGAAGTAAAGAGCCATTTGCGAGCAATCCAGCAGGATGCGCTTGAACGTTTGGAGGAAGCTTTCAAGGCCTTCTTTCGACGTATCAAGAATGGAGAGAAACCGGGATTCCCCAGATTCAAGGGCAAAGACCGATATCACACCTTCTCGCAACAATACGAGAAAGTTCGGCCCTGTCCGATCAAAGGCGACAAACTTACGGTTCCCAGCGTCGGTACTTGTCGCGTCCGTCTCTCCCGCCCTATTGAAGGACAATGCAAACTGCTTCGGATCACGCGCCGTGTTGACGGCTGGTATGCTCTGATTGTTTGCGAGACGCCCAAACCTGAGCCAATACCGCCAACCGGACAGACCGTTGGAGTAGATGTCGGCATTGCCAGTTTCGCTACACTCTCGAACGGCGAAGAGATCGCGAATCCGCGCCATCTCAAGAATGCGCTGGACAATTTGAAGAGACAGCAACGGCGGCTTTCGCGCAAGAAAAAGGGATCGAAGCGCCGCGCCAAGCAGAGAATCAAAGTGGCCGAAGCGCATTTGAAGGTCGCGCGCTGTCGTAAGGATTTCCATCATAAGGTATCGACCGATCTGGTCAGACGATTCGACGCGATCACAGTCGAGGATTTGAACATACGCGGGATGGTCAGGAATCGCCGTCTCGCTCAAGCAATCAGCGACGTGGCTTGGGGGCGCTTTTTCAAGATGACGAAAGGCAAAGCTGAGAACGCTGGCCGGACGTTTGAAAGAGTTGATCCAAGATACACGAGCCAGATATGCAGCAATTGCGGTCATCGACAAAAGATGCCGCTTGCGGTTCGTGTATACGAATGCGCCAAGTGTGGGTTTGTAATAGGCCGTGATCATAACTCTGTAGTCTTATTCGGCGCGCAGAGTCTCCACAGGGTCCACGGCCGCGGCCCTTTGCGCCGGGAAGTAACACGCGGCTAGCGCCGGCGCCAGCAACACGACGGGCATGAAGGCGTATGTCATCGGATCCAGCGGCGTCACGCCGAACAGCAGCGACTTCATCAGTCTGGACAATGCCACCGCTCCCCCAAGTCCCAAAACGCAACCGGCGCCACAAAGGATCAGGCCGCGCCGGAGAAACATGCGTCTCACCGTCGACGGCGCCGCGCCCAGCGCCAAACGGATCCCGACCTCTCTTCGCCGCTGCGCTACCGTGTATGCGATCACGCCATAGATGCCGACGACGCCGAGCAGCAGCGCCATTCCGCCCGCGATCGCCAGCATCACCAGTGTGAATGAGGTTCGCGCCATCGACCGGGCGTGCAGCTCCGCCATGGACTGCACGGCTGCCAGCGAAAGATTGGCGTTCACGGACCACACCGCCTGCTCCACCTGACGCAGAAACTCTTCGCTCCCGGTGCGCGCGCTTCGGAGCGTGAAGGTTACATTGCGGGAGACGCCCGTAACCTCGTTGGCGCCGAACGTGGGCCAATACACGGTCGCCGGGGCCACGTCTTGCACGCCGTTATCATAGACGTCCTGCACGACGCCAATCACCTCGCGAAAATTCACGGCGTATCCAATGCGCTTACCGAGTGCGGCGCCAGGATCTCCCCAGTACTCCCGCGCCAGGTTCTCGGAGATCAGGATCACAGGCCGCAGCTCAAGTAAATCGGCCCACTCGTAGCTGCGGCCAACGATCAGGCGCGTGCCCATGGCTTCCAGGAATCCAGGCGAGATGTTCTTGAATCGCCGCGTCGGCGGGGACTGCCCCGGCATCAGAGGCCGGCCTTCCACTTCTATGGCGTCAAAATTCCGCCCCAGCCCATCGGTCGGTATCGTGGTGGCAAAACCCACCGACGATACGCCCGGCAGCGCCGCCAGCTTCTCCTGGATCTGCTGCTGAGTGAGCGCCACTCGTTCGGGCTCGGCAATCAGTGCTGATGGAATAGCGATCCGCAGTGTCTGAATCTGTTCCGGCCCGGTGAAGCCCGGCTGCACACGGTTCAACGCCTGAAACGTGCGGATCATCAGCCCCGAACAAACAAGCAGCACCAGCGCCAGAGCTACCTGCGCCACCACCAGTACATTCTGC
>WNFZ01001360.1_pt1 | contig 41040 bp, 31 predicted proteins | sample 5400081 | NCBI WGS metagenome assembly WNFZ01 (sample SAMN13153365, study PRJNA577476) | soil metagenome | isolation source: 80 cm soil or saprolite under grassland replicate 1 | place: USA:California | collected 2016-06-15
TCAGCAATTGCAGAAAGACTCTCCCCATCTTTCAGGATGGCGGCGGAGGATGGCTTGCTATCGATAATACCTAAAACAATCATGTCTCGTTTTTTTTCTACTGCTCTTATGAGAGAGTTGTATTCGCCTTGTTTTTTCGTTTTTCGAAATAATTTACTGCCACAGCAATCACAAGTACAAAAAGTGATTCAGAAAGAAACGTCCAAAAATGCCGGACGCTGAACCAACCAGGTCCCCAATCCAAGCCATAGAAGATCTTTACCGGCGATGCAAATCGGGCATCCGTAACAGGCCAGAGCATCATCACACCACGAGTGGCAGTCAATGCATCCATAAAAATATGCAAGTCATAGGAGATTGTACAGATCAGGAACCATAACCAAAAATTGGAGCGATAGCTACGATGAAAGATGCCGGCCACGAGCAACGAAATAGGAATGGCAACGAACACACTGTGTGACAGATTATTATGAAAGCGATTCATGTCCTTGAAAAGGATCGCCGGGATGACATCCAGATCAGGAAGCAAAGATAGAGCTGGAACGACGATCAACTGCCAGGGCAATTTCCAAACTCGGACAGGTGCCTCTGGTAATCTTGTTTTGTAGTACTGATAAATTGCGTAGCCAACGCCAAGGTGTGCTATTGGGGAAGGCATAATCCCTGCAATTTTTCAGCCAGGGTTTCTCGCTTCACACCCTCGATGTAGAGTTGGTGCCAAAGGTCGAGAGTCAACAACATCCACAAACGGACATGATGATCATGGCGACTGTTGCGATGCTCAGCCAATAGCCGCTGAACGCTTTCTTTTTTGAACCAGCCTGCCCTCACAAAATAGGAATGTTCCAGCATCTGGCTGACCACAGGAAACAGATCCGTTCGAAACCAATAGGCAATGGGAAGCATAAAGCCCTGCTTTTGGCGCTGAAGGATCGGTGCAGGAAGATAGCTTGCTGCGAGTTTGCGCATGAGATACTTTGGCTGGTTGTTTCGGACTTTGATATTTGCCGGAACTTTGGCGAGAAACTCGACCAGTTCATGATCCAGGAAGGGTGAGCGTGCCTCCAGCCCGTGCGCCATGCTCATGCGGTCGGTCAAGACCAGAGAATGTTCAGGCAAACGGGTGACAAAATCGGTGTACAACATTCGATCCAATAAGTCGTCGGCTTCTGCATGATTAAAAGGCTCTGTAATCGCGCCGGTGGAATCTCTTTGACCGAGTTCCTTCCAAAGGCTATCGGAGTAAAGCGCACGTTTTTCTTCGTGCGTGAAACGGAAGAAACAAGTTGCTTCGGCATATTGTTCCGCGGCAGTTGCCTGCAGCGATAAATGGTGAACCCAGCGCAGTTTCTGAGTAAGGCTTTTGTACGTGAAGCTGTCAGGCAGGCGATTCAGTATTGGTCCCATTAGACCCTGTCGCAGAGTCAGAGGCATCAGACTGTACATATCAATGTAGCGCGCGCCAACATAACGATCGAACCCTGCAAAGAGCTCATCGCCGCCATCCCCACCCAAAACCACCTTGACGTGTTTCGAGGCGAGCCGCGCGGCTTGAAACATACAAGCGGCTATTGGATCGGATGGTTCATCGAGATGCCAGATCATGTCCGGCAGGGATTGAATCAGATTTGCAGAAACGCGTTCCTCCACGTGTTGCGTTCCGTACTCCTCCGCCACGATGCGCGCGAAAGGAAGCTCGTCAAAGTCGCTTTCTTCCACACCGATTGAGAATGTTTTTGTTGTTCTTCCAAGATCGCCTGCAAGCATGGCAACCAGGAGACTGGAATCCAATCCGCCGCTGAGAAACGCTCCTACCGGCACATCACTGATCAAGTGTGACTCCACCGTGCGCTTTAGTTGTTCACGAAGTGCTTCGAGAATCTCGGATTCGGACAGAGAGAGTTTTTCTCGGAATGACAAATACCAGTAACGGCGAAGAGTGATTTGCCCGTTCTGAAAAACTAGAGTGTGCGCGGGTGGCAGCTTTTGGATGTGTTTGAAGATCGTGTTCGGCGGCGGAATAAAGCGCAGGGACAGGTAATCATGCATCGCCGCTGGATCCATCTCGGGGCTCTGGTGACGAATCGCAAGAATTGCTTTTATCTCCGAACCAAATAGAAAATCCGAACCGTCGTGTATGTAGAAGAGAGGTTTTTGCCCGATGCGGTCGCGTGCCAATAGTAATTTTTGTTGATGCTGGTCCCAAAGAGCGAAGGCGAACATGCCGCTGATCTGCTGCACACAACCTTCTCCCATTTCCTCATAAAGATGCACGATGACTTCGGTATCAGAATTTGTATGAAATCGATGGCCCTTTGACTCCAATTGTGCGCGGAGAATTTTATAGTTATACATCTCCCCGTTGTAGACGACCCAGATCGTGCCGTCTTCATTGCCAATCGGTTGGTTCCCCGTTTCAAGATCAATGATACTGAGCCGGCGACTGCCAACCCCGATGTTAGCATTCACGTAACAACCCGAATCATCGGGACCACGATGCGCGATGGTATCAAGCATTGCGTTGATTTCTGCGGTGCTGACACCAGAGGGACTATACTTACCACAAATGCCACACATGAGTATTCTAGGTTTTGATGGCCGTCACAGAAAACTTGTAAGCAAGCTTCTTAGCAACGAATTCAGGCAGAAGATTGTAAATAGGTTTTAATCCGTATGTATATAGATTCGCTTTTAGCCCGCTTCGTCGCACAGGCAGAAGGCGATGGTGTTCCCGAACCGCATCTACAATCTCGAAGCCCTGAAAGAAATCAAGGATTTCCGACTCTGTATAGAACTCATTAACGGGTGGGTCTTCTTCTTTGTATTCGATATTCTCACGACCCAGGTGATGAAGAAGATACATCCAGGAGGGTTTTCTATAAAAGTGGGATATGATGGCACGTCCGCCTACTTTGAGGACACGCCGTGCCTCCTGAATGGCGCGACGGGTATCGCCGGTTGCATGCAATACGCCATTCGCCCAGACGGCGTCAAATGTGTTATCGGGAAACGGCAGGTCGAGAGCGTTGGCTGTACGAATATCTTCCGCCTTGACTTTATCGAGCTCAAAATGCTGACGAGTGATTGCGACGGCGTTGGGAGTCAGGTCTGTTGCAGTGACACGCACGCCACGCTTCAAGAATTCCAGACTATCGTAACCCATGCCACAACCGATTTCGAGCAGGTGTTTTCCTTGGAGGAGTTTTGCTTCCCGATCAATGCGCTCCATAATCCAGGGAAACTTATAGGGGTTCATCCACGGACGGATATGGGCAAAAAATTCAGGGCTACCGGGCTTTACACTTCGATCGGTTACATACTGAAAGCCCAGCGTGTGCGTATTCCAATAGTCGTGAACTTCTCCAACGGTTAACTCTAATTTTTCATCCATATTTTGTTAGGCTGCCTGGCTTGTATTTATACTCATGATAGTTTTTCTTATTCCCGTCAGTAAATCTACTTGCGGGCGATAGTTCAATTTAGATTGAGCCTTGGCAATGCTGTAAGCATTGTGCTTCAAGAAAAAGTCCATACTGCGCCGCGAAAAAGGCGGTTGCCGGTCAACAAGTTTAAACGTTTGCTCAAGAACCAATCCCGCCGCTTGACCAAGAAGGATCGGCAAATAGATTTGCAGCGTTCGAATGTTTAGTTGCTGCCGAATCTCATTTACCAGTTCTTTAGATTCGACAGGTCGTTCGCCTGCAATGATGAAGACCTCTCCATCAATATTTGAGGTTTCAGCACAGGACTCCATGCCGTGGATCAGGTCGCTGATGTACACAGGATGACGCATGTTTTTGCCGTCGCCAAAGATGGGAAAGCGTCCTTTCGAGATCGTTCGGATCAGCCTGGCAGTACGCGGACAACGCGGTCCATAGACCCAGGCCGGGCGAACCACGACAACAGGGAAACCTCTCCGATGGGAAAATTCCAGTGCAGTCCGCTCCCCTTCAAGTTTGGTACGTTCATAGATATTCGTCGGATGACAGTCTGTCGTCTCATCAGCCGGAGGATGTTCCACATCGCCGATGACGCCAACACTGCTGCAATGCACGAAGCATTTTACTCCCGCCGCTTTGGCTGCTTCCAACATTGACAGAGTCGCATCTGCATTCACGCGGCGATAATGTTCATCAGAGAGACTTACATCGAGATGCGCGCTCGCAAGATGATAGACAACATCGATATCTTCGACGATTTCTCGGACCATATGCTTTTCTGTGATGTCGCCGCGAATCGCTGTCAGGCAAGGATGCGCCGCCTGATGGCTCAGCAACTCTAGGTGAAGGTCGACCGCCCGAACCTGATTCCCGTGTTCGAGCTGGCTATCCACCAGATGGCTTCCGATGAAACCGCCTGCGCCGGTGATCAGGACTCTCATGACGGAATCTCTTTTCGCGCGCTTACAATCACCGCGTTATTTGTGCGCGCCGGAAGCAAATTATCCAATCGGCTCAATGCCCAGGTGATCGGGAAAATCAATGAATACAATTTATAAACCATTCCATTTGCCTTGAGTTCACCCGATGACACAGGTGCGATGTGACCAGGCTTTGCACCACCTCGTCTTTTGGCGAGCACACGCACATATCCAATATTAATTACCAACTCGATCATCTCGGTCACAAAGCGTGAATAGCCGCCAGATGCTTCCGGTTTGAGGCCAGCTTTGGCGATAGCATCTGACAGTTCTGCAGTTGTATATCCGGCGCGTGTGTGACCATAGATCTCGGGCGTCATGCCTAATTTCCATTTGATCTTGTTTGCAAGCAACTTGTCATCCCCATTTGGGACGGTCACGACTGCCTTTCCGCCGGTCTTGAGGACTCGATTCAATTCCAGCAGGAATGGTCGATCCTGCTTCAGATGTTCCAGCACGTCAATTGCGACAACACAGTCGAACTGCTCATCCGGAATCGAAAAGGCATCATCCTTGAACGCGTATACTGGCTCGCACAAAAGTTCGGCGATCTGGGCATTGTTCTCGCCAGAGACGTCTGCCCAGGTCCACTCACCGCCGTGCTCACGGAAGCGCCAGTTGAGCGCACCATTGTTGTCGCCACATGTGATCAGCAGGCATTTTTTATCTTTGGTTTCGCCAAGAAGATACAACAGCGCTTTGAGCTTTTGTTGTTTCTTGATCGAACGGTTGAACATCTGGATCTGCCAGGGAAGCGGATTTGCTTGCATAATTAGGCTGGTATGGTGCCTATTCCCTGAATAGGATAGGCTTGAATCAACGAATCGATCTCCTGTTGTTGACGTTGAGCGCTCCATCCCAATTCACAACCCATTAAGTCCGCGCACTTTTGCAGCGTAGCCATGGTGGGCAGGCCCGTCGCGCCGAGTTCGGTTCGACGTTGGATCACATCGGCAAGCCTCAAAGCCATCTCATGTTGAACTGCATGGATAACCTCTGTCGCCGTGACAGGTAGCTCTGGTTCCACTCTTTGCATCAAATCCGGTTGTTTTTTCATATGCTCTATTAAGTCTGTGTACCGCGAGCCATAGGTATACACCAAATGATCTGTGATTTTTTCATCGACGGCTGGATCTTTTATGGCTCGCGCCTGTTTCAGAAAGTGCCTAAAATCATCGATGTGCCCACCCCAGATAGGCGTATTGTGCGTCTCACATTTTCGCGTTTTCACGTCTAGTTTGCTTGTTGCCAGATCCACGGCCTTCTCAGCCACAGCGCGGGCTGTCGTATATTTCACACCAAGGATGCTGATCAAGCCAGATGCATCGTGTGTTTTTTGATGGTCAATGATCACGCCATCACGCGTCAGCTTGACTCGTTCCTTATGCGCGTCCGCCTTATTAACTGGTAAGAATCCCCAGGTTACATGCTTGATATCGTTCATGGAAAATTTGCACGGTAGACCAATCGTATTGATCTGATCCAGAAATTCCTGGACAATTGCATCTCTTAAGTGGAACGCTCCAGGCTCATCATGCCATGGAATATGCCATGTGCCAATCATAGATGTGTCCCGCCATGGTACAACAAACAGGACTTGCGATGGTTTCCCGTAGACAGGTTCGCTCGGCAGTCCGGCTGCAATACCCGACCAGACCTGATCCAGGAAAACATTTATTGCAATCGAGGTGGCATACTCAGAATGCAAATGAACTTTTTCAAGGAGTCGGTCCACCCACGCTCCGGCGCAGTTGATCACGAGTTTGCACTGAATATCAAACGTTTGCCCCGTTTGAGAATCTTTGGCTTGTACGCCAATGATTCGACTGTCCTTCTGCAAAAGGTTTATTGCTTCCACATAATTAGCAACATGTGCACCTGCTTCCACTGCGGAAAGGATGAACTCCAGGAGCAATCTCTCAGAATTGTATATCTGTGCATCGTGCCAGACCGCGGCACCGGTCGATCTGGAAAGGTCATAGCCCGGTAAGATCCGTGAAAGCTCGCGTTGTGAAATGACCATCCCGCTGGGAAGCTCTTTTTCGGGGTCAGTCAATGAATTCCGATCCAAGCTGAGCAGATCGTTTATCTGAAGGGCAGCTCCCATCATCAGTCTGCTTCGAGAGATCGTCTCTGTCGTGGGCATTAGGCACGTCAAGGGATGGACGAGATGCGGAGCAACTCTCATCCAGGCCGTCCGTTCGCGGATCATTGTATGGATTCTCGAGAGGTCCCCATCTGGAAGGTAACGCAAACCACCGTGGATAATTTTCAGGCTATTTTGCGATGTGCCACTCCCAAAATCGCCTCGTTCAATCAGAGCGACAGACATGCGACGCAATGCGGCATCCCGGGCAACGGCTGCTCCATGAATGCCCCCACCAATCACAAGAATGTCAAATGTTTGATTTGCTAAGGCTTCAATATTACGGATCATTTATTTTGTGGCAAATGCCATAAGGTGCCAGCCAAATGGTCTGGTCCAGGCGCGGGGAATTAAATTGAATGTTCCTACAAATACATCATTAAACAGACGAGCCTTCCAGCCCCCATGCAGTTTGGTTTTTACTGGAAAGCGCTCAGGAAGAATTCGATATGTCTGAAAAGGGCCCAATAAACGCTTGAATTCACGGAGCGAAAATTTCTTGAGGACCGGAGCATCTTCGTGTTCGAGGGGAACACCCGTCACTTTTCGCATCAAGTTTAGCCATGAATACTTGTTATAGACCATCAAGATTGCTTCTCCGCCTGGGCGCAAAACCCTGTGAATTTCAGCGATCATTTTTCCGGTATCCGCTGTGTACTGCAATACGCCGTGTGCGTACACTAAATCAAACATGTTATCTTCGAACTGCAAGCACTCGCTGTTCATCACGCGCAAATCGGCGTTCAGTCTATTTTGCTCGAAATTCTTGCACGCCAGATCGATTGCCGTCTTCGATAGATCAATTCCCGTAACGTTCGCTCCCCCATGGGCAAATCGCACGAGATCAATTCCTACACCGCAACCGACTTCCAATACAGTCTTTCCTTTATAAGCTGAGAAGTTCACCAGCCGTGGCAGGTAATTAAGTTTCTCATAGCGATATTCATCGAGTTGCTGAAAAAACTGCGGTGTGCCAATCGGATGTGTGGCAATCGCCAAGTCATGGATGTGTTCATCCCAATAGGCAGCAATCCGCGCGATCAAGTCCGATTGGCTCATCAATATGATTTTTAGGCAGCTAGGCGCTCGTTGTGATGCCACATCTCGAATACCATGAGTGCCCACAAGCGATGACTGTGATTGACGCGTCCGTCAAGATGGTCCTGAATCCATCCCGCTACAACTTGATGGTCGAAGTAACCATGTTTCTCGAGAGAAGCTTTTGAGAGCAAATCCAACATCATAGGTTTCAGCGAGGTACACAGCCAATGCTTCATTGGAATACTGAAACCTTCTTTTGGTTTTTCTAATATTGATGGCGGCAGCATATGTTTGACCGCCTGGCGCAGAATCGATTTTGTGCGCGATCTGGATAATTTCATAGGAGCAGGGAGGTTCAGCGCAAATTCCACAATGCGATAGTCAAGAAGAGGCACACGCGCCTCAATGGATACTGCCATGCTCATGCGATCGACCTTTGTGAGAATGTCATCTGCCAGATACGTTTTGACATCCACGTACTGCTGTTGGGCTAAGCGGTCGAAGCGACTGGCTTTTTCAAAATGATCATGGAAAAAATCAGTCATGAGATCATCGCAGAGTGCCGCCCGCAAATCTGACCGATATAGGGAATTCTTTTCAGCAGGATTCAGAAACATCATCCAGCGAGCATGTTGAAGCGATGGATCGAATGCGCCACCTTCTACCATTCGCTTAGCCTTGTTGATCAAGCCCTTCTTAGCCGACTGTGGCGGAAGCCAGCCGGCAAATTTCGGAAGAACCTGCTGCCGCAGTGATCGAGGCAAGCGCCCATAGTATCGATCCACTTTTTCAGCCAGATATGTATCATAACCGGCAAACAACTCATCGCCGCCATCCCCCGATAAAACAACTTTTACCTCGCGGCTGGCAAGTTTTGACACAAGAAAAGTGGGAAAGATGGATGTGTCAGCAAACGGCTCGTCAAAGTGAGAGACCAACTGTTCCGTGAGATCGGAATGATCTGATTTCAGTATTTCGACATGGTGCTTCGTGCCAAAACGTTTCGCGACCTCCTCGGCATACGGAAGCTCGTTATATGTACCATCCTCAAATCCGATCGAGAAAGTGCGTACCGGCTCATTCGTGCTCTGACTCATAAAGCCAACAATTGTGCTTGAGTCGATGCCTCCACTCAGGAAGGCTCCCAGCGGCACATCGCTGATCAAGCGGAGGCGGACCGACTCCTTGATCAAGCCGGAAAGGATTTCTGCACATTCCGCTTCGCTTTGGCTGACGGGTTGGTACGGCACATCCCAGTACTGAGTGATCTTCAGCTTCCCCTCTTCAACCACTAATACATGTCCCGGCAAAAGTTTGAAAACCCCTTCGTAAATGGTGCGTGGGGCAGGGATATATTCCAACGTGAGGAAAAGATCCAGAGCCGCCAGATCAACCTGCCGCGGCACATGCGGGTGAAGGATCAATGCTTTGAGTTCCGAACCGAAGACCAGCTTATCCACACCGCACCAGTAATATAAAGGTTTAATACCCAACCTGTCTCGGGCGAGGAAGAGTCTACGTTTCCGCGCATCCCAGACGGCGATCGCAAACATACCGTTGAAGTGGGTCACACATTCATCGCCATATTCTTCATAGGCGTGAACAATCACCTCGGTATCAGTCTGCGTTTTGAAGATATGTCCGCGTTGTTCGAGGGCAACGCGTATTTTTTGAAAGTTATAGATTTCTCCGTTATACACAACCCAAATGTCACCAGTTTCATTCGAAATGGGTTGTTGTCCAGTGTGTAAGTCAATAATACTGAGGCGCCGCATTGCAAGGCTGGCCTGGTCATCCTCGTAATAGCCTTCATCATCCGGTCCCCGATGCTGTAAAGAGGCGTTCATCCGCAACAGGATCGATCGATCCGCGGGAGCGCTTGGTTGAAACGAAACGACACCGCATATACCACACATATTATTCCCGCCACAAAAACGCTGGTTCTTCAACTTCAAGAATTGAGGAAAGCGATTGGTAAACCTGGTTGACCTTCGAGACATAATCTTGGTGGCTAAACGTCTCCCTGGCGAATTCGTGTGCATTTTTGGCAATATATTCTGCAAGTTCGGGGTCGCGCAGTACGCGAAGAATTCCCTGCGCAAAGGCATCCTTGTTTGGCTCTACCAGAACCGCGGTCTCTGAACTCAGGACCTGGGTGTGTGCACTAATATTTGTAGCAACGATCGGTTTGTTTGCATGAAGATAGCTATAGATTTTCAATGGGGTAGTCGTTCCATCTAAACGGGGAGAGATCAACATCGTGGCATAGGCCAGGAAGACCATCGATTCGGCAGGAGAGACAACATCCAAAAACAAAGTATTATCTTGCAGGTTCAGGTCCTGGGCGATCTCAGTCCACTCTCTGGCTTGCTGATTTACCGCGCCGACAAAGATAAACATCACATTTGGATATTGTTTCGCAACGATCCCTATGGATTCGAGCGCCATTTCCAAGCCCTGATAACGCTCATAGGTGCCGGTATAAACTATTGGCAGTCTGCCATCCAGGTCAAGCTTATTCTTTAATTGTTCTACATCGTCCGGCTGCACAGAAGTTTGATAGGCTTGCAAAGCAATATTCTCGATCATTATCACTCGAAGATCAGATCGTACTGCTTTAACATATTTTTCGAGGTCTGTTCCTACAGTGATCACTGCATCACAGGTTTTCAGCACCATTCTTTCCAAGACACGAAAAAGCTTAATAAGAATTGCTTTATTGCCGAAATTGAAATGATCCAACTGCCTGGATAATACGGAATGCATATCATAAAGATGACGCGTGCGAAAAACCCACGCCAGGATCATACTAAAAAAGGAAGCCTCCTCATGGGAATGAATCACATCATAACGTTTCCCCAACAACAGTTGGATGGCTTTCAGGAACACCAAAACATCCAGGAAAATCTTGGCCTTGGAGGGTCCAATGCGGACGTGCTGGATCGTTTTAACTTTCCTAACCCGGTGAATTTTCACATTCGGAAACTCGACATCCGTGCCAACATGATATGTTACCAGATCGATTTCATGTCCAAGCGACGAGAGCGCTTCCAGTCGTTGATAAACACTGATCGGAGTACCACGTGGTTCAAAGAAAGGCTGAGGTGAAATCATCAATATTTTCATGTGCTACAAGTCCCTACCTAACAGATAAAAACAACGATAGAGCAGCGAGGTAAATATTTATAAACTTTGCAAACAGGTGAAGAGGTGCGTCGGATACATCTATTTACCCCTGCTCATTTTCCCGATCTATTGTGGTCCAAAAGATAAAAAAAGGCGCCTGAACGATGGTCAGCTGCTGCGACCAGAACTTCCAAACGTTGTACGTTAATCGGCGTCACGGGCTTGCAGCACAGCAATCACAGTCTGGAATATGAGCTGGAGGTCAAGCCAGATACTCCAGTTGCGAACATAGTAGAGATCCAGGCGGACCCGTTCTTCGTAGGAAATATCGGAGCGACTGTTGTTGATCTGCCGTAAGCCGGTAATCCCAGGTAATATCGTCAGAACATTCATCACATACTGCTTATACATTGGCGCTTGTTCCGGAAAGATCGGCCGAGGTCCAACCAGGGACATATCACCTTTGAGCACATTGAATAATTGGGGCAGCACATCCAGACGATATCGTCTTAAGAAAGCACCAATTCGCGTAATACGTGGGTCGTTCTTCAGTTTGTAATTTGCATCCAATTCCCTTTTCAGCAGGGGATATTGCTTCAAAATTTCATCCCCATTGGTGACCATCGTGCGGAATTTTAAAACATAGAATTGCTTGCCGTTTGAACCCATTGCCGGTTTCCTGTCGAGTGCCGGGCCGGGGGAACTGATTTTTATACAAAAACTTATTAACAGAAGCAAGGGTGAGAGTACTACTAAGCCGATCGTGGCACCCAGATAATCAAGAGCAGATTTCAAAACACTATCAGTCTCAACCAGGCGAACCTTGTTTATTTGAACCAGCGGAACACAGGCAAACTCATTTACTGTCAAGCCCGTTGTAAGGACCTCGTACAAACCTGAAGACATCCGAATCTTGATCTCATCCGATACTCCATACGTTCTAAAGATCTCAAGTAAATGATCCCGCGTAGAGTATGCACTCGAAGCCAATATCACCTCACGGATGTGATATTGCTCAATGATTTCACCCAAACTTTCAACGGAACCCAACGAGGGTAGGCCGTGGTACAAGGGCGAAGCAACAGGTTCCTTTTTATCGACAAAACCAACCAGGCGCAAACCGGAAGTTTCCCAGCGAAGCAATTGTTCGGCGAGCCAGCGTCCCTCCTCATTGGCTCCCACAATTACGGCAGGCGTAATGAAATATCCTCGTTTGCGAAGACTATATACGTATCTTCGCAACCCAAAGCGTGATCCAGCCACTAAGATGAAAGAGATTCCCCAGGTTAATAACAGCCAGCCGCGCGCAAAAATCAATGTCGGTTGAAGAAAACCTGCCAGCACAATGAGCAAAAAGCCCTCGCTCGCAGAACGGAAAGCCCTTGAGTACTCACGGTTCCCGCCAAGCAGGGTCTCTTTAGCGTATAAGCCGTTAGCCATGAATATCACAAGCCACAACAGTGGCATCGTAAAGAGCAGAAATCGATATTGTTCAAAAGGAACAGCTGGATGGGAATCAAAATACTGTACAAACCATTCAAAACGCACATCATAAGCCAGCCAGAATGCAAGGAAGGTCATGACCGCATCGGATAGGACTAAACCACCGATATACATTCGCCACTGTACACGCGGCGCGATAATCGAATCTGCTTCTTGGATCTTTTTGGAGTCGGCAACCATGGAGGAACTTGTAATTTGAGTTCGAATGCTCATGAATTGTGACATCCCTTTAACGATTAAATTAATTCAAGTTGCTGGCTTCTATACAACACCGCGGAGTCGCACAGAAAATCTTAGAAAGTACTCTGCGATCTTCGTGTCACAGTGGCTCAAAATCGCTGCCTCATTCGTTCTTCATCATCGGGCGGCCATTTTGGTTATTTAGTTACAAAGATACTTCGCAGCATTGTCGCTGTTGCCGATCTAACACCCATGCTCCGCCCTCGGAACATCATTGCGAATCCGGCGACTGTTGCAGCGTTTATTCTATTTTCATAGTGCGGCGTGGTAGTGCTAGTGTGTCAAAGGCTGCAACTCGTTTGCGGATAATTCCAAACGCATTTTCTGACCTTGAAGCAACTCTAAAAATACACGTACACGATCCTGACCCGATAATCGGCAATCGAACATTGCTTTGTAATTTGCAAATGGTCCATCGTTAATCACGACCCAGTCTCCAGATTTCAAACGATCAATATAATGGTTATTTGCTTCTGTAATAACGTCGATCTCTTTCTGAATGGTTCGAATGAGTGAATCCCCAACGGTAGCCGGATCGCCTCCAAAGCAAACAAGTCCATTCGTTCCGGGTATTCGCCTCAATTCAGAAATGGAAATTTGGTCTAAATCCACACGAATGAACAGATAACCCGGAAAAAACGGTTGTTCTTTCCGGGCGCGCGGATTTACAGGCTTGACACGGATCGAGGGCAGGTAGACCTCGATCCGCTGAATCCGAAGTCTTTCGCGAAGCAGTGCTTCTTTTCGGGGCTTGCTGTGCATTACATACCAGTGAACCATGGAATTTACCCTTTCCAATAATTGATTAATTAATCTCTGTCTGTGCCGCTTCCGACATGCAAAGCCAACGCACTACGTGTCTTGTGCAGTTGGAGCTGCAGGATTTCCAAGCCGTGGCCCGGCCAAATTCCACACGATCTGTGTAATCTGTTCCAACGATATGGAGCCGGTTGCCTGCCCAGTTAACAGCACCTCGTGGCTCTGTGGATCTACGCCAATAAGCAAGAGATCGGGCAATTGCTTCGTTTGCGCAATTAAAAACTCAGATTCCAAGTCTCCCATGTCAAAAACAACCACTGCCGGGTTGAGTACGAGTAGTTCTTCCTGAGTGGTCCGCTGGTCTAAGGCAATCGTTTCAAACCCGGTATAGCCTTTGAAAGTCTCCTGGACCCCAGCTAAGACCAGCGAATTTCCGTAGAATAAGATCTTGTGTTGATTATCCATCAGATATCTAGAATATCTCATCCGGTCGGGGTTTGTAACGTCATAAGTGTCAAAAAAACGACAGCCTACCCATTTTGGATAGACTGTCGCTTCCGACAGGTTTGATGTATTTCTAATCGTTAGACTTTAACCCTAGCTTGCCAGCATACGCTAAGACCTGGCTGCGGTTCTGCAGGTGCAGGCGCGAGATGATTTCCGTCATATGGAAACGTACGGTCCGTTCGCTCAACGAGAGTCGCACGCCCACCTCCCGGTATGTCAGTCCCTGGGCGACCAGCCGCAATACATCGGTTTGACGCTCGGTGAGCCCACTTGCTGGCTCTTCTGTGCCTTTGGGATGATCGGCAAGACCGGAAGGCCCTTCTTCCGTGCCGCTGCGTTTGGCAAATTCGCTCAGAATCCGGCTAGCCAAACCAGGAGAGAAGGGTGGCGTGCCCTGCTCTAATCCACGCAACGCCTCGATAAAAGCATCACCGCTGATACTCTTCAACAGGAAACCGGACGCGCCGCTCTTAATGGCTTCGAATAGATCCTGATCCTCGGCAGATGTGGTCAGAATCACAATCTTGATTTCGGGTCGCAATGCCTTGATCTGACGAGTCGCGGATAAACCATCACAGCGCGGCATGCGGATGTCCATCAAGATCACCTCAGGATCGAGTTCTTGCATCATCCTAATCGCTTCCAGGCCATCACTGGCAATGCCCAGCACCTCTATGCCATGGGCAGCCAGCAAGTTGCTGACCCCCTCACTCAACAGACGATGGTCATCCGCCACTAGGACGCGCATATCTGCTCTCCTGTGCCGCCATTAACATCATATCGGTTCCGGTTCCGGGCAGTTCCAACACCACCTCAGTTCCTTTTCCTGGCGTGCTTTGAATCTGCAGGATGCCACCTAACTGGCTGGCGCGCTCCTGCATAAATTGCAGTCCAAAATGCTGGCCGTAAACCATTTCGAGAGTGTTGGGAGAGAAGCCATTGCCATCATCACAAATAATAACGAAGACATGCCCATCCTCTGCCTCAAACTTGACCTGGATCTGGCGGGCGTTACTATGCTTACGTGCGTTCGTGAGTGCTTCCTGCACGATACGGAAAATCTGCATTTGCATTTCTGCCGAATATGTTGTGCTATCCCACGACGAACTTACCGTGAGGTCAGTCTGTATATCATAGTTGTTGGTAAAACCCTCTAGGTACTGCTGCACTGCCGTGAAGAAGGGTCGATGCAAGGACGGTGTGGTGCGCAGGTTCATAATATATTCGCGAATTTCGGCATGTGCATCACGGACCATGCATCCAAGGCGATCGAGTTGTGCAGCAGCGGTCTCGCCCTGGCCGTCGCGGGATAGTTTGGCAGCCGCATCGATTTGCATGCTGGCATATCCCAACACTTGTCCAATCGTGTCATGCAGATCGCGCGCTAAGCGCTCGCGCTCTTGTAACATTGCCAATGCCTGCTTCTGCGCTATTAAGTTCGCTTGTACCTGCTTTTGCTCGGTCACATCCCGCAACAGGAGCAAGCGGCCCATGTCGAACCCCGACCAATCTTTAAGCAACGATATTGTCACCGTAAAATGCCGGATACCCTGCTCCATCCCAAGGCTGAGCTCTATCTCTGTCCCAGCCATATCAATCTGTAAATCATCTGGGTACTCAGGGAGTAACTCCCAGATGGGCCGTCGCATGGCACGCCCGGCGGACAGCTTCAACATTTGTTCCGCAGATGAATTGAGGCTAACCACTCGTTTATGAGAATCCAGCACAAGCATGCCTGTGTGCATCTGCTTAAGCGCCATCTGGTGAGCAAGGGGGACCGGGTTTAGAATGTACAGACCGAACCGCACAACAGCATATATAAAGAAAAGAACTGCAATGGCAAACATTTCTAGCGGAAACTTGGAATAGCGAATTCCAGCCGCCTCCAATAGGAATATCATTCCGGTAGCAATTTGACCTATTGCCATCACAGTCACCGACCAACGCTGTCGAGGCGAGTGCAGGAACAACCAGGCAAACACCAGGAGATTAACCAAGCCCAACCCATAAATATAGCCGAGAAAGAGCCAGCTGCGTTGTTCATATAGGGGAAGAATCGGTCCATCGAACCCCAAGCCGGGCGTTTGCAAGGGATAGCGCGTATTAATAAAGATCGCCGCGATATTGAGCACAGGAACAATCGACAGCAGGATCAAGCTTCGACGATTCAACCAGCGCTGTGGCCAGGCAAATTCGAAGATAAAGCAAGTGATAAGAGTATTGGCAAGCAGTTGCCAGATGGATTGGAACTTTATCCAAGTTATCTTTTCTGCAAGATCCACCGCCGCATATTCCATAATCAAACCGACCGCCCACAGCGCAGTGAAAAGGCAGGCAAGGGCAAACGGTAACGCGCCGGGCACGCTACGACCACGCCAACTATATGCAGATAATGCAATTAACAAGAAGACCGTGAAAACCGGCAGCCAGATGTCAGCAGAATATGAGTACTGATAGGTCATGTATGCACCGCAAAGAAGACAAGTATGTGTTCCAATGCCGCTGTGAAAAGACCAATCGGCATCGTTGAATAAAAAACTAACTCATCATTAACAGTCTATCCGATTTATCTTGCCAAATCAACTTTATAAGGCACGGGGGGTATACCGATATCTTCTGCTACCACACGAGTAGCATCCTCCACTCATTATACAAGACGAGCAATTCTCTAAAAAGTAACATTGCTTACAGCATTTGTCCACTAAGGGTCGGCTCGCTTAACTGTCTTGAAGGCTAATGATTAGTATAGCCACCCCACTGTCGAAAACGACAGTCTGGCAGTTGGCTGCTGTCGTTTTTTTTTGACACTTTTGACGTTGCAAACGCGGACTGAATGCGATATTCTATAGGCACCTATTTCTGCATGACATTTGTAACTTTTATTGTAAACAAACGTCATGGTCCCGAATCTCACGCTCCATAAGAGTTTGCGATGGGTAAATAGGCTGGGTTTTGCGGGATGCAAAAATATATGTGCAAGTTTTTTACCGACATTCATATGTCGGAATGGCGTAGCGCGCTGGTAGGAAGCTGGTTGTCCACTTGCGAGGCTGCCTCAGCAGCATCCAGATTGTGTTGGACAAGTAAGGATCTGCAATTAATGGGGACACTTTTAGTAAAGCCATACGAGAGATTGACCAGACTGTCAACTCTCTTCATGGGGATGCATTAAAGGAAAAATTAATTCAAGATGGAGTAATAGAAAAAATGGAAACTTTACGAAAAGCATGGCAAATCTGGAAACGGATCGGTCAATTCATCGGCGATGCAGTTGGCCGGGTGGTCCTGACTGTATTTTACTTTACCTTGTTCGTACCATTTGGTTTGGGCGTGCGCTTTTTTGGGGACCCACTCGCAATACGCCCGCTTAACGGCTCAAAATGGTTGGAACGCAAAACGCGTGACCTGACTCTCGACGACACACGGAGGCTTTTCTAATGTATATCTTAGGCATATCTTGTTACTATCATGATGCAGCCGCGGCTTTATTGCAAGACGGTGTATTGGTTGCCGCCGCGGAGGAAGAGCGCTTTACCCGAGTAAAGCATGACTATGGCTTCCCGAAGCAGTCCATCGATTTTTGCCTGCGCCAGGCCGGGATCACAAGCCACGACCTGGACTACGTGGTCTTCTATGAGAAGCCCCTGCAAAAATTCGAGCGGATCATGATGACTACACTGCAAACCTTTCCGCAGTCCTGGGGTGTGTTCCGGGAGTCCATGATCACCTGGTTCAACGAGAAACTGTGGATCAAAGGACAGATCCTTACCACGCTGAATATTCCAGATCAGAAACTCCTTTTCACAGAACACCATTTGAGCCATGCTGCCAGCGCCTTTTTCTGTTCTCCTTATGAGGAGGCCGCCATCCTGACCGTCGATGGAGTCGGGGAATGGACCACGACCACGGTTGGAAAAGCAACTGCGGATTGGGATGGAAAAGGCACAAATCATATCGAGCTGTTCAACGAATTAAAGTTTCCCCACTCGCTAGGTTTGCTGTATTCGGCATTCACCGCTTTCCTGGGCTTCCAGGTCAATGAAGGCGAATATAAGGTGATGGGAATGGCTCCTTATGGGGAGCCAACCCGAATGGATGATGTCTATAAACTTATGGAGGTGGGCAACGATGGTAGTTTCCGCCTGAATATGGAATATTTTTCCTTCCACCATTCCACATCCAAAACCTTCAGTGGGAAGTTTACCAATCTCTTTGGTGAGCCACGGATTCACGAGTCGGATTTTTACACGCCATTGACTCATCCTAAGAAAGATCATCCGAAGTGGGACGAAGCCACGGCGAAGACAAATCAGCACTACGCAAACATTGCTGCCAGTATTCAGTGCGTCACCGAAGAAATCATGCTGAAAATGGCTAATTATGCCTACGAACGCACTGGCCTCAAGAAGCTGTGCATGGCTGGTGGTGTGGCTCTCAATTCGGTCGCCAATGGTCGGATCCTTCGGGAAACACCTTTCGAGGATGTCTATATTCAGCCCGCAGCTGGCGATTCGGGTGGCGCACTCGGCGCGGCTCTCTATGTCTATCATGTATTGCTGGGCAAAACCAGAAAGTTCGTCATGGAGCACGCCTATTGGGGACAAGCCTATTCGCCGCAGGAAACGAAAAGGGCCATTGAAGCCACAGGCCGCTCTTACCAAATCGTCGAAGATCCTGACAAGAGGGCCGAGCTGATGGTAAATGATATGCTGGCAGGCAAAGTGATCGGACTTTTCCAAGATCGCTTTGAGTGGGGACCCCGGGCGCTGGGAAATCGATCGATCCTAGCCGATCCTCGCCGGGCAGAGATGAAAAATATTGTGAATGCCCGCATTAAGTTTCGTGAGCCTTTCCGCCCCTTCGCTCCGGTAATTTTGGAGGAGCGCGCCAACGAATTTTATGCCGGTGTAGGCGATCCCGCCCGTAACTTTCCGCTGCGCTATATGCTAATGGTTTGTCCTACCAGGGACGGTTGTGGCGACCAGATCCAGGCTGTAACGCATGAAGGTGGTACTGGACGTGTACAAACTGTACGTCGTGAAAGTAACCCATTGTATTACCGAGCTATCGAGCTATTCGGCCAGGCGACCGGCGTTCCCGTCTTGTTGAACACCAGCTTCAATTTGCGCGGCGAACCCATCGTTACCACACCGACCAATGCCCTAAACACATTTGGGAATAGCGATATTGATACGGTCTATATAGATAATTTTGTTGTAAGAAAATAGGATTGGTGTTAGGGTGTTGCCGGTAATCATCCGGTTGATGGCTAATGGTGCAAGAATATTTACGAATAGAAAGGAATCGCTAGCATGAAAAACTTCTTTCGCAGCATGACATCGAACTTCGGCGTGGTCAATGAATTATTGAGTTTCTTATGGCAACGCAAGCTTTGGTGGCTGATCCCGATGATTGTGGTCCTGATGATCTTTGGACTATTGCTCATCTTTGCTTCCGCTTCTGGTATCGGACCATTTATTTATACACTCTTTTAGTATTGTTACAGCGCTGACAGGCATTGGTTCCGCAGTAGGCTAGCACCATTCGCGTGGCGGATAGCAGAATTTGCCTGATCAGATTGGGCGGCCGTATTCATTTGACTTGATCGGAGAGGCATCCTCGACTAGTAGGTTGCCTCTCTTATCTTGCTAATATTCAAACGTTTAGGTGACATCGTGGCAACTGCAATGGCTTTATTTGAATTTCTAGAGAATTCTGCCAAAATCGACCCGGACAAGACCGCGGTTATCGAACCAGGTCAGGGCTCGATCACGTATGGCGAACTCAATGCCCTCACCGATCAACTACGCGATCGACTTTATCACCTGGGAGTTTGCCCTGGCGATCGCGTGGGGATTTATCTGCATAAATCGATCGATTCGGTAGCAGCCATTTTTGGTATTTTGAAAGCCGGCGCTGCTTATGTTCCTGTCGATCCGGGCGCCCCGGTTTCCAGGAATGCCTATATCCTCGCTGACTGCCAGGTAAAAGCGGTGATCATAGAAGATGGTTTCGTAAATGGCTTAGCATCTGAGTGGGGCGCCAAAGCGGATATTTCCCAGTTCTTGATCTTGAACCGTACGGGCGGGGGCAAATCTATCAAAGAGATGTTAGATCAAGCACAGGCGAGTATGCCAAGCTCGCCAAGGAATAATGTCGACCCTTCCCTTGACGATCTTGCTTATATTCTGTACACCTCTGGTTCCACCGGCAAACCTAAAGGGGTTATGCTCACTAATCGAGCAGCGATCAGTTTTGTCGATTGGTGTTCAGAGGCTTTTGAGCCGCTCCCCAGCGACCGTTTCTCATCCCACGCGCCTTTCCACTTTGATCTTTCCATTCTGGATATCTATGTGCCCATTAAACATGGCGCTTCACTCGTTTTGATCTCCGAGGAAATTGGGAAAGATCCTGTCCGTTTGGCATCTCTGATTTCAGAGAGCAAGATCACTAGTTGGTATTCGACGCCCTCGATCTTAAGTTTCTTAGCCCAGTACGGGAAGCTAGAACGATACGATTATTCCAGTCTGCGGATCGTGCATTTTGCGGGTGAAGTATTTCCGGTCAAGCATCTTCGCGCCCTCAAGAAACTGCTTCCTCATCCCAGATATTTTAACCTTTATGGTCCAACCGAAACTAACGTTTGTACATTTTATGAAATTCCCGATCTCATCCCGGAAGACAGAACGACTCCATTTCCGATCGGAAGAGCGTGTTCCCACTACCGGATCGCGGTCTTCGATGAACTAGGCAGGGAAGTGCCTGCTGGCGAAGAGGGAGAGTTATGCGCCACCGGGCCGGGAATGATGATTGGTTATTGGAACCTTCCTGAAAGGACAGCCAACGCTTTTCTAGTTGATGCCGCTGGCGACAAATGGTACAAAACAGGGGATATCGCCTTCGAAGCGCCAGACGGAAATTACACATACATGGCCCGGCGAGATCGGATGGTGAAGAAGCGGGGTTACCGTATTGAGTTGGGTGAGATCGAGGCTGGTTTATATCGCCATCCCGCGATAAAAGAAGCTGCGGTGGTTGCTTTAAACAACGACGATGGTGTAAAAATTAGAGCGTTCATCAGTCATCATAAGGACAGTCGTCCTTCAATTATCGAGCTAAAACAATTCTGCGCGCAAAACCTTCCGGCTTACATGGTGCCTGATCTTTTTTCTTTCATAGATATTCTCCCGAAAACATCTACAGACAAGATCGATTACCAGAAGCTTAAGGAATTCTCCTTAATAGATGCCTAGAGCTTCCTAGTGGAAGCATCTCGATGGGGTTTCTTATTACATTGGAAGATAAATGAATTCCGAAATACCACGCTTGCACAGACCAGACATCGTAGCTATTCCCCGTGGGAACGAAAGTGATGGTATCGCTGAGGTAATCTCAAACGAACTCCGCGCACTTGGCTACCAGCCTGTACACTTTCAAATTGGCTCTCTCCTACCTGACAAGGCAGAAGTCATTTTCTCTTTTGGCCCATATGGAAATTTCTTAGCGATCCCCCGCCAGTTGGCCAAAATGCCCCCCTATCAGAAGCCAATTTTCATCCATTGGAACACCGAGGGGATCCCTGACCCAAGGATACCCTGGAAGATCATGAGCACAATTGGCGCATGGCGTTCCTGGTTGGGAAGAATCCACGACTCTCAAACTGGATCGGCAGGGATGCCCCAAACCGATAAGTTCTTTTCTCGAAGCGAATCCTGGATGTCGCGTTTTCGTTATCTTGGAGATTACTATTATGCCCAGCGTCGAGGTTGGTTAGATATCTTTGCGGATACATCAGAAGTCTATGCTGAGATACACCGCCAACATGGCTTACCAACGATTGTCGCACCCTGGGGTGCAACATCCCAATGGTACAAAGACCTGGGCTTGGAACGAGATATCGATGTTCTGTGGATGGGCACGCGAGGCACAATAAGACGCAGCACAATATTGGACAGGGTGCGAAGAGAACTTGAATCCAATGGGGCTCGAGTACATGTAGCGGACGGAAAAGAGAACCCATTTATCTTCGGCGATAGGCGTATTCATTTCCTGAATCGATCCAAAATTACCCTCAATATCACCCGCACCTGGTACGACGATAACTTTTCCCGCATTACTCTGGCAGCTCCCAACCGCTCATTAATCGTTTCTGAATCGGTTCTGCCCCATTGTCCAAGTTTTATCGCAGGAACACACTATGTATCTGTCCCGGTCGAACAACTTGCCGAGACGATTCGATACTATTTGGATCATGAAGAAGAAAGATTACGCATCGTAGAAAATGCGTATCACCTGGTCACTACCAAACTTGCATTCCGAGAAAGTATTAATGCGATCATGCAGGCTGTAAACCAGATGTATCAATCGATCCGCCCAATTGATCCTAGCGCAATTCGGGATACTTATAAGCTACCAGGTTGAGACCAACTATCGGTCTTTGAACTTCGCTGTGCCAGGCCTTTATCTTTGAGTAAATTTCTGCTCATGAAGAATAGTTGAAGGCTGGTCCTGTTTGAAACTCCCCACTAAAAAGGTTGACATCCTTCGAGGCTGAATAATGCGAGTTTTATTTCTCACAAACTTCTATCTAGCTAATGGATCGGGTGGCGAACAGGAATCGTGTCGGCAAGTAGTGGAGGGCTTAGAGCAGCGAGGTCATACCACGCTCATCTTGACAAGTATGCACGATACCAACAATATGCCGGTGGAAGCAGACGGAATTAACCGTTCCTTGTATCTGGAGATGGATTTAGTGCCCTTGCGACACAGCATAACTTTTTTTACTAGGAGAAAGGCAAGAGAAAAACATAATTTACAGGTCTTTGCGCGTGTTCTTCAGCAGTTTGATCCGGACATCATTTTCATTTGGGGCATGTGGAACCTGCCCTATTCGCTGCCAGCTTTCGCTGAAGCCAGATATCCGCATAAAGTCGTCTATCGTTTTGCCACATACTGGCCCACGTTGCCCAGTCAACACGAGTTCTATTGGCGTGCCCCTGGTCGCAATTGGTACAGCCGGATCCCAAAGCAAGTATTAGGCTATTTTGCTCTGGCGATGCTAGCTAAAGAGGCTCATCAGTATCCTTTGACCTTTAGACATGCCATCTGTGTCAGCTCCGCATCTCGAAATGTCCTGGTCGAGGCTAAGGTGCCTGTGGCACACGCGCGAATCATTCATACGGGCCTGGATGTTAAGCATTACTCGACCAGCGGCAAGCAAGGATCGCCGCAACATAGCGACCAAAACCTGAACCTGCTTTACGCTGGGCGGATATATCCAGAAAAGGGTATTGACACCATCCTAGAGGCGATGAGCCAACTCATTAACGGTCAGGGCAGGCGAAATATCAGGCTAAGCCTGGCGGGTTCGGGTCCTGTTGAGTACGAAAACCACTTACGACAACTTGTAAAACAGTCAGGGCTAACTGATTATGTATCGTTTTTGGGCTGGATATCACCTGACGAAATGCCCGGTTTGCTCCGCCAATTTGATGTGCTTGTGGTGCCATCCATCTGGCCAGAGCCATTTGCACGGGTGTTGCTAGAGGGCATGATATCGGGCCTAGTGATTGTGGCCACCCCAACAGGAGGAACGACCGAGATACTAACAGATGGCGAAAATGGATTGTTGTTCTCCCCAAGTGATGCTGGAGATTTAGCCCAAAAGATCGTTTGCCTGACTGACGATCCCCGGTTACGCCAGAAATTAGCATTGGCGGGCCAGCAGACAGTTGAATTATTCCTACCTACAACCGTAAAAACATATTCCGTGAAACGCTAAGTTCACTCGCCCAACAAACCTATCCCAGTGAGAAATTTGAGGTCATCGTCGTGGACGATGGCTCGACGGATGGGACAGTGGCGATTGCAGCGGAGACTCTTCCGTTTATCCTGCGCTATTTTAAGCAGAGTAATCAGGGGGATGCCGCGGCTCGAAACTTTGGCGCTCGCCAGAGTGAAGCAGATATTCTGGTGTTTCTAGATGATGATATTCTGGTTGAGGCCGACTACCTAACTCACATCATCCAGGCCCATGACATAGACCAGAATAAAATAGTGATCGGAACTTGGAATCTTTGGCAAGCAGAGACAACCCGTTTTGCTCAAACTATAAACGCCTCGTGGGTTGCTGACGAAACGCATAATCACAATATGGTAACGGAAGTTCCATTCAGAGATGTATATAGCAATAACATGTCCCTCAGGCGCGAGGCATATTTCAAAATTGGAATGATGCAGAGTCTGGAGTTCCCGGGCTCCAGTATGTGGTGCGATCTTGATTTTAACTATCGCGCCTATCGGCAAGGTTTTGGATTCTATCGCAGCACCAAAGCTATTTGCTGGCACCGGGATCATACGGTTCGCAGTTTGGATATTTACAAAAAACGCATGAGAACGGCCGCTTACCGCGCGGTTGTTCTTTTCCAGAGGTACCCCGAATTATTAGCCCATGTTCCCATGTTTTACGACAAAACTCCAATCACCTGGGGGCAGGATCCACCGCGTCTCATCGCCCGCAAATTGGCGCGCGCCATGATCTCATCTCGCCCCGTTTTGCGGAGCATGGAACATATTGTGGGTGCCTTAGAGAAGCGTTATTCATGGTCAGTTCTACTTCCCTTTCTCTATCGTTGCATTGTGGGTGGCCATATATTTCAAGGCTATCGAGAAGGGTTGAGCGAGTTCGGCCAAATCAATAATAGTTTGGATGACTCCATCAGGATATCCGGGCCAACGCATTCCAAATGAGACTATTTAACCAGCACCTAAACCAGAATCCGCAACTTGGGCTGCGCCGACTGTTTATCATCGGCGGGTTGCTGTTTATCGCCGTTCTGGCATTCGCAGCTTCGCAACGTCAGTTGATATTAGTTCTTCTTCTGCCCTTTGGAATTGGCATAGTGTTGGCTTTCCTGCGCTGGCCGCCCCTGGGTTTAGTTCTTGCCTTTGTGGCTGGGTTTGTTGTTCCTTACTCTGGCCCTAGCGGCTTGAACGCGGCGATGATCTTGGTGGCTTTATTGCTTGGCTTTTGGTTGCTGGAAATGGTAGTCCGCAGACAACAAATACAACTCGCGCCATCGCGCCCTGTATGGCCTCTGTTAGTATTTCTCGCCGCATCTGCCATCTCCTTGGGAGTTGGTCAATTGCCTTGGTACGCGTTTGCTTTGCACGCGCCGCTGGGCGCACAGCTTGGTGGTTTCGCTATCGTAGTGCTTTCGGCCGGAACATTCATGCTGATGGCAAACCAGGTGCGTGACCTTGGCTGGTTGAAGGTAGTCACCTGGGCATTCCTAGCTTTTAGTGCATTAGCCATTTTGCTTAAAACGGTGCTTCCAGATTTGGGTTTGGTGTTAACGGAGAGGTTGATTCAGGAAATCGGAGCCGTCTTTTATATCTGGGTGGTGTCATTGGCTTTCAGCCAGGCCTGGTTGAACCAAGATTTGCACCCAGGCTGGCGGCTCGCACTTGTCGGGCTGGTACTAATCACAGTCTACAATGAATTAATCTTGAGATATGCCAACAAATCAGGCTGGATACCAATCCTTGTCTGCATAGCTGCTATCATCGCAATGCGATCCTGGCGAGTAGGGCTGGTTGTTTTGCCGATCTCGGCAGTGGTGCTCTTGATCATGAAGACAGCAATCGTAGGGTCAGAAGATTATAGCATTTCGACCCGATTCGATGCCTGGTTGCTGTTGGCTCAAATGATCAAAGTCAGTCCCTTATTGGGGTTGGGCTTTGCTAATTATTACTGGTATGCACCGCTTTTTCCCATCAGGGGCTACGCAGTGAGTTTCAACTCTCATAATAATTATTTGGACATCATCGCTCAAACGGGATTGGTGGGTTTAGGATGCTTCTTGTGGTTCCTATGGGAACTCGGCAAGCTGGGTTGGCAGTTACGAGAACGTGTCCCAGCCGGATTTGCCAAAGCTTACGTTTATGGCGCTTTGGGCGGTCTGGCAGGGACGATTGTGGTAGCAATGTTGGGTGATTGGGTTCTGCCTTTTTTCTATAATGTGGGTCTGGCGGGGTTTCGAAGCAGTATGCTCAGTTGGCTTTTCCTAGGTGGATTGGTGAGTCTAGAGCAGATGGTAATCTCGCAAAAATACACAGCAGCGCAAGAATGAGAAAAATCTATTACGGCCTCCAAGTACTGCTTCTCGTGATCATGAGCATCAGCGCAACTTTTTATTTTAAATTCACTGCAGAAGATGCTTATATAACGTATCGATATGCAGAGAATTGGGTCAATACTGGAGCGCTTGTCTACAATCAAGGGGAACCGATCAATGCAATGACTTCACCGTTACACGCTATGATTTCAGCAGCGTTATTCTTTGTGTCGGGCAATACGGTTCTAAGCAACAAAATTATTTCTATCATCCTGGTACTCATTTCAGCAGCGCTCGTTTGGTATCGATACAAAGAACAAGTTCATTGGCAACTACTTACATTCATCCTGTTGGTCCCGTCCTGTGTGCTGCTGTGGACCTTTGGGGGACTGGAAACTCCCATTCTGCTTTTTTTGGCGACCTTAACCGTAATCTTAGCTATACGTCCAGATCCATTCAGACTTAGTTCGTTATATGTGATTTTTCTTTTAGCTGGTTTGGCTTTTCTTACTCGCTATGATTCAATCTTATTCTTCTTTCCAGTAAGCGTTTATGTGGCATTAAAGGCAAGATCAATTAAGCACGTTGTGATTGCTCTAGCTGTAGCAGCAATTTTGCCCCTGGCTTGGTTATGTACCAGTGTTTTTTACTATGGTGATCTTCTCCCAACTTCATTTTATGTGAAGACTCCGCACGGAAATTTAGGAAATTTGATTTTCAACGGAAGATATGTCGCTTCCTATCTTTTGTATGTCGGAATCATTCCCGTAGTGATCCTTGTATTGGTTCTGTTAATACAAAAACATAAAATGATAGAAGTACTTTATCGATACTCCAAAAGCAATTGGTGGCTCTTGTTGGGACTGCTGTTGGAAATCGCATACGGCTTGACAATGGCAACCACCCATATGATGTTTTCATTTCGCTTCTTTGTTCCCTATATCCCTTCAACCGCAATCTTTTTGGCGGATCTGTTTCGCCGTGCATCTGAAACAACAGAGATGGATCTTTCAACGGGAAAACCTGCATACCTGTTTACGGGATTCCTTCTTTGTTTAATGCTGTTTCAGCTCTATCAGAATGTGTACACCTATAATCATTCGGTCAACGGGATTTCGTCAGTTGGTGAATATAGGAATCTAGGCATTCGTGACTATGTCAGTTTTATACAGATTCTGAAGCAGGAGGGACTCGATATCGAGCAGGATTGGGAACTGAACCATAAAGATGGCGACCGCCGTCCGCGCATCATTACGTTCGCAGCGGGCATGTTGCCCTATACCTACAGAGATTCCTATGTTTATGAGAAATTAGTGTCGTATCGCCATTGTTATCAAAGGAATCAGCAGGCACTGTATGCCGATTATATTCATATCGTTGCCCCCAGACAGGGTCAGATAGACCAGCAGTTACCAAGGCTCGAAAATACCTATTATCTCGTATCATCGTACGACATGTTTTTTGACGGATCGATGCAAAAGTTTCTCGTTTATTACAATCCCAAGCCTGAGGAAAATAATCTAACTGTTGGAATCAACGATTTCTGCAAACAGGCTGAAGAGGTCGAGCAGTGATGAAACCAGTAAAGCTTTTTGGATGGATGTTCAGACTGATGAGATTATTATTCGCCAGCACACTGCTCATTATGTTTATTACGCCTTCATTGGCGCTGGCACAATCTACGGATGATCCCTGGACTACTCCCGTAAACCTTTCCCATTCCGGTGTTGGCGCGAACCCAGCCATTGTGAGCGATTCTGAGGGAATTGTACATGTGGTCTGGCAGAATAATCTCCAGGAATTCATCTACGCACGGTTGGATGGCGCTCAATGGACCTCGCCAGAAATCACAGACTTGGACCGCTTGTTTACAGTGCCTGTTGCGGGAGAGCCGACTCGGCGAGGAGCTCCACCGTGGATCTACACTGGTCCTAACCCGTTATTCATAGCCGGTCCTGACCGATATATCTTCGCCTTCTGGATCTCCCCTCAAGGTAGATTGTTTACAAGCAGGGTCAGAAACACAAATTTCGATCGCACCTCGTCTTGGGAAGCTGAAGGTGTTATCGCGAATCAGGCAGCGTCTTTTGCTGTATCTATAGACGCCAGCGGTGAATGGCACCTGGCATACTTTCGTACGGCTGCTGATATCTTACACCCAGCTGGTATCTATTACACGCATTCCAGAAACGGTGGTTTGGGTTGGGCTTTGCCAGTACTGCTATATCAATCTCCTTACCTTGGACATCTGGATGTGGGCGAGGCTAATCTCAGTATTGCTACAACCAACGCAGAGGGCGCACAGCATGTGTATATTGCCTGGGATAATCGGCCACGAAAGCAGGTGTTTCTGGTACACTCCGCGGATGGCGGAAAGGACTGGGACTGGGAAAAGCCGATGCTAGTTGCAGGTCCATCGCCGGCCTCTGGATCGGCTGGTCCATTGAATATTCAAGTGGGCGCTAATCAAAATAACGTCGTGCTTGTCTGGCAAAGCGGCCGCATAACGAACGGTTCGCTGTCCACATGCAGTCAGATCTATCGATCATCCACGGATGCGGGCTCTACGTGGAGCGACTCCCAACCTATGATCGAGAATATGCTGAACTGCTCGCAATCCAATAAATTTGTAACACGATTATCAAACAATCCTCAAGATCGATTGTATTATTTAACTGAAACTAAGAGCCAGGTCTTCCTGACAGCTTGGAATGGTTCTCAATGGAGTCAGTCGCAGGAACAGCCGATTTTGTCCGGTTTCGAAGAACCGGAGATCTACTCGCAAGTGATCTATGGTTGTCACCAAACTGCTTTTTTAGGCACACGACTCTACGTTGTTGGCTGCGACCTAGGGGACGGCGGTGACATATGGGTCACTTCCCGCGACCTGGGAGCAGATAAATCCTCGTTTCAGCCTCCGGTATGGAGTCAGCTTTCACCTGTTTCGAGCGAGAGTTTTAAGATGGAAGCGATTAGGTTAGTGTCTACCGATGATGGCTCCTTCCATGCCTTTTTTAGCCAGAACCTGGATCGGGCTATCTACTATACATACTGGAATGGCGAATCGTGGTCGCACATCAATCCGGTGCTCAAGCTGCCAGAAGGCGAAACAGCCTCACCAGCAGTAGCAGCCGGACCTAATAACGAGTTGCTTCTGATAGCAGGAAGCAATAACGGTACGGTTTATTTTAGCCGAGCAAACAGCGGTGACGCCGCTACAGAATCCAGCTGGTCAACAGCAACGCAACTCAAAATAGGCCATGATGGAGAGATTGGTTCGACTGACATCGCCACGGATCCCGCAGGAACTATATATGTGGTTTATTCTGTTCCGGTAAACCAGGACCGCGGCATATACCTGGTTCAATCAAAAGACCATGGCGCATCTTGGTCAGAGCCGCTTCAAGTGTTCAAGGGAGCAGATGTGGGTTTCGATCTCGTTGGCGCACCTTCTTTGTTGATATCGTCGAATGGTGTATTACATATCACATGGAAGGAACAGTCAATTGAAGGAGATGGTGGTCCACAGACACGTGCGCTCTTTTACACGCGATCTGGAGATGGTGGACATACCTTTAGCGAAGCGACACCGGTCGTTAAGGAACCCGTGGCTTGGCAAGAGATGCTGAGTGATGGCAAAGGCAATCTGCATTTATTCTGGCAGCCGCAGAACGCGCTCAAAACCGTGTGGGATCAGATCTCCCCAGATGGTGGGATAACATGGCAATATCCACAAGGGTTACCTGATATCGGAAAGTTTGCAGCGGTTACAAAAGACTCTGTTGGAGGATTGCATTTGGTGGGTGCTGGCCCAGATGCTCTTGGTCACTGGCTCTGGAATGGTCATAGCTGGCAGTCCGAAACGCCCTTAAGTTGGCCTAGTGTTTCACAGCAACAAAGTCAGAATCCGGTCGGATTGTTGGCGGCTGCAGTTAGCAAACAAGGAAAAATGTTGGTTCTCGTGGCGGAGCAGACAATCCAAGACGATGTACTAAAGATGACGCTACACTATGCCACTCGTAAGCTCAAACTGCCGTCAGCACAATCGACATCCCAGCAGGTTTCCACCAAGGCGCCGTTGACTCCTACATCAGGTCCGGCGACGTCTACTCCTGCGCCATTGTTAACCCCGACCGCTACGGCTGATAATCTCTCTGCCACTGAAGAACAAAGCGCTCCTGTTGATACCAACGGTCAGGCCTCCACGTTCACAACTGTACTTTTGCCGGTCGGGCTTCTGTTGCTGAGTGTTCTGGGGATTGCAATCTGGCAAGTCACTCGAGCTAAAGACCGATAGCAAGCCAATAAAGCAAACTGGATTCGTAGTGAAAAAAATTAGTCGCAGCATACTGATCAATCTATCTTTAGTCCTCTTCTCGACTCTCTTTGCCTTATTTCTGAGTGAAATAGCATTGCGGCTTATTGGGATGAAACCAATGTATGTGAGCCCAGAACGAGATCAATTTTGGAAATATGATCCTGTTTTGGGATGGGCTCATCGACCAGGGCAAGAGGGTATGTTTGAAACACCGCAGTTTCATACCTCTGTGCGAATCAATGAAAAGGGTTTACGCGATCGCTCCCATTCTTATACAAGGCAAAATGCCAGCAAGCGTATAGTGGTACTTGGCGACTCATTCGCCTGGGGATATGGTGTAGAAGAGCCGGATCGATTCTCACAACTGCTTGAAAAATCAATGGATGTTGAGGTGATCAATGCTGGTGTATCAGGTTACAGCACTGACCAAGAACTGCTTTGGTACAAGAATGAAGGCATTAAATACGAGACCGATCTTGTGATCGTGGAACTCGCTGGTAATGACGTGGGCGACAATAATCGGCAGCTTGTCAGCAATATTTACTATAAGCCGAAATTTGAGTTGAAAGATGGTCGTCTTATCCCAACGGGTTCTCCGGTGCCCGAAACCAGTTCACAGGGAAGATTGATTTACTCTATATCCCAACATTCTGCCCTCGCCTACTTTCTCGTCCAAAGGTATTTTGATTTACTTTCCACGTACCAGAATATGAAGGGTAATTCTGGTCACATGAACTCCCCCGTAACCACAGTCAGTGTCGAAAAAGAAGACTTTGGATTGACGATAGCTCTACTTGATGAAATAAGAAATATGGCTGCGTCAAGGAAAGCAAAATTTATGATCGTCGCCACGGACCGGTGGTGGGAAAGCACATCCAGTGGAACTTACAAAGAATTCATTAACACATTGCAGAAGCAGGGATTTTTGGTGCTAGATGTTGAATCGAGGCCGGGCTTTGATTCTGAAGAAATGCTGATCTCCAACGATGGGCATTGGAATCAAGCCGGTCATAAATTTGTGGCGGAAGAGATCAAAGCATTTGTCGAGACGCACCAGTTGCTCAACCAGCCTTGATCGATGGTAAACAAGAGTTCAAATTAAATTCCATATTCAATACGAAAAGAGGATAACTATGTCAAACCTTGATGGAGCAAAACTTTCGATGGAAGATCTGAAACAGACTATAAGAGAGTATATTCTTACAGAATTTCTCCCTGGAGAGAACCCTGCCGAGTTGACCGATGCAACTCCACTCATTACTGGCGGAATCCTTGATTCGCTTGCCACAATAAAGTTAGTGGCATTTCTCGAAGAGCGCTATCCAGTTCAAATCCAGGCGCACGAAACCACGACCGACTATCTGGACAGCATCTCTGACATTGCTCAACTTGTCAGTTCCAAGATGTAGAGGGGACCTCAGGCTGTGCAACGACAACGCATCCTATTTGGAAGCTATTGGTGGAACAGGCTCCTGCCCTTATTGTTGATTGTAGGTGGAGTCGGCATAATGGTTATAGCGCTGTCTGCCGATCTTTTAGATCTTGGCGGACCGCAAGGTATTGGCCCAAGGCAGGTCGCTCTGGCATTGAGTGGCTTCATCGTTTTCCTGACCGGGGTCATTTTGATTTCATCGGTCAGCCAACGTCACATCAGCGAATGGTTACTCGTTGCGCTCGCGACGTTTGCCGTTGCCTTCGCCGCCGACCTAGTTGTCATTAATGGCTTGCCTGATTATGGGGCTAAACTTCTTGTGCTTGCCTCGGTTGGATTTAGCATTCTGTCGATAGGTGCAATCACAGCCTCCCCTTCCGACGAACCAACTGCTGGTACATGGGTCAATCTGTTTTCGCTGGATAAGCTCCAGATCAGTAAGTTTCTGAGTATAGCTGCCCAGCTCGGACTCCTGGTAGCGGTGATCCAACTGTTCCATTTGGAGAACCAGGCCTTCTACCACGATCTCATGCTGTTAATCTTGTATGGTTTTCTAATTCACTATTTTCTTCCTTATGATTATCGTTTGCCTTTTTTCCTTCTGCTCTCCCTAGCCGCCATTGACGGAATCCTGGGGTTCGCAAACGGTTTATGGCTAATTGGTATTGGTCTTGGTCTTGTCGGGATCTGTCACCTTCCATTCTCCTTCAATGTCCGGGTGGCAATACTGTTCGTGGTCGGCGCTGCACTGGTTGCGTTACGAGCAGGTTGGATCCAGGCCTCCTCACTGGATGTCATTTGGCCTGTTTTAGCCTCGATGTTTATGTTCCGATTAATCATATATATGTATGATCTCAAGTATAGTAAGGCAACGCCGACACTCAGCAGTACCCTTTCCTATTTCTTTCTATTGCCAAACGTTGTATTTACTTTTTTTCCAGTTGTAGATTACAGCACATTTCGCCGGACGTATTACAACGATGAGCAGCACCTGATTTATCAGAAAGGGCTGCAATGGATATTCCGGGGAGTACTCCACCTAATCATATATCGCTACATCAATTATTACCTGATGATCGCCCCAACGGATGTGACGAACACGACCGAACTGGTTCGCTATCTGATCTTAAATTTTTCTCTCTATCTACGAATATCCGGCCAGTTTCACCTGATCGTCGGACTCTTGCACTTGTTTGGTTTCAACCTACCAGAAACACATCATCTTTATTTCCTGGCCTCCAGTTTCAGCGACTTGTGGCGTCGCATCAACATTTATTGGACCGGGTTCATGATGAAAGTGTTCTTTTATCCCTTCTACTTTAAAATTAAGCAGTGGGGTGCCACAACCAGCCTGGTAGTTGCAACCTGCTTTGTATTTTTCATGACTTGGTTTCTGCATGCATATCAATGGTTCTGGCTCCGGGGCTCATTTCTACTAACCGCTCAGGATGTATTGTTCTGGTTTATCCTTGCCGCGTTGGTGGTGGCAAACACGCTCTATGAGAACAAAGCTGGTCGAAAACGGACGTTGGGGGAACAAACGCGGTCGATCAGGGACATCCTCAGCAACGCGCTTCGTTCTGCGGTCACCTTCACAATATTGATCGTGTTATGGTCACTTTGGAGCAGCACTTCGATTTCGGATTGGATTTCTCTTCTATCAGTAGTTAAGTTGACTTGGGCAAACATTGCCATATTGCTTCTCAGCTTTCTGGCGATCATAGTCGTGTTCGGTCTGCTGCTCTGGTTCGAAGCGCCCGCCGAAAAGAAAACTGGGCGAAACACCAAGCAGCCCGTTTTCTTCAAACCTGCTGCTATGACAGGAGGCTCCATCCTGATCCTGTTTCTCATCGGGAATCCGCTGGTGTACAGCCAATTGGGAGGCAAACTCCAGCAATCCGTCGCCGATTTCACCTCGAATCGGCTCAGCGCTACAGAGGCCGCGTTGTTACAACGGGGCTATTACGAGGATCTCGTTGGCATAAACCAGTTTAATTCCCAACTCTGGGAAATTTACTCGAAGCGTCCATCCGATTGGGTCGCCATCCGAGATACGGCAGCGGTCCGAAACACGAACGATGATCTCATTCTAGAACTCACCCCCTCGACGACCATCGATTTCAACGGCTCCCATCTCAGCACCAACCATTGGGGGATGCGCGATCAAGATTATGAGTTACTCCCCGCGCCTGGTACTTATCGCATTGCTCTGACGGGTCCCTCTTTCGTGATGGGCTATGGCGTGAATGATGGGGAAGATTTCGAGACCCTATTGGAAAATCGCCTGAATCAGGAGAATACTGGCAGCCCATATAAAAAATATGAAATCTTGAACTTCGCCGTGCCCGGCTATTCCGCCATCCAGGATCTCTTGGTTCTAGAACAGAAGGCGATGCCATTTAAACCGAATGCCTTCTTCTTTATGTCCCATCAACGCGAAGTGGAATCGGTGGTTTTGTACCTGGCAGATCGAATATCGGTTGCGGCTGATCTCCCCTATCCCGACCTGATGGAAATAGCCAGTCAGGCAGGTGCTAAACCCGGAACGGCAAAAGATGAGGCTGAGCGACTTCTCAAGCCCTATGGAGATGAGATCCTCACTTTGACCTATCGGCACATCGTAGAAATTTCTCGAGCTCATGGCATCCTACCCGTTTGGATTTTCATGCCGACCCTGGAAGATCCATTGGATAAAGGGGAAATTGGCCACCTGAAGCAGCTGGCTCAAGAAGCTGGTTTTGTTGTCCTGGACCTTTCCGACGCGTACGATAACCAGGATTTAAATTCCCTGGTAGTCGCCTACTGGGATAAGCACCCGAATGCTAAAGGGCACATGTTAATTGCCGAGGACTTCTATCGTAATCTGCGAGAACACGAACAGGAAATTCCGCTTTTCAGCAACGAACAGTGAGATAGTTGTACTATTCTCTTGACGCCCATTGAACACGGTCTGGCTGCTGAAACAATTTACAAATATATGGAAAAAATGTTTCTGGATTTTTCCAGTAGAACATTAGGACAATAGTGATGAAGGTTTTGTGCTTACTTAATAATGAAGTAAAACCGGGCGATCGTTGGTTATGGAAATACCTACCTTCCAACACCGACGAGTTGGATTTTGTAATCGCCACTGGAGTGGTTGATCGTTTTAAGAAATGGGGAAAACTGATTACCTACTACCCAGGTTTTATGCGGGCAGGTTTAGAGGCTTTCCTGAAGACTCGCAAAACCAAGTATGATTTAGTGGTTGCCTGGGGAGGACAGAATGGGTTTACCTATGCCCTGCTGCGAAGTCTTTTTGGCCAGACGCATCCCCCGCTGATCATCTTATCCTTCAACCTGCAAGGTGTTCTCAGGCATTTTCTTAGCCTGGCGCGCTTCGGTATGCGCTCGGTTTCACGGGTGGTTGTTTTTACACCGTCCGAAGTTGAGGAATACCGACAGCTTTTATCCTTAGGTCCTGAAGCGATCACTTACTGTGCTCATGGCTGGTTTGATCCTATGCGTTGGTACGTTCCGAGAGAAGTTCAAAAATCGGATGATATGTCCCACCAAAACGGTAAATTTATTTTCGCATCTGGTCGTTCCTACAGAGATTATAAGACCTTAGCTCGTGCAGTTGAGGGAACCGAAGTGTCTGTAAAAGTCAGCAGTCGACCATTTAATCTGGCTGGATTTAGCCTGCCCCAAAATATGGAATCGATGGGCTGGCTGGACTTTCGAGTTCACCAGGATTATATGTATGAGTCCAGCTTTTACGTGGTTCCTCTTCAATCGATTACGTTCGCTGGCGGCGACAGCAGCCTGCTTGCCGCGATGAGTTTTGGCAGGGCTGTTGTAGCGACTCGTGCGCCCAGTACAGAGACTTATCTTGAGCACGGGAAAACAGGATTACTCGTAGAACCAGGTGACGTTGAGGGTATGAGACAGGCAATCCTACGCTTGTGGCAGAATCCTGACGAAGCTTCAAAGATGGGCAAAGAAGCCAGGCGGCGTTTTGAAGAGAACCATACGATGAATAAGCTTGCAGAACGAGTTTATGATATCGCTCTCGAGGTCCATCGTGCTCAGCAGGGATAGAACAAACAACAAGCAACTGCTGATATTGATTCTCGCTGCAGCCATCTTGATCCGCATACCCGCTGCACTTTACATGGGCAATCACATCACAGTATTGCCTGGTATTCAAGATCAGGTGTCTTACGATGCCCTGGCGCGCGGTCTGCTGGACGGGCGAGGATATAGCTTTCCCAGGAATTGGTATCCGTTCACACCGGCAAATACACCGACGGCTCACTGGTCTTTCATTTATCCGCTCTATTTGGCTGGGATATATGCGATCACGGGATATCATCCCTTGGTAGCGCGTATTCTTCAAGGGAGTTTAGGAGGCGCCTTAATCACGTTCTTGGTTTACCTGATCGGTCGTCGGGTCGTTAAAGAAGATACCGGGCTGGTTGCCGCAGGCTTAGCAGCGGTCTATGGCTACTTCATTTACTATAACGTGGCACTCATGACCGAGACGTTTTTTATTATCCTGGTGCTATTAACGTTATATCTAGGTTTGGAGCTTAAAGAACAACCTTCACCAGCGCGCTGGGTATTGCTTGGACTAACCCTGGGAGTGGCTGGTTTGCTCAGGCAAACTTTGCTCCTTTTTGTCCCGTTTTTGCTCGCATGGTTGTTCTGGGAATTGAAGGAAAAGGGTATTCGCTGGTGGCACATCACCACCCCAATCGTCATCATCATTTTGATGATTGCGCCATGGACCCTAAGGAACTATCTCGTATTTCACCAATTTCTGCTCTTGAATTCGAATGCGGGCTATGCTTTCTATGCTTCCAATCATCCGCACCTGGGAACTCAGTGGAGTAATGAGGATATCGTGGTGCCGGTGCCCGAAGAACTCTCAGGACAGAACGAAGCGCAGCTCGATCATACGCTGATGCAAAGGGGACTCCAGTTTGTATTTGCAGATCCTAAACGTTATCTATGGTTGACCTTGGACAAAACTCTTGAGTATTTTAAGTTTTGGCCATCTAGTGACTCTAGTCTAATCAGCAATCTGAACCGGGTTCTCTCTTTTGGTTTATATTTGCCATTGATGTTATTGGGAATATACTTATCCTTTTCGCGCTGGCGCAGTTTCATACCCTTGTATTTGTTCATGGTGATTCATACCGGTATTCACCTACTCTCTTGGCCCGCCACTCGCTACCGGTTACCTGTGGATGCAATTTCAATGATTTTTGCCGCCATGGCTGTACTTGAACTTGCCAGACAACTGAAGACCTGGCGTCACAGGCTCCCCTTAACAAATAAAGTTGATTTCTAAAAAAGTAAAAAATAGATACCCAAAAGGATATGTCTTCAACAACCTCCCCCACAGCAGTCAATACCTCAACCTTGAGCAAACGCGCAACTATTTTGCTCAACATAATTTTGGCCATCATTGGTCCGCTGATGCTGCTTGGTTTGCTCGAAGGTGTCGCTTATGTTTGGGAGCGAAAACAGGCTAACGGTCCTTATGCCTGGGAGCTGGTCGCTTCACGACGGATGGTCTGGGTGAAATATTACCAACCAGGCGCTGGCTATACCTTAATTAAGCCCGGAAGCCATTACAAGTGGCAGGGGATTTCAGTGGATATTAATTCTCACGGCTTGCGCGGTCCTGAAATCGCTTATCAAAAGCCATCTGATACCTATCGCATTTTGAATTTAGGTGATTCTGTAGCAATGGGCTGGGGAGTTCGTGAGGAGGACACTTACGGCAAGCAATTGGAATCAATACTTAATGAAGCTGGCAACGAAAAGCAACGTTACGAAGTAATCAATGCTGGTGTGCCCGGGTGGAATCAGCAGAATGAGTTAGCCTATTTGCAGGCGGAAGGTTTAAAGTATGAGCCAGACCTGATCTTGCTTGATCTCACTATTGCCAATGATATCAACGGCAAGAGTGCCCTGTTGGAAGGCAACGACCCGGGTCCATTCCGATGGCTGAGTGACCACACGTACTTTTGGCCTTTCCTGCAGAGCCAAATGCAATGGGCAAAAGCGCGCGCTCAGGGTAAAGATCGTGTGGACACGATCGATCCTCCAACGAACCCGGCAAAGTATTTTCCCATAGACCCACAATCTGGGCGGTGGACTGAGCGCTGGAACACCATACTGGATATCAACCAGATGGCAGCACAAAGTCATACTCGTGTTGTGCTGGTATTATTTCCTCTGGAATTCCAGGTTTTAGACAAGAGCTATCCTACACTTCCACAAGAGATATTTAAAGCGAAAGCGGCTGAAGCGGGCATTCCCGTGCTGGATTTGCTGCCCATTTTCCAACAGGCTTGCCAAGAGAAGCCGGGTGGCGCATGTCAACTGGAAGATCGTTACTTGTTTGCCGACGTCTGGATGCATCCTTCGGCTTACGGGGATAAGCTGACAGCTACTGAGCTGAAGGAAGCACTAGCCGGAATGCTGCCCTAGCAACAACAGAAGAATTTAGAGGCTGACTATATGGATTTTTCCTGGACTGAAGAACAACTTAAATTTAAGAAGACGGTCATCGAGTTTGCCCAAAAGGAATTAAATGAGGGGCTGATCGACCGCGACCGACAGGGTGAGCTGTCTCGCGAGAATTGGAATAAGTGCGCCCAAATTGGCATCCTGGGACTAGCCATCCCGGACGAATACGGCGGAGGCGGGACCGATATCATGACCACAATGCTGGTCATGGAAGGTCTGGGCTATGGCTGCCGGGATAACGGGCTGATTTTTGCCATGAATGCCCAGATGTGGAGCGTCCAACATCCGATTCTCACCTTTGGAACCGAGGCTCAAAAACAGAAGTACCTGCCTGGGATGTGTAGCGGCGAATTGATCGGTGCCCACGGTATGTCCGAACCAGACTCGGGCTCTGATGCCTTCCATCTGCATGCCAAGGCAGAACGGGTCAGCGATGGCTATTGCCTCAATGGGACAAAAATGTTTGTGACCAATGCACCGGTTGCCGATGTATCTCTTGTCTTTGCCACGGTCAACCCGGCTAAGGGAATTGGAGGGGTCACTGCATTTTTAGTGGATAAAGGAACGCCAGGCTTTCGGGTGAGCAAACATATCGAAAAAATGGGCTTGCGGACCTCTCCAATGGGCGAGTTGATCCTAGAGGATTGTATACTGCCGGAGGAAAGCCGCCTGGGATCGGAAGGCGCAGGCTCCAGTATTTTTAATAGCTCGATGGAATGGGAACGTAGTTGCATCTTGGGCAGTCATGTCGGAGCGATGGAACGTCAACTGGAGGAGGCTATCCGTTATACGCGCCAGCGCTCGCAGTTTGGTCAAAAGATCGGTAAATTTCAGTCTGTTGCCAATCGCATTGCTGATATGAAAGTCCGGCTGGAGACGGCTCGCCTGCTCCTCTATAAAGTAGCCTGGCTCAAGCAGATGGGAAAACCTGCTGTTATGGAAGCCGCGTTGGCTAAGCTATATCTGAGCGAATGTTTTGTCCAATCCAGCCTGGACGCGGTTCGAACCTACGGCGGCTACGGTTACATGACCGAATTGGAAGTGGAGCGTGACCTGCGTGACGCGGTCGGCGGGACGATCTACTCCGGCACCTCCGATATCCAACGGATGATTATTGCGCGTTGGTTAGGGCTGTAACAGCAAAGTTTTTTTATGTTCTTTTTAATCGCAAGTTAAGTGGTAGAGATCAATGACAGACAACAAGCAAAATCAATTTTCCACCGAAACATTGAAAGCAGATCTTTTTCTACTTCACGCACCAAGCGTTTATGATTTCCGTGAGCGCGATGACATTCTTTTTGCCTATCTCAGCGACTCCGATAGCGTCAATGTAACATCCATATACGAGATGTATCCGCTTGGTTTTCTTGCCATAAAGCAACGGTTGGGCGAATCTGGGTTCAACGCTGAAATTGTGAATATTGCCTCGCTCATGCTGATGCATCCAGAAATCAATGTGGATAGATTACTCTCAAGGCTTGAAGCGCCAGTGTTCGGCTTCGATCTGCATTGGATGGCGCACTCTCATGGTTCGATTGAACTGGCAACAAAACTAAAAGCGATCCATCCTGATGCTCTCATTATTTTCGGCGGCATCTCGGCTACATATTACGCCGACGAGCTGATTCAGTATCCAGCCGTGGACGTTGTTGTGAAAGGATACGACACGCTTGAGCCCGTGACGCAATTGATGCAGGCGGTCACACATGGAAACTATGACTTCGACCACATCCCTAATCTAATCTATAAAGGAAAAGGATCGAGTCTGGTATCAACAGGATTTACCCATAAACCGATCAAGAATTACAACGACGCGACGGTGGATTGGTCTTACTATCAAAAGGCAAAAGCTCACTCGGTTACAAGCAAACTCATCATGACGCTGTCCAACGCAGGCTGCGCGATGGATTGCCCTTGGTGTGGTGGCTCTCGTTTCGCTTACCACAATATTATGGGCATCGATAAAACCTTAATCGAGAAAGACAACCAGCGCGTTATTGAAGAATTACGAACGATGGGCGAGGCTGCCAAAACAACCTCGATTTATGCACTTCAGTGTTATTCCGAGACGAAAACCCGCTTTCATCAATACCTGGATGGTGTCAAGGAAATGGGCTATCGGAGCGTATCTTTCGAACAAACCCACCTGACCCCTGTTGATACACTTGAAAAAATGGGCAGATCAACCCAGTCGTATATCATGCTTTCCCCAGAATCTCACGACCCTATTATTAGCAAATTGGCCGGCCGAGGAAATTATTCCATGGCTGAAATGGAAGAATGGATTCCAAGAGCATTAGATGCTGGCATTGCCGGCGTTATGGTTTGGTTCTTTATTGGCATGCCTGAGCAAACGCCCCAGTCCGTGCTGGACACCGTTGCCTACAGTGAAAGGTTGCTGAAAAAGTTTCATGGCCGGAATGTGCTGCCGCTCATTTGTCCGATGGTGCCTTTTCTGGACCCCGGATCGCGCTTCTTTGAAGAGCCGCACAAACATGGCTACCGAATTTTTCACAGGACGCTTAAGGAACATAGACAAGCAATGCTGGAACCACTCTGGTTCAAGCGCCTAAATTACGAAACACGCTGGATGTCGAGGCGAGAGCTCCAGGATGTTACCTATGAAGCCATTGCCAGATTGGTTACTATCAAAGGCGAATTTGGCATCTTGCCTGCTTCGTGTTGCAGAGCCGTGTTGGCTACAATTGATGAAACCAAATCCCTGCTCGCTGAAATCGAGCGAGCATTCGAGTTGGACAGCCGTCTGCCCCCTGACCTGCGAGACGCAATCCGTATCTATAACCGGAAAATACTCGCTTATTCCAGTGATCAGATTATCCCAACATCACGCCCATTTGGTGGGCGATGGTTCGATGATTTTACGATACCATCGAGTTTGATTAAAGAATT
>WNFZ01001268.1_pt1 | contig 41025 bp, 29 predicted proteins | sample 5400081 | NCBI WGS metagenome assembly WNFZ01 (sample SAMN13153365, study PRJNA577476) | soil metagenome | isolation source: 80 cm soil or saprolite under grassland replicate 1 | place: USA:California | collected 2016-06-15
AACTCACGCAGTCGAAGAGGCTGGCGCGTGCTGCCTGGTTATTGGTCATTGGACATTGGTCATTGGCCATTGGTCATTCGCCCCAGCCCGCCGCCTGAAGGCGGAACTACAAACGCGCGGTCCTTCCAGCTTGTTCGCCCGCCGGCTCCCGTGTACACGGGTGGGCATGCGCAACCTCTTTCTGCTGGCCTTGCTCCTGGCGTTGGGCGGCTGCTCCCCCATGCACTCCAGGCGGGAAGCTTCCGGCCACGACGCCGACGCGGCCCTGGACGGGCTTTCGGACGAGTTCCTGGCGGGTTATCTGGCCTGGCGTCCCGAGGCCGGCACGGCGCTCGGCTTGCACGAGTACGATGGGAAGTTAACCGATTATCGGCGAGCCTCCCTCGAGGGCGAGCTGGCGCGGCTCAAGGGATTCGACCAACGCCTGGACCAGCTGAATACGTCCCGGCTCAGTCCGCGTGGTTTCTACGACTTTCGCATCCTGCGCACGGCCATTCGCAAAGAGATCTTCAAGTTCGAGGATCGGCAGGTCCACACCCAGAACCCGATGACCTACGCGGGCGCGCTCAACGTGAACATCTACATCAAGCGCACTTTCGCGCCGCTGCCGCAACGGGTGGGTTCGATCCTCGCCATCCTCGACCAGGGCTCGAATCTCCTGGCCACGGCCCGGGCGAACCTGGCCGGGGAGTTGCCCAGGCCGTTCGTGGAAACCGCCATCGAGGTGGCGCAAGGGTCGGCGGATTTTCTCGGCAAGGATCTGGTTGAGGCCTTGAAGGATTTCCGGGAGGAACCACTGCGCGCTCAGTTGCTCGCCGCCAATGAGCGGGCCATCGCCGCCTTGCGCGGCTATGTCGCCTGGCTGAAGGATGAGAGGCTTCCCAAAGCGCACAACCGCTACGCGCTCGGTCCGGAAAAGTTCGCCAAGATGCTCCGGCAAGGCGAATGGATCACCCTGTCACCGGAGCGGATCCTGGAGATCGGATTGCGCGAACTGAAACAGGAGCAGGAGATCTTTGCCGCGGCCGGCCGGCAGATCGATCCAGGCAAGCCGCCCATCGTCGTCTTCAAGGAAATCCAAAAGGATCATCCGACCGAGGAGAGCCTCATTCCCGACACGAGGAAGAACCTCGAAGCCATCCGGCAGTTCCTCGTCGATCGCAGGATTATCAGCATTCCCTCCGAGGTGCGCGCCCGGGTCGAAGAGACGCCGCAATTCGATCGGGCGACGAGCTTCGCCTCGATGGACACGCCCGGGCCTTTCGAAACGAAAGCCACCGAAGCCTATTATTACGTCACGCCCGTGGAGAAGGAATGGACGCCGCAGCAAAAGGACGAGTGGCTGACCGCTTTCAATTACTACACCACGGATGTCGTCACGATCCACGAGGCTTACCCGGGCCACTACGCGCAATTCCTTTGCCTGAACGCCTCACCGGCCACGCGCCTGGAGAAAATTCTCGACAGCTACGCCTTCGTCGAGGGCTGGGCCCACTACGCCGAGCAGATGATGATCGATGAAGGGTTCGGGCCGAACATGCCCTCCCGCGTGGCCCAGTCCGATACCTTGAAGGCCGCGAAATACCGGCTGGCCCAGTCGGACGAAGCCCTGCTGCGCCTCTGCCGGCTCTGTGTCTCGATCCAGATGCATTGCCGGGGGATGTCGGTGGAAGAAGGCACGAAATTCTTTCGGGAGAATTGTTACTACGAGGAAAAACCCGCCCGCCAGGAAGCCATCCGCGGCACTTTCGATCCGGAATACCTCTACTACACTCTGGGCAAATTGCAGATTTTGAAGCTGCGCCGGGATTATCAGAAACAGGAAGGCGCCGGCTACTCGCTGCAGCGGTTTCACGATGAGATGCTCCGACACGGCATGCCGCCGATTCGCCTGCTGCGAGAAGCCATGCTGCGGGATCGCGCGATTTGGGATGAAGTGTTTTGAGTGGCCCGGAGAACCTTTCGGTTCCGTTTAAAAAACCGATGCGCGTCGAACGGTTGATCGTATTTCTGAAGGCACCCAGACCCGGCGCGGTCAAGACGCGTCTGGCGGCGTCCTTGGGAACGGAGGGGGCTTGCGCCGTCTACCGGCGGCTGGTGGAACGGCTCCTTTGGGAGATGGCGCCGTTACCGGAAGTCGAGCTGCGCTTCACGCCCGATGATGCCGCCGCGGAAATCCGATCGTGGATCGGCGAGCACTGGGTGCTGGCACCGCAGGGATCGGGTGATTTGGGTGAGCGCCTCGCGGCGGCGGCGGCGACCGCGTTTCGTGGCGGCGCGAAGCGGGTCGCGCTGATTGGTTCGGACTGTCCCGAGGTGATGCGCGCGGACATCACCGCGGCCTGGACCGGGCTGCTCGCCCACGAGGTGGTCCTGGGGCCGGCGCAGGATGGAGGCTATTGGTTGATTGGATTGCGCGCTCCACAGCCGGGTCTGTTCGCCGGGATGCCGTGGAGCACACCCGCCGTGCTCGAGGAAACCCTCGCGCGTTGCCGCGAGGCGCGCCTCAGCGTCGGCCGGTTGCGTGAGCTGGCCGACATCGACACCGAGGCCGACTGGCAGCGATTCCTGCAGAGCCCGGGGCGCGCCGGCTGCTCCGTCGATCCGGGAAGTCGATAAATTGTCTTTCCAGGCGGGAGGCGCGTGGTTTGATTTCCCGGAAGTATTGGCTGAACAACTCAAACCCACATTGCCATGCCCACGTTCACTCCTGTCGAAATCGCCGTCCAGAATCGCTATCGCGAAGCGGCGCAGAAAAAGGTGGAAGCTCTTTGCTGTCCGGTCGATTACGACCCCGGGTACCTGGGAGTCATTCCGCAAGAGGTGTTGGAACGCGATTATGGGTGCGGCAATCCCACGCGGCATTTGCGTCCGGGCGAAACGGTGCTGGATCTCGGCAGCGGTGGGGGGAAGACGTGTTTCATCGCGTCGCAGGTGGTCGGGGCCGCCGGGCGGGTGATCGGCGTGGACATGAATGACGACATGCTCGCCCTTGCCCGCAAGCATCAGAAAACGGTGGGCGACGCCCTCGGGTGGCACAACGTCGATTTCCGCAAGGGCCGGATTCAGGACCTTGCCCTGGATCTGGAACTGCTCGATGCCGAATTGAAGCAATGCCCCATCGCGAGCGCCGAAGCGCTGTTTGCGGCCGAGCGGTTCGCCGAGGAATTGCGTCTCCAGCGTCCGCTGGTGGCCGCCGACTCGGTCGATGTGGTCATCTCCAACTGCGTGCTCAACCTGGTCGACCCCCGCGCCAAATCCCGTGTGTTTCAGGAAATCTTTCGCGTGCTCAAACCCGGCGGACGGGCCGTCATCTCGGACATCGCCAGCACTGAAGAAGTTCCGGCCGCCATGCAGGGCAATGCCGAGCTCTGGTCCGGCTGCATCGCCGGCGCGCTGACGGAAGAGGCGTTTTTGCGGGCGTTCCGCGACTCGGGCTTTTCCGGCATCCGCATCCTGAAACGGGACGCGACGCCGTGGCGCGTTGTGCAAGGGATTGAGTTTCGTTCCCTGACGGTTGAGGCCGGCAAAGGCGCACCGGAGGGCGGGCCCGGCCGGAAGCATGCGGTCATCGGTCATGGGCCGATCAAGGAAGTCCGTGACGAGTCGAGGCATTCGTCCAGCCAATGCTGTGGTAGCGGGAATTGTGATTGACCTGAAAGGTTTGTGGGTAACCTCCATGGCCGTTGGCCGCGCAATGGAACTATGAAGCGCTTGGACTGGTCCCGCAGCCATCTACGATTTACGATGTACGATTTACGAGCGCCGCCCAGCGCAGATCGCCGGGCGTGCAAATCGCGTAGAGCCGCGATCCCTCCATCGGAAGCTCGTAAATCGTACATCGTAAATCGTACATCGTAAATCGCTGGGCCCGAGAGACCGCTCGGTCCGAATCGCCAGGTTCATGGAGAGCCCCACGGTTCCTTGACCGCGCCACGGAACCACGAACCGTGGCGGAGTACGCAATCCGCAATCCGTAATCCGCAATCCGCAATGTGGAGGCGCGACTGGCGAGAGGAGGTGAGCTGGGCTACGTTTCCAGGCGTGTCCGCAGCTGCGAAATGTTTAAGAAGCTCAAACTATTGCATCTGGCAAACGCCCTGAAGACCAAAGGCAACTCTCAGGAAGCCTATTCCGCCATCCTGGAGCTGGGTCGCTTGGGCGATGACAAGGCCATCGACCTGCTCATCGGGGTGTTGGCGCGGGAAGACGGCGTGGCCCGCAGCGCCGCGCGGGAGTTGGGGAAATTGAGAAACCAACGCGCCATTGAGCCGCTGATCGCGTTGCTGGGCAACCCCGCCGTGAACCAGGCCGCCGCCGAAGCGTTGCTCGGCTTCGGCAGCGGCGCGGTGGGGCCCTTGCTGGAAGTCTTGAAGAGCGGTAACGGCGATGCGCGCCGGGCGGCGGCCTTCGCGTTGGGCGAACTCCGCGATAAACGCGCCGTTGAACCGCTGGTGCTGATCATGCAGACCGACGAGGTCTATGCCGTGCGCGCGGCGGCCGCCACCGCCTTGGGCCAACTCAAGGATGCGCGCGCCATCTGGGTGCTGGTGGCCACGCTTCAGATGCGCGACGAAACCACTCCCCAACGCCAGGCCGCGCTGGAACAACTCCGCCAGGCCACCACCCTCGCGCTGCGACGAATTGGCGATCCCCTCACGGTCAAGCCAGACCCGGCGACCGCCCCTGCCGCGGCCGCCGCCGACACCGGCGTCGGTGCGGCCGCCGCCGTCACTCCCGACGCCGCGCCCGCCGAAGCGGCGGGAAAGGGCAGCAAGGCGGCGGAGGTGCACCCGCGCTTGCCGGTTGATTTGAAGCAGTTGACGAATGGGGAGCTGGTTGAGATCCTGAAAGAATTGATCAATGCCAGCGAGGAGATTTCCTGGGCCAAACTCGAGAGCCGCGAGCCGCTGCTGCCGGGTTACTTCACAACCTACGAGCAGCGCTCGAGGACCGCCGAAGTCATCGGCCGGGAACTGCATCGCCGCGGTGGCGCCGCGTTGATGAAGCAGATCCTGGAAGAACAGCTCAATGGGCACACCGCCATCGGCAATTGGTGGAGCGGCATTGAAGGGTCGTAGCCGCCGGGGATGGGGACGGAGGATTTACGATGTACGATTTACGATTTACGAGCTGCAATTGATGTGGTGCCGACTGTCGGATCAACGCGCTTCTTTCAACTCGTAAATCGTACATCGTACATCGTAAATCCTAAATGTCCGGCTCACTTCGCGTCGTCGCGCCACAACCAGCGCAGTGCGTCCGGGAGAATGGCTCCGCCGTGCTTGCCGTTGTGGCCGCCGTCGCGCAATTCGAACCGGTAATCGTAGCCCATGAACTTGAGCGCTGCGGCCATCTCCTGGTTGGCCAGCGGCCAATTGCCATGCAGGTTGTCCAGGAATACTTCGTCAGCGCGCCGCGCGGGACGCCGTCCTGCGACAGTGAATCGCGGCCGAGTTGGTAGTCGTCGGCGCCAGGGCAGGGCGGGCCGGCGCACAGGCCGAAGAGAATCGAAATCGCAGGAATGACCAGTCTGGGGTGCATGGCCCCGGATTGTGTGGATTCCGCGGCGGCTGTCAAAGCTTGTTCACCCAGGGGCGCGGGCCGTCCCGGCCCGCAGCGCAACGCCCGGAGCCGAAACGCGGGATTGTTCCATGCCGCCAGTCCCGGTCACACGCTGCGGACGGGGACCGTCCGCGCGCCCCCGGGGCGAGCGGGCCGTCCCGGCCCGCAGCGCAACGGCCGGAGCCGAGGCGCCAGGGTGTTCCACGCCGCCAGTCCCGGTCACGCGCTGCGGACGGGGCCGTCCGCGCGCCTGGGCCGGAGCGGGATCAAACGAGCCTCCGGTATTTTGGGTCAGCCGCCAGGCGACTGACCAGTTCCCTGACTTTTTGTGCCTGGCTTTTGTGGGCCACGAGCGTGGAATCATCCGCCATCACCACAATCGAGTCGCGCAGGCCGACGATCGCGATGGGAGTGCGTTGCCGCGTGCGGGCGTCGAAGACGATGTTGCGCGCGGCATCGACGTGGATGAAATCGGCGGCGGCGCAGTTGCCTTCCGGGTCGGCCTTGAGATGCCGGCCCAGGGCGGTCCAGGAACCCAGGTCATCCCAGGCGAAATCGCCCGCGGCGACCACGACATTCTGTGCCTGTTCCATGAGCGCGAAGTCGATCGAGATCTTCTTCAGCGCCGGATAGTCCCTGGCCAGGGTCCGGGCCAGTTTCGGTGTCCAGGCCACCTTGAACCAGCGTTGGCAGGCCTCGGCCATTTCCTTTTGATGCATCTCCAAACCGTTGGTCAGGGTGACGAATGACCAGAGAAACATGCCGGCATTCCAGCGGTAACGGCCGCTGTTCACGTATTCGAGCGCTTTCTCGAAGTGCGGCTTCTCGACGAAGCGTTCGGCTTTGCAGAAGGTCGTCTTGTAGGACTTCACGCCTTGCGGCGGGGGGAGCGGTTCGCCGACGTGAATGTAGCCATAGCCCGTCGCCGGTTCGGTCGGCTTGATGCCGATGGTGACGATGACCTGGCCCCGGCCGGCGAGGTCGAAGGCGTCGCGCAGGACTTGCTGGAATTTTTTCTCCTCCGGGATGACATGGTCCGCCGGCAACACGGCCATGACCCCGGTGGTCGAGCGCGCGCCGACCAGCGCCGCGCCGAGCGTGACCGCGGCGCAGGTGTCGCGTCCGCACGGCTCGGCGATGATGTTTTCTCTCGGTAATTTCGGCAGTTGCTTTTTCACCGCGCTGGCCTGGGCGGCGTTCGTGATGACGATCAGGTTCTTGAGGGGAACGAGCGGCTGGACGCGTTCGACGGCCTGTTGCAGAAAGGATCGTTTGCCGAGCAAGGCCAGGAGTTGCTTGGGCGTGGCCTGCCGGCTCACCGGCCAGAAGCGTTCTCCGCGCCCGCCGGCCATGATGATCGCGAAACGGTCTTTGCTGTCGGGTCGGGCATTCATAGGCTAGGTCCGGATGGCATCGACCAGCGTTTTGACAAACGCCGTGACCCGCGGCACGAGGTCCGGGCTTTGGCCGTGCTGGGCAATCTGGTGGACGACGGCGCTGCCGACGACAATGGCCTCGGCGTGCGCCGCGACCAGCCGCGCCTGGTCGGGATTCGAGATCCCGAAGCCCACGGCGATGGGCAGGTCGGTCTGCTGGCGAATCCGCGCGGTCATCAGGCCGATGCTTTCAGAAACCTTATCCTGCATGCCGGTGACGCCTTCCCGCGAAATGTAATAGACGAAGCCGGTGCCGCGCTTGACGATCCGCGCGATGCGCGCCTCCGGCGTGGTCGGCGCCACCAGGTAAATCACGCTCAGATCGGCCTGGCCCATCAGCGCTTCGTAATTCCCCGATTCCTCGGGCGGCAAATCCAGCACGAGCAACCCATCGACCCCGGCGCGGGCGGCATCGGCGATAAAGCGTTTCAGGCCGACTTTGTGGACCAGGTTGAAGTAAAGATAAAGAACGATCGGGATGGACGACTGCGCGCGGATGCCGGCGACGGTTTCCAGCACCTTGGCGGGCGTGGTGCCGGACTGCAGGCCCCGCTGCGCGGCCAGTTGATTGACCAGCCCATCGGCCAGCGGATCGCTGAACGGCACGCCCAATTCGAGCACATCGACCCCCACCTGGTCGAAGGCGAGGGCGAGTTGCCGCGTGGCCTCGAGGTCCGGATCCCCGGCGCCAATGTAGACCACGAAGCCCTTCTGCTTCTCTTCCTGCAGCCGGGCAAAGCGCTCGACGATCCGGTTCATGCGCGCGGAGAATGCCACCCGCAATCGCCAGGCTCAAGCAGGGTTTGCGCACACTTGCGCCCGCTTGCCCTCGCTCACTTTTCTGCCGCCGCGAGGAGGGTCGCGAAATGCGGCGGTTGTTCCTCGCGCGCGACCACGCTGATTTCAATCTTTTTGAATCCCGCTCCCTCCAGCCAACGATGCAAATCGCTTTCCGCGAAACCGAGCCACCGGTCGCCGTAGAGTTCCCGGGCTTTCTCGAATTGGTGCTGGAGCAGGTCGAGGATCATGATCTGGCCGCCGGACTTGAGGATGCGATGGCACGCGGCAATGGATTTGGCCGGCTCCTGCGCGTGATGCAGCGCCTGGCTCAGGACCACCAGGTCGACCGTCTGCGGCTCAATCGGCGGCTCCTGCAAATCCCCCAGGCGAAACTCCAGGTTCTTCAACCCGTTCTTCTTCGCCTTGGCCGCCCCGAATGCCACGATCTTTTCCGAGTTATCGACCGCGATGACCTTCTTGCAGCGGCGCGCGAGCAATTCGCTCAGCAACCCTTCCCCCGCGCCCAGGTCGGCCACGACCAGCGGCGGCAACAGGCGCAGCAGCAGCTGCCCAAACGCCTGCCAGGAGCGGCCCGGGCCGTAGCTGCGATCGAAGCGCCCGGCGATCTGGTTGAAGTAAAGTTGCTGCTGGTCGCTGCGCCGGGCCAGAATCCTCTTGAGGTTCACCTGGTCCGAGGCGTGTTCCGCCATCTCCCTGGCCCCGCGCACCGCGACGGCGATGAACTCGCGCGCCCTTGCGTCCGCGTCCAGGCTCAAGCGATAAAACGTCCGCTTGCCCTCGCGGCGCGACTGCACCATCCCCGCGTCCTGCAGCAGCCCCAGGTGCGTCGAGATGCGGGACTGGCCCATGTGCGTGATTTCCTGCAGTTCGTTGACGGACAATTCGTCCTTCTCGAGCAGGGCGATGATGCGCAGTCGCGTCGAGTCAGCCAGCGCGCGGAGGGATTTCAGGGTCGAGGACATGGACAAGCCATCGCCGGGGAAGCCCGCTGGGCCGTGGTTTCAAACATTCGCCGGCCCCTCCCGGGTCCCCAACCTGGGCGGACCCGCTCGGGATGGATCGGGACAGCTCCGGAAACAACTTTTTGAAAATCCGTGTTGACGAACAAGCAAGGCATTATATCTTCGCATCTTGATGCGTCAATATGTAACTTTGATCTCGGGATAGCCAATCCAATCTGCATGAGCAAAAACTATATCTTCTCCTCCGAGTCGGTCGGCGAGGGCCACCCGGACAAAGTCTGTGACACCATTTCGGACGCGGTCCTCGACGCGTGCCTGGCCCAGGACCGATACAGTCGGGTGGCCTGCGAGACCTACGCCAAGAGCAATCTGGTGGTCGTCGGCGGGGAGATCACGGCCAAGGCCAAGCTCGACTTCAATGCCATCGCCCGGGAATCCATTCGTGGGATCGGCTACACCCACGACGACGATGTTTTCCACGCCGACAAGGTGCTCATCATGAACGCCATCACGTCGCAGTCGCCGGACATCGCCCAAGGCGTCGATGCCAAGGCCGCGGTCGGCAAGGCGAGAGCGGAGCAGGGAGCCGGCGACCAGGGATTGATGTTCGGCTACGCCTGCAACGAAACCCCGGAACTGATGCCGGCTCCGATCATGTTCGCCCACCTGCTGGGACGCGAACTGACGCGCATCCGCAAGTCCGGCCGCGTGCAGTGGCTGCGTCCCGACGCCAAGAGCCAGGTCTCGGTGGAATACGTGGACGACCAACCGGTGCGCATCACCAACGTGGTCATTTCCACCCAACACAGCGCCGAGGTAAAACACCGCACCATCCAGGAATTTTGCATCGAAGAAGTCGTCAAGAAGATGCTGCCGAAAAACCTGCTCGATAAAAAGACGCGCTTTCTCATCAATCCCACCGGCCGTTTCGTCGTCGGCGGTCCCCAGGGCGACACCGGGTTGACCGGTCGCAAGATCATCGTCGACACCTACGGGGGCATGGGCCGTCATGGCGGGGGAGCGTTTTCCGGAAAGGATCCGAGCAAAGTCGATCGCAGCGCGGCCTACATGGGTCGATACGTCGCCAAAAACATCGTGGCCTCCGGCCTGGCCACCAGCGCGGAGATTCAATTCGCCTACGCCATTGGCTATCCCGATCCGGTCAGCGTCTGCGTCAACACCTTCGGCACCGGCAAAGTCAGCGACGAAGCCATCGAGAAGGCCGTCTGCCAAGTCTTCAGTTTCAAGCCCGCCGACATCATCAAGCAACTCAACCTGCTCCGGCCCATTTATTCGAAGACGACCAATTACGGTCACTTCGGCAAAGTGGACGATCTGGATGCCATCACCTGGGAACGCACCGACAAGGCCGCGGCTTTGAAACGGGCGGTGAAATAAGGCTCGGGAGGCGTTGAAGCGTTGAATCCTTAAATCGTTGAATCGTTAAATCGTTAAATCGTTGAATCGTTGAATCGTTAAATCGTTGAATCGTTAAATCGTTAAAAGGCTAAGTAGTGACCACCCGTGAACACCAACCCGCTGCAACATTTCAACGCTTCAACGCTTCAACGCTTCAACGCTTCAACGCTTCAACGCTTCAACGCTTCAACCAATTAACCAATCAACGCTTCAACAACCCTCTGACTCACCCCATTGACGAACTGAATATATGACTACTTTGAAACTTCCCAAGAACCGGCTCGCGACCAAGAACGGCAACGGCCCGGCGGACTTCAAAGTCAAGGACCTCAGCCTGGCCGATTGGGGGCGCAAGACCATCGAAGTGGCCGAGCAGGAGATGCCCGGGCTCATGTCGATCCGGAAAAAATATGCCGCCAGCAAGCCGCTCAAGGGCGTGCGCCTGACCGGTTCGCTTCACATGACGATCGAAACGGCGATTCTGATCGAGACGCTCGTTGCGTTGGGCGCGTCGGTCCGTTGGGCCAGTTGCAACATTTTCTCCACCCAGGACCACGCCGCCGCCGCGATCGCCAAGGCCAACGTGCCCGTGTTCGCCTGGAAAGGCGAAACGCTCGAAGAATATTGGGATTGCACCCTCGACGCCATTACCCACCCCGGTCAACTCGGTCCGGAACTCGTCGTGGACGACGGGGGCGACGTCACGCTGCTCATCCACAAAGGACATGAAATGGAAGGCGGCGACCCCTGGGTCAACAGCCCCAGTGGCAGCCACGAAGAGCAAGTCATCAAGAACCTTCTCAAACGAGTGGCGCGGGAACGTCCCGGTTTCTGGCACAAAATCGTCAAAGACTGGGCGGGCGTGAGCGAAGAGACGACCACCGGCGTGCATCGTCTTTACCAGATGCTTCAAGCCGGCAAACTCCTCGTGCCGGCGATCAACGTGAACGACTCTGTGACCAAGTCGAAATTCGACAACCTTTACGGCTGCCGCGAGTCGCTGGCCGACGGGATCAAGCGGGCCACCGACGTCATGATCGCGGGCAAGGTGGCCTGCGTCTGCGGCTATGGAGACGTCGGCAAGGGGAGCGCTCACAGCCTGCGCGGCTTCGGCGCGCGGGTCATCGTCACGGAGATCGACCCCATCAATGCCTTGCAGGCGGCCATGGAAGGCTTCCAAGTGGCCACGGTCGAAGATACCCTCGGCGTCGCCGATCTTTACGTCACCACGACAGGCAACTGCGACATCCTCACCTTGGAACACATGCAGAAGATGAAGGATCAGGCCATCGTCTGTAACATCGGCCATTTCGACAACGAGATCCAAATGGACCGGCTCAATTCCGCCAAGGGGGTGAAGAAACTGAACATCAAGCCGCAGTACGACAAGTACACCTTCCCGGACGGCCACTGCATCTTCATCCTGGCCGAAGGCCGCCTGGTGAACCTGGGCTGCGCCACCGGCCATCCGAGCTTTGTCATGTCGAATTCGTTTTCCAACCAGGTCCTGGCTCAGATCGATCTCTGGAAGAACAAGGGCCAGTACAAAATCGGGGTCTACCGCCTGCCCAAGAAACTCGACGAAGAAGTCGCCCGCCTGCACCTCGAGAAGATTGGCGTGAAGCTGACCAAGCTGACCAAGAAGCAAGCCGACTACCTGGGCGTTCCGCTGGACGGGCCCTATAAACCCGAACACTACCGATACTGAGCCATTGCGGATTGCGGATTGCGGATTGCGGATTGCGGATTGCTTATTCTTCGTTTGTCGGGGTGAGCGGGGACGGAAAGGACGCAAGCGACCAAAAGAAATCCGCAATCCGCAATCCGCAATCCGCAATCGCCTTCAGGCGGCCTGGCTTCCGCGGTAGAGCCGGGGCACCCGATAGGTGATGGCCGTCAGGACTTCCCAGGGAATGGTGCGGCACCAGGCAGCCAGTTCCGTCGCGGTGATGATTTCCGCGCCTTGCCGGCCGATCAGCACCGCTTCGTCGCCCGGAGCCACCGTGGCGATGCGGGAAACGTCCGCGAGCGTTTGATCCATCGTGATGCGGCCCAGGACGCGGCAGCGGCGTCCGCCAATCAAGACCCGCGCGCGGTTGCTGCCCGCGCGCAGGTAGCCGTCGCCGTAGCCGACCGTGAGCGTGGCCACGCGCATCGGCCGCGGCGCGACGAAGGTTCGGCCGTAGCTCAAGGAGGCGCCTTTTGGAACTTCCTTCACCAGGCTGACGCGACCTTTGAAGGCGAGAGCGGGCTGCAAATAATTCTCGAACCTCGAAGCATCGGTGCGTTGTCCCTGCGGCAGTACGCCGTAAACCAGGAGGCCGGGACGGACCAGGTTGAAGATGGTTTCCGGCGCGTGCAGCAAGGCGGCGCTGTTGTTGGCGTGGAGGAGCGGGACGCGGATGCCGGCCCGGGCGACTTCGGCGAGCAGGCGCTGGAAACGCGCGGCTTGATCCCGGGAGAACTTCGCGTCGTCTTCCGCGGAGGCGTAGTGCGTGTAGAGGCCTTCCAAGGTGAGGCCGGGCAGCTCGGCCATCGCCCGCAGCAGGTCGGCTGCCCCGGCTGCTTCGATCCCGAGCCGGCCCATGCCGGTATCGACTTTGACATGGACCGGCACGATCTTGCGCTGGCGTGTGGCGACGGCGCTGAAGGCGCGCGCTTCGGCCAGGGAGGAGATGGTGGGACGCACGTCATCGCGCACCGCGGACTCTATTTCGTGCGGCAGACAGGCGCCGAGCATGAGGATCGGCCAGCCTTTGCCGACGGCGCGGATGGCATGGGCCTCCGCGAGATTGGCGACGCCGAAAACGTCAGTGCCGCTTTGCATGAGCAGCGCGGCGATTTGCTTGAGGCCATGGCCGTAGGCATCGGCTTTGACCACGGTGAGGATTTTGACCTGCGGCCCGACGCGGTGACGGATCCAGGCGAGGTTGCCCCGGAGCGCCTCGAGATCGACTTCGGCCCAGCAGCGAGGAGAAGGTTTCACGGAGTCAATCCAGGACGCGTGGGGGCGGGGCTTTGAGGAAACTGGTTTCGCGCAGGTAAATCGGCTCGAGCTTGTCGCCCGTGACGAAGTCGCTCCGCGCGGAGGCCAGCCGGCCGATCGTGCCCGCGTCGGGCCAGAGGATTCGGCCTCCGGGGAAGCGCGGGACCAGGTCTGGGCAGATGAGGCATTCGCCCGAACCGGCGACGGCGCTGATTTGATCGAAGGTGGCGAGCCGGAGCGGTTCAAGCACGCGGCGCTGGTGCGTCTCGATCTGATAAACGGCGTGGTAAAACTCGTCGCGTTGGGCGTCGATCAGCACGTGGATGCGACCGAGCAGGCGGGCGAGTTGCGCCTGGGCGGCGAGCGCTTCCACCGTGCTGACGCCGAGCAATGGCACGGCGCGGCCCAGTTGCCAGCCCTGGGCAATGGCAATGGCGGCCCGAATCCCGGTGTAAGAGCCGGGCCCGAGGCCCACGGCGAGGCACTCGATTTCCTCGCGCTCCAGCCGCGCCTCGAGGAGTGCTTGTTCGATCAAGCCGAAAGCCCGCGCGGCGCGCCCGCCGGTCTGCTCCGCCCGGCCGCGGACCTGGCCGGCGATGACCACGGCCACGCTGCGTCGATCCGAAGAGAATTCAAACGCCAGAATCTTCATACTGGAAGTGGCGTTCGGTTTCATTGACCGATGCGATGCGCACGTAGCGCCAGCGCGGGCCGGATTCGGCCCGGGAAATTTCCGAGGGATCCAGCCACCGCTCGATCCACTCGACGACAGTCACGCCGGCCGGTTTGAGCAGGTAGGGCTCCAAGCCGGCCCGGATGATGGCGGGGCGGGTGTCGAGGCGATACAAGTCGAGGTGTGCGAGGGGCAACCGGCCGCCGTGGTATTCATGGACGAGAGTGAAGGTCGGCGACAGAACCGGGGTGGTGATGCCCAACCCCCGGGCGATGCCCTTGACCAGATGCGTCTTGCCCGCGCCCAAGTCGCCGGTCAGGCCGATCACCCAACCGGGCTTGGCCTGGCGGCCCCACTGTTCGCCGAGCGCAGTGGTTTCCTCGGGGCTATGCGAAATGAATGTAGCCATGAGCGGTCAGTGGCCGCACGCCGTCCTTGTCGCGCAGCTTGAGCCCGGGCTCGGCGGTGATTTTGCCGATGCAAGTCAGAGGCAGGTTGGGGAATTGTTTCTTCCAGAGGTCGAGCAGCGGCACGGCGTCGCGGCCGGCGAGGGTGAAGAGCAGTTCGAAGTCTTCCCCGTCGGTCAGGGCGGCGAGCAGAGGAGACTTGGTGGCGGATTCGGTGCGGGCGCGGCGTTTGGCCGCCAGGCTGATGGGGATGGAGGATTTGCGCAATTCAGCTCCGACCTGGCTGGCCTGGAGCAGGTGCCGCACGTCGCTGGCCAGCCCGTCGCTGAGGTCGAACATCGAGTGAATGGTGAAGTGCTCCGCCAGCCAGCGTGCTTCCGCCAGACGCGGCTCAAACTCGAGATGACGGCCGCCGAGGGAACCGCCAAGCTGTCCGGTGACGAAAATCGCGTCGCCCGGTTTGGCGCCGGACCGATGGAGGCATTGGGTTCTGGGGACCGTGCCGACGAGGGCGAGGGAGAGGAGGAGACGCTCCGGGTTGGTGGTGGTTTCGCCGCCGGCGATGGCGACGTGATGCTGACGGGCCAGCGCGTTCATGCCCGCGTAGATGGCTTCGACGGTTGGCACCGTGAAGTCGTTGGGCAACGCGAGGGTGACCAGCGCCGCGAGGGGTGTGCCGGCCATCGCGGCGACGTCGCTCAGGCAACGGGCGAGCGCCTTGCGCCCGACCTTCTCCGGCGCGGTTTCGCGCGTGAAATGGATGCCTTCGACGACCGCATCTGTTTTGAAGAGGAGAAATCGATCCGGCAGACCCAGGTCGAGCACGGCGCAGTCATCGCCCGCGCCGGTGACGACGGAGCGGTTGGCGGGCAGCGAGCGGGTCAAGAGCTGGATGAGTTCGAACTCGTTCACCGGGTCAAAGGAGGCGTGCGCCTGGGCCGATTCATGGTCGCGAGAAGATGAAGTAGAAAAAGTTCACGGCGTTGAAGATCGAGTGGGCGAGGATGGGAGCCATGAGGTTATTGGTCTTGTCGTAGAGCAGGGCGAGGATCACCGCAAGAAAGGCCAGCGGGATCAGGGTCATGAGGTTGGCATGGATGGCCCCGAAGAGCAGCGAACTGCCGTAGAGGCCCAGCCTCGGGTAGCCCAGCTGTTGGATGGTCCGGTAAAGAATGCCCCGAAAAAGAATCTCCTCGACGACCGGCGCCACCAGGATGGCAGCCGCCCCGAAACAAATGCGTTGCCCGAGCGACACGGACAATTGCAGCACCTGCATGGTGGGCTGCACCTCGGGGGTTCCCTGAAAGAGGGTGATGAGCATGGCCGCCAGCTGGTTGAGCAGGTGGGTCATCGGAATGACCAGGGCGGCAACGAACAGACCCAGCAGCGCGGCCTTGCGCAGGTTCGCATCCTTCCAACCCAGGAATTCCGCCCAGGTGAGCTCGTGCTGCTTGAGAAAAAAATGGGTCAAGGCCAGCCCCGCCCCTTGGAAGCTGACACTGCTGATGACAAAGGCGTAGAACTTCTCCTGCGCCAGGGTGAGGCCGGGCCCGAATTGGCGCAGGATCGCCGAAACGAACATGCCCAGCGTCAGGCTGATCATCAACCCTGCGCCGATCAGCAGGACGGCCTCGATTTTCCATGGTCGCTCACTCGCCACGGGTCAAGGTTAGGCAAGAGCCCGGCGGGTGACGAAGCAAAAATGTCCCGGCGCCAATTTCCATGGACCGCGGGCTTCGCACTTTGCGCGCTTTCCCTTTGCGCGGCGGGCTCCGGCGTCCTATGGTGCGCGTTGTCTCATGACGAGAATTGTGTTCATGGCCGGCCTGGTGCTGGGCTTTCGAGTGGACGCCGGCCAGGAGACGAAACCTCAACTGCAAACCGCTGTGGCTAAGAATTCCCTCTCCGCGCAATCGCCTACCAACCGCCTGGCCCGGGAGAAGTCACCCTACCTGCTCCAACACCAGCACAACCCGGTGGACTGGTATCCGTGGGGCGAGGAAGCCTTCGCCGCGGCGCGCCGGCAGAACAAGCCGATCTTCCTGAGCATCGGCTATTCGACCTGCCACTGGTGTCACGTGATGGAGCGGGAATCCTTCGAGAACGAGGAAGTGGCCCGCTATCTCAACGAGCATTTCGTCAGCATCAAAGTGGATCGGGAAGAGCGCCCCGACGTGGACCGGATCTACATGACCTTCGTCCAGGCCATGATTGGCCAGGGAGGTTGGCCCCTGAACGTGTTTCTCGCTCCGGACCTCAAGCCATTTTACGGCGGCACCTATTGGCCTCCAGTGGGCAAGGCCGGCCGGCCCGGCCTGCTCCAGGTGCTCCAGCAAATTGAACAAGCCTGGCAGACCAAGCGGGAACAACTGACCAATTCCTCGGTCAACCTGCACGGAAAACTTCTCGAATTGACGGCCCGGCAGAACAGCCCCGGGCTGATCCTGACCAGCGCGGTCCTGACCAAGGCGGGCCGCGTTTTGCAGGAGGGCTACGACCCCAAGCATGGCGGTTGGGGTGGCGCCCCCAAGTTCCCTTCGCCCAGCCATCCGGCGTTCCTGCTGCGTTACGGGGTTCGCGCCAAGGACGGGGAAGCGGTGAAAATGGTGCTGCACACCTGCGAGCGGATGGCGGCTGGCGGCATCCACGATCAAATCGGCGGCGGCTTTTCCCGCTACTCGGTCGATGCCCAATGGCTCGTGCCGCATTTCGAGAAAATGCTCTACGACAACGCGCAGTTGGTCGGTCTCTACCTGGACTGCTACCTCGTCAGCGGCGAGGAGCGCTATGCCGAGGTGGCGCGGGATGTCCTGCGCTACCTGCTGCGCGACATGATGCATCCCGAGGGTGGTTTCTATTCGGCGGAAGATGCCGACAGCGAAGGCAAGGAGGGAAAGTTCTACTGCTGGACCCTCGCGGAGTTGTCCCGGTTGCTGACCGGCGAGGAATTGAAAGTGGTCGTGCGCGTGCTGGGCGTGACCGGGAAAGGGAACTTTGTCGATCACAGCGACCCGCAACCGCTGGAGAATCAGAATGTCCTGAGCCTGGTCGATCCGAAGATGTCTTCCACCGAGGAGGCCTTGCTGAAAGCGGCGAAGGAAAAGCTGTTTCGGGCGCGCGCGCAACGGGTGCGTCCCCATCTCGACGACAAAATTCTCGCCTCTTGGAACGGGTTGATGCTCGGCGCGCTGGCCCGGGCTTCGGCCGTGTTGGGCGAAGTCCAGTATCGCCAGGCGGCCGAGAAAAACCTCGCCTTTCTCCAGGGCAAACTCTGGGAGGCCTCCAGCAAGACACTCTTCCATCGTTGGCGCGACGGCGCGCGTGACTCCGCGCAGTTGCTCGGGGCCTACGCTTTCCTGTTGAGCGGCGTGCTCGACCTTTACGAGGTGACGCTGGATGGCCGGCATCTCGAGTTCGCCATCGCGTTGGGCGAGGCGATGCTGGCCAGGTTCTACGACGCCCAGCAGGGCGGCTTCTGGCAGAGCGCGGCGGGGGCGAGCGACCTCATTCTCCGGATCAAGGAAGACATCGATGGCGCCGAACCCTCCGGGAATTCCGTCGCCATCCTGGGCCTTTTGAAACTCGCCGCGATCACCGACCGGAAGGATTTTCGGGAAGCGGCGGAGAAAAGTCTGCGCCTTTTCGCCAATCGTCTTGAGCAGATGCCGCAGGGCGCTCCCTACATGCTGTTGGCCCTGGATTTTTGGCTGGAAGAACCCAAACGAGTTGTCCTCGCCGGCGCGGTGAATGCTCCTGCCGGCCAGAGCTTGCTGCGGGCGGCCCATGCCGTCTATCAGCCGAACAAAGTGGTGCTGGGCACGAACGGGCCGGTGGAGTCATTCGCCAAAACGTTGCCCGCGGAAGGCGGGAAACCGACGGTTTATTTGTGCACTGGCACGGCGTGTCAGCCGCCCGTCCACGAAGCGGAGAAGGTGAAGCAGTTTCTGCGTTGAACCGTTCCGATTCCGGCGGGACGCCCGGCCGGGTTGTTTACCGCTCTCCGGCGCCAAGCGCGGCGTCCAACAGGGATTTCTCGCGCGGTTCGAGCGGCAGTTTCATGGCCTCCGCTTGCGCGGCCGGAGTCATCTTTTTCCAGGACTTGCGCAGGGCATTGATCACCTTTTCTGCGGCGGTGCGACCGGCGAGGTCGGCGAACTGGTATTGGAGGAAGACGAGGCACAACGCGTCCTCGAGCACCTGGCTCTCCGGGTCCCTGGGAAAGTTTTTCTTCCGATTCAAATCCTGCACGCGGGTGACGAGATCTTCGGGGTAACCGATTTCCCGGAGAATGGCGCCGGCCTTGTTCGCGTGGAATTGCTTGAGGTCGCCGCGCCAGCGGAGGTAGCCGGGGCGGTCCAGCGGATAGAGGTTTCGCGGGATCATCCAGCGACAGAGATGCTGACAACGGGCGGCCAGGCGCAGTGGCTCGGAGGCTTCGGGGCAGAGCTTGAGGACCCAGTCCGAGAGGCGTTGCGCGTAGACCAGTTCGCGGGGTCGAGCGATCCCGTCAACCAGCTCGAGGTTCGGGTCCCGGGCATTCTCCTCGTCGAAGCGACGGATGGCGCGCGCGAAGCGGGCTGACTCGCCGGATCCCGGCAATTGATTCTCATCGGTCATCTTCGCCGGGCAGCGTAAGCGCAGAAAGGCGCCAGGGCGATGAGAGAATTGCGGATCAGAATTGAAACGAAGACGAGCTTCGTGCCGGCCGGATCAAGGAGCGCGGGCCGTCCCGGCCCGCAGCGCATCGCCTGGAACTGAGATCTTGGATTGTTCCGGCGCGCCAGTGCTAGTCACACGCTGCGGACGGGGACCGTCCGCGCGCCGAGGTTGGAAGAAAGTGCCCAGAAATTAGACAGCTCGTGCGGCAAGTCGGGCAGTTCGCCGGCTCGGGCGGGAAACATCCCCTGCTGGCGGCTTGGTCAGGACGCCTGTTCCTGATTCTCGCCGAATCCGGAGTAAACGCCGCGCTTCACGGCGGAGGAGAGCCTCATGAGAATTCTCAGTTCATCGAGCAGCTTGTGACCGAGGAAGAGATGTCCCATCGCCGCGTAGCCGTGCGTGTCGTTGCGGTTGAGCTTGGAATTGGTTTTTAATGGTTTCACTTTGTCGTGCATGTGACTGGAAGTGTTCCTAGCAGCCGTCCTGCCAACCGCGAATTTGCCAAAGGATTGGAGCCGCCAAATTGGTTAGAGGTGGGTTGGAGAGGAAGAATTGTTTTGCAAATCCCCTTGCGCCGCCTCAATTTCCCAAGAGGAAAATCGAGCCCGCTGCCGTCTATAAGTCATCATGTTGCCACGCGTCCAACGGAACCGCCGCGGGATCGGGCTGATGGTCGCATCCTGGTTAATGGCCCTCCCCGCATTTGCCACCGACCAGGAGCCGCCACGGGACAAGGTCCCGTCGGGTTTATGGCCAAAGCTCGTTCCCGAAGGGGGAGTGTTCACCGAGGCGATTAAGGTCAGCTTGCAGGCCGACGGACCGTCCGCCGTCGTGCGTTACACGCTGGACGGCACGGAACCTTCTGCCAAATCGGAGGTTTACGGGACCGCCTTGACGGTGACGACGACGACTTTGATCAAGGCGCGTGTCTTCGCGGCCAGCCAGGCGGCCGGCCCGACCATTTCCCAAACCTATACGTTGCTCGACAAGGACCTGGAGAGATTTACGAGCAATTTGCCACTGGTGCTGATCAACACCTTTGGGCGGGAAATCGAGCACGCAAGCAAGATTCCCGCTTCCGTGCGGCTGATCGACACGCACGAGGGGCGCAGTTCGCTTTTGCAGCCAGCCGACTTCGACGGTCGAAGCGACGTCCACGTGCGGGGCAACTCTTCGCTGCGTTACCTCAAGCGCTCTTACGGGCTCAGCACGCGGGACGATGCGGGCAAGGCGCGCCCGGTTTCCCTGCTTGGTTTCCCCAAGGAGAGCGACTGGGTGCTCTACGCGCCGTATCCGGACAAGTCATTGTTGCGCGACGTGCTGGCCTATGACCTGAGCCGGCAAATGGGCCACTACGCGTCGCGCACCCGTTTCGTGGAGGTGTTCCTCAACCAGGTCGGCGGCAAGCTGACCCGACGCCATTACCTGGGGGTTTACGTGTTGGAGGAAAAAATCAAACGGGACAAGAATCGCGTGAACGTGCAGAAACTTGGCCCGGACGACAATGCCGAACCGAACATCACCGGTGGCTACATTTTCAAGAAGGACCACTGGGACACTTATGGGGAGGTCAGCCCCACGGTGGATGGCCGGCCAACCGGTTTCGGCCCTCCTTCCGGATCGCGGTCTGGTTACCCGACTGGTCCGGGGGGATTTCCGGCGGATCCGAGAGGCTTTTTGCCGCCAGTTGGAGGAGCCCGTCGCAGCAGCTCCTCCCGGGGTCCCTTCCGCCCGATGCCGGGAGCGGAATCGGCCAACCCTTCGGTGCTGGAACGATTCAAGTCCATCTTCGGCCCGAACGATCCGCAGCCACCCGTGCTGGCGCCGCCCGACGGTCCTTTCCCGCGTCCACCGGCGCCCGGGCAAGGGCAGTTCACTCCGGACGGCAAGTGGGTGGTCCTTCCGCCGGAGCGCACGCCCGGCGGGGGGCGCCAGTACCAGGAATTTCAGGATCCCACTACCGGGGAGCGGATTCGCGTCGAGTTGCCCCGCTTTCCCCAGGATGGAGGATTGGCGCAGCCCCGCGGCCCGATGTGGCGGGGACGGGAGTTCCGCGCGAACGACCAAACCTTCCGCACCGGGCGGGGCAGCGAGTTTTTTTACGTCGAGCCAAAAGCTGGTGAAATCACCCCCGCGCAGCAAGCCTGGCTGCGCAACCATTTGAACGAACTGGAAGACGCGTTGTACGGTCCTGATTTCCGAGATCCGGTCAAAGGGTACGCGGCCTATCTCGACGTCGCATCGTTCATCGACCACCACTTGATGGTCGAGGTGACGAAAAACATCGATGGCTTTCGTTTCAGCACGTTTTTCCAGAAGGACCGCGGAGGCAAGATCAAGATACAGCCGATTTGGGATTGGAACTTGAGCTTTGGGAACGCCAACGGCAAACAGGGGTGGATGCCGGAGTATTGGTACTGGCCGCAGCTCGACGACAGCCAGTATTCGTGGTTCCGGCGGCTTTTTGAAGATCCGGATTTCGGCCAACGCTACGTCGACCGCTGGGGCGAGCTGCGCGGGACGGTCCTCAGTCTCTCCAACATCGTGGCGCGAATGGATGCGTTGGTGGTTGAACTCGGGCCGGCCAGCGCGCGCAACTTCGAGCGCTGGCCGATCCTGGGCCGCACCATCTGGCCCAATTATTACGTCGGACGCACCTACCAGGACGAGATCAATTACGTGAAGGAGTTCACGCAGAAGCGGCTCGCCTGGATTGACCAGCAGTTCGTCACCGCGCCGCAGGTGAACCGGCCCAGCTCCGCCGGGGCGACCGACCACCCGATCGTTCTCACCTCGTCCCTCGGGCGGATTTACTACACGCTCGACGGCACGGATCCGCGCGCGCCGGGTGGGGCGGTTTCGGCCAGCGCTCAACCCTACTCGGGGCCCATTACCCTGCCGCAGCCAGGGCGGCTGTTTGCGCGCGTTTTCCACGAGAACCGCTGGAGTCCGCCGACGCGGTTGTAGTTGGGCGCATGGGGAGACAAGTCTTGAACCACCAGGTCACATACCACGAGGGTTTGGCGCTCGTTCCGCCACGGCTCGTCCCCGTCCTGGACCCGGAGTTCCGTCCCGCCGTGCTGGCTAACCGTGCCTTTCGCCAGGGCGCGCGAAATTCCGCGGTGCCGGTCCGGATTGCCCTGGAACGCAACGACGGCGCGGTGTCGCGGTGGGACACGCTCGTGGCGGATCCCCGTGCGCCGATGGCGGCGGGGAACTTTATTTACCTGGAGCGTCTGCTGAAGTTTCTCCTCTGGTCGCGCGGCGGCTGGAAAGTGTATTTCAGCGCACCGGAAGAACTCGGCCGCCGTTTGCAGGCGCATTACCGGGAGACAAGCCGGGGCCGGTTCGACGCGGAAATCATGGGGCAGAAGATCTATGAGAAGCCCTTCGAGGTGGCGCTGGTTTCCGCGGAGGCAGTGCCGGGGACACGCGAGAGCGCGGCCTCGCTCGGACGGCATCTGAACGGTTGCCGCATCGGATTTGATTTGGGGGCGAGTGACCGGAAGGTGGCCGCGGTGATCGATGGGCAGACGGTGTTCAGCGAGGAGACGGTCTGGGATCCGCGAGCGCACTCCGATCCCCAATGGCATTTTGATCAGGTCATGGACTCGCTGCAGAAGGCGGCGGCGCACTTGCCCCGCGTCGATGCCATCGGGGGGAGTTCCGCCGGGGTTTATGTGAACAATCGCGTGCAGGTCGCCTCCCTCTTCCGGGGCGTGCCGGACGAGTTGTTCAACCAGCGCGTCAAGACCTTGTTTCTCGAAATCCGGCAGGCCTGGAAAAACATCCCGCTGGAGGTCGTCAACGACGGCGAAGTGACGGCGCTGGCCGGGTCGATGTCGATCCAGGACAATGCCGTCCTGGGCATGGCACTGGGTTCAAGCCAGGCGGTTGGCTACGTCAACCCCGAAGGGAACATCACGTCGTGGCTCAATGAACTGGCCTTCGCTCCGGTTGATTATCATCCGCGGTCGGCGGTCGACGAATGGTCGGGAGACTACGGGTGCGGCGCGCAATATTTTTCTCAACAATGTGTCGGGCGCCTGATGCCAAAGGCCGGGCTTGTCCTCGACCCGAAGCTTCCGCTCCCGGCCAAACTGGCCGCGGTCCAGCGCCTCATGGCCGCCGGGGATGAGCGGGCGGCGAGCATCTATCAGACCATCGGCACCTACCTCGGCTACGCCGTGGCGCATTACGCCGAATTTTACGACATCAGGCATCTGCTCATCCTCGGACGCGTCACCACGGGCGAAGGGGGCGCGATCATCGTGCAAGGAGCGAAGGAAGTGTTGGCCATCGAGTTTCCCGAGTTGGCGGCGAGCATTTCCTTCCACATGCCCGGCGAAACGGAAAAGCGCCACGGTCAGGCGATGGCCGCGGCCAGTCTGCCGGTAGTGGATTCAATCGTGCCATAACCTGAATCGCTTCATGATCCCTCCCATTCCTGCCCTCGGGCCATTCAACCCATTTAAGCCACTCAGCCCATTTAACCCTTTTAACCGTTCCCTGACCCCCTCTTCCCACTCCCACTTCCCATGAACCGACTTGTCACTTGTCACTTGTCACTTGTCACTGGCGATTTGGAGAAGCCCATCCCGAGCGTGACCCTGTTTTCAATTTCCAGTTACCAGTTACCAGTTACCAGTTACAAGTCTAAGCGGTTCATGGTCCCAAGGCGCGGTCAATAAACCGTGGAGGCTTCCCATGAACCCTTACGAGACCTTTGTCACCGACGTCGCCCGCATTTTTCGGCAGGCCAATGACTATCCGCTCGGCGGTTTCCCCGCGCCGGCAAGGAGTCAGCCTGCGCCGGACGCGCCGCGCGCGCTCATTTTTGCGCCGCACCCGGACGACGAAGTGATCATTGGCGGCCTGCCCCTGCGCCTGTTGCGCGAGCGGAAGTGGAACGTGATCAATGTGGCCGTCACCCAGGGCAGCAACCGGGCGCGCCAGCCGCAGCGGTGGAAGGAACTGGAAGCCTGTTGCAACCACATCGGCTTCACCCTGCGGCGCACGCGCCCCAATGGGCTCGAAGGAATCAATCTCAGAAACCGGAAAACGAATCCGCAAGAGTGGAACCAGGCGGTGGATTGCCTCGCGCGAATCCTCTCCGAAGAAGCGCCCCGGGTGATCTTCTTCCCGCACGACGATGATTGGAACAGCACCCACATCGGGACCCACCACCTGGTCGTCGATGCCCTGGGTCAATTGGGGCGCGCCTTTTCCTGCGAGGCCGTGGAGACGGAATTCTGGGGGGCGATGGACACGCCGAACCTGTTGGTCGAAGTGGCGGCGAACTGGTCGGAGGGCAGGGCGGTGCGGCGCCGGCTTTTCTCTTCGGCACGCTCTACCGCTTGCGCCGATGGCAGGACGGGAAACTGGTCCCGGTGCTGGACCACGGCCGGTTCGTCTCGAGCGCGGATGACCTGGTCACTCTTTTTGCGCCCTAATCAGCGCTAATGAACGTCGAGTGGATCTGTCATTAGCGGAGATTAGCGGAGATTAGCGGTTCACCCTCTCACCTGAAAAATTACGAACTTTCACGCTTGCCTTCACCCCGCCTCACTGTCGTTGAACTAAGCCTGGCATTCTCCCAAGAAACAGAACTGCGCCGCAGCTTCATAGTGTGCGCACGAACAGATTCATGAATTCCACCGAACCACCGGTGTCCCGCAAACCCAACGCGCCGCGTGCCGGAAGGTCCGTCGGCAGCGTGAGGCGTTGCAGTTCCTGGTCGTTCCGTTTCACGCTGACTTCGCGGCCTTTCAAGGTGATGACAAACCGCCGGTAGTCGCCCGAACCGGTGCCCTCCAATGCCACGCTGCCGGACTGGCCGCGTCCCCCTCGCAATTGGATCCGGGGCGGTCCCGGTGGCCGGCCCGGCGCCGGTTTCGCCGGGCGGCAATCCAGCACGAACTCTGCGTCCCCGAACTCTTGCTCGGTCCAGAGCGTGTTTTCGTCGCTGGCCATGCCATCACTCAGGGCCAGGCGCTCGCCCTGCACCCGCCAGCGTGAGAGCGTCGCCCCGTTCGTCTTCCAACCGCGCAGGTCCAGGCCGGTGAAAAGACTGCGCCAGCCCAAGTCCACGGGAGCGCTGACCTCCGGCAACGCGCCGCTCGCCGTCAATTCCCGGAGGTGAAGGTCGCGGAACTCGACCGGCGCCCCTTCCGATTCCAAGGCGAGATAGCCTTTGCGGTAATTGCAGGCTTCACCCCCGGAGACTTCCTTTCCATTCACCTCCAGGCGGAGGACACCGTTGCTGCCCACGATGCGGTAATGATTCCACTCCGGCGTTCCCTTGCTCCGCTCCTCGGAGGGAAAGCTCCGCATGCCGTTGTGTCGTCCGAACGGTTTCATGGTCGCGCCGTGGATCGGGAACACGTCGCCGTGCGTGGTGTACCACTCGTTTTTCCCGGGCGAATTGTAGCCGTGGTCGAGCACCTGCACCTCGATGCCGCGCAGGAACGGCACGCCTGGCGCCGCGATGGGTGTGCCCCAGATGAACACCCCGGAGTTGCCGCCGGAGCTGAGGTGGCGCCAATCCAGTTCCAGGATAAAGTTCTCGTACTGCCGCGTCGTGCGCAGCGCCCCGGTGGGCCGGCCCGTGCAATGGATCATCCCGTCGCGCACACTCCACGTCTCCGGCGCGCAATTGACGTTCACCCAGCCGCTCAAGTCACGCCCATTGAACAGCGACACAAAATCCTCCTCCGCGCCCCGCGCGACGCAAAGGGACGCCAGCAGAAAAAGCAGGGAACAGCGTTGCCTGGGAGCGGCCGATTTCATTCCCCGACCAGCTGTTCGATGTCCTCGCGGGAGACGGTGAACACGTCCATGTCCTGCTTGACGGCGCCGAGGCTCACGAGGCATTCGGTGAACAGTTCGCGCGTCCGCTGTTCCAGATCCTTGGCGGCGAGATCCGTCATCACCTTGAGAATATGACCGCCCTTGCGGACGTGGGTCCGTTCGTCCGACCGGATGTAATCGGCGATGTGGCGGAGCAACTCGTCCTTCCGATCGCGCGCGGCGTCGATCAGTTGGTTAATGGTCTTGAGCACGCCGACTTCGCCGAAGAGGTTGATCTCGGCCATGGCGAAGGCCGGTTCCATCGGTCCACGGCAGGTCGAGCCGGTCAGACGGTTGCGCAATTCGAACGGGTCATAGCCGGCGGCCAGCAGCGCGCGGTGGCCGATCTCGGTATGGCGCGCTTCGTCCCAAGTGATGCGGGCCAGGTCATACTCGGCCGGGAAGTCCTTGAAGCGAATGTCCCAGATAAAGGTGCCGAACGCTTCGATGGCGTCGACCTCGTCGCGCTGGGTCCGGATGAAACGAAGGCGCAAGGCTTCGTAGGAGTCCTTGGGAAAACGGTCCTGTCCGTCCGCCACGTCGTAATCGCCGGTGTGGTGGAAGGTGTCGAACCGCGGATCGCGCCGCGGCACGGTGCCACGCTGGAACGGTTTTTTCTCGCAGCGCAAAGGGGCAGGCCCGGCCTCCCGCGCGTCTCCGCCACTGATGCCCCCGATCGAGGCCAGGAGCCGTTGCAGGTGCCAACGCCAGGCGGCCAGCGGGCTCTCTGCCACGCCCCCCTCCACGTAGGCGGCCAGCGCGGCGTCCGCCCAATCCAACATCGGCTCATAGTCGGATAGAATGCGTTTCAGGCAACGCACGGTCGGCACATCCGTCACCGGATCGGTATCGTCGATGTGATGGCGATAGGCTGTGCCCAGGGCGCGCCCGGCCACCTGGTGCACTCCGACGAGCAACTCCGGTGCGTTCTCCGCGCTCAACATCTCCTCGATGAACTCGTCAATCTCCCCGTCGCGGAAGGCGTCGATGTCTTTGAGCCGCATTTCCTGCTCGCTCAACCGCTCGCGCAGGAGGCGCGCCGCGTCGGCGTGATAAAACAGATGCCGACCGGTCTCCAGCTTCACTTCGAACTCCGGGATGGAGAGGGTCCAGGCCCCCAGCGCCTGCATCAGACGCCGCTCGAAATAAAAATAGCGCAACAGTCGCCGCGCATTTTCGGCAACCGTAAACTTGCCGCCAAGCCTGCGCGGGTCGCGCGGAAAGCGATAAGGAAAATGTTTCCTCCGCTCGTTGGCCGCTTCCCGCTGGCCAGGGATCGGGACGTAGGGGAGCGTCTCAGCTTGAGAATTTCTTGCGGTGGGGTGTGCGATCGCGTCGCTCATAAGGTGACCTTCGGTTTGTTTGGCTGATCCAACGAGGGAAGTAAAGCACCGGCCAATCCCGGCCGTCAACCAACTGTCGGCGGTTCTCTGGCCGCGTTTTTTGGTCTGGTTCTTGGCTTGCCATGGAGCGCAGGCACGTTTAACCTTTCCAGCAAGCAATGCTGGTGCTGATGGAGGTGAAATCCAATTCCCTGGAACGCCTCTGGCCCTTGGTCTTAAGGGGAGGTTTCTGGGCCGGGCTCAGCGCCTGGCTGATCGCGGTGCCTCTAACGTCGGGAGCCGCTCAGTATGACCGGTTGAAATCCTTTGGATTTCCCGACCAATTTGGGCGGTATCCCAGCTCCCAGGTTCTGGAAGGCAGGGATGGTTTGCTTTATGGGACGACGAGCTATGGCACATCGCTCGCCGGCACGCTTACCTGGGGCACGCTCTTCCAGATGAAGCGCGACGGCAGTGGCTACAAGGTGTTGCACCAGTTCACGGGCGCGGGCGATGGTCAAGGACCGGAGGGGCGGCTGGTCGAAGGCAGCGACGGATTCCTCTATGGCACGACGCAATCGGGCGCGAGCCCTGGCGGCGGAACCATCTACAGGATTAGCAAGGATGGAAGCGCCTACACCATCGTGCGCAGCCTGGTTGGCCAAAGTCCGAAGGGCGGATTGATTGAAGGGAGCGACGGCGCCTTCTATGGGACGACTTACTCGGCCGTTTATAAGTTTAGCAAGGACGGCAGCGGATACGCGGTATTGCACGATTTTCGCGATGGCACCGGGACGGGGCCGTGGCCACTCTGGCTGATCGAAGGCAGCGATGGAATCCTTTACGGGGTGACTTCGACCGGAGGGTCCGCCAACGGGCAGAATAGCAATTACTATAACGGAACCGTTTTCAAACTTAACAAGGACGGAAGCGACTTCGCTTTCCTGCATATCTTCAATACGGACGGCGACGGGGTTTATCCCACCGGATTGGTTGAAGGAAGCGACGGAGCGCTCTACGGCGCAACCTATGCCGGCGGCACGAACCTGTTGTCGAGGTACGGAGGTGGCACCGTGTTCAAGCTCAGCAAGGATGGGTCCGGATATACGATCCTCCGTCACCTGGGCAGCACGTGGAACGAGGGATTGATCCCGGATGGCGCCTTGGTCGTGGGGAGTGACGGAGCGTTGTACGGGTCCACCACTTACGGCGGCACCAACGGCGCAGGAGTTCTGTTCCGGCTGAGCCGGGACGGGAGCGAGCTGAGCGTTTTGTATAACCTGCTTAATTATCCCTATGATTATGCCGGGCCTGGCTCGAGGCCGATCAGGCTGACCGGCGGATTGGACCGGACACTCTATGGCACATCGACCATCGGTGGTGAAAATAACGTTGGGACAGTTTTCAAACTGAACGAGGACGGCAGCGGCTATGCGCTGCTCCGGAGTTTTGTCAGCAACAACACCGGAGGAGACGCGGCCAAGCCTGAAGCGGGACTGGTCGAGGCGAGCGATGGAGCGCTTTACGGGGTGGCATCGTCCGGCGGCACCTATGATGGGGGCGCGCTGTTCAAGTTGAACAAGGACGGCAGCGCCTACCAGGTCCTGCGCAGTTTTGGCGGCAGGAGCGGCGATCCCCGGACGCCATTGGCAGGCTTGACCGAAGCCAGCGATGGAATCCTCTACGGCACGACCGTCCGCGGTGGAGCCAACGACGCCGGGACGGTATTCGGCCTCGATCAAGACGGCAACGGCTACCGCTTGCTGCACAGCTTCGGCGACGAGGCCGCCGACGGCCGAGGTCCCGTGGCCAGGTTGATGGTAGAAAGTGACGCAGCGCTTTATGGCACGACCCAATTCGGCGGCAGCGACACGAATGGCACCGTGTTCCGGTTGACCCGGGATGGCGCCGAGTACCGCACCCTGCATCACTTCACTCTCGCGGAGCAAGACGGGGCGGAGCCTGTCTCGGCCCTGATCATCGCGAACGACAGTGCCCTCTACGGTGTCACGCGCCACGGCGGCATCGCTGGCTCGGGAACGGTTTTCAAACTGAATCCCGATGGGAGTTCTTACCAGGTGATTTACCGTTTTGGCGGAGTTGGCGGGGACGGACAAAACCCGGAGGCAGCCCTGATGCAAGCGAGCGATGGAGCGTTGTATGGCACGACGGCGGGTGGGGGCGGGAGCGGACGGGGAACGGTCTTCGCCGTGAATTTGGATGGCACCGGCTACCGTGTCCTGCACAGGTTTGGCGGCTATTCCGCCAACGAAGGCCAGCAACCGTATGGGGAACTCCTGGAAGGCGGCGACGGAGCGTTGTATGGCACGACCCTTCGCGGCGGCGCCGATGGGGTCGGAACAGTTTTCAAGCTGAACAAGGATGGCAGCGGCTACACGATCCTGTGGAACTTCACTCCTGCCAACCAGGGCGGCTCGAGTCCGCATGCCGGCCTGGTCAAAGGGAGCGATGAAGCGTTCTATGGCACGTGCTACTCCGGCGGCGATCTGGGTTCCGGGGTCGTATTCCGGCTGGCCCCGTTCGGCGGGACCAACTCCCTGACGTCCGCTTACGGTTGGACGTTCGGCGCTGGGAACGGGCCCCTGCTCTGGAATGTCACGGGCACTTATCAAGGCGAATTGCCGAGGGTCGTCTTGCATCAGCACGCCAGCGGGAAACTCACCGGGATAGCCTGGGAGGACTCTGCCGTCGTGGGCGGAGTCACCGGCCAAGGTTCCGCCCTGAACATCCATTTCTCTTTCGGTGAGAAATCCGACGGCGGTTCCAGCCACGACTCCGTCCGCGCCACCTTGGACCCTGGCGCCAGGCTTTTGCTTGGCACTGACCGCACGCGCTGGCGCGCTTTAACCGGGAGCATCTGGGATCGGCACATTGAAAGCGGCACCGATACCACTCCCATCGCTTTGCCCTTGCCCGACGCGATGGATGGAAGTTGGCGACTGAACCTGCAGATGATGCACCAGGGGAACAAGCTTTCCGGCACCGCGACGATCAGTTTTTCCAACGGGGAAATTTTCCATTTTCGCCTCCAAGGCAGCTACAGGCCACAGACCCAGCAATCCAGGCTTCTCCTGCAAGGCTCGGGCAGCGACAAGGGAGCGAGCCTGTTGCTTTTGACATCCGGCCCGGAGTTGAAGATCGATTCCATGCGCGGCAGCGTCGGCGGCCAGCGCGTGCGGTTTCCGTGATCAAGTTGCCTTGCCTTTGGGTCCCGGTTCTGCGAGCCTCAGCCGAGTCACCCCCCGCTTATGAGGACCGCGCCGTTTGTCGCGCGGCGTGTTCCCCCTCTGCGGGGGCGGACAGGGACAAACCATGAGCGATTCTCAATTTGGTAAGATTGCCAAGGTGGGTGTGTTCTCAGTCGCAATTCTCGTACTCACCGTGCTCAACTTGTCCGCCTTGGTGGCAGACACCGTTCTCTCGCTGCCTAAACAGGTAACAATCCTCATTCACACAATTGACACGGCCGTCTGCGGCGTGTTCTTCCTCGACTTTTTGATTCAGCTCCATCGCGCCGAGTCCAAAGTTGCATTCTTGAAGTGGGGTTGGATCGACGTGATTGCCTGCATTCCCAACATCGATTTTTTGCGCTGGGGGCGGCTTGTTCGCGTTTTGCGAATCATTCGCCTCTTCAGAGGCATGCGCTCGCTCCAAAAGATTCTGCGGATGATTTTTCAGAACAGGATTGAAACCGGAGTAGTCTCGCTGGGATTGACGTTGTTCCTCCTCGTCGCCTTTACTTCGGTTTCTATCTTGATGTGCGAGGGTCACGCGGATGGAAACATCAAAACCGCAGAAGATGCGGTCTGGTGGAGCATCGTCACCGTGACAACTGTCGGTTATGGGGACAAGTACCCGGTGACGACGGAGGGCCGGATTATTGGGAGTATTTTGATGATCGCCGGAGTGGGAACGTTCGCAGCCTTAAGCGGCTTGGCCGCTTCGTTCTTCTTAAAGGCGAATGACCGGAAACCTGACGATCTAGGCGAGGTTCTGGCGAGGCTGGACGCTATGGAAGCCAGGTTAATCAAGCGACAGGACGATGAGCGGCCCAAGCCCAACGCCGCGCAAGACGATAAACTCCGTGAGAGCCCTGGTGATAGGCCGGTTTGCAGCAAGAGCGTTTGAACTGCCTTTGCCATGAAATACCAAAACATCATGTGTCTGGTACTGCTCTGCGCTTTTTCGGTTCACCCCAAACTGGCACGTGCAGGTACCATGATGGTAATCGCTCAGTGGAATTTTAATAGCAATCCGCCAGACTCAAATACAAGGACTGGCACCAACATACCCTCTTCCGGAGTGGGCAGGGCGGCCCTCGTCGGGGCTGTGAGTGAGTCATTCTTCACTGGGAGTTCAAGTGATCCAGCTGACGGCGGCGTGGACAACTCGGGTTGGAGCATCTCGTCTTTTCCTCCTCAAGGCGCGGGGAACAAGCAGGCGGGGGTCCAGTTTAATGCCAGTACGTCGGGCAAACTGAATATCGTGATCACCTGGGGCCAACAGGTGAGTCCTACCGCAAGCAGGTACAGCCGCTTTCAATACAGCACCAATGGACGTGACTTCATTGATTTCTCACCGGCGGTTCTAATGAGTGATGCGGACATTTTTGAGCACAAGACCGTTAGTCTGAGTGGCATCGCAGGTGTGAATCACAATACGAATTTCGCCTTCAGGATCGTGGCCGAATTTCAAGCCACTGCGATAGGCAACGCAAACAGCAACTATGTCACTGCTTCAACATCTGACTACAACACCGTGGGCAGGTTGCGCTTTGACATGGTGACTCTATGGGGCGAAGCGATCGCCGCCACCTTGAGTTCGGCCAGATATTCAACGAATGGTGGGTTTCAGTTCGACGTGACCGGCGCAGCAGAAGCGACCTACGTCCTTGAGGGATCGTCGAATCTGACGAACTGGGTGTCTCTCAGAACAAACGGCGCCCCGTTCACGTTCACGGACGTCGGTGCGGGTGCTCTTCCCAATCGCTTTTACCGTGCGCTGTACCTGCCTTAGTGGCTGGAGTGATGCGTCCTCCCGTTGCTCGACAGGCGCTTTATTGGGGGTCACCCGCCGTGAACCAATTCGTCTTCATGATGTCGTAATCGGTTTGATTGACGATCCCGTCGCCATTGATGTCGGCATCGGGAGCCGCCGTCAGCCAGCGACTGCGCAGCAGGGTGTAATCCGGAGTGTTGACCACGTTATCATTGGTCAGGTCGCCGCCCTTCAGTTTTTGGACCTGGGTGATTTGGCTGGCCGGGATGAAGTCGGGGTCGACAGAGTGCGGATCGACCAGGGCGGGATCCACAAAATGTAATTGAGCCTGGTGATTGCCGTCGAAGGTCACGGCCAGGCGCCGTCGCAAAGAGACCGTGGCCTTCGCGCTCAAGTGCGTGGTGCCCTCGGGGACGCCGGTCAGGGCGAAGCGGAAGGTGTCGGCATAAGAGCCGGCTTTGGTATCCAGGTTCACGTTCTGCCAAACCGCCAGCACCTGGCCGCTGTCATCGGTCGCCACGAACGTGTTGGTGGCGTGCGAACCCACATAACCCTGCAGTTCGATCAACCCCTTCACCGTGCCGGTCGGCGGCCGGGTGATGTCCGCGGTTGCGGTTGCGGTTGTGTTCTGCAACACGTAGTTCCCGGAAGCGCCCAACATGATGGTAATGCCGGTGATGGTGACGGTCTTGCCGGTGCCGACGTTGCTGTCGCTGAAGCTGGCGCTGCCGTAGATCTCGCCAAATGAGTCGCTCGCCACGCGGTTGTCGGAAAGCGTTACGGTCGCGTCCGTCGTCCCGTCATAGACTTTGTTGATGCCGGTGGCGGTGACCGTGAGCGGGCGCGCGGTGATATTGGCGGTCGTGCTGGCGGTTGTGTTCTGCAGGACGTAGCGGCTGGCGTCGGCCCCGCTGATGGAGATGCCGCTGACACTGACGGCCTTGCCCGTGCCCACGTTTTTGTCGCTGAAGGAAGCGCTCGTATAGCTGTCCGTCACGTTGTCGCCTGCTTGGTGATCGTCCGACAGGGTCACCGTGGCGGTGGTCGTGCCGTCGTAAACCTTGCCGACGCCCGTGGCGGTCACGGTCAACGGACGCGCCGCGGGCTCCACGACCTGCACGGTGCGGGTTTTCTGCGCGGCGTGATTGCCGCTGGCATCGGTGGCGTTGTAGGTCACGACGTAGGTGCCGACGACGTTGACGTTGACCACATCGCCGCCGACGGTCGCGCTGGTCAGGGCGAGGTCGCAGCCGTCACTGACGCTGGCGCCCAGTTCGGTGTAGCTGGAGCCATGGGATTCGAGGGTCAGGGTGGCTGCGCCGTTGAGCGTGATGACCGGCGCCGTCGTGTCCACCACCGTCAGTGTGGCGACGGAGCTGGTGGCCGAGGCGTAGGGGTTGGTGACGATCACGTCGTAAGAGCCGGCGTTGGCAGACGTGGCTTGGTTGAGGGTGAGCGTATCTCCGGTCGCGCCCGGGAGGGGGTTTCCGCCAACACGCCATTGATAGCTGAGCGGCGCGCTGCCCGTGGCGGTCACGCTGAAACTTGGGTTGCCGTAAGCGCATTCGGCCTCCTGGCTCGACGGCTGCATCGTGATGCTCGGGGCGGTGTAACCGGTAATTTCCACGCCCCAGCTGACCAGGGTCGAGAGGTCGCCGGCTGAGGTGTCCGCCAGGTAGAGGACCCATTCTCCATTCGGGTCAAGGCCGTTGAAAGAGCTGAGCAACGCGCTGCGCGCGTCGGTGTCGAGCACGTTGGTCGGATTCGTCGCCCGCCCATCGGGTGCCCAGCAATTGGTCAAGGCCCCGGTGATCGGCGTGGTGTGGTTGCCATTGAGGGTCAGCCGATAGACGTGCACGTCGCCGTTGGCGGCGGCATCGTCAAACTTCACATTAAACCCGTCATCATCATACCCCAGGTTGCTGTCGCCGAGCCGGCCCACACGATTCAACAGCACCGAGTGTCCCGCGCCATGGGTCAGGTAACAATAAAGGTCCCCGTTGAACGTCCCGGTGATTTTGAGGGTGACGTTCACGTCGGTGGCGTAGACCACCGGCGTCGATATCATTTTCGCGCTGGCCAGGCCGGAGAGATTGCCGTCCGGGATGGCGGTGTTGACGACAAAATTGGTCGTGCGCGTGACGGTCTGCGCCGAGGCCGTCAAGCCACAGGCCAGAACCAGCCCGGCCACGGTCGACTGCAGGAGGTTCGGCAGGCTTCGCCGTGGTTGGTGCGCGGGAGAAGGATGATGGGCTTGTGGCATGTGGTTCACGGGTGCCGTCGCGTTGGCTTGTTCGATTCAGTCGTTAACGAGCGGCCGTCCGGCCGCACCGGGAGTCAGGTGGCAGGGCGCCGAAGGCGAATCGGATGCCTTGTCTTCATTTTGTTTCAAACCGGCTGCTCTCTTCATACGCGTTGCTGTCGCGGCCTAAATAACGCACCGGCCAGGGAGGTTGGAAATTGAGAGAAGCACGACTCGGATGGATCGTAGAACTACCTAACCGCAGGGACGGTGGAGGCGGCCGGATAGGCTGCGCGGTGGGATTCTCCGCTCTCCGGCCCCATTTTGCCTGGGCCCATGTCGAATTCGGGCTGCCCAGCGGGATCCCTTCCGCGGGAACCGTTTTGCGTGTCGGCTGAAATTCTTTGGCGGATTCCTCCGGCGGGCGACGTTATCCTTCTGAACATGAACGATACCGACTTGCAACTGCTCGCTCGCTATACGCGGCACCATGCCGAAGACGCCTTCGCCGAACTCGTCCGGCGCCATCTCGATCTCGTTTATTCGGCCGCGCTCCGCCAAGTCCGCTCTCCGCAACTGGCCGAGGAGGTTGCCCAGTCGGTCTTCATCAATCTGGCCCGCCACGCGCCCCGTCTCGCGCCTGATACCATCCTCACCGCGTGGCTCTACCAGGTCACCCGCCGCGAGGCCATTGATGTCGTCCGCCGCGAAGCCCGGCGCCAGTTGCGCGAGCAAATTGCCACCGAGATAAATGCCATGAACGCCGCCGCCGACTGGAGTCACATCGGACCACTCCTTGACGAAGCCATGCACGCGCTTGGCGAGACCGACCGGGCCGCCGTCCTCCTCCGCTACTTCGAGAACAAATCCCTGCGCGAGGTCGGCCAGACCCTGGGCACGTCCGATGACGCCGCGCAGAAGCGCGTCGGACGCGCGGTCGAACGCCTGCGTGATTTCTTCGCCAAACGAGGAGTCACCGTTGGCGCGAGCGGTCTCGTCGCGGTGCTCTCCGCCCAGGCCATCCAGGCCGCGCCCGTTGGATTGGCGCTGACAATTTCAACCGCCGCCGCGCTGGGTGGCGCGGCCATCGCCACCACCGCAACGGCAACCGCTCTCAAAACCATCGCCATGACCACGCTGCAAAAAACTCTCATCGCCGCCACTCTCGTCGTGGGCGTCGCGACGACCCTCGTCGTGCAACATCAATCGCAAGTCAGGCTGCGCGCTGAAAACCGGTCGTTGCGACAGCAAATCGCACAACTCCAAACCGACCACGAAACCCTTTCCCGTCGGGTCGCTGAGGCCAGGAGTTCGTTCGCCTTGAAACGGCCTGCGCCGCCCATGTCAGCGCTCGCTCCGCATGTCGATCCGCCGGAGGCCGCGCCATTGACCAATCGGATCGCCCGATTGCTGAAAGATGGCCGGACACCCAAATTGACCGGGGCGCAGGTCGAGTCTTATCTCAAAGCGAATCGGCGCAATGCATCAAGTCTTCTCGCCGCCTACCGCACCACGGGCGATCCGGCGTTGCTGGAGGAAGCGAAGCAGAAATATCCGGATGATCCGCAAGTGGCGTTCGAGGCCGCTTTCAAGAAGGACACCTCGGTCGAAGAGCGGCGCCAGTGGCTGGAGGTTTTCAAGAAATCCGCCCCCGACAATGCCCTGCCTAATTATCTTTCCGCCCTCCATTACTTCAAGGCGGGCCAACCGGATCAAGCCGTGTCGGAACTGATTGCTGCATCCGGCAAGCAGGAGTTTCAGGACTACACCCTGGAGCGACATCAGGATGACGAGGAAGCCTATCTCGGCGCCGGCTATTCGGTGGCGGAGGCGAAAACAATACCCGCTTTGCAATTACTGCTGCCGCAGCTGGCCGAGGTGAAAGAATTGGGTCTCAACCTGGTCGAGTTGGCGAATTCCTACCGGCAAGCCGGCGATCCCGCTTCGGCGCAGGCTGCCTTGCAGATGGCGGCGATGCTGGGCCAGCGTTACGGCAACACGGTCGTCGGCGAAACGGAAATCAGCCGGCTGGTCGGCCTGGCGGTCGAACGCATTGCCCTCAACGCGATGGATCCGAACAGCCCTTACGGCAGCGCCGGACAGACTGTCCAGGATCGCCTCGATCAGCTGGCTCGACAAAGCACAGAGCTGAAACAAATCGCCGAGCAGACGCAAGCTTTGCAGGACCTGGTGTCGGACCAGGACTGGATTAGCTACCAGGACCGTTGGAGAGTTTTCGGCGAGGAGGCCGCCGGCAAATGGTTGCTAAAAAAGTATGGCCAAAAATGAGGTCCCAGACCAGGGCGCTGGGGAACCCAAAATCCACCCGCGAGACCCCTTGACGAAATAGCTCAGATGTCTGGGTTTTGGGCGGCCGCCCCGCCGGCACGGGACGGCTGAAGGGCGGCGCGAGTGAACCGAGTATGGGCTCCGCGCTCTTCAGGGCTTTCCGGGCTGCGCGTGGCTGATTAATCGCCAGGCGGCGCTCGTCCGGTCCAAATCCTTTTGCTGGTCTGGATGTTGCCGGATGAATTCCTCGAACACCTGGCGGGCTTCCTCTTCTCGCCCGCTGCGCAGGAGCAGATCGGCGAGACCGCCGACCGACTCGGGGTTTTCCGGCCAGAGCTGCGCCGCCAGGCGATAGGCCTGTTCGGCTTCCGCCGTGAAATTGTGCGCGGCCAGGAGATGGGCGGCAGCCACCGTGTCGTGCGAGTAGGACTTGAGTGCGGTGGGGGAATTGGCGGCCTCGGGATCCGACAAGATCTGTTGCGTCGCGTTGCGCCAATAGTCGAGGGACTCTGCGGCGCGTTCGGCGGTGAAGGTGTTTTGTCCATCCTGGGCGCGGAGTTCCATGAGCGGCCCGAGCGGTGACGCGTCGGCATAGGTGCCCTTGAAAGGAAACGATTCCTCGATCGCGAACGAAAGATCGGGGTTTTTTGCCATGAGCGATTGCAGCAGCTTCTCGTTGATCGCCATGACCGCGACCTGGCCGCTGACCTGGACCTTGCCGTCGACGACACGGACGTCTTCCCCGGGGCGGATTTGTTTTGGCTGATCGGGGAATTGTTGATCGTGTTCGAGGCGTTTTTGGGCGTCGCCGAGGTAATCCTGGAAGGCCCGCTGGGAATCCTCACTGGTCAGCGTGGCCAGGCGGTCGCCGTAGAGGGTGTTGATGAACTCGAGATACCGGCCGTCGGCAAACGCGTTCTGCGTGACGATGACATGTTGCTCGCCGCCGCTGGTCTCGTTCAGCAGTTCGGGGATCCAACGACCGTTGTCCGTTCCACCCACGTAAACCATGCCCGGGCGCAGCGAATCGAGGACGGCCTGGCCATAATCCAGGAGTTTTTGCGCAGGCCAAAGGTGGGCCTGTTCGGCCACACCGTAGGCATCCAGGACCGCCGGCCAGAACGCGTCCAGTTCCGGTGAATGGGTCGAGCCTTCGTACTGGCCGGACTGTTTTGCCATGGCATCCCACTGCGCCTCGATTTCTTCCCAACGACCTGACTCGATCGCCGCAAAGAACTTTTCCACTTCGGGAGGAACACTCTTCTGAGAGCGCCGCGCCAGCGCACGAACTAATTCACGGCGGCTTCGACCAAATTGGCTGACTTTGCTCGCGACAATTTCCTCCGCCGTGGGCCCCGGGACCGGGCTGCCACGGTGGGCGAACATGCGGTTGCGCCAGGCGGCGGACCCAGCGGCCGATTCGCTGGCTCCCGCCAGAGACGGGGAAGCGGTGGACGCAGGCGGGGTTTCCCGGGGGAGTCGGCGGAAAATGCCAACGAGAATCACGAGCGCACAGCCGACCATGAGCAACCATGGCCAGGGCGAGCGCGTCTTTGAATCCCTGCGCGGCCCGGAGTCGCGCGTGGCAATATTGGTTTTCATCGTCTGCGGTCCTCACCCATGAGGACACCGCGGCTCCGAAGATTTGTATCCTGGTTGGAGGACCTTCGTGTAATTTCGAGCGCGATGACACGGGCACGCAGCTTCGATTCGATGGCCGGAGGGCGAAGATCACTTCCGGAAACTCTTCACCACCACGATCAGTGATTTGATCTCGTCGGCCGAAAACTTGTCCTTGAACGGCGGCATCTTCTGATGACCGTGATCGTCCTTCTTGCCTTCCTTCAACTGCTTCTCGATTTCAGCATCGGCCAGCTTGCTGATGGATAAATCTTTCACGCCCAGTTTTCGGGCCGCGGGGGATTGAGCTTTTCCATCTTTACCGTGGCAGAGCGCGCAATGTTTGGTGAACAATTCCTCTCCGCTCGCGGAGCAGGCCGGCGAGCCGCCGGCGAGGCCGAGGCCAAACGAGATGCCAAAGGCGAAAATCTGTTCGAGCCGTTTCTTCATCCGGGCCATGTGTTGGGCTTCTTACCCGAAGGCTTGAAGCAACTCAAGGCGGCGATTTTTACGGAGTGCAACAAGGCAGGGGGGGTGAAGGAAGCCGGGCCCTGGAAGGCGCAGCGGTTTTTGCCAACCCGACGAGCGTTGGCGACCCTAACGGGAATCGAACCCGCTTCCGCCAATTCGCCACGATTCGCAACAGGCGCGTAACCAGCCCGTCAATAAAGGCGATGTTTGAGGTTTGGCCGGATCATGTCACGTCGGAAAAGGGGTGCTGTTGCGAAACAATTCTGTCACGCTTTGTCACGCTTTCCCAACGGGAGCCAAACCCGTTAGGTAGATCTCACCAGCCTTCGCGGCTGCCAGGGTACGCATTCACGCACCATAAACCCTTGAATTTGCGAACCTGGATTACACCTTCCCTCTTTGTATTGCGGGCGCTGCGATGCCCACGGCCAGTGACCGCCTCGATAACCTCAACGTGGACGCAGTTCGGCCGGCTCCCGCTTAGCTGCTTTCTTTGTCACGTCGCGGCGGGCCATCTGGCCAGAGCGCCCGAGTGACCGGCAGCAATAGGCTTTTCAAGTGTTCAACTTGTTCCGGCTTCCACCGCGTGTGAGGATGCTTCCCAAGCAAATCAACAGCGCTGGTGAACTTGCAGAGGCACTGCACCGGAACTGGCCAGCTTCTTGCGCGGCGATTTCTAGGCAATTTGATTCCATTCTTGGCAGCTCGAAGGTCCACGCCCATCCGACGTTCCGAGATCCATCGGTCCAGTGCTGGACACCGCACAAAATACCAATGCCCGCCCTTGGTGCGCTTAGCGCCGGGAATCTGGCGATCCACGGCAAGTTCGCAAATCCTCTTTCGCGTGCATCCTACGATCCCCGCAAGCTCCCCGGAACGTAACCTCGAGCCTTTGCTGCCAGCCTCAAACGTAACCTTTTTTGCCATCTCGCGTTGACGCTAACCGTATTAGTGAAAGCAGATGCAAACAAGCGTGAAAAAGATGAATCCAGAACCTGAAGCCCAGTTGCTAGATGCGGCGGGGTTGCTCAAAGCCCTATTCCCTGAAACAGCAAGACCGACGATTCGATGGTTGAGGCTTCGGCAGAAGCTGCGGGAGATCCCGTTTGTTAAGATTGGGCATCTAGTTTTTTTCGATCCTCGTAAGGTGCGAGCCGCACTCGAAGAGACGCACACGATTCAGTCCGTCGCTAAAGTTCGTGGCGAAACTGGTTATGAGAAGAAACACAGGCGCAGCGTAGATAAGCCGACTACGGGACGCGCCGGGACAAATAAATAGCACGGCCCGCGTGATTGATCTTTTTCCAGAGTTCGTCACGCGGGCCGAAGGCAATCAGGGGCGGGTTGCCAGAGTGATTTATCGGGGCGGTCTGTAAAACCGCCAACGGTGCCATAACACCGTTCGTCCGTTTGAATCGGACACCCGCCACCAACGCTGCCTAGTTTGTAACACTGCTAGCGCCTTGAAGCAAGGTATTCCGGACCCACTCGGAATTGCTTGGTGGAGATCGTGGCTCTAATTGATTCCAATTCAAAGGTGGCCCACGACCGAGAACCAACCTTGCGGTCCTGCCATGAGGCGGAATGAGCTGGCTCTCATCAACTGCGGCGCGAAGGTAAGGATGCTCTGGGATCGGTACGCGTGGAACTCTCAGCAACCTGATTCGCTCAGGATGAGGCAACGCCGATGCTCCTGGCATCGGCGGTCTGCGCAGGTGAGAGTGGCACGCCGTCGCGGAGGATGATGCCCTCCTGCTCCTCTGCCCATGCACTAGCCAGTGTTACCAATACATTCATCTGTTTGGGGGTATTCATGTTCCTGTCGCGAGGTCCGCTTGGACCGAGTGACCGCCGCCGACAGGGACGGTGGAGCGGACGATGTACTCGCGAATTTCCGCCCGGCGTTGAGCAGAGAAGTACAGCGGCGGTTCACTCGAACTTCGCTATGTTTGTCTTGTCGAGGATGTGACCCGTAGTCGGACCATTCCAGATCACGCTGCGGGGCAAACGTGGCGACATCGCATCCAAAGTCGCCGCCATTCCAGGCACATTTACTGTTGCCCACGAAACCGTTTGAAATACGATACGCGGGCACCGTATGTCTAGGAACAACAATCCCGCTCAGTTCCGGCGTCGTTGACTTACCCATGCACTGGATCGCTCCATCCGAAAAAGACACCGACAACGCCGCGCTCGAAAAACGCCTCTGGGACGCCGCCGACCAGTTCCGCGCCAACTCCGGCCTCAAGTCCCAGGAATACTCCGCGCCCGTCCTCGGCCTCATCTTCCTGCGCTTCGCCGAAGT